>Ga0209902_100397_pt1 | contig 51027 bp, 45 predicted proteins | sample FECB27metaG_FD_188304 | JGI IMG/M metagenome (GOLD analysis project Ga0209902, IMG submission 188304) | Cyanobacterial communities from the Joint Genome Institute, California, USA - FECB-27 (SPAdes) (version 2) | ecosystem: Environmental > Aquatic > Thermal springs > Hot (42-90C) > Microbial mats...
TGATCGAGGACGACAGCGCGACAGCGCAGAGCATCGAGCTGATGCTCAAATCAGAGAGTTTCAACGTATACACGACGGACCTCGGTGAAGAGGGCGTCGACCTAGGCAAACTCTACGACTACGACATCATCCTGCTCGATCTGAACCTTCCCGACATGTCGGGCTACGAAGTGCTGCGCACCCTGCGCGTGGCCAAGGTGCAGACCCCGATCCTGATCCTTTCTGGTCTCGCCGGCATCGAAGACAAGGTGCGCGGCCTCGGCTTCGGCGCCGACGACTATATGACCAAGCCGTTCCACAAGGATGAGCTGGTCGCCCGCATCCACGCCATCGTCCGCCGTTCCAAGGGTCATGCGCAGTCGGTCATCTCCACCGGCGACCTGACCGTGAACCTCGACACCAAGACCGTCGAAGTGCAATCCGCCCGCGTCCATCTCACGGGCAAGGAATACCAGATGCTGGAGCTGCTCTCGCTCCGCAAGGGCACTACCCTCACCAAGGAAATGTTCCTCAACCACCTCTATGGCGGCATGGACGAGCCCGAGCTGAAGATCATCGACGTGTTCATCTGCAAGCTCAGGAAGAAGCTCTCGGTCGCCACCGGTGGCAAGAACTACATCGAGACCGTCTGGGGCCGCGGCTACGTGCTGCGCGAGCCGGACGAGAACGAGAGCTTCGCGGAATCGAGCGTCGCCTAATTCATTCAGTCCTGCGTTGCGGCAGACCTGGGGAACCCCGTACCAGAAGGTGCGGGGTTTTCGCTATTCTGGACTGCCCCCAGGAGGCGTCCATCAACGGCGATGGCGCGCGAAGAACTGCTCGGCGGTTATCGTCACAAAGCTCGCTTCAGGAGCCGAGAGCGCCAGCTGCAACTCGGCCTTCAGGTTTTCGAACGCGGCGTTTTCCACCCGTTCCTTGTCTCGCCGGATCAGATCGCGCACATACTCGCTGATGGTCTCATAGGATCCCGTTTTGCTCACATTCGAAGCGACAAACTCGTGGAGGTCCTCGCCTAACCGCACCGTCATCGCCATTGCTTGGACCATGCCGCCCTCCATCCGCGTCCCAGGATCCGTGCAATTGGAGGCACAGCAAGGTCGATGCGGCAAGAGAAGAACAGCCCACGCCTGACAGGCCCTTGAGCGGACTGCCGGCCAATGGCAGCTTCGGCCCATGAGCGACATCGAGTGGATTGCGCCGGACTCGGCTGCCGTCGCCGCGGCAATGGCGAGTATCGGCGTCGCCGTCGATCCGGCCGAGATCGCGCTGCTGCTGCGCGACAATCGCTTTGCGGTCCGCCTCCCCGGCCACCGGATCGCCTGGTTCCCGACCGATCCGCACGGCCGGCAGCGCCTCGCCCGCGAGGCTCGTACTCTCGCCCTCATCGAACGCCACTGCAGCTTCCGCGCCCCGCGCCTCATCCACCGGTCGGCGACGGGCTGGCAGTTGCGCTCCGAGGTGCCGGGCACGGCCGATCCGTTCGCGGTCTATCACCGGGTTCGCAACGATCGACACTTCGCTGCCGCACTTGGCGCCAATCTGGGTCGCCTGCTGGCCGACCAGCACCACAGCGTCCCTTCAGTGGAGCTCGGCGACTGGCTGCTGCCCCGCCCCGGCTGGCCGCCGCCGCTGCCGCAGGTGGCAGCAGACCTGCCACGCGTCACCGATGATCGCGATCTGATCGACCGCGCGCTGGCTGTCCTGGCCCGCAGCGAGACGGCGGAGCGGGAGGTCACCGATCGCGTCCTCGCCCATACCGATTTCGGCTTCCACAACATGGTGGTGACAGCGGACGGCGCCGTGGTGGGCGTGTTCGATTATGACGAAGCCTCGCTCACCGACCGGCATTACGACTTCCGCTACCTGCTGCTCGATACCGAAGACGAGGCCTTGTTCACCGCCGCCGTGGCAGCCTACGAGGCCGCCGGCGGCCAACCGATCGACCTGCGCCGCGTCCGCCTGCTCAACGCCGCCTCGGCCGTCGCCTTTCTTGCCTTGCGTGGCGATGCCGGACCGGAGGAAAAGCCGGCCGGCCGCACGCTCGCCGAAGACCTGCGCTGGGTTCGCATGGCGCTTGCACGCGCCAGCTAGGGCGCATCGGATGCCTTCACCGCGCCCCGCTCCGGTCGGCGCCGAGCCAGGGGCTGATCAGCCTCAACGCGCGGACGATTGTGTCCCACGGAGCCCGCGCGGCGTGAAAGGAAGTGGCAGAATGTGCCATTGCATCGCGAAGAATTAGCGGCGATTCTCCCACGGCACGATACTGATTTGTACTTTTGTGGAGTTGCATGTTGTTTGACACCGTATGCAACGTCGATGCGGTCAGTGCCTCCTTTCATGCCCTGGCAGCTCGTGGCGCCTCCAAGGCCGACGCGTTGCCGAGAGTCAGCGCTGCGGTTCTGGTGCTGGCGGGGGCCCTTGCAGGCGCGGTGCCTGCAGCGTCGGCAGCCAGCTTCACGGTCAGCACCGCTACTGAGTTCGAGGACGCGGTCACCGACGCCAGCACCGATCCGAACAACGCCGACATCACGCTGCTCAACGACATCACGATCAACGACACGGGCCTGACCGAGGCGATCGATCCGGACTCGTTGGAAATCTACACCGACGGCGGCCACACCCTCACGCTGGATGGGGCCGGCACGGTCTGGGACGCTGGCAGTTACACCAATTTTACTATCCTGGGATCGACCGATGGCGGGCTGACCGTTTCGAGTGGCGCCCAGCTCACCATCACCGATAATCCCGCCAATCCGCAGCCCTACGGCCTGCTCGACATGCAGGCGGGCATCCTGACGGTCACCGGCGACGGAACAACCGTGAAGTCGACTCATTTCGCAGCTGGACGCGACGACGACACCACCGTCATGGTCACCGACGGCGCGCACGTGATTACCACGGGAAGCGTCACATTGGGCGAGGATGCGGGCACAACCAACGCGACCGACATCACGGTCGTGGTGGACGGCGAGGGCACGGTCTGGGACGCTGGCTACTTCGCTGCCGGTGGCGCGACCAACAATGTCGATGTGACGCTGTCGGATGGAGCCGTCATCAAGGTCGGTATCGCCAGCATCGGCCGGAATGGCAACGCCACCATGCTGGTGACCGGCTCCGGCTCGGCCCTCAAGGTTTCCGGCAGCCTCGAGGTCGGCGCGCGTTCGACCTGGATCTCCGACGCGGGCGTGGGCGACGGCGCCCTGACCATCAGCGATGGCGGTCTCGTCTCCGCCAAGAACGTGTTTCTGGGCGTGACCGGTAACGCCAGCCCGGATCCCGGCATTACCGGCGACCTGCTCGTCGATACCGGCGGCACGCTTGCGACCGGGGAGTTGGCCCCAGGCCTCGGCACCGGCACCGCGACCTTCGACAACGGCACCCTGCGCGCTACCGACAATGCGGCATCGCTGATTCACGGCTTCGATCCCGGTCAATTCGTCCTCATTGGCGAGGGGATGTTCCTCGATTCCAATGGTCTCAACGTGGTGGCCGAGAGCGGCATGTCGGGCGATGGCGCGCTGACCAAGCAGGGGCTGGGCAAGCTGACCGTGACTGGCCCCAACACCTATCAGGGATCGACCTTCGTCACCGCCGGTACGCTTGCCGCCGGCGTCACCAACACGTTCAGCGCCGCATCCGATCATCACGTGGCGGCCGGCGCCACGCTGGCGCTGCAGGGTTTCGACCAGACGATCGCCTCGCTGCAGAATGCCGGCACCGTCAGCCTTGGCGGCGCTCCAGGCACTGTGCTCACCATCACCGGCAACTATCAGGGCGACGCCGGCGTCATCCTCATCAACACGGCGCTGGGCAACGACAATTCGCTCACCGACCGGATCGATGTCGGCGGCAACACCACCGGCACCGGCAGCATCCGGGTCACCAATGTCGGCGGCACCGGTGCGCAGACGGTCGAGGGTATCCGGATCATCGATGTCGCGGGGACCTCGAGCGCCAGCTTCGCGTTGCTGGGCGACTACGTGTTCGAAGGTGACCAGGCCGTCGTCGGCGGCGCTTACGCCTACCGGCTCTATCAGGGCAGCACCAGCAGCCCGAACGATGGCGATTGGTACCTGCGCTCGACCCTGCTCCCAGATGGGCCCGACCCCCTCTATCAGGCTGGCGTGCCGCTCTATGAGAGCTACCCGCAGGTGCTGGCCATGCTCAACCAACTCGGCACGCTGCAGCAGCGTGTCGGTAACCGCTCCTGGGGTGGCAGCGACAGCACCGCCGGCATCATCGACCTGGACGACCGGCAGGTCGAAGCCGGCGGTATGTGGGCGCGCATCGAGGGCACCTATGCGCACGAGGAGCTGGACACCACGTCCGGCGGAACCGACTACGACGCCAGCCTCTGGCGGCTGCAGGGCGGGCTCGACGGGGTTGTTCAGCAAGGCGAGCGAGGCGCGCTGATCGGCGGCGCCTACCTGAGCTATGGCACTGTCGGCGCCGATGTCTCATCGCTGTTCGGCAACGGCGACATCACGACCTCCGGCTTCGGCATCGGCGGCACGCTGACCTGGTACGATGCCAGCGGCTTCTACCTCGACGGTGTCGCCCAATTGCAGTGGTTCGACAGCACGCTGAGGTCCAGTACTGCCGGGCTTGACCTCGTCGCGGGCAATGATGGCTTCGGCTACGCCCTCAGCCTCGAGGCGGGTAGCCAGATCAACCTGGGCGACGGCTGGTCGGTGACGCCACAGGGCCAGATCGTCTATAGCGAGGTCGCCTTCGCTGATTTCACCGACGCCTTCGGCACGGTGGTCGGCCTGACCGATGGTGGCGGGCTCTATGGCCGACTGGGCATTTCCATCGACCACGAGGATGCGAAACAGGCCGATGATGGGCTGTCGCGCACCCATTTCTACGGCATCGCCAACCTCTACTACCAGCTCGACAACACCACTGGCGTCGCTGTCGGTGGCACCGCACTGACAGCAAGCCGCGACCAGCTTTCTGGCGGGCTGGGCGTGGGTGGCAGCTACAACTGGGGCGACGACGCGTATTCGCTCTATGGCGAGGCTTCGTTCCGCACCGGGCTCGGTTCTCCCGGCGACAGCTACAGCCTCAACACCAATGTCGGCCTGAGGGGGCGCTGGTAGCTTCGCGCCTGCGCCCGAATGCCGAGACCGATATGGCGTCAGCTAGCCCGCGCGCCGATGTCGCATCGCGCGCCGCAACCGGCGTGCGCACATTATGCCTATGCGCGCCCGTCCGTTTCAGTTGCCGCTCACCAGCCTCCTGCGCAAGCGGATCGGCCCGGGTGATTTCGTCGACTCCTATGCCGTCCCGCTCGCCGACCCCGACCTGACCCCGATGCAACTGGCAGCGCGGCTGACCGTCATGCCGGGCTGGGTCAACGGCCTGCTGTGGCTGCGTGACGGGCTGGTGTCGCCGCTTGGGCTGAAGACCGGCGCCGATGTGCCGCCGGCCAACGGAGATCCCGGCATCGGCGATTACGTCAGCTTCTTCCGGCTCGAGGAGTTGTCGCCCAACGAGGCGATCCTCGGCGAAGACGATCGGCATCTCAATTTCCGCGTTTCGGTGCTGAAGACCGCGGGCCCACACCCCCTGGCCGCGATCTCCACCTGGGTGCATCCGCACAACCTGGGTGGCCGGCTTTATCTCGCCGGCGTGCTGCCGTTCCACAAGCTGATCATTCGCCGCATGCTCGCCAACGTCGCGGCCTGATCGATATGTATCCTGCCCTCGTCCGGCACCATCATCGGAAGTAATTCCATCGATGGGTTGCCGAGTTGCTTGTTTCTCGCGCCGCGGCCCTACGAAACACCGCCCGTTCGATGTACAACCTCCGCCATGGACGAGGCACAACATCGGTTCGGCCCATTTGTTCTGACCCCGGGCCGTGAGTTGCGGCGCGACGGCCACCCCGTGGCGCTTGGGCCGCGGGCCCTGATGATGCTCGAGACCATGCTCGAGGCTGAGGGCGAGATCGTCACCAAGGCCGAGATACTGGAGCGGGTCTGGCCCGGTGTGACGGTCGAGGAAGGCAACATCACCGTGCAGATCGCCGCGCTGCGCAAGGAGCTCGGCTCCCGCCCAGGCGGCGAGGAGTGGATCGTTACCGTGCCGCGCGTCGGCTACCGGCTGGTGCGTGGCGCTGCCCCCACGCCCGCCGAAGCGCCGCCCGCCGACGCCAGCGGCAAGCCCAGTGTCGCCGTCCTCCCCTTCGTCAACCTCAGCGGCGACGCGATGCGCGACTACTTCGCCGACGGCCTGGTCGAAGACCTGATCACCGCCCTCAGCCGCTTCAAGTCCTTCGCCGTCGTCTCGCGCTACTCCTCCTTCGCCTACCGCAACCGCACCGCCGACATCCGCCAGGTCGCTCGCGAGCTCGGCGTCCGCTACCTGCTTGAAGGCAGTGTCCGGCTCTCCGGCGAGCGGGTCCGGGTCACCGTGCAATTGGTCGATGCCGCCAGCGGCACCCATCTCTGGGCCTCGAGCTTTGATGGTGAGATGGGCCAGATCTTCGAGTTTCAGGACAAGATCACCGAGTCCGTCGTCGGCCTCGTCGAACCGCAGCTCCGCCGGGCCGAGATCGAGCGTACCCGCCGCCGCTGGCCCGACAACCCGCAGGCCTATGACCACTTCCTCCGCGCCCTGCCCTTCTTCAGCTCCCGCAATCCAGCCGACTACCTGACGGCGCTAGGCCACCTCGAGCACGCCGTATCGCTGCAGCCGGACTACGCCGCCGCCCTTGCCTATGCCTCATGGAGCCTCGCTCGCCACGGCACGGTAGCACTCACCGCGCTCGACACAGCCGGCGTCGCTCGTTGCCTCGAGCTGGCTCGGTTGGCATTGCAGTATGGCGACGACGACCCGTTGGTGCTGGCCATCTGCAGCCACTCGCTGCTTGCCATCGGCAACATGCGCGCTGAGGGCCTCGCTATGGCCGACCGGGCGCTCGCCGCCAACCCGCACAATGTCATCGTTCAGGTGCTGGGTGGTATCTGCAACATGCTGGCCGGCGACCCGGCCAAGGCCGAAGCCTGCTACAGGCGCGCCTACACCCTGAGCCCGGGCGCTCCCGAGGCCTCCGAAAGCCTCGCCGGCATCGGCTTCGCCCGCTTCTTTATGCACGATTTCGAAGGCGCGCTCGTCTGGCTCGACCGCTCCCGCGCCACCCTGATGGATTGGCCCCCGACGTACTGGATCCAGACCGCCGCCTATGCGCATCTTGGTCGGCTGGACGAGGCCCAAGCGACGCTGGCCCGCCTCAAGAGCTTTGCCCCGTACACGTCAATCGCCGGCGTCGAGACCGTGGCGCAGCGCTCCGACGGCCGCTTCGCGCTCATCATTGAAGGCCTGAGGAAAGCCGGTCTCACCTGACGGGCCGATTTAGCAACTCATTTGGAACTGCCTAAGGACCCAAAGCACGCCGATCGGCCAGATTTGTCCTCACAGCGCCGCCTGGCGCCAACTGAAGAGGGTCGAAATGGACATGCTTCTTGCCGCCGCCATGGATGCGCTGGCCCGACCGGCCATCGCCACCGGACGCCGCCTGCTGACACCGACCGACGAGAATGACTACTACGCCAGACATACCCTGAACATCATCGTGCCGGCTTGGCTGCCGGCCCTCATTACCCTGCTCCGCCGCAACCACCGCACCGCGCCCGAGCGCATCCGCGCTACGCGCCACGCTTGACAGAACGCATCACGAGGGGACGAAAAATGGCACTTGATATCATCGGTCCGGGCTTTGGACGCACCGGCACCAACTCGCTGAAGGTCGCGCTGGAGCACCTGGGCTTTGGACCAGCGCACCACATGTTCGAGGTCCGCGACCATCCGGAGCAACTGCCCGGCTGGCAGGCGCTGGCCGACGGGGCACGCCCCGACTGGGACGCCCTGTTCCACGGCTATCGCGCCCAGGTTGATTGGCCCGGGGCCCGTTACTGGCGCGAGCTCGCCGCCCACTACCCCGAGGCCAAGGTAATCCTAACGGTGCGCGACGCCGATGAGTGGTTCGACAGTGTCGAAGCGACCATCGCCAAATTCATGGCCGGCCGCGGCAGCTACGACGATCCGCATGCCAACGGCGTCGCCAACATGGCCCACAAGCTGATCGTTGATGGCGTCTTCGATGGGCGGATGTTCGAGCGGGCCTACGCCACGACGCTGTTCAATGCCCATATAGCCGAAGTGCAGGCCAGTATTCCCGGCTCGCACCTGCTGACTTTCGACGTGAGCGAAGGTTGGGAGCCGCTGTGCGCTTTCCTGGGCCTGCCGGTGCCGGCAATCTCGTTCCCGCGGCTCAACTCGTCCAAGCAGTTCCTCAGCGAGGAATGGGCGGAAGAGGCCTGAGGCTTGGCCGGCGCTAGGCGACGCTGACGCGCTCGGCGGCGCTCACGGTGAACTTGCCCTCGAGATGGTCGCGCTCGAACGGCTTCATCATGTAGTCGTCGACCCCGGCTTTCAGCGCCAGCGCGATTTGCCCGATATCGTTCTCGGTGACCATGTAGACCACGCGCGGCGTGTGTCCGCCGACATAGCCGCGCAGCAGCTTCAGGAACTCGAGCCCGTTCATCACCGGCATCTGCCAGTCGAGCAGGATCGCGTCCGGCATTTCCTGGCGGCACTTGTCGAAAGCTTCCTGCCCGTCCTCCGCCTCATCCACAATGTAGTCGAGATCCTCCAGGATGCGGCGCGCAACCTTGCGCACCACGCTGGAATCATCGACCACGAGGCAGGATTTCATGACGCTTCTCCCAAGTCGGCAGAAGTGCGAGGCCCGTCCGAGGCCCTGCCCATCCACCGCACGACGCGCGCTCGATCTTGCCCGGATGGCTCCGGGCGCAGACCGACCGACGCTTGTCGTTCGCCCACACTATCCCGCAAATCTGCGTATGAATGGTTAGCGAAACTTGAACCCTTCTCCGCATCGGCGAGATTTTTGAGAACAACGACAGGTTTGCCTGCTTGAGCGGCCTGAAATGAGCCAATAGCGCGCCTGCACAGAACTTGCGCATACAACGCGCACAGACCTTTCCGGCTCGAAAGCCCGATCACTCAATCACGAAGCATTTCGCTGTTTCGCTCAGGGCTCGATCGCGGCGTAGGTCGGAGCCGGCACGCGCATCTCGATCGGCGCATTCCAGTATCTGGCAAAGGCGAGCATGTCGAAATAGCCGTTCCCGTCGACCCCGGGGCCCATCGCCTCATCGAGGAAGGCCGACATCATCTCGACGCTGATATTGAGCTTGCCCAGGTACCAGCCGAAAATCGCGATGGTCTTGTCATCCGGCCGGCCGACGCTGGCGCCCTGGATCGCCACCGGCAGGTGGTTGGAAATCTCGACGCCTTCGTCGGCGATCATCTTCAGGCCTGAGATCCAGATATAGGCGCAGGCCGAAAGACAGGTGCCCACGGCGTGGGTCCTGAGGTAACGCTCATGGATGATCACGCCGATCCGCACGGCGCTCAGCATATCGCCGCCGGGCCCCTCCAGTTCGATGATCCGCGGCTCGTGCTCACGCACTTCGGCGAGGAAGATCGCACCATCCATGGCGGTGATCCGCCCCGCAAGCCGCATCACCACCTCGTCGCGCTCGTTCGTCCGATAGCTGTATTCGGCCGCACCTGCTCCAGCGACACTGCCCGCGCCAAGCGCCACAAGACCGGCAAGCAGCAGCGCACGGCAACGATCCCACCTGTTGCGCATCAGTCCATTCCCTGCGAGTGCCGCCATCAGACGATTACCGATAAACGGCAACAGCGCATCACCCGATTGGGGTATTACCGGCCGAAAACAGCCGTGCTATAAAGACATCATTCGCTATAGCCGCGCTTGTGGCCGTATTTCTCCCCAGCGACTCATACTCAAATCCAATTTACGTCGATATTTTCTGCAGGTCATACTGAAGCGACCTGACGAATGACTACGCGTTTTGGCTGACAAGGACTCAGAGTGCATGATAGCGACTCCACATTGAAATCGATTACAAGGACAGTGAAATCGATTACAGAGCCGTCGCCAAGTATTTCTATGCGACGCCGCACCCGCATCCCAACCGATGGTGTGGCGACGCCGCGCGCCGGACGCGCCATGAATGCCCCCGCCGAGTTGATCGATCTGATCTATGAGGCGGCAGCCGTGCCCGAGCTTTGGTCCACCGTGCTGTTGCAGCTGTGCGGTATGGCCGGGGCTCATGCCGGGGCATTGACCTGCATGGATGCGTCCGGCCTCGCCGGCTACATCGCGACCGACACCTACGAGGCCGCCTATCGGGATTACTGGGAGCACGGCAACGCCGTAGAGAACGTCCGGCTGGAACGCTCGCTGCGCGATTATCCGATGGCGTTCTCATCCGATCTTGAGCTCTGTTCCGAGGCGGAACTGGCCACCGATCCGCTCTATCTCCGCTTCCTCCGCCCGCATGGGCTGGAATGGACTGCCGGCACGGTCATCCCGGTGCCGAGCGGCGACATGCTGGTGTTCGACCTCGCCACCCGGGCCGGCGCCGGCCGGTTCAGTCGCGAGGCCATGGCGCTGCTCGATCGCGTCCGCCCGCACCTCGCCCGCGCCGCGCTGCTGTCGCACCGGCTCGGCCGGCGCGCTGCGGCCAATCAGGCCGCGGCCATGCAGATGGTGGGGCTACCCTGTGCCGTATGGGGGCGCTCGGGTCGGCTGCTCGCCGCCAACGATCTGTTCGAGGCGCTGGCGCCGCGCGTGCAGTTCGCGGCCTTCGGTCGTCTCGCCTTCGCCGATCCGGAAGTCGATCGGCTGGCCCAGGCGGCGATGGCCTCCATCGCCTCGGAGGCCGAACCTGCCATCCGCTCGATCCCCGTGCGCGCCGCCCCCGACGCTCCGGCGCTGGTCGTCCACCTGTTACCGGTGCGGCGCGCCGGCGGCGATATCTTCGTTGCGGCCGAAGGGGTGATCGTGGTGACGCCGGTCGCGGCGCCCGCCGCACCGCTGACCCAGGTGCTGATGGGGCTGTTCGACCTGACTCCGGCCGAAGCCAAGGTGGCCCGCGGCATTGCCTCGGGCCTGGATGTCCAGCACCTCGCCGCTGCGCTTGTCCTGTCACGCGAGACGGTGCGCAGCCAGCTCAAGGCCGTGCTGGCCAAGACCGGCACGCGCCGGCAGGCCGAACTGGGGTTGATGCTGACAGGAGCCCGACCACTGCCGGACCCGAAATGATCGTCAGGCGGCGGCCGCGACTGCCTTGGGCGTGGCGGAGAACTCGAACACATCGTTCTCGATGCCGATCTTCAGCTCCATGTCGGTCATCCGCGCGAGGATGCCGGTGTAGAATGGCTGGATGCCGCGGGCATCGACCCCGCCCTCGGGCGAACCGGACAGCAGCCCTTCGGCGCCCGACGGCATCAGCGTCTTCTGCCGCTTCTCGGGATCCGATTTCGAGATCAGGGTGAACACCTCGGCGCCCGCGGCGCCTTCGATCCTCGCCGTCACCACGCCGCCGCGCGGCACCGCCATGGCGGCGATCAGCAGCATGTTCATGAACAGCTTGGCCTTGTGCTTGGGGAGCAGGATCAGCGGCACCTGCCAGTCGAGGTCGGCCTTTTCGATCTCGAAATATACCCGCGCCACCCGCTCGCACTCGCGTGTGTCGAAATCGGTGCCCGCCGTCGACGAGGCGCCATAGGCCAACCGCGCGAATTCGAGCTTCGCCCGCGCCTGCTTGGCCGCGTTGGCGATCAGTTCCTGCGCCCCGTCGGCCATCGCGGTCTGCGTCGGGTCGGCCAGCACTTCGAGCCCATTGCCGATCGCCCCTACGGGGTTGATCAGGTCATGGCAGACCCGAGAACACAGCATCGCCGCGAGGTCGGTCGCCTTGAGCTCGATGAAATCCGCCATTCTATGGGTCCTTGCCGTCGAATCATTTTGGCGTAGCCTAACCGCAAGGGCCCGCAGACCCTAGGGGGTGCGGCGCTCTGCCTGGTTGGCAGCCATCACCGCAATCAGCTGCTCGTAGGCATCCTTGACCCTCGGGCCGTCACCGAAGGCAAGTAGCACCTGCCGACCATCTGGCAGCTTCAGCGTACACTGGTAGGCAGGGGAGCCTTCTGTGTTCACGACGCTGGACAGTTTCGGTGCCGCGACATCGCTCAGGGCCCACTCCTTCGTTCGCTCGCCCCAGAGGTGGCGGTCGATAACTCTGAGCTTGCCTCTCGATGCTCTGACCGTGGTGATCGGCAGACGAAGCAGGACAGTCTCGATGAACAGCACCAGGCCCCAGAGCACCACTACCCCCCATCCGAATGAGGGATCGGCGGCGTCTGGACCGCCCTGGAGCGATACGGCGAACGCAACGATCGGAATTACCGGAGCCACGACCCAACCCAGTATTGCTGTCCGGTTGGTTTCCTCAAAAACCACTCCGCGAGGCGTGTTCAATGCGACGCTTCCGGCTCGGTCAGCGCCGTCTCAGCTGGCGCCACGTCCGCCGCCTTGCCCACCGCATCCGCGACGCTGCCCTCTTCGCCGGTCAGCGTGCCCGAAAGCTTGCCCCAGCCGCTATTGGCTTCAAGCAGCGAGGTCTCCTCGCTCTTGAAGAACGCCTCGCGGTTGGCCACCGAGTAGAACAGGTAGAGCTTCATCCCCGAGATAACGTAGAGCCGCGGCTTGCCATCGGAGAGATAGCCCCGGGCGAGACTGGTGACGCAGTGCCCGCCGAACTGCGGGGCGTAGATCTCGGGGTTGCGCATGAACACGTCGCGGTTCGCCGCCGAGGCGAAGTACCACGGCACCCCGCCCCACTGGTACTCGAAGTCGGCGACGCCCTGGATCGGCTCGGGTTCGGTGAAATAGCTCACCGGATCATAGCCCTCGAGCGCCACCCCGGTCAGCGGGTCGGTGACGATGGCGGTGACCAGTGCAGCAGCGCTTACCGGGGCACTAAGTAGAAGCCCAAGGGTCAACCACAGAGCTACAAGAAGCCGGGTTATGGTTAAGTTTTGTTTACGCTTTTGCCGCATCATTGCCGCCATGAACGCCTAGCTTGAGCACACCCTCAGGCAAGCCGGATGCGCCGAACCTAGCGTCGTCATGGTAAGTACCGCGTAAATGGCCTGCCGCTCGAACTAAGCCCCTCCGGAGTGCCCTCATGCTCGACCGCATGGTCTACCTCATTCTTGCCGCCTTCGTCGCGCTGACCGCGGCCACGCTGGTGCTGACCCCGACCTTCAGCCAGGCGCAGGAGCAAGGTTCGCTCTCCGACACCTTCTCCGGCGACGAACTGGTCGATACCGGCCACCAGTTCTTCGGCTCCGTCGCCCAGGGCCTCGCCTCGCTGGTCGAGCGCGCCGTCAGCCAATTCGGGCTGCCCAATGCCTATATCCTCGGCGAGGAAGCCGGCGGCGCCATCTTCGCCGGCGCCCGCTACGGCGAAGGCACCATGTACACCCGCAACCAGGGCGAGCATTCGCTGTTCTGGCAGGGCCCAACCGTCGGCCTCGACTTCGGCGGCGACGGTTCCAAGGTGATGATGCTGGTCTACAACCTGAACTCCGTCTCCGACGTCTACGGCCGCTATCCCGGCGTCGATGGCTCCGCCTACGTCATCGGCGGGCTCGGCATGACGGTGATCAAGTATGGCGACGTGGTGATGGTGCCGATCCGCTCAGGTGTCGGGGCGCGCCTCGGTGTCAATGTCGGCTACCTGAAGTTCACCCAGGAGCCGACCTGGAACCCCTTCTGAGTGGCCCGGCACGCAGCGATCGCGAAAACCGTCCGGAATCCGTTCAACCGCTGTTCATCGCAGCGGCGCATCGTGACCGCGTGCCCGTCTTCCGGTAAGGTTACGGCCTGACAGCGATAGCCGGGGGCGGCCATTGCTGCCAACGTAACGGGCGCGAACACCCGGGACCGGGCAGTTGCCGGTGGCGGAGTTGAGTTATGGTCATAGAAAACATCATGTATTTCGTGCTCGGCCTGCTCGTGGCCGGGCTGTTGGCGTTGATCATCATGCCCGCCGTCTGGCGCCGCGCCGTCCGCCTCACCAAGAAGCGCATTGAAGCCGCGACGCCGATGACCATGGCCGAGTTCCGCGCCGACAAGGACCAGCTGCGTGCCGAATTCGCCTTGTCCACCAGGCGCCTCGAGATGAACGTCGAGGCACTGCGCCGTCGCCTCTCCGACCAGCTCCGTGACATCAATCGCAAGAAGAACGAGCTCGGCGGCATCAAGGGCGAGCGCGACAGCCACCTGCAGGTGGTGCGCGAGCTCGAGGAGCGCGAAGCCGAAGCCCGCCGCCGCATCCTCGAACTGGAAAAGGACGGCGCCGATCTCGCCCAGAAACTGCGCATGCGCGACCGCGAGCTGGGCGAAAAATCCAGCCAACTCGACGCCGCCCGCGAAACCCTGCGCGGCAGCGCCCCGCGTGCTTTCGCCGTTGATGGCAAGGCGCTGAGCGGCAACTACAACACCGATATCGACGAGTTGCTGCAATACGTCGAGATCGAAAAGAAGCGCTCGGAATTCCTCGAGACGCAGAACCGCACGCTGATCGAAAGCCTCGAGAATTCCGACAAGAGCGGCGCTGAAGCGCGGGCCGCGGCGACGGAGCTCCGCGAAAAACTCGCTAAACGCGACGACGTGGTGAGCGACGCCCAATCCGACCTCGCCGAGGCCGAAGCCCGCATCGCCGACGCCGAAAGCCGCGTCTCGACCCTCCTCGCCGAGACTACCAAACTGGTCGGCGACGGCGAGGAAAAGCGCGACATGCTGCTGGCCGAAAAGCTTGGCCTCGAAGAAGAAATGGAAAAGCTGCGCGCCAAGGTGGCCAGCGTCGAAGACACCGTGATGGCCGACTGGGACAGCGACCGCATCGAGCAGTCGCACCTGCGCGAACGGCTCAACGACATCGCCTCGGACGTCAGTCGCCTGGTCTACGCGCTCGAAGGCAACGGCCCGATCGACGAGGAAGAGAGCCTCGCCTCCCGCATGCAGAAATTCGTCGACGCCGAGGAAGCCGAAGCCGCACCGGTCAAGGGCCCCAAGGCGAGGAAAGGCGGCGCGCCGGAAGGCCAGGCGGTGTCAGACCGGTTGAAGGCGCTGCGCGAGTTGCAGGACGGTAACTGACCAATACGCCGCACCATCAGTCGGCCACCCTCTCCCGCCTGCGGGGGAGGGACGCCGACTGCACGTTCCGCTGTACGCCGACCTACTCGCTGACCTCGGGCAGCGACCTACTCGCTGACCACAGGCACTTCGCGGATCATCTCGCCCGACTTACCATCGAAAATGCGCACGCTGGTCAATGGCCCGAGCTTGTAGGTAACGGTCACCCGGCCATCCGCCGCGACCGCCGAAACCACTTCGCCACCGGCCGGAATCTTCAGCGCGGCGATGACGTAGTCGCTGCCGGCTTTGCTGTCGCTCTGCGATGCGCGGTAGACAAGTGCGCCGCCGATGGCGATAAGGCCCACGACCAGTAGCCCCATCGACACCATGAAGGACTTGCGCGCCCGGGCCAGTACGGCCTTGGCTTCCGGCGTCAGTTCCGGGGTGGTTTCGGGTTTGTCTTGAGGATCGCTCATGCAGGAAATTTCCGGCGAGGAACAGGAGTGGCAGTTGCTGGTCGATGCCGCCGACGCCGGCAGCCGGCTGGATGCCGCACTCGCCCGTGCCGTACCGGTCTTCTCGCGCAACCGGATCAAGGACCTGATACTGGCCGGAAGCGTCGCGATCAATGGGCGAGCTGTCACAGAGCCCAAATACAAGCTGCGCGATGGCGAAGAAGTGACGCTCGTTGCCCCCGAGCCGATCGAGGCCGAGCCGACCCCCGAGAACATCCCGCTCGACATCCTCTACGAGGACGACCAGCTGATCGTCATCAACAAGCCGGTCGGCATGGTGGTCCACCCTGCCCCCGGCAATTACACCGGCACCCTGGTCAACGCCCTGCTCTACCATTGCGGCGACAGCCTCAAGGGCATTGGCGGGGTGAAGCGCCCGGGGATCGTCCACCGCCTCGACAAGGATACGTCCGGCGTCATGGTCGCCGCCAAGACCGAGCAGGCGCATAACCACCTCGCCGCGCAGTTCGCCGATCACGGCCGCACGGGGCCCCTCCACCGAGCCTACATGGCTTATTGCTGGGGCCGCACCCAGCAGGCCTCTGGCACCGTCGAGGCGCCGCTCGGCCGCGACCCGGCCAACCGGCTGAAGCAGGCGGTGCGCCAGGATGGCCGCGAGGCCATCACCCATTACTGGGTCGAGGCCCGCTTCGGCGACGAGGGCTGGGACATTACCCGCATCCGCTGCGAACTCGAGACCGGCCGCACCCACCAGATCCGCGTCCACATGGCTCATATCGGCCACCCGCTGGTTGCCGACATGGTCTACGGCCCGGGCTTTGCCACCAAGGTCAACCGCCTGCCCGACCAGGCCAAGGCCGCCGTCGCGGCGCTGGGCCGGCAGGCATTGCACGCCGCCGAACTCGGCTTCGAACACCCGACAAGCGGCGAGGAAATGCAGTTCGAGGCGCCGCTGCCGTCTGATCTCGAGGCGCTCGAGGCAGCGATCCAGCCGTTCGACCGGGCGTTTGCGCGGTAGAGCGCTTCGCCGTCGGCGGCAGCGGCGTGCACGAGTTGACCCGCTGCCTCACCTCCCCACCGGATGTCATCCCTGCGAAAGCAGGGACCCAACCATCAGCTGGCGCAATCGGTGAATTGGGTCCCTGCTTTCGCAGGGATGACACCGAGTGGGTGGGGCAAGCGGTGCCCCCCCAGGGTGAGCGCCAGAGGGGAGTGGCAGGCAAAATACCCACCTGCAAGGTTCACGCAACCTTCGGGGTCTACCAACGTTTTCATGCAGGGTCGGTGGGTCTTATCAAGACCGATTTTCGACCTATATATCTCTGACAGTCAGCCGTGTGCCGGACTGGACACGGCTGCGTATCTGCCCGTGACTACGGGGGAAAGACGAGGGTGCATTATGGCCCAGACCAATCTGCCAATTCTTTCGGCTGAGGGTGGACTCAGCCGCTATCTCCAGGAAATTCGTAAGTTTCCGATGCTTGAGCCTGACGAGGAGTACATGCTCGCCAAGCGCTACAAGGAGCATCAGGATCCCGGTTCCGCCCAGAAGCTGATCACCTCGCATCTACGCCTCGTGGCGAAGATTGCGATGGGATATCGCGGCTATGGCCTGCCTATCTCCGAGGTCATCTCGGAAGGCAATGTCGGCCTGATGCATGCGGTGAAGCGCTTCGAGCCCGAAAAGGGCTTCCGCCTCGCGACCTATGCGATGTGGTGGATTCGCGCTGCCATTCAGGAATACGTGCTGCGCTCGTGGTCGCTGGTGAAGATCGGCACCACCGCGGCGCAGAAGCGGCTGTTCTTCAACCTGCGCAAGATCAAGGGGCAGATCGCTGCCCTCGATGACGGGAACCTGCATCCCGACCAGATCAAGCAGATCGCGACGACGCTGCACGTCACCGAAAGCGACGTGGTGTCGATGAACCAGCGCCTCTCGGGCGATGCTTCGCTCAACGCGCCGATGCGCGCCGACGAAGGCGCCTCGGAGTGGCAGGACTGGTTGGTCGACGATACGCCGAGCCAGGAGACCACCCTCGGTGAGACCGAGGAATTCTCCGAGCGCATGGGCTTGCTCACCAACGCGATGAGCGATCTCAACGAGCGCGAGAAGGCGATCTTCCAGGCCCGCCGCCTGCGCGACGAGCCCGCGACGCTCGAAGAGCTGGCGCAGGAATACAACGTCAGCCGCGAGCGCATCCGGCAGATCGAAGTCCGCGCCTTCGAAAAGGTGCAGGAAGCGGTGCAGAAGGCAGCGCACGCCAAATCGCGCGAAGCCAGCCTCTGAGATCAGTTGCGATCAATGAATGAGAAAGGGCCGCCCAGTGGGCGGCCCTTTCTGTTTGGGCTGCGTACCTGCCTAAGCGCCCTACCCGTTCTGCGGTGGCCCGATCACCGGCACCACCGCCGGGCGCGGTTGTTGTGCCCAGGCGAACTCGCCCTTGCCCCATTTGGCGAAGCGCGCCAAGAGCGCGTCGCGCGCCCGCATGCCCGCCGTGCCAGATGTCTTCTTGTTCTCGCGGATCAGGTAGGCGAAGGCCAGCCGCTTGCCATCGCGTTCGGCCCAGCCGACGAACCAGCCGGTCTGCCGGCGCGAGTTGAAGGTGCCATCGGCGTTGCGCTCGTAATAGGTGCCGGTCTTGCCCGAGACGGTCCATTTGCCGGCCGTAAAGCTCGGCATGATGGCGACCACCGCGGCCTGCGCCGCCGCCGTTGCCGGCAGCTCGCCCGCCAGCATCCGCCGCACGAACCGCACCTGCTCTTCCGGGGTGATCAGCAGCGACGAGTTGATCCACGAACGCAGCAGGCTGTTGTTCTTGCCCGGGTCGCCCGAGATATCGGCATTGCCATAGTCGAAATCGCTGACGTACTTGCCGAACCGCTCGGCGCCCATCTCGGCGACCAGCACGCGCGAGTACCACAGCACCGAATCGCGCAACCAGGTGGCGGGCGTGGTGGTCACCTTCCAGTCCGCCCGGTTGGCGTCATACTCGGCCTTGTACGGCCAGGCCGGCTCCTCCGCCCCGGTGAGGATCCCTGCATCGAACCCCATCACCGCCAGCGGCACCTTGAACGTCGAGGCCGGCGAGGTCGGCGTGGCGCAACCGCCGCCCTCCTGCAGCCGCACCGCGCCGCTTTCGGCGTCGACGATCAACGTGCATACCACTTCCGCCCGGCTCGCGGACACGGCGGCAAGGCTCAGCAATACTGCTGCAATCAGAACTTTCACGAATGGCCCCAAGCTCTTAAAGACCGCGACATGTAGCGGGGATTTGGGCGGAATTTCGCCGGAACGGGGGTTTTCGACCGATAGAGACGGCCCCCTCCCGGCCTCCCCCATAAAGGGGGAGGTGAAGAGTCGGGCTTGTGGGCCGATAGTGCCTGAAACTCGATGCGGCACCTCCCCCTTTATGGGGGAGGATGGGAGGGGCCGTCTCTATCAGTCAGCGTTTCTCCAGCAGCAGCTTCGCAATCAGCTGCGCCAAGTACTTCCGCGGCAGGATCAGCAAATACGGCGCATGCACGCCTTCCTCCGGCACGATCCGGAACGGACCGGTCAACGCCTCGTTCGAGGTCCCCGTCCGCACTCCCGGCGCGAGCTTCACCGCATCGAGCGGGTATTTCAGCCCTTCCGAAGTCCAGAAGGTTATCGCCGCCAGCGGGTGGATCGAGACGCGCTCGCCCGGATCGACGGTGAACGAGAACGCCTTGGTCAGCGGCAGCGCCACGTCCTCTTCGTCGACCAGCACGATCTTCCGCTTTGCCGCATATTTGGCCACCGCATCGAGCGCGGCCAGCGTGTGGTCGAAGCGTCGCCCGGTCATCCCCAGCGCCACCGTTACCGGGGCGCGGGTCGAATAGAGCGACTTCTCGAAATCGGTGGTTTCCTGTTCGCTGATCTGCATCAGCCGGGTCTTGCCCAGCCAGGAGTGCGGGTTCTTCAGCGAATCGAAATCGCCGATGATCAGCTCGGGCTTGAGGCCGGCCTCGACGATCTGGTCGGCTCCGCCATCGGCTCCGACCAGATGGCCGCCCGAAGCGTAGAGCTCGCGCAGGAGGTCGAAATCGACCGTCCCGCCGCCAACGATGACCATCAGGTCGTCAAAGACCGCAACGGAAGTCTGGGGGGCACGCGCTTGCACGGAGGGAAAACTCTGTCTATCTGTCAGCTGTCTCGCTGGGGTGTTCCGGGCCTTCCGGAGCTGAGAGTTACCCATTGAACCTGAACCAGGTCATGCTGGCGGAGGAAGTTCGAGATGGCAAGGGCGCGACAGCGTCCGATCCATTGACGTCCCCTTCATTCACATGGCCGCAACCGAAGGGAACGATTTATGCGCTCGTTCGCACACTTCGCGTTGGCGGCAGTCATCTGCGCCACCGCCCTGCCTGTCCTCGCCGAGGACAAGCCGATCCTCAACATCTACACCTATGATGGCTTCGCCGCCGAATGGGGGCCCGGCCCCGGCCTGAAGGCCGGGTTCGAGCAGACCTGCAACTGCACCATCGAGTGGACGACCTCCGAGGACGCTATCTCGAACCTCCGTAAGGTGCAGCTCGAGGGCACCGCGACCAAGGCCGATGTCGTGCTCGGCCTCGATACCGCGACCTCGGGCGAAGCTCGCGCCACCGGCCTGTTTGCCCCGCACGGCCTCACTCCTGAGGGCCTGGTGCTGCCGTGGAACGACGCCGAGTTCGTGCCCTTCGACTACGGCTATTTCGCCTTTGTCTATGACAAGCAGAAGACACCCAACCCGCCGACCTCATTCGAGGAGCTCATTGCGCTGCCCGCGAGCTTCAAGATCGTCATCGAGGACCCGCGCTCGTCGACACCCGGCCTCGGCAATGTGCTGTGGGTCGAGGCCGCCTATGGCGACCGCGCGCCGGAGATCTGGAAGGGCCTGAAGCCGCATGTCCTCACCATGACCCGCGGCTGGTCCGAGGCCTATGGCCTGTTCCTCGACGGCCAGGCCGACATGGTGCTGAGCTACACCACCTCGCCCGCCTATCACGCCATCGCCGAAGACAAGCACAACTACGCCTATGCGCCGTTCTCCGAGGGCTATGTCGCGCAGGTCGAGGTGGCCGGCGTGCTGAAGAGCTCCGATCAGCCGGATCTGGCCAAGGCCTTCCTCGCCTACCTCACGACGCCGGAAGCGCAGAAGATCATCCCCACCACCAACTGGATGTACCCGGTGATCGACCTCGGCGCCGACCTGCCTGCCGAGTTCGGCAAGCCGCCCGCAAAGGTGCTGACGATCGACGAGGCGGCGCTTGCCGCCAATGGCCGGGCCTGGGTCGATGCTGCTCTCGCCGCGCTCCAGTAACCTGGTGCTGCCGCACCGTCCGCTCCGGCTCATCGCCGGGGCGGGCATCGCGGCGGCCATCGCCGTGCTGGTGGCGCTGGTGCTGCTGGCCATCCTCGCCGCCGCGGCAGGCGAACCGTCACGCCAATCGAGCGTCGACGTCTGGCACCTGGTGTCGATGACCGCCATCCAGGCCGGGCTTACCACCGTGCTGTCGCTGCTCGTCGGCACGGCGCTGGCCTGGGCGCTGAACCGGCTGCGTTTCCCCGGCCGCGACCTGATCGTCGGGCTGTTCGCCTCCGCCATCGTCACCCCCGGCCTGATCGTCGCCTTCGGGCTGCTGTCGGTCTGGGGCCGCGCCGGCTGGGTCAACCAGGCCTCGCTGGCGCTCACCGGCCAGCCGCTCGAAGTGCCGCTGTTCGGCCTAGGCGGCATTCTCGCTGCCCATGTCATCCTCGATGCTTCGTTTGCCGCCCGCATCCTCCTGGCGCGGCTCGACGCCATCCCGGAAAAGCGCCTGAAGACCGGCCAGAGCCTCGGGCTCGGCGCCTGGCGGCGCTTTGAGGTGATCGATTGGCCGATGCTGCGCACCACGCTGCCCGGCCTCGCCGCTATCATCTTCCTCCTCGCCTTCACCAGTTTCCCCATCGTCTTGCTGCTTGGTGGCGGCCCGGCCAACCAGACGCTGGAAGTGGCGATCTATGCCGCGGTGCGGCTCGACTTCGATCTCCGCGGCGCCGTCACCCTGGCGCTGGTGCAGATCGGCATCTGCTCGGCCATCATTATCGCCGCGTCTGCCTTTGCGCCCATATCGGCCAGCACCGGCGGCTCGACCCCGCCGCGCTGGCGTGACGGGACTGCCGCGCGTATCGCGCAGTGGACCGTCCTCGTCTTCGGCATCGTCGGCTTCGCGCTGCCGTTGCTCGCCATCCTCATCGACGGCATTGGGCCCGGCATCATCGAGGTGGCGAGCCGCCTCAGCTTCTGGAAGGCGCTCGGCACCAGCCTCCTGCTCGGCTCGGGCTCAGCCATCCTGACGCTGATGTTGGCGCTGGGCATCGGCATGGGCCGCGCCGCCTCCAGTATCCCGCTGCTCCGCGTCGGCATCGGCGCCCCAGCCTATGCCTACCTCGCGGTGCCGGCCGTGGTGCTGTCGCTCGGCGCGTTCCTGTTGGTGCGCAATGCCGGGATGCTGCCCGAGGCCGCGGCCCCGGTGGTGGTGCTGCTCGCCAACGCGCTGCTCTCCCTGCCCTTCGCGCTGGCGACGCTGGCGCCGCCGCTCGATGCCATTGCCGAACGGCGCGGCCGGCTGATCCGCTCGCTCGGTCTCAGCGGCTGGCGGCAGTTCACCGCCGTTGAGTGGCCGCTGCTCGGCCGCGAAGCCGGCGTCGTCCTGGCGCTGGCATTCTGCTTCTCGCTCGGCGATCTCGGCGTCATCGCGCTGTTCGGCACCGAGGATTTCGCCACCCTGCCGCTGCTCATGTACCGGGCACTGGGCGCCTATCGCAGCAACGACGCCGCCGCCATCGCAGCGCTGATGCTCGTGATTACCATCGCCGCCTTCGTGCTGCTGCCAAAACTGTTTGGAAAGCTCACCGATGCTCGAAGCTGACCACCTGCGCTTCACCCACCGCGGCGCCACCAGGCAGTTCGACCTAAGCCTGGTGGCCAAACCCGGCGAGATCACCGCCGTGAGCGGGCAGTCCGGCTCCGGCAAATCGACTTTGCTCGACCTGATCGCCGGTTTCCTCGTGCCCTCGGCCGGCACACTGACACTCGACGGACAGGACCTGCTGCCCTTGCCGCCCGAGCAACGGCCGATCTCCATCCTGTTCCAGTCCGAAACCCTGTTCGAGCACCTCAGCGCCTACCAGAACCTCGAACTCGGCCTGCCCCGCGGCGTGACCGGCGGGCGGCAGAAGATCGAGGCAGCGCTCAACGAGGTCGGGCTGCCGGGCGTATTGAAGCAACGCGCCGACACCCTGTCGGGCGGCGAGAAGCAGCGCGTAGCTCTGGCCCGCACTTTGCTGCGCGACCGACCGGTGCTGCTGCTCGACGAGCCGTTCTCCGCCCTCGACGACGACACCCGCGGCACTATCCGCACGCTGGTGAAGTCGCTGACCGAACGGCAGCAGTGGATCACGCTCCTGGTCAGCCACCATGTCGACGACGTCGAAGCGCTGGCAACGCGGCGCTACCAGCTGCGCGACGGCATGCTGTTCGAGGGGTAGAGGGCCGCACGAGTTGCTCCACCCAACGGACGGGCTGAACCTCTGCAACCGCCTCCAACTCGATGTCATCCCAGCGAAAGCTGGGACCCAACTCGCAGCCCGCGCAGGCGGATAGATGGGTCCCAGCTTTCGCTGGGATGACAGCCGGTGGGGAAGGCGATGAAGTGCTTCAACTCATCGGCGGGATGCTCAAGCACGGCGAACGCGCGCTACACTAACCCTCCGATTCTCCCGGATGCCCCGCCATGTCCGAAGCCAATCCTGCCCGTTCCCCCGAGGGGCGGCAGATGTTCGAGAACCTCAAACGCGCCGTGCGGCTGAGCGCCCGGCTGAGCGACATCGGCTTTGATGACCTCGAGGGGCTCTGCACCGCCTTCAGCGAGCTGATCGGCAAGCCGGTGGGCGAGCGCTTCATGATCATCCCGCCCTTCTCCACCGATTGCGGCCTCAACATCACCGTCGGCAACAACGTCTTCATCAACCAGGGCTGCCACTTCATGGACCTGGGCGGCATCAGCATCGGCAATGACGTGATGATCGGACCGAAGGTGAACCTCGTTTCCGCCGGCCATCCGACCGATCCGGCGCAGCGCCGCAACGGCATCGTCAAAAAGCCCATCACCATCGGCAACAATGTCTGGATCGGCGCCGCCGCGACGATCCTGCCGGGGGTGAGCATCGGCGACAACGCAGTGATTGCAGCCGGAGCGGTGGTGAGCCGCGATGTACCGGCGAACACCATTGCAGCGGGCGTTCCGGCGCGGGTGTTGAAGCGGCTGTAGTGCTGGTGGGGCGGAGCGAACGTCCCTTCTCCCCTCAGGGGTCGCGGGACGAGGGCGTAGCCCTCGCTCGGAGGTGGCCGAAGGCCGGTTGAGGGTGAAGCGGCGAAATGCGCACTCGCTGAGAAGCTGAACCCCTCACCCGAGTTCCGCTACGGACCTGAAGGTCCTAGCTGCACTACCCTCTCCCCTCAGGGGAGAGGGGGAAGCCCGCTGGCTGTCATCCTAGGTGAAGTCCGATCCTCAAAACAAAAACGCCCGGACCTCGGGCCCGGGCGTCTCGATGATTCTCTCTCAGCCGATCAGTTCGCGGCAGCGACCGACTTGGTCCACTCGCCCACCACTTCGGTGAACATCGTCTCGGCCGCGGCGTCCTTTTCGAGCGTGATGATCGCCCGCTTGCCGGTGGCATAGATCAGCGCCAGATCCATCCACTTGCGCGAGGTGAGCAAGCTGCTGTTGGCGGTGATGTCGGCGGGCGAGGCGCTGAGCGCGAACAGGAACGAGTTGCCGACGACGCGGGCCGAAGCGCCGACCAGAGGCGTTCCCTGCACCAGCTCTTCGTTTTTCAGCAGCACGCCCGGGAGGCCCGCGATCGAGCCGCCGATAAAGCTGTCGGTCACCCGGAAGTTCACTTCCATCAGGTGGCTGGCCGGGAGACTCGCGTCGGAGTTCTTGCGGATCAGCACGTCGACGGCGAGGTTGCGCGCCGGGATGTTCGCCTTGCCGATCAGCGTCGGCAAGCCCATCTCGTCGGTGCCCTTGCTCCACTCCACCGTGCCTGAGAACGGCACGGCGCCGGTGGTGCCGCTGTCGGAGGCTTCGAGCAGCAGCGACTGGCTGCCGGCGAGGCTGGCCGGATCGACCGAGGCGGCTGCCTGCGTGGCATCGGTTGCCGCCGTCTGCTGGTCGGTACCGAGGCGCTCCTCGGGTGCCGCTGGAACCAACCGGCTCAGTTCCGCCGGCGCGGCGGCAGTCTCGGTGCCGAGGCGATCGTCCGTCGCGCCCAGCTCGGCGGTCGGCGTATCGCTCTCGGCTGGTGTCGCCGTATTGCCCGGGCCGGTGGCCGGGGTGTCGGTCGTGGTTTCGGCCGGCGTCGGAGCGGTGACCGCTGCCTGCTGCGTCGCCGGAGCGCCGCGCCCGAACATCTGGTCGAGGTCGATGAAACCTTCACGCCAGGCCCAGAAGCCGGCGCCACCGGCGCCGATCAGCAGCACGGCGAACACGATCAGGAAGATGGTGACGGCCCCGAGGCCGCGACGTTCGTCCTCGGCCCGGGCGCGCGGGAAATTCGGCTCGGTATCGCGCTGCTTCTTGCCCCGCGGCTCACGGGCATCGCGGGCAAAGGCGCTGGCCTTGGCGGCCTTGCCTTCGCGCTGCGGGCGCGCATCGGCCTTGAGGATCGACGGCGCAAAGCCGTTCTGCCGGGCCGGCGGTTCGTCGGCCTCGTCGTCGAAGGCGCTGTAGCCACCGTTGATGACCGGCTCTTCGAACTCGGTATCGCCGCGCGCTTCGCGGTCGAGCGTCGCGATGGCGCGATCGATCGCGCCCTGCGGATCGGCAGGCGGGGCCTCCACCTCGACCTCGCGCACCGCCGACATGGCGGCGGCAATCGGCGGATCGTTGAACAGCGCCACCGGCTCGGACATCTGGCGGGCAGCGGCCTGGCCGTTGCGACCCGCGGGCTCCATACGGGGCGCCGGCAGTTCGCGGCGCGGCTCCAGCACCGGGCCACGGGCGGCGCCACCGATCGGGGCGCCGAACGCGGCATTGCCGGTACGGCTCTTGGCGGCTTCGGCGCGCGCCACGATCGAGGGCAGCGGCGAGCGGCCGGTTGGCGACCTGGCCGGAATCGGCGAGCGGACCGGCGACGAGCGCTGCTGCAGCTCCTCGCCGTCGTCCTCATCTTCGTCGGACGGCACGGGAGCGGCGAGCTGCGGCTGCTGGCGCTGCGTCGAGGGCACCAGCTTGGGTACGGGCTTGCCCATCGGCTTGGCGTCGGGGCGCACGATCGAGCGCGACCGGTCCGATCCCTCGGTCTGCTCGGCATTGGCGGCTGCGATGATCTCTTCGATCGAACCGCCCGGCGGCAGCGGCCGTGGCGGCTCCTTGCCGTTCTGCGGCACGGGCTTGGCGACAGGCTTGGCGACAGCCGCCGGGGCCTTCTTGGCCGGCGGCTCGAAATAAACCGGCGGCGGCGGCGGATTGTCTTCCTTGCCCGAACCGAGGCCGGCGATCACCGCCTCGCTGGCTTCCTGTTCGACCTGGCGGATGCAATCCTCGAGCTGCAGGCGGTGTGCGGTGATGTCGCGAGCAGCCAGCGGCGGATTGATGGCGCGCAGCTGCCCGACCAGCGCGGCACGCGCCTTCTCGTAGACCGCGCGTCGCGCGGCGCCGTTATTCTCCGGCAGAGCTTCTACCGCCCTACGTAACAGCTCTTTGTAGTCCGCCATTGGCTAAGCGACATCCGTAATTTAGGGGGCCAGTTCTACCGAAAAAAACTCAATCTTGGAACGGGTCCTGAACCAGTATGGTATCCAGCCTTTCCGGGCTGGTGGAGAGCATGGCGACCGGCGCCCCGATCAGCTCTTCAATGTACCTGACGTACTTCACCGCCTGGGCCGGGAGTTCAGACCAGCTTCTCGCCCCTGCCGTTGTTTCCGACCACCCCTCGAGGGTCTCGTAAATCGGCTTAACAGCAGCTTGTGCTCCCATTGAGGCAGGCAAGTAGTCAATTTTTTGACCATTGAGCTCATAGCCCACGCACACTTTGAGCTCTTTGAGGCCGTCAAGAACATCCAGTTTCGTCAGCGCGATGCCGTTTATCCCCGAAGTTCTCACCGTCTGACGCACCAGCACCGCGTCAAACCACCCACAACGGCGCGGCCGCCCGGTGTTGACGCCGACTTCGCGGCCGACGCTCGACAGGTGCCGGCCGATCTCGTCGTCGAGCTCGCACGGGAACGGCCCCTCGCCGACGCGGGTGGTATAGGCCTTGGTGATCCCCAGAACATAGCCGATCGCCGTCGGCCCGAGGCCCGAACCGGCTGCGGCCTGGCCCGCTACCGTGTTCGACGAAGTGACGAACGGATAGGTGCCATGGTCGTTATCGAGCAGCGCCCCCTGCGCGCCTTCGAACAGGATGCGCGCCCCGGCGCGGCGCTTCTCGTCGAGCAGCCGCCAGACCTGGTCGACATAGGGCAGGATCTTGCCGGCCACTTCCATCAGCTCGTCGTAGAGCGACTGTGCCGAGAGCTCTGCCATGCCCATGCCGCGGCGCAGCGCATTGTGATGCGCCAGCAGCCGCTCGATCTTGGGCATCAGCGTCTCGGGCTCGCTGAGGTCGCAGACCCGGATGGCGCGACGGCCGACCTTGTCTTCATAGGCCGGGCCGATGCCGCGGCGGGTGGTGCCGATCTTCAAACCGGAATTGCCGCTCTCGCGCACCGCGTCGAGCTCACGATGGAGGCTGAGGATCAGCGGCGCATTGTCGGCGATCTTCAGCACTTCAGGCGTGACTTCGATACCCTGGGCGCCGATCTTTTCCACCTCGGCGACGAAGTGGTGCGGATCGACCACCACGCCGTTGCCGATGACACTCAGCTTGCCGCGCACCACGCCCGAGGGCAGCAGCGCCAGCTTGTAGCTGGTGCCGTCGATGACCAGCGTATGACCGGCATTGTGACCGCCCTGGTAGCGCACCACCACATCGGCGCGCTCCGACAGCCAGTCGACGATCTTGCCCTTGCCCTCGTCACCCCATTGGCTGCCGACGACGATCACGTTTGCCATGCGCTTATTGTCCCTCAGGAAGCGGCAGCCCGGCCGGGCGTGCTGCCGGCGGACCGCAAAGATCAGTTTCGTTTCGCTGCAAGCTGACCCGTGCGGCTTCCGCTGGGGAAGTCCGAGGTAGTTGCGGATGTCCTTTAGAGCAGTCCTTCTCAGATGACAAATCCCGTCACGTCGCACCCCCAACAAGACTGGGCACGGGGGCGGGATCCGACGCAACGAAACGCGGTCTTCGCTCTAGCAATCACGGATAGTCACACCCATGTTACCGCAACCCAGCGCGCCAACCCGAGAACCTGAGGACAAGGTTATGCCCCTCTCGACTGCCGCGAATGCCTTCCGCCTGCCCGCCGGTTCTGCCGGCCGGGTGATCACAGCAACCGATTCCGACTACGACAAGCTCCGCACCGTCATGTACGGCGGCTACGATAAGCGCCCCGCGCAGCTCGTCCGCGTCGCCGATGCCGCCGACACTGCCGCCGCCATCGCCTATGCCCGCGACAACCAGCTCGAACTCGCCGTCCGCAGCGGCGGCCACAGCGGCGCCGGTCATTCGACCACCCATGGCGGCCTCGTCATCGATGTCCGCGACCTCAACGAAATCAACATCGACGCCGCCAATCGCACAGTTTGGGTCGGCGCCGGCGTTACGGCTATCGCCCTCACCGAAGCCTTGGCCCCGCACCAGCTGATCGTCGGCTTCGGCGACGCCGGCACGGTCGGCATCAGCGGCATCACGTTGGGCGGTGGCGTGGGTTATCTGGCGAGGAAGCATGGCCTCTCCATCGACTCATTGCTGGCGGTCGAGCTGGTCACTGCCGATGGCCAGCAACTGCTCGCCGATGCCGCCAATCACCCGGAACTGTTCTGGGCGCTGCGCGGTGGCGGCGGCAATTTCGGCGTCGTCACCCGGCTGAAGTTCCAGCTGCATCCGCTCCCCGCCTTCACCGGCGGCATGCTGGTACTGCCGGCCACCGCCAAGACCATCGCCGGCTTCGTTGCCGCCGCCAAGGCGGCGCCCGAAGAACTCTCGGGCATTGCCAACGTCATGCCCGCCCCGCCCATGCCGTTCCTGCCGGCCGAGCAGCACGGCAAGATGGTGATCCTCGCCATGCTCGCCTTCGCCGGCGAGCCGGACGCAGCCGACAAGGCGCTGGCGCCATTCCGGGCGCTCGGTGCCCCGCTGGCCGATTTCGTCAAGCCCGGCCCCTATGCCAGCATGTATCCGCCCGAGGATCCGGACTACCACCCGACGGCGGCGGCGCTGAACCTCCTCGTCGACCGTATCGGCACCCCCGAGGCCGAGACTATCCTCGGCTACCTCGAGGAGTCCGACGCGAACCTCAGGGTCTGCCAGATTCGTGTGCTCGGCGGCGCGCTCGGCCGCGTTGCCCCTTCGGCCACCGCCTACGCCCACCGCAAGAGCCCGATCATGATCAACGTGGCGGCGTTCTACGATGGCGAGGCCGACAAGCCGAAGAAGGAGGCCTGGGCCGCCGACTTCGCCAAGGCGTTGAACCAGGGCGACGATGGCGTCTACGTCAACTTCGTCGCCGACGAGGGCCCGGCCCGCGTCCGCGCCGCCTATCCCGGTGACACCTGGGACCGGCTCAGACAGGTGAAGCGGGCCTACGACCCGGAGAACCTGTTCCGGCTCAACCAGAACATCCCGCCGGCGGCCTGAGGCCACAATACCGGGGTGTCAGCTCGACGCCCCGGTATCCCCGCACCTCAGCCCATTCCTGATCCGGCGCTGAGCGGCGCATTCATTTGCCGTTCAATCTGCCGCCCCTAGAGGCCGCGCTCTCCAAACGAACCTCAGCGAGAATTCAGGGAATGGACAAACGCTTTCCGCTCGAAGACCAGATCGACATGCTGGCCTCGAGCCTGCGCGGCCGCGTCGTAACGCGCCGTGATGCGGCTTATGACGAGGTGCGCACCGTCGCCCTCGGCAATTTCGACCGGCGCCCGGCGGCGGTGATCCGTGTTGCCAATGTCTCGGACGTGGCGGCAGTGATCAACTTCGCCCGCGCCACCGATCTCGAACTGGCGGTCCGCAGCGGCGGCCACAGCGTCGGCGGCCATAGCGGCACCGAGGGTGGCCTGGTCATTGACCTGCGCGATCTCAACGGCATCGAGATCGACGGCGAGACCAGCACCGTTTGGGCCGGCACCGGCCTCAGCTCCGGCGAAGTCACCCGCGCCGTCGAGCAGCACGGGCTGATCGTCGGCTTCGGCGATTCCGGCACGGTCGGCATTGGCGGCCTGACGCTGGGCGGCGGCATCGGCTACATGGTGCGCCAGCACGGCCTCACCATCGACTCGCTGCTGGCGGCCGAACTGGTGACGGCGGCCGGCGACATCCTCGTCGCCGACGCCGACAACCACCCGGACCTGTTCTGGGCGCTGCGCGGTGGTGGCGGCAATTTCGGCGTGGTGACGCGCCTGAAGTTCAAGCTCAACCCGCTGCCCTCCTTCGTCGGCGGCCCGCTGGTGCTGCCGGCTACGGCCGAGAACATCGCAAAGTTCGCCGCCCTCGCCGATGCAGCGCCGGACGCACTGTCGACCATCGCCATGGTGATGCCGATTCCGCCGGTGCCGTTCGTCCCGGCAGAGTTCCACGGCAGGCTCGCACTGATCGGCATGATGGCCTTCTCCGGCCCGCCCGACGCCGCGGCCCAGGCGCTCGCCCCGTTCCGCGCCATCGCCACGCCGATCGCCGATCTCGTCGGCCCGGCGCCCTACTCCGCCATGTACGCCATGGATCCGCCGCCCCAGATGCGCCCGGCCGTCTCGTGCCGTTCGCGCTTCGTCGACCGGTTCAGCGTCGAGGCCGCGGCAAAAATGCTGGCGGCACTCGAAGCCTGTCCCAGCCCGATGAAGATGGGGCAGATCCGCGTCCTGGGCGGCGCCTATTCGCGCGTCGCCACCGACGCCACGGCCTTCGCGCATCGCCAGGGCAAGATCATGGTGGCGTTCCTCGCCATGTATGAAGGCGGTGCCGACGTCATCGCCCATTTCGACCGTTGGGCCACCGAGGCGGTCGCCAGCGTCAGTGAGAAAAACGCCGTCGCCTATGTCAACTTCCTCGGCATCGAGGGTGGCGAGGGCCTCCGCGCCGCCTATCCCGGCTCGACCTGGGACCGACTGCGCCAGGTCAAGGCCAAGTACGATCCGGAAAACCTGTTCCGGCTCAACCAGAACATCCCGCCGGCGGCCTGACGGGCTGGCGCGACGCGCCAAGCCTCACGGCTTGCCTGTCGCGCTTCCGAACCGGAAAAGTCTGCAACTTTTCCTGGAAGCACTCTATGTTCGCGCCTCCTTCGGCCGCCATCTTTCGAGGTGGCGGCCGATGCACGAACCATACGGCCCCGATGACGAACTCCTCTGCCGCGACCGGCAACCGCGCGTTCCACGCCCTGATGGATCGCCCCTATCTGATCTTGATCCTCACCACGCTGTTCTGGGGTGGCAATGTCGTCGCCGGCAAACTCGCCGTCGGCCATATCGATGCGCATTCGCTGATGATCCTGCGCTGGACCGGCGCACTGCTGCTGGTGCTGCCCTTCGCCATCAAGCCGCTGCAGCGCGATTGGCCGGTGATCCGGGCTAAATGGTGGCTCTACCTGTTCTATGGCGCCGTGGGCTTCGCCACCTTCAACGTGCTGGTCTATGTCGCCGCCTATTACACTTCGGGGGTCAACACCTCGCTCGAGCAGGTGGCGGTCAATATCTTCGTCATCATCCTCAACTTCGCGCTGTTCCGCACCCGGGTGCGCGGCCTGCAACTCTTGGGCGTACTGGTCACCATTCTCGGTGTCGCCATCATCGCCACCCACGGCGATCTCACGCGCATCCTGACGCTGGAGGTGAACCTCGGCGACCTCCTCGTCATCCTCGCCTGTTTCGCCTACGCCATCTATTCGATCGCGCTGCGCTGGCGCCCGCCGACCCACTGGACCAGCTTCCTCGCCGCCACCTGCAGCGGCGCCATCCTCGCCTCGCTCGCCTACCAGGCGACGCTCGGCAACGGCACCGCGAACCTCCCGTCCAACCTCGCCGCCATCGATCTGCAGGGCTGGCTGATCGCCGCCTATACGGTGATCTTCCCCTCGGTGATCTCGCAGATGCTCTATGTCCGCGGCGTCGAGCTGATCGGCTCCAACCGCGCCAGCCTGTTCGTCAACCTGATCCCGTTGTTCGGCACGGTCGGCTCGGTGATCGTGCTGGGCGAAGCGCTGCAGCTGTTCCACATCGTCGCCGCGATCCTCGTCGCCGCCGGCCTGGTGCTGGCGGAATACTCGGCACGGCGCCGCACATGAGCGGGATCGAACTCCGACCGGCGACTTCTGCCGACTACGATGCCATCGCCACCATCTGGCACCTGAGCGCCGGCCTGCCGGGCGTCGGGCCGGCGCAACTGCCGCCGCTCGAGCGGCTGCGGGAGCGGGTTGACGTCGAGATGGAGGCTGGCTGGCAGGTGACGGTGGCTGAGGCCAGCCCGGAGATCGTCGGCTTTCTCGCCATCAAGCCGGAAGCCGCCATCCTCGACCAGCTGTTCATGCATCCCGAAGCGCGTGGGCTAGGTCTCGGCCGGCTGCTGCTCGATGCCGCCAAGGCGCAGATGCCTGATGGTTTCACCCTGTTCACCCGCCCCGGCAACATGCCGGCTCGAAAGTTCTACGAGAAGCACGGGCTGGTTCACCTGCGCGACGAGCTGCACCCGGTCTTCGGCGATCCGATCGTCTGGTATGGGTGGAAGCAGGGGTAGACCTCACACGCTGGTGCGTGGGGCACCCCCACCCTTGATCCCTCCCCACAAGGGGGAGGGAGACGCTGGAACCGAGAGCTTGCAGTCGGATCTCCCTCCCCCTTGTGGGGAGGGATCAAGGGTGGGGGTGGGCCACAAACTGGATGCCGGACGAACGGCGTTCTTCCCCACCAATCTTCCCACCCACCGGCGTCATCCCCGCGAAGGCGGGGACCCAGTGCGATCTCTCAACGTTCGCTGGTGGTGCAGCATCCCACTAGGTTCGCGCCTTCGCGGGAATGACACCGGAGCGAGTTTGCGGGCTGGAATTACCCCTACCCCACCACCGCCGCCAGCAAAGCTGCCGTCTCCGCATCCGCCGGCAAGAACGCCTCGATCACCAACTCGCTGAGCGTGATCTCGGTGGGCGTGCCGAACACCGTCGTGGTGGAAATGAAGCTCGCCACGGCGTCGCCGAAGCGCATCTTCATCGGCACGAACACCCCGCCATGCTCGTCGCGCCCTTCATAGCCGGGCGCGATGCCGGAGATGTCGCGCAGTTCCTCCAGCAACTCGGCGATGGCCGGATCGCCACTCGCCTCGAGCTGCGCCGCTACCCGGCGCAGGATATCGCGGGCCCACTCGTCGTAGTTGACGATCAGCCGGCCCAAGCCATCCTCGCGGAGGCTGAGGCGCAGCACGTTGATCGGCTCCTGCAGCAGCTCCGGATTGGTGACCTGCGCCAGGAACGGCGCCGCCGCGGCATTCGCCGAGACCAGGTTCCAGCCGCGATCGACGGCGATGGCCAGGTAGGGCTCATAGGCCTTGAGCACCAGATCGACGGCAGCGCGGGCCGGCGCCAGATCCGGGTGGTCGAGCCGCCGCTCGGGATAGACCGGCGCGTACCCCGCCGCGAGCAGCATCAGGTTGCGGATCCGCAGCGGTACCCCGAGGCCCGAGGCGATGCGCAGCACCACCGCGCGGCTTGGGACCGAGCGTCCGCTTTCGATGAAGCTCAGGTGCTTCTGGCTGAGCTCGATCTCCAGCGCCAGCGAGAGCTGGCTGAAGCGGCGGTGCTGGCGCCAGTCGCGGATATAGTCGCCGATGGAACGGTCGGAGGCCGTGGCTTGTGCGTGGGTCATGATCTCGACCCTACCCGGTCGCGTCGCCGGTTCAATTACCTCTGCGTTAGTTGAGACGAGGAAGCGGGAGGTAGAAATGTGTCGCCGTCACTTAGCGAAACCCGACGGAGAAACCGAAATGAACCTCATCCGCTTTGCCCTCGTTGCCGATGCTGCAGCCACCGTGGCCACCGGTGCGCTGCTCGCCGTCGGCGGGAGCCTGCTCGCCGACCTCACCGGCCTGCCGGCCACCGCCACCGTGCCGCTCGGCCTGTTCCTCGTTGCTTTCGCCGCCTTTGTCGGCTGGGTCGGGATGCAGCGGGAGACACCGCGCGGCGCCACGATGCTGATCGTCATCGTCAATGCTGCCTGGGTGGTCGCCAGCCTTATCGTGCTCTTGGCCGGCACGTTTCCGCTGACGCTGCTCGGCGTTGCCTTCGTCATCGCCCAGGCCGTTGCGGTGGCAGCCCTCGCCGCCCTGCAATGGGTCGGCCTTGGCCGGGCTCGCGCCCTCGCCTGACATCTCGGGACCGGCAACCGCCCTCGCGGGTCTCCGCGGGGGCGCTTTGCTACTGCCAGTCCCGGTCTCCGGGAGACGGCCGGCGCGACAGTCTCGGCCCGAGCGAGACGATGAAATCGGCGACCGCCCGCACTCGTGCGGTCCGCGCCAGGTCACGATGCATCACCAGCCAGGCATCGATCGAGATCACCTGTTCGGTGGCACCACGCAAACGAGGCCCTGATCGCCGTCGGCGCCGAAGCACGGCAGGATGGCGAGGCCGAGACCGGCTCGGCAGGCATCGAACAACAGTCGCGTCGTGTTGACGCGGAGCGCGATGCGAGCGGCGGCCGCATGCTCCGCCAGCCAGGCGCCACCCCGAAGGTTGGCCATCTCCTCGATCCACGAGATGATCTCGACCTTGCCGAAATCCACCGCACCCTCTTCCAGGTGCCTGGAGACGACATAGCCAGGCGAAGCATAGACGGCGAGATCGACCGCTCCCACCCGTCGCATCAGCAACTCGCCCTTGTCCGGGCGGACCGTCCTCAGGGCCAGGTCGGCATCGCGGCGCGTCAGGCTCGAGAGGTCAAGCCGCGCCAGCACCTCGAGCGAGATCAGCGGATGGCAGCCGCAAAAGCTCGGCAGCGCCGGCACGATCACCATCGTTGCGAGGTCTTCGGTGGTGGCCACCCGCACCCGGCCGGAGAGCCGCTGGTCGGCGCCCATCGTCTCGCGTTCGAGCGACAGCACCGCTGCTTCGGCCTCTTCCGCCTTGGCGAGGACGGCAGTGCCGGTCTCGGTCAGCAGGTACCCGGTGGAGCGCCGCTCGAACAGCTGCGCTCCGAGCTTTTCCTCGAGCGCCTCCACATGCCGGCCGACCGTCGCAGCACTGCTCTTGAGGGCACGCGCCGCATCGGTGAGGCTGCCGGTGCGCGCCACGGCCAGGAAGTGCCGGAGATCATCCCATTCCATGGCAACCCCAGAAATGAAAAACGGCCTATCAGTCTTTGCTGTAGCACGTGAGGCGGCCGCGGCGCGAATGTGGCGATGGCAACAACTTCAACGCCAGGGAGGTCTGAATGCAGGTAGTGCGCGAACAATCGAACGACGTGATGCTCAAGCCGAAATTCCTGACATCGGAGGCGGGACTGCGGCTGCAGTCGGGTCCCGGGCGTGATCTCATCTTCAAGGTGACCGGCGAAGACACCGCCGGCAAGTTCGACTATTTCGTCGTCGAGGTAGCGCCGCATGGCGGCCCGCCGCTGCACGTCCATCATCTGCAGGAGGAAACGCTGCAGGTGCTGAAGGGGCGGTTCAAGGTGCGCTGCGGCGAGCAGACCGAGATCCTCGAAGAAGGCGGTTTCGTCTATCTGCCCGCCGGCGTGCCGCACGCCTTCCTCAACCTCACCGACGAGCCGGCCGAAGTGCTGGTGGTCTATGTGCCGGGCGGCGGCCACAAGTTCTATGAGGAACTGCGCCCGGTGGCGCGGGCGGCAAATCCCGACCGGGCGGCGATCGCGGCCGTGTTCACCCGCCACGGCATGACCCTGCTCGGACCGCCCCTCAGCCGCGACTGATCGACTGAGCTACGCATGGCAAACGTCCCCGTGGGAAACCGCGGGGACGTCGCATTTTGAGCGGCAGAATTGGTTCGTCCCGGTGCTGCTGACAGGCTTTGTCAGCAGCACCGGCGCATGGTTCTGGGGCCGGCAGAGGCCGGCGCCGAAACAGCGAGGACGACCCAAAAATGCCCCTGACCCGTCGATCCCTCATCAAGTCCGCCATCGCCGCAGCCCTGGTGCCGGCGTTCACGGCCATCGCCAATTCCACAGCCCGAGGAGAAACCGCCATGACCACCGCCAAGCCCTTCAAGCTCGCCATCGCCGACGCCGATATCGCCGACCTGCAATATCGCCTGCGCAGCGCCCGCTGGCCGGTCGAGGTTGCCCCCGACACCTGGGAGCGTGGCATCCCGGGCGGCTATCTGCGTCAGCTGGCCGAGCGCTGGGGCGCCTTCGACTGGCGCGCCCAGGAGGCTGAACTCAACCGCTACGACCAGGTGATGCTCGAGTTCGAAGGCGAGCATATGCACGCCTTCCACATCCGTTCCAGACACGCCGACGCCATGCCGCTGGTGCTCTGCCATGGCTGGCCGAGTTCGGGCATCGAATACCTGAAGCTGGTCGAGCCGCTGACCAACCCGGCCGACCCGAAGGACGCCTTCCACCTCATCATCCCGACCACCCCCGGTTTCGGCCTCTCCCCTGCCCCGCGCCAGCCCGGCTGGACCGCCAAGAAGACCGCGGCCGCCATCGCCCTACTGCTCAACCAGTTCGGCTATGACCGCTTCGCCATCCACGGCACCGACATGGGCTCCGACGTCGCGGCCCAGCTCGACGTGCTGACCAATGGCCGCGCCGTTGGCCTCCATCTCGGCACCGACCTCGACAGCGTCATCGCCGTCGCCTCGTTCATGGGCGGCGACCTCTCCCAGAACCCGGCGCTCACCGCCGAGCAGAAAGAGCGCGCCGGCGCCCTGTTGGCCAAGGTCGCCGATCGCAACGGCTACATCGCCATCCAGTCGACCCGCCCCAAGACGCTCGGCTATGCGCTCAACGACTCGCCGATCGGCCAGCTCGCCTGGATTGCCGAAAAGTTCGAGGCCTGGACCAACCCGAACAAGACAACCATCGAGGAAGCGGTCGATATCGACCAGTTCCTCACCAATGTGAGCCTCTACTGGTACGGCGGCGGCGGTTCGGCTTCGGCCAATGCACTGTGGGAAGCCTTCAAGGCCATGGGCTGGGCCCCGCCCAGCGCCACCCCCCGCGGTGTCGCCGTGTTCAACGCCAGCGACCTGGTCCGCCCCCTGTTCGACCCGCAGCAGCAGATCGGCCACTGGAGCGAGTTCACCGAGGGCGGGCACTTCCCGGCGATGGAGGAACCGGCGCTGCTGGCCGGGGATCTCAAGACGTTCTTCCGTCCGCTGCGCGGCTAGGATTATCCCAAACAGCCGGTGGCTGCCGACCCCACCCTTAATCCCTCCCCGCAAGGGGGAGGGAGACGCAGACTGAACTGCTGGTGTGAGGGTCTCCCTCCCCCTTGCGGGGACAGGGCTATCGCATATGGGTTATTGGCACCGGCCTCTCGGTGCTCCTCCACCGTGAAACGGGGGAGGGGGACCGCCGAAGGCGGTGGAGGGGGCGGCAGGACGCGCCGGTTTTTCCACCAGCTTCGCTGGTCCCCCTCACCCGCTGCGCGGTGGAGGACCACTGCGAGCCGGTGGCTTTCATATGCGATTGCCCTGCTTGCGGGGAGGGGACAGGGGTGGGGGTCAGCCCGCACCGGCTCCTGGGCAAACAAAAAAAAGGCCGGGCAATGCCCGGCCTTTCCGTCTGAACCCAACCCTGCGGCCTAGTTGAACGCCACGGCCTTGGCCTGGCGCACGCCGGGGAGCCCGGCAATTTCCTTGAGCTGCTCCGCCGTGACCTCGCCGTCGATCGACAACAGCGCAATCGCGTCGCCGCCCACCTCGGCGCGGCCGAGGTTGAAGTTGGCGATATTGATGCCGAGGTTGCCGAGCAGCGTCCCGAGCCGGCCGATATGGCCCGGCTTGTCTTCGTTGGTGACGTAGAGCATCGAGGGGGTCAGCTCGGCATCCATGTTGATGCCCTTGACCTGGATGATGCGCGACTTGCCATTGGCGAAGATGGTGCCGGCAATGCCGCGCTCCTGCCGCTCGGTGATCACCGTGAGGCGGATATAGCCTTCATACGCCCCCTGCTGGTCGCGGGTGATGATCTCGACATTGATGCCGCGATCCTTGGCGATCTGCGGCGCCGAAACCATGTTCACCTCGGCCACCTGCGGCTTCAACACGCCGTTGATCGCCGCGGCGGTCATCGGCTTGGTGTTGAGCGCCGCGACATTGCCCTCGTACTCGAGGCGGATGCCCTTGATCGAGGTCTCGGTCAGCTGGCCGGCGAACGAGCCGAGCGCCTCGGCGAGCTTCACCCACGGGGTCAGCCGCGGCGCTTCCTCGGCGGTGATCGAGGGGAAGTTCAGCGCATTGGTGATCTCGCCGGTGTTGAGATAGGCCGAGATCTGCTCGGCCACCTGCAGCGCGACGTTCTCCTGCGCTTCGGTGGTCGAAGCGCCGAGGTGCGGGGTGGCGATGAAGTTGGCGAGCTCGAACAGCGGGTTGTTCTGCGCCGGCTCCTCGACGAACACGTCGAACGCCGCGCCCGCCACCTTGCCCGATTTCAGCGCCTCGTAGAGCGCCGCCTCATCGACAAGACCGCCGCGGGCGCAGTTGATGATGCGCACGCCGTCCTTCATCTTGGCGATGGCTTCGGCATTGATGATGTTGCGGGTCGCATCGATCAGCGGCGTGTGCAGCGTGATGAAATCGGCGCGCTTCAAGAGCTCGTCGAGCTCGACCTTCTCGACCCCGATGGCCTGCGCGCGCTCGGGCGTCAGGAACGGATCGAACGCCACCACCTTCATCTTGAGGCCCTGCGCCCGGTCGGCAACGATCGAGCCGATATTGCCGGCGCCGATCAGGCCGAGCGTCTTGTTGGTGACCTCGACGCCCATGAAGCGGTTCTTTTCCCACTTCGATGCCTTGGTCGAAGCGTCGGCTTCGGGGATCTGCCGGGCCAGCGACAGCATCAGTGAGATGGCGTGCTCGGCGGTAGTGATCGAGTTGCCGAACGGGGTGTTCATCACGATGATGCCGGCCTTGGTGGCGGCCGGGATATCGACATTGTCGACGCCGATGCCGGCGCGGCCGATCACCTTCAAGTTCTTGGCGGCGCTGAGGATCTTGTCGGTCACCTTGGTCGCCGAGCGGATGGCGAGGCCGTCATACTGGCCGATCACCTCGAACAGCTTGTCCTTGTCCTTGCCGAGATCGGGCAGGTAGTCGACGTCGATATTGTTGTCTTTGAATATCTGGACCGCGGTCTTCGACAGCTTGTCCGAAACGAGAACCTTGGGCATGGGGATGCTCCAGTGATGGGGGGAATATTAGGGATCGGCAGTCGTAAGTCGGCAATCGGCAGTCGTGGGCGGCCATTACGACTGCCGACTGCCAACTGCCGATTGCCGTCTTAAGCAGCAGCCTGTGCCAGCGCGGCCTTTTCGGCGGCGAAGGCGTAATCGAGCCACGGGGTCAGCGCCGCAAGGTTGGCGGTCTCGACCGTCGAGCCGGCCCAGATGCGCAGGCCCGTCGGGGCATCGCGGTAGCCGCCGATATCATAGGCGACGCCGGCCTTGTCGAGCCGCGAGACGATCGCCTTGGCGAAGGCCGCCTGGGCGTCGTCGGAAAGCGCAGTGATCGCCGGGTCCTTGATCACGAGGCAGATCGAGGTGTTCGAGCGCTCGGCCTCGTTCTTGGCGAGGAACGCCGCCCAGTCGGACTTGGCGACCCAGTCGGCCAGCACCTTGGCATTGGCATCGGCGCGCGCCTGCATGCCCTTGAGGCCACCGACGGTCTTGCCCCATTCCATCGCGTCTACGGCGTCTTCGATGCACAGCATCGACACGGTGTTGATGGTGGCGCCCTCGAAGATATCGGCCATGAGCTTACCGCCCTTGGTCATGCGGAAAATCTTGGGCAACGGCCAGGCCGGCTTGTAGGTCTCGAGCCGCTCGACGGCGCGCGGGCTGAGGATCAGCACGCCGTGCGCCGCTTCACCACCCAGCGCCTTCTGCCAGGAGAAGGTGATCACATCGAGCTTCTGGAAATCGAGGTTCTGCGCAAATGCGGCAGAGGTCGCGTCGCAGATCGTCAGGCCTTTGCGATCGGCCGGGATCCAGTCGGCGTTCGGCACCCGGACGCCCGAGGTGGTGCCGTTCCAGGTGAAGACCACGTCATTGTCGAAATTGACGGTCGAGAGGTCCGGCAGCTCGCCATAGGGGGCAGTCAGGGTGCGGACGTTCTGCAGCTTCAGCTGCTTCTGCACGTCGGTGACCCAGCCCTCGCCAAACGATTCCCAGGCCAGCATGTCGACGCCGCGGGCGCCGAGCATCGACCACAACGCCATCTCCACAGCGCCGGTATCGGAAGCTGGGACGATGCCGATCAGGTAGTCGGCCGGGACCTCGAGCAGCTCACGCGTCAGCGCAATGGCCTTCTCGATGCGCTGCTTGGCCGGCTTGGCGCGATGCGAGCGGCCAACCAGCGCGTTGGCGAGCACGTCAACCGTCCAGCCAGGACGTTTGGCGCAGGGGCCCGACGAAAAATTGGGGTTAGCCGGTTTCACTGCCGGCGCAGTCAGGGGCAAATCAGCCATGGCGACCCTCCCAGGTCGAAAGCCTTGCGTTAGGGCAAGGTGTCCTGAGACGGGCAGATACTCCTCATGACGTAAGCGCGTCAAGCGTCCAAAAGTCGGAGACGGAGCGAATTCCGGGACGACAATACCTGTGCCGGTCACCTGCCTCGCACAACGCCACGTCGACGTGCTGGGAGCGCCTATCGCACTTCAAACAGGCGCAGAGCGTAGGTCGCCACGGCAACCAGATCCCCGCCTGGAGCGACATCGACGACGGACCCGCCCTCGGGTGAGGATTTGGTGATCCCCGTGACGATCAATTGACCGCCTTCGATTCCGCCCACCCATAGGAGTCCTTCTTCTGTGCTGCTGAAGAACATCGGACCGTCGGCTCCCGCAACCAGATCGGCGTCGAAGTTGAACACCTGGGATCGCGATAGGTCGAGGGCGAGATTCTCCGCGTCGCTAAGGACGGGCGTTCCGGAGGACAGGTCGAACAGCCAGAGGTTCTTGTCGGCGCTGCCCACGGCGCAGTTCACCACCAGAAGCCAGTTGCCCAGAACCGAGATGTTGTTGATCCCGCGCTGCGCCTTCTCGTTATAGCGAACTCGGAACAGCTCGCTGCCATCCCGAACGCTGAGCCCCACCAGATCGCCATCTTCTGACCCGGTGACGACCGTGGTGTCGTTCCAGAGCGCGAGGCCCCTCACATTATGCAGCTGCAACAGATTGGACGGTGCATTGGGCGAGGCGACGTTGATGTGCCTCAGGATCGAGAAACCGCCGTCAGGACCCTGCTGCCAGTAGATGACGGCACCACTTTCATGACCGGTAACCAGCAGCTTGGCGCCGTCGACTTCGGTGATGAGCCCGCTATTGGCGGGTCCGTAAGTCGGATCGTAAGGCAGGTTGGCGACAAGCTTGAAGTCTTGCTCTGCATCGGCTGCCCCGTCTCGGCGCCACACGGCAAGGCTTTCTCGACCATCGGACGATACGATCGTCGAGCCATCAACTGCTGCTACCATTTCGACGCCCTGCCCCGAAGGCAGGGCCATCGCCTGGGTAACCATGGGTCCCCACTCTCCTGCCTTGGGCGTCCGGAATAACGACAGCGTTCCATCCCACCGTCCGACAACGAAGTGTGTGGGGTCGAACCAGTCCATGGTCTGGGCGAAGAGTACAGTGATGCCGGCAGGCTTGATTGTCTGCGCGGGAAGGTCGTCAGCCAGGGCCGCACTGGCAGCCGCGATCAGGATTGAGAGAACGCCGACAATTCTCCTGCCGATCTTATTGCCTGACATGATTTCCCTCATCCCCAATTCTGCCGACAATATCTCAGCTCCGATCAGAGATTGCCAGAATTAACTAGAGTCTCCACGTCTTTCGGGAGCGTATCTTGCAGCACATAGATCAGGCGGCAGCGCACACTACTTGTCACTGGTCAGAACGACGTATTTGCCTCGCGATATCCTCGATCTACTGGCTTGGCTGCATCTAGGCGCCACAGCAGGGCCGCTCGTCAGAAGTTTGTTTGAGCGTGCCAGGATGACGGTTAGGCATGTTGCGGCTGGGCGCCTTGGTTGACCACACCGCTCCAGATCAATTGCCCACCTTGATAGATGCATGCGCATACATATATATTCCGCAACCGCAGCCTTAGGAGGCTTGTCATGCAGTTCGGAATCTTCTCGGTCAGCGACGTCACCCGCAACCCGCTCACCGGCAACACACCCAGCGAGGCGGAGCGGATCGATGCCATCGGCCGTATCGCACAGCGCGCCGACGAGGTCGGCCTCGACGTATTCGCCATTGGCGAGCATCACAACCCGCCCTTCTTTTCGTCCTCGCCGACGACGCTGCTCGCCCATATCGCGGCGCTGACCAGGCGCATCATCCTGTCGACCTCGGTGACGCTGGTCACCACCAACGACCCGGTGAAGATCGCCGAGGATTACGCCATGCTGCAGCACCTGGCCAAGGGCCGGGTCGACCTGATGCTGGGCCGCGGCAACACCGTGCCGGTCTATCCCTGGTTCGGCCAGGACATCCGCAACGGCGTGGCGCTGGCGCTCGAGAACTACAACCTGCTTCATCGGCTGTGGCGTGAGGATGTGGTCGATTGGCAGGGCAAGTCCCGCACGCCGCTGCAGGGCTTCACCGCCATCCCCCGGCCGCTCGACGACGTGCCACCCTTTGTCTGGCACGGCTCGATCCGCACGCCCGAGATCGCCGAGCAGGCGGCCTATTACGGCAACGGCTATTTCGCCAACAATGTCCTCGCGCCCAACTTCCATTTCCTGCCGCTGGTCAACTTCTACCGCGAGCGCTTCGAGCACTATGGCCACGGCAGCAAGGAGCAGGCCATTGTCGGGCTGGGCGGACACGCCTTCATCGCGAAGAACTCGCAGGATGCGCATGAGCGCTTCCGGCCGTTCTTCGAGGGCAACCCGATCTATGGCTCGAGCTACAGCCTCGAGGAATATGCGAAGAACACGCCGCTCAGCGTCGGCAGCCCGCAGGAGATCATCGACAAGACGCTGAGCTTCCGCGAGGCCTTCGGCGATTACCAGCGCCAGCTCTGGGTGGTCGATGCCATGGGCCTGCCGCTCGAGGTGGCGCTGGAGCAGGTCGAGCTGCTGGGCACCGAAGTGGTGCCGGTGCTGCGCAAGGAGATGGCCTCGCGGCGTTCGCCCGGCGCCGCCGAGGCGCCGACGCACGCGAGCCTGGTCACCGCCAAATACGGCGACGCCCCGGCGCGACAGCCGACGCCCAACCCCAACCGCGGCGACAATCTGACCGGCGCCCGGCCCTACCAGGACACCGACCCGGTCCTCGCAGCCAAGCTGCCGCTGGTGGGCTGAGCCATGGCCAGCGACACCAGATTGGCGAACGAGGCCTGGGAGGCACTGTTCCGCGCCCAGATGACCATTGCCGCCGAGCTCCACGCCGGCGATGCCTGGGGCGACCTCGTACCCACCGATTACGGCGTGCTCTATGCGCTTTCGACGGCGAAGACCGGTCTGAGGATGTCCGAACTCGGCAAGGATGTCCTGATCAGCCAGGCCGGCCTCTCCCGATCGGTATCGCGGCTCGAGGCGCGCGGCCTGATCGACCGTCAGGCCGACCCTGAGGATGCCCGCGCCAGCATCCTCAGCCTGTCCAAGGCCGGCGCGCACCTGCAGAAGCGCGTCGGCGCCAGGCATGGCCGCCATGTCGCCGAGGCGATGACCTGTCGCCTCAGCGATCAGCAACTCGTCCAATTGCGCGATCTCTGCGAGCATTTGCTCGCGGGGTCGCCGGCAACGCCGGAGGTCTAGATGACCAAGCCGTTCCAGAGTCCCGAGCCCCCCGCCCGCCTCGTCGTCATCAATGCCGGGGTCAGCGATCCGTCATCGACCCGCATGCTGGCCGATCGCATCGCGCAGCAGAGCCTCGACCGGCTGGCGGGAGCGGGCCTCGCCACCTCGCTCGCCATCATCGACCTCGCGCCGCTGGCGATCGACATCGCCAAGGCCATCGTCGCCGGCTTCCCCGGCGACAAGCTGCAGGCCGCGATCGATAGCCTGGCCGGCGCCGACGCCATCATCGCCGCCACCCCGGTCTACAAGGCCGGGATGAGCGGGCTGTTCAAGTCCTTCATCGACCTCGTCGACAACGACCTGTTGATCGCCAAGCCGGTGATCCTCGCGGCAACGGCCGGCACCGCCCGCCACGCCATGGTCGCCGACGAGCAGATGCGGCCATTGTTCGCGTTCCTCCGCGCCGTCCCCGTCCCCACCTCGATCTTTGCGGCGCCGGAGGATTGGGGAGCGCCCGACCTCGGCAAGCGCATCGATCGCGCCGCCACCGAACTCGCCCAGTTCGTCGCGTCCGGGGTCGGACGCTCCATCGTCAACGCCGCCTGGGATGGCTACCAGCATCAGTTCGCCGGCAACGCCGCGCAGGCCGAGCGCTCTGCCGCCGACGTGAACTTCGACACCGACCTGATGCGGCTGGCGGCCGGCGGATCGTCGTCCGGCTCCTGAGCCTGCCGATCGTCAGGGTGACGTGCTGCGCCAGTGCTGCACCCAGGCAATGGCGAGCGAACGGGCCTGCTCGATTTCGGCCGGGCTCATTCTCGCGGTCAGGGTATCGAGATCCTTCACTGCGATCGGCAGGCCGTACTGGGCGGCGAGACTGGTCCACATATAGGCCATGACATCGTCCTGGCCTACGCCATAGCCGTTCCGGTATATGGCACCCAGCCCATATTGCCCGTAGACGTCGCCCTGGTTGGCGGCCAGCGAGTACCAGAAGACCGCCTGCTGGTCGTCCTGCGGTACGCCCTGGCCGTGGTCGTAGAGCATCGCCAGGTTGGCCTGTGCCGGGGCATGGCCCTGGTCGGCGGCGAGCTTGAACCACCTGGCCGCCTCGACGTCGTCGGGAGCGACACCGCGTCCGGTGTGGTACGAAATGCCGATATTGAACTGCGCCGGGGCATAGCCCTGCCCGGCCGCCAGCTCGAACAGCCGCACCGCCTCCACCTCGTCGCGGTCGACCCCGTGCCCCTCGAAATACATGCTACCCAGGTTGAACTGCGCCGCCGCGTAGCCCTGGTCGGAGGCCTGGCGCACCCAGTTGAGCGCTTCGGCAAAATCCTGCGCGACGCCGCTGCCGCGGAGGTAGAGCAGCCCCAGTGCCAGCTGGGCATAGGCATCGCCCTCAGCGGCGGCAAGGCGGAACCATCTGGCCGCTTCGACAGCGTCCTGCGGCACGCCCTCGCCACCGTCCTTGAGGAGCGCGCCAAGGTTGTAGCGCGCGTCGGCGCGGCCCTGCTCCGCCGCCAGCCGGTACCACTTGACCGCTTCGGCCGGGTTTCTCGCGATACCGAGGCCGGCGTCGTAGACATAGCCGAGGTTGTACTGCGCTTCGGCATCGCCCTTGGCTGCGGCGAGGCCGAGCCAGCGCATGGCTTCGACCGCATCCTGGGCGACCCCCTTGCCCGTCGCGTACATGAAGCCGACCGTCGTCTGCGCCCGTACACTGCCTGCGGCAGCGGCCGGCTTCAGTTCGCGCATCGCGGCTTCAAACTCGCCCCGCTGATAGGCGAGCATCCCCTCCGCCTCGCCTGCGGCGGCCCCGCCGGCGAGGAGACCGAGCAGCAGGACCGGCAGCGCGAGACGTCTGACGAGCGACATCGTCGACCGGCTCAGTCGTGCGGGCTGAACGCGGCAGCCGGCTTGTCGCGCTCCAGCACGTAGAAGCCGCCGGCCGCGAGGTCGGGCCATTCGCTGCGCGTTCCATCCGGCCAGACCACCGCAACGCTCGATGCGGTCGCGGCGCCGAGGCCAAAATGCACCCAGCCGAGCTGGCCGCCGGCATGGCCGCCACCCACCGTCAGTTCGCGCCGCATCGTCGTGTCGCCGCGCCTCACTTCGATCCAGCTGCCGATCGCATCGACGTTCGGAGCGGGCTGCCGCAGCGCCACCTCGATCCAGTTGCCGCCGCCGGCCGCGCCGGTATTGCGCCAGACCTGCGCCCCGGTACGGCGGTTGACCACCACCAGGTCGAGCAGCCCGTCCATGTTGAAATCGACGAGGGCCGCGCCGCGGGAATTGCCGTTGTTGGAAATGCCCGCCTGGTCGCCCACCTCGACGAACTTGCCGTCGGCGCCCTGCAGCAGCAAGTTGTCCGGGTCGTGCATGGCGAAGTCCGGCATCTGATCGACATTGCCCTTGGCGACGAACAGATCGACCAGACCGTCATTGTTGACGTCGTCGAACTGTGCGTGCCAGGCCGTGCTGGGCCTGAGGTCGTCGCCGGTATAGGGGCGGTGCGCCGTCACGCCCCTGGCATAGGCGACATCCTTGTAGTCGGGCTTGGGCCCTGGCGCGGTCAGCGTCTGCAGCTTGTTGTCGGCCATGCTGGTGAGGAAGTATTCGGGGTAGCCATCGCCGTCGAGGTCGTAGCTGGCAATGCCCATGCCCCAGATGCGCAGCACCTTCCAGCCATCCGCGGGGGTCAGGAGCTTGGGCGCCTCACCGGGCAGCACGCGCCACATCTGTTCCTGGCCGCCCTCGTAATACTCGCGGTCATTTGAGACGCGCAGGCTCGGCGTCCCGGATTTATCCCAGTCGGTGAACAGCATCGACAGCGCGCAGAAGCTCGGCTTCAGCGGCAATGGCGCCGCGAACTTGCCGGCCTCGCCAGGCCGATGCAGCCAGTTGTCGGTGCACGATCCCCAGGGTGAGAGATCCTCGTTGCGGTCGATGTAATTGCCCACCGCGATGGTCGGCCAGCTCGAGCCGCGCTCGAACGTCAGCGCCGCCGATGCGGTCCAGGCGTCGCCGCCGTCAAAGCCCCACGCCTCGTTGGCCCGCTCGAACCTGCAGGCGCCCAGCCCGCGCATCACCAGGTTCTCGCCCACCCGCAGCACCAGGAGGTCAGTGACCCCGTCGCTGTCGATATCGGCCGGGTAGAGGCCGCCGACGCTGTCGAGCTCGAGCCCGCTCTCTTCGGGGGCGAACGTCAGGCTGCCGCCCTGCTTGCTGGTGTTGACGTAGAGCTGGGCCTTCGACGCGCCACCCGGCAACACGATGTCGGCATAGCTGTCGCCGTTGCAGTCGAAGGCCGCGACCCCGCCTCCGACGATGTAGAACCAGTCACCGTCATAGCTGGTGGTGATGCCCGAGGCGGCGGTCTCGTCGACGAATTTGGGCACCGCGGGCGTCTGCGCCGACGCGGGTTGAACAAGGCCGAAGCCGGCAAGCACCAGGGCGGCAGCGAAACTGTGCGGGGTGCGCATGGTGCTACTTCCTCGTCTTGAGCGCGATGGTGTAGGCGGCGATGCACTGGCCCTGCACCAGCCCGTCCTCGATGGCCGAGCGGAAATGGATCCCGCCATAGAGCCGCGAAATGCCGGCCTCCTCGGCCGCCTCATGGAAACTGGCGTATTTGCGCGGGTTCCTGCCGTCCGGCGAGCCGGTTTGATCCTCGAAGGCGTAGTTCTCGCCGAAAAACGCCGTCATCACCGCGTCCATGGCGCCCGACACGGTGCTGTGCCCGCTGGGATACTCGGGAAATGGCGGGGTGTTGAGGATTGGCTCCCATTTGGGATCGAGCACCTTTTTGATGTAGGTGATCGGCCGCACCAGATTGTAGGCATATTTCTGCTGCCAGCAGCCGACGAACGCGTCCGACATGGCGATGCCCATGCGGGCCAACAGGTCGACATTTTCGTCGAGCGGCAGGTCGGCGCGGTCGGCGACCTGCAACGCGATTGACACCCAATGGCCCGGCGGGGTCATCGACAGCATCGGGTCATCGGACCAGAAACGGGCGATCGCCGCCTGTTCCGGGGTGGCGTTCTTGACCGTCTGGTAGACCTCGTCGGCCTCTTTGTAGAAGTCCGATGCGGGGTCGGCGCTGTAGGCGGGGTTGCCCTCAGTCGGGCAGGCGGCGCCATCGGGCGTGGCAAAGGTCCGGTTATTGCCCCAGTCCGGCAGCAGCGGCAACTGCTGCTGGCGGATCAGGTTCGTCGGGGCCCACTTGCCGTCGCCCTTGGGCAGCTCATACTCATAGGGAAAGCCCATATTGAGCACGGTGGCACCGCCATCGTTCTGGGACCAGGCAAAGATCGCGGCCGCCATGGCCTTGCCGAAGGCTTCGCTGCGCGTCACCACATCCTCGGGCACGCCATCGACAGCCAACGCCCGCCATTTGCTCTGCGCCCGATTGATCGAGCGCTGGCCGGTCGGCCCGGTATTGCCGAAATAGAAGACGATGGCGTCCGACATGGCGGCGCTGATCACCACCGTCTCATCGTAAGGGACGCCGGCTTCACGCTGCGGCACCTCATCGAGCCCGTGCAGCTGGCCGACCAGCGATACCAGCTTGTCCGAACCGCCCACGGCAGCTTCGAAGGCCGTGATCCCGAGATAGGCGAAAGACCGGCTGGCGACCGGCGGCGAATAGGTCGCCGTGTGCCGGACCAGCTCATTCATCAGCGTGTACCAGTCCCTGAGGATGGCGCCCGGCTCGGGTCGCGCATCGGCGAGCGCCCCCAGGCTCGTCGCACACCAAAACAGCACTGCCGCGCCAAGGGCGGCAATCCGGCGAGCTCGCATCATTCCCCCCAAAGTTCCACGGCCGGCGTGTTGCTCCGCTGTACCGTCCTCCTGTGGGCTCTATTTCAACTGGCAAGTGCCGCTCGGTCAATGGCTCAGCCAAAAGTCGGGATTGACGGAGATTCGCATAAATATCTGCGACCAACGGGATGCAGATTGACTTGCCGATGAGCCTGATGCAGCGTCGGTGTGCGTACCTCACAGGCAAATCGACACATAAGCTGCGGAACGACGGCGTGGTTTGTCTGGTCAGTGGACGCGCGTGCCAGAGGTTCCGCACGGAGTCTGGGAGGGCTCTGCAATGAAATTCAAGATCCTAACGCTGCTTGCCGGTGCTGTGCTGATCAGCGCCAGTTCGACCGCGGTGATGGCCGCGGGCAAGACGATTGCCGTCTCGTGGAAGACCTTCCAGGAAGAGCGCTGGAAGACTGACGAAGCAGCGATCAAGAAAGTGGTCGAGGCGGCCGGCGACACTTACCTGTCGACCGATGCGCAGGGCTCGGCGCAGAAGCAGGCCGCCGACATCGAAAGCCTGATTTCGCAGAAGCCCGATGTGATCCTCGTGGTCGCCTACGACTCCGACGCGATCCTGCCTTCGATCCAGAAGATCAGCGACGCCGGCATCAAGTCGATCGCTTATGACGTGCAGTTCGAGGATCCGAACGCGCTTTACATCACCTTCGACAATGTTGGCGTCGGCCGCATCATGGCCGAGGAAACGCTGAAGGTGAAACCGGAGGGCCGTTATGCCTTCATCAAGGGCGACAAGGGTGACCCGAACGCCACCTTCCTGTTCCAGGGCATGCAGGAAGTGCTCAAGGATGCCCTGGCCAGCGGCAAGGTGACCAATGTCTGCGAGACCTTCACCGATGGCTGGAAGCCGGACAATGCCCAGAAGAACATGGAGCAGTGCCTGACCTCCACCAATAATGGCGTCGATGCCGTGCTCTCCGAGAACGACGGCATGGCCTCGGGCGTCGTCGCAGCCCTCGATGCGCAGGGTATGGCGGGCTCGGTTCCGGTCACCGGTCAGGACGGCGACCTCGCCGCCATCAACCGCGTGGCGCTCGGCACCCAGCTGGTCTCGATCTGGAAGAACTCGATCGATCTCGGCACCACCGCAGCCAATGCGGCGATCGCACTGGCCGACGGCACCGACCCGACGGCAATTCCTGGTGTCGCCAAGTTCAGCGGCGGCAAGAACGGCGTCGAGATGAATGCCATCCTGCTCGCGCCGACCCCGATCACCAAGGATAACATCCAGGTGGCGATCGACGCCGGCCACATCACCAAGGAACAGGCCTGCGCCGGCGTGACCGCCGGCTCGGTCCCGGCCTGCAACTGATCGGCCGGACCTGATCTGATGTCTACCGGCCGCGTCGCCTGATCGGGCGGCGCGGCCTTCTCGTTCGGCGCCGGGCGAAGGGCGCTCGGCATTGACATGGCGAGGCCCGGCCTCGCTGACGGCGGCCGCAACGATCGGCTGGAGGATGGGGCATGACGGAGCAATCAAACACCAGTGGTCCCGCGGCCAGCAACGAGGGTCTGCTGACGCGGCTGATCCGTGCCGCCGAGATCGATACCCGCATGCTCGGCATGCTCGCCGCCATGCTGGTGATCTGGGTCGGCTTCGACATCATCAGTTCGATCCTGCGCCCAGGTGGCGGCGGCCTGTTCGGCGGTTCCTTCCTCACCTCGCGCAACCTCTGGATCCTCCTGGTGCAGACCTCGGTGATCGCGGTGATGACCACCGGCATGGTGCTGGTCATCGTCTTGCGCCAGATCGACCTGTCGGTCGGCTCGATGCTCAGCATCGTGGCGGTGGCGACCGGGGTGCTGCAGGTGTTCGAACTGGGGCCGATACTCGGCGTCGGTCACCCCGCGATCTGGATCATCGCCGTGGTGTTCGCCATCGCGCTTGGCGCCGCCATCGGCGCCTTCAACGGCGTCTTGATCGCCTATGGGCAGATCCCGAGCTTCATCGTGACGCTGGGCGGGCTGATCGCCTTCAGCGGCGCGGCCTTCCTCATTGCCAGCGGCGTTACTGTCGCGCCGATGGACAAGACCTTCAAGCTGATCGGCGGCAACGGTCCGGCGGCCTCGATCGGCCCGGTCTGGAGCTGGGCGCTGGCGGCGGTTGCCTGCATCGGCATCGGCCTCGCAGTAGTCGCCGGCCGGCGACGCCGGCTGACCTTCAACTTCAAGCCCAAGCCGGTCTGGGCCGAGATCCTCAGCGTCGTGGTCGGCTGCGCCGCCGTGCTGGGCACCACTGCCGTGGTCAACTCCTACCTCTACCCACCCCGTGTCGCCGAGCGCTTCGCCCTCGACAACAAGATTCCCATTCCACCGGGCGTCGAGAACAAGGCCGGGCAAGCCATCTGCCAGGCCGCCGACAAGGTCGTCTCCTGCCTTGACGGGCTGACCTTCCAGACCGGCTATCCGATCCCGGTGCTGATCATGCTGGCGGTCGGGCTGGTGATGACCTTCGTCGCCCGCCGCACCCGCTTCGGCCGCTACATCTTCGCCACCGGTGGCAACCCCGAGGCGGCCGAGCTCGCCGGCGTCAACACCAAACGGCTGACCGTCATGGTGTTCACCCTGATGGGGGCGCTGGTCGGCATCTCGGCGATCATCGCCTCGGCCC
>Ga0209902_100399_pt1 | contig 50682 bp, 51 predicted proteins | sample FECB27metaG_FD_188304 | JGI IMG/M metagenome (GOLD analysis project Ga0209902, IMG submission 188304) | Cyanobacterial communities from the Joint Genome Institute, California, USA - FECB-27 (SPAdes) (version 2) | ecosystem: Environmental > Aquatic > Thermal springs > Hot (42-90C) > Microbial mats...
GGCCTTCGCCAACGATTTTTTCAAGGAGGATTTGGGCTTCATCTTCGTTCCTTCGTCACTACGACGAAGCCCAAATCCTCCTTAAATCACAACCTCAAATCTGTGCCATTAGCGCTGACGGGGGACAGCGTTATCCACATCGGGCAACGATATCTGCGTGGCCTTATTCGGCCAGATGCACGCGGTCGCGACCGTCGCCCTTGGCTCTGTAAAGCGCACGGTCGGCGCGATCCATCAGAGCCTCCAGGTTTTCATCTTCCCTCGCAATCGCGACGCCGAAGCTAGCGGTCGGGCTTGCCTCGCCGGACATAATAGCCGGCGCGGATTGCTTGAATGACGATCTGATCTCTTCGGCGAGTTCGTGCGCGGCGACGGCCGCGCCGGAAGGTAGCATGATCGCGAATTCTTCACCGCCCAGGCGCGCTATAATCGCACCTCCCGGGGCTTCCTCCTTGAGGATTTCCGAGAAGCGCCGGATAATCAAGTCACCGCTGCTGTGACCGAACAGATCGTTGATCAATTTAAAATGGTCGAGATCGCTGAGGATGATTGCCGCCGGTTTTCCGGCCGTCTGCCTCGCCATGGCTCGGAGCGCGCGAGGTTCAAAACCGCGGCGGTTGAACAATCCCGACAGCGTGTCGATCAACGCATCGGACTTGATGCCGTCCATCACGTCGCTCGCGATAACCGCGAGGATCCCGACCGCCGTCATCGCGCAGATGAGCGCATCGGAAATCGAAACCACGAGCCAGTATGAACCCTCGAAGCGCTGGCCAGAGGCGCCCGATGCAATCAGGAACAGCGGCCGAAGAAGATAGCCGGCGAAGGAGACGAGCAGCAAACCGAGAAGCACCTGCTCGACCGGCGTACGGCGCGGCGCCCTTGCAACATCCAGCAGCATCAAAAGGCTGATGACAGCCAGCCCGGAATTGAGGATGATGACCCGAGCCAGCAGGTTCGGATCCATGAATTGATAATAGTGGAGAGGCCCCAGCGTGAGCGCTCCGATAGCAAGGAGAGCACCGTAGCGAGGCCGTCGCCCGCGCCGATTGGACAAACCGATGGAGAGCAGCATGATCGCGAACAGCAGGAAGATGTTCGCCGAATAGCGCAAAACCGGGTTTTCCAACGAGAAGGCAAAATAGAATATACCGAAACACAGCGACCGGATCGCGTATGACAGGCCGAATACCCGAATATAATTCAGAGTGCGGTTGTTTCGCCAGATCGCCAGCAGCGCGATGCAGAATATCGCTGCCATGCTGGTGTTCAAAATTCCTATGACATTATAATAATTCATACACCCGACCAATGGCGAAAAATCGGATTCCCGATCTGGTTGATGGGAGGGATGCTCTGATGTTCGTAAAGGTCAGATGAATACCATCCCGGAATGACGGAGCAGCGACTCGCTCAAAATCCAGTGAAATGGATCCGGGGACCGAAGTTCATTAGCGCAACGATGGCCGAAAGCGGACAAGCAGCTCTCGACCAGAGAATCAGAAAAGTGGACTCCTTGGCCCGACGCATCATATTCCGACTGCGGAATACTCCGACAGCGAACCCCCTTGCTAAGGCAAGCAGATTCCGTTCATCGTGTTGCGAGTTGGGTTAAGGTTCGCGATCGGCGTTCCCGGCACTCTGCCTCGGCGCGTTCGAGTAATGCGCGTTGTTCAGATGCGAGTGCTTTCAGAAATCTTCTCACGAATGAAATCGAACACCTGATTTTCGATATCCAGCCACGACGTGCGCCATTCCTCTTCCGACACATCGACCAATGTCGCACTGTGCCCGAATTTCAGGCAGCAGCCCTCGCCGGCAGGGGTCACGACGACCGTCCCGCTATAATCAGTCAGCGGAAAGGGGCCGGTATCGACCAGCGTATAGCGGCAGGTAAAGACCGGTCCGCCGCTCTGCTCGACCAGCTGTTCGACAAAGGCCGATCCGTCGGGGGTGGTGACCCGGCGCAGCGCGCCGGGTCGAATCTCCGCCCCTTCGGGGAAGTCCGCGCTTGTGAAAAAACCGCCCTCGGTCAACCGGGGCATCCCCTCCCAGCTGACGAAGGACCAGACGGTTTCGGCGGGCGCGTCGAACCGCGCGGCGACTTCGAAATGTGCCACCGTGTCAGACCAGCGGGCCGGGCGCGAAGAAGTCGGAATCGACCCGCCACGTATCGGCGCACCGCCGCCAGGTCGCGACATAGCGATATTCGACTTCATCACCGCCGCCCTTGGGCGTCAGATAGGAGTTCGAAATCTCGTAGGCGAAATCGCCATCAGCACGGATGAAGCGTGGCACCTGACGCGCTTTCTCGAACGCGCCGGTAAAGCCTTCGAACAGCGCGGTGATCGCGGCGTGGCCGACGAGCGCCGGGCCTTCCCCGGCCGAAACGACGGGTTCCAGATCGTCGGGCACATAATAATCGCGCACCAGTCCGGCAGCATCGCCGGCGGCAAAATTGCGCTCGAACAGGTCGCTGCGTTCCTTGATGACAGCCTTGATCGCATCGGGGGCAGTATTGGACATGATGGGTACTCCGGTAAAATCAGCGAATGAAATCGGCCGAGGGGTGCGCCCGCGGATAATTTTGCAAAAAGCGGAAATATTTGCCGAGCGCAGTATCGGCCTTGGTCAGGAAACCGACGCGGTGATGGATGCTGTCGAGGATCGGCTTGTCCTCCGCCGCGGTGCGGGCGAGGAGCATCTTGCCATAGTCCAGCCGCTCCTGAATCGTCTTGCCACCCTCCATCTCGACATTGCGGACGAGCGCCGAGATATACACGACGTGCGTCCCGGGGCGCGGCATCGAAAAGCCCGCGGCGATGCCGAGCCACCAGCCGTCGGTCATCCCCTGCTGGAGGAAGATGCTGGTGCCGTAGATTCCCGCTTCCCACGCCAGTTCCTCGTCATCCTGATGCCAGGCATCGATCTTCATGCGAAAGCCCCAATCCTCCCACGCGCAGGTCTTCGACGGATCGTCGGCCTTGAAACGGAAACCGTGAACGACCGCGACATGCTGGGTGTCGGGGGTATTCGACGCAAAGATCCACGGGTCGCAGTTATAGAGTTCCGACGTGAAGGCGGTGGAGACAAGCTCATCGTCGGCATATTCAAAATCGGGAAGCTGCCACAGCGGCTCGTGGCCGTTGAAGACATAGATGATGCCGAAACGCTCGGTCACCGGGAAGGTATAGAGGCAGGCGTTCGCCGGTGGCGGAAAGCCCGCGCCGGTTTTCACGCACATGCCGTTTACATCATATTCCCATTTGTGGAACGCGCACTGGACGCGGTTTTCGATCACCGTCCCGACCGCCAGATCGGCGCCGATATGCGGGCAATAGGCGCTCTGGATCCGCGCGACACCGTCAACACCGCGATAGATGACGACGCGGCCATCGAGGAAGTCGCGGCCGATGATGGTGCCGACCGGAACCTCCTCCGACAGCGCGATCGGAAACCAGGTCTGGCTGAACAGCCCGTCCTCGCCCTCACGTGGAACATGCATACCGGTGACGCGCTTGCGCTCCGCCACGGGGATGGGTTCGCGGATATAGAGCTTGTCCTGCGGATTGGCGGTAGGGGCATTCATGCTTACTCTCCTGACCATATGGAGGCCGGTCCCAACGGATATGGGCCGATACTCAAATCGCCCGCGCGGTTTCGCGCGTTGCGGTATGGATGCGATCATATGATGCGGGGCGATCCGGCGTAGCCAACCAAAGGGGGGAGCCCGCCTCCCCCCTCGCGCGTCAGCCCTTGCTTTCCATGACCTTCAGCTTGTCCAATATCCGCCGCACCAAAATGCCGGCGTGGTCGGTTTTCAGCACGACGGGCTTCATGTCCCAGAATGCGCGGCCGGCCATACGGTCTTGAACCGCCTTGATCATCGGCTCATCCTCCGAACGAAAGGCGTAGTTCGCGAGGTCTTCCAGAGCTTTGGTGACATCCGCATTGCCCGGCTGGAAGGTCCGGAACAGCATGTAGCGATACACGCAATTTTCCGCGTCGACCGGCGTCAGCATATGCACGCTGCCCAGATAATCCCCCTCCGCGCGGCGGCGTCCGGCGAGGGTGACGCCGACTTCGAGATAATAGGCGCCCGGCGGGTCCCAGCGCATCTCGTTCCAGTAATCGACCTTGTCGCCCGCCTGCACCACACCGGGCATGACAAACAGCATGGGTGCGTCGCCATCGGGATTCCAGCGATCCGAATAGACGCGTTTGCCCTCCTGCCGCGTTTTGAGCGATCCTGTCGCGATCGATTCATTGCCCAGGGTGGTCGGATGCACGAACTGTCCGTGGGTCAAATCCATGAGGTTATCGAGCACCAGCTCATAATCGAGCGGCTGGCGCATCACATGCTCACCCGTCATCGTGTAGATATCGGTCTGGTTGAGCCAGAGGAAATCGGGGATCAGCGCCTCGTCCGCCCGCTCGGCATCGCCCATCCATATCCAGATGAAACGGTCGCGCTCCACCACGGGATAGGCTGAGATGCGAACCGCGAGCAATTTGGTATTGGGATCAAAGGGGTTGTGCGCGCAGCGTCCCTCGGCATTGAAACGCAAGCCGTGATACGGGCATTCGATCGTGTCGCCGACGATCTTGCCCCTATGCAGCGGCGCAAAGCGATGCGGACAGGTGTCGGACAGCGCAATCACCTGCCCCTCCTCACCGCGGAACAGCAGGATATGTTCGCCGATGATCTGCGCGTGGTACGGCTGATCCTGAACCTCGCTGCTCCACGCGGCTGCGTACCAGCAATTTTTGACGAACCCCATTATGCGCCCACAATCTCGCGAATCTGGGCGATGATCGACTGTTCCATCGCGGTCCAGGTTTCCGCCCATTGTTCTTCAGTCACCGCAACAGGGGTGAAGGAGCATTCGATCTTCACATAACAGGCGGTAGGACCGCAGGGGGTAACCCGCACATAACCGCAATAGTCGGTGACCGGCAGGTCGCCGTCGTCGATCACGCGATAGCGATAGGTGCGATTATCCTCATCGGCCGATTCCAGACGTTCGAGCACCGGCAGGCCTTCAGCCAGATGGATCAGTTTGGTGATGCCCGCGACCGGTGTCTCGCCGAAAAACTCGATCCGCTTGAACAGTCCGCCTTCCAGCCTTGCCACGCCGTGCCAGTTGACAAGCTCCCACACCGCCTGCGCGGGAGCCTTCACATGTTCGGCGACGGTCACAATCGGCATGATCAATTCTCCTGAAAAGCGGATGTCATGCGGCGGTACGAGCGGTCGGTCGCACGGCCGAGGGGCGCCGCGACATGGCGGACGAGAAAGGGAATGGCGCGGCGCAGCGGCAGCGCGCGCGGTTCAAAAATGGGGAGGCGGCACGCCGCCGGGTCGTCGCCGCCAGCCGCCAGCCGCGCATATTCGCGCCCCGCAGCCGTCGCGGCGCCGATGCCCTGCCCCGAAAAGCCGCCGACGGCGTGAACCCCCGGCGCCAGCGACAGCAGCCGCGGAATACGCTCGGCCGATATGGCGACGGTGCCAATCCAGAAATGTGACCAGCGCAGCAACGGCACATCATCGTAAAGGCGCCGGAGTTTGGCCTCATAAGGCCGCGCGACCTCGGCCGCACTCAATCCATAGCGACGCGGCGGCAGCAGCGACGCGACAATCCGCCCGTCGGCATCGGCCATCGACCAGAAGGGATTGCTCTTGTTGGTATCGCTGACCGGGATACCCACCGGCATCATGCGCGCCGCGACCCCGGGCGCCGGTTCCGACGCGATCATCGCCATCGGCACATGATAGCAGCAACGCTCCAGCCCGGGCCACAGCGTGGCGTTCGCCTCATAGCCCTCGGTCGCGATCAAAATCCGCGACGCCACCACTTCGCCCGTCGGCGTCTGTATCCGCCAGCCTTCGCCATCGCGATCAATGCCGGTCGCCGGTTGACCGCAATAGATGGTGGCCCCGGCATCGCAGGCGGCCTCCGCCATCCCCGTCGCATAAGCGAAGGGATTGAGCGTTCCCGCATCGCGGTAGAGCAGGCCCTGGCTGAAGCGGCAGCTTCCCGTGATACGGCGTACCTCGGCATGATCGACGAAATCGACATGGCCTCCGCGCGCATTCCACGACGCGGCGAGTGCACGCTGCCCCTCGGCCTCCTTCGGCAGGCCCGAGGCAACCAATATCCCCGATCGCCGCATGTCAGCCGCCATCCCATGCGCTTCGATCAGCGAAGGCACCAGCCGCGCGCCCTCGGCTATCATCATGTTGAGCGCCCGTCCCGGCTCCTCGCCCAGCAGCGCCTCGACATCATCCGGCGTGCGGTCGAGATAGTTCGGGATCCAACCCGCAGCATTCCGCCCCGAAGCCCCGCCCCCCGGCCGGTCGGCCTCGATAATCGCAACCTCCTGCCCCAGCTCGGCAAGATGCAGCGCCGCCGACAGCCCCGCATAGCCCGCCCCGACGATGGCCACATCGGCCGTTTGCCGTCCGCGAAGCGACCGCCCCCGCTCAAATGGCGCCGTGTGATGCGGCCAGAGCGCGGCCGACAGCGACTGCGGGTCGGGCTGCGCCATGGTCAGGCGGCGGCGTTTCGGGCGTCGGGAGCGATATTTTCAACGAGCCGCGAAATCTCGTCCATCAGGCTCGTTTCCATCCCCGTCCATATCCGCTCCCATTCGGCGGCGGTGACGTCAACGGGGGTAAAGTCGCATTCGATCTTCAGGTGACAGGCACGCGGACCCGCGGGGGTGACCCGCACATAGCCGCAATAATCGGTGATCGGCAGGTCGCCGACATCGAGCAGCCGGTAACGATAACTGCGCTCCGCGGCATTCAGTTCCTCGAGCCGTTCGAGGATCGGTGACCCGCCGAAGGGATAGATAGTCTTGGTGATGCCGACCTGCTCGGCATCGCCGTCGAACTCGATCTTCTCGAAGAAATCGCCCGAATATTGATCCAGCTTTGCGACGCCATGCCAGCGGACATATTGCCACACAGCATCGGCGGGCGCGGCAAATTTTCTCGCCAGGGTTGCTCTTGCCACCGGATATTTCCTTTCCTGAAATACGGCCCCGGCACGGTCTTGCATGACGGGTGCCGGGGCCGAGGGATCTAGAAATTGATCCGCGTGCTGACGCCGATCTGCCGTGGCATATTGCGCGCGCCGAGGCCCAGACCCGCGATGTGGCCGCTCGATGCGGGCGAGACATATTCCATATCATAGGCGACATCGAACAGGTTGGTCGCGAACGCCGCGACCTCAAACCGGTCGGTGCGATAGGTCAGGCGGGCGTTGGCCAGCCACACCGTGTCGCGCCGATCGGCGTTGTCGATCTCCCAGAAATAATGGCCGCCCGACCCGCTGATATCGAAGCGCGGGATCAGCTTTCTGCCACTGCCGAGCTCGGCGGTGTACTGGACCGCTGCGTTGATGCTCCATTCGGGCACCTGATTGAGCCGGTTGCCCTTGTAATCGCCGTTGGTCGAGGTGCCGGCGAACACACTTGTGTCATATTCGTCGATGTTGGTGCGCAAAACCGTCCCGCCAAAGCTGAGGTTGAGGCCCTGCATCGGCACCGCCGTCACCTCGAGCTCCGCCCCCACGATGTGCGATTTGGGGATGGGGTTGGCGATGAACTGTGCGGCGCCGACGCGCAGGTCGAGGCCATAGACCTGACGATCGGTGATCGGCGTATAGAAGGCCGCGCCATTCACAAAGAGTTTGCGGTCGACCAGCACGGTTTTGAAACCGAGCTCGTAATTCCACAATTCTTCCTTCCCGAACTGACGCGTGACCACCGAATTATTGTTGAACCCGCCGCTGCGGAACCCCTTCGCCGCCGTCGCATAGAGGAGGTTTCCGCCCTCCAGCTTGTAGGCCAGCGACACTTTGGGCTGCAACGAATGAAAGGTGGCTTCATAGACCCGGGGCAGGCCCGGAACCACGGCATAGAGCGGTGTATAGTCGGTCTGGCGCCGGTCATCGATGTCGTAGCGCAGCGCGGCGGTCACCTCGAACCGGTCGGTCAAGGCATAGACCAGCTGGCCAAAGACCGCATAGGCATTGTTGTCGTCCTTGGTCGCGAGGCGATCGGCGAGCAGCGGGGCCGGGAGCCCGGTAAGGTCGGGGCGCAGGAACAGGCTGGTATCGATTTTCTGGTCGAGATGAAGATAATAGACGCCGGCGACCCAGCGCAAACGCGCCGCCGCGTTGCTCGAGGACAGGCGCAGTTCCTGTGTCATGGCATTCATCCGGACGTCCTGCGTCGCCCCGAGCAGATCGTCGGGCAGCCACTCCAGATCTTCCGAGATATAGGATCGTACCGAGGAGTAGGCGGTGACCGACTGGAGCGTGACATCGCCCGCTTCCAGTTTGAACTTCACCGACGCGTCGCCGAGCTTGCGCGTGCCAAGGCCCAATATATTGGCCGTCACCGGCTCGCGCGGGGCATTCGCCGGACCCAGGGCATAATAGGCCGCGCCGCCTTTCTGGTCGAGATAGCTGCCCGAAAAGTCGATCTCCACCTGGTCGGTCGGCCGCAACAACAGCGATCCCCGCACGGTGTAGGTTTCGTCATAGTCGACATTTTCATCGAGCGTCGTGTTGTAGATCTGCCCGTCGCGATTGCGATAACTTGCTGCAATGCGCAACCCCGCGATGTCCCCGATCGGTGTCGAAATGTAGCCGCCGACCTTGTAGTCATTGCCTTCGGCGTAGCTTGCCTGAACGCTGCCCTCGAAATAGTCGCGTGGCTTGCGGGTGACGATATTGATCGCGCCGCCCAGCGCATTGCGCCCGTAAAGCGCGCCTTGCGGGCCCTTCAGGAACTCGATCTGCTCGATATCGAACAGGTCCTGTGTCAGCTGATTGGGCGAAACCTGCTGCACGCCGTCGATGACGACGGCAATTGGCGGCTCGCTGAAACGGCTTTGGCCGATCCCCCGGATATTGACCATCGAAACGCCGGGCTGCTGCGCCTCGACGACATGAAAGCCGGAAACCAGGCTCGACAGATCGTTGATCGACTCGACCCCCGCCTGCTCCAGCGTGTCACTGCCAAAGGCCTGAATGGCATCGGGGATATCGCGGATGCTTTCGCTTTGCCGCCGTGCAGTCACCACGATGTCGCCGACACCTTCGGCGTCATTATCCGCGGCGGCGACGGGAGCCTCCTGCGCGAGCACCGGACCATGGACGCCGGCCATCAAAGCCAGCGCCGACGACTTGATCAGAAACTTCTTCATTGATCCCTCCGTTTAAGGCGCGTGTTCCTCCGCGCTTTCGGGCCGGACATGATCTGCGCCATACCCTGTGCCCAGTTGCTCCCCCTTTCGGGAGATGCGATTTGGTGATGCCCTTCAATCACGCCCGCGAACTCTCCCCTAGCCCTCAAAAAGGGGGATGTTGCGGCGCTCCTGCTTTGAGAAGACACGCGACAAGGCCTCCACCCGACGGGCGGCGCGACAAGTCGCCTGTTCCGGAATTTTTCGGCGGAATCCCGCCAATTCCTTCAGATTATCAGCAGCTCGCGCGCACGCGAAATGGCTTGCGACTTGCTGATGACTCCCAGTTTTTCGTGAATTTTCTTGCGATGACTCTTGACCGTTCCTTCGGATATCTGGAGCCGCACAGCGATCTCCTTCGTCAGATAGCCTTCGGCGATCAATGCAATGATTTCGGTCTCGCGCGGGCTGAGCGCAAAATTAGGCGTGACCACCGTAGGTCCGCGCCGCGGTCGCCGTCGCAACAGTTCGTCGCCTTCGTCGAGTTCACCCGCGCTGCGCAGCACCTCGTTGACAAAGGCTGCGATGGATTTGGGGACATGACGCCCGTTGCGGACCGACCAGTCGAATACTTCGATCAAAGCCAGCCGGTTGGTGATTGCTCGCCGCATCAGTCCCGACTGCATCGCAAGACCGATCGCAACCAGCATATGTTCGACCGCAGCATTATAGCGCCGCAGACCGAAAACCGCGCGCATCGCGAGCAACCGGAAAGTGAAACGGTGGCGCACGTCGCTGTCGTCCAGATAATCCTTGTTCACACGCTCCAACCAGCCCAGCGCCTCGGCCGGCCGCCCCATTTCCAGCGAGAACCGCGCCGCTTCCATCAGTGCCTGTGCCTGAAGCCGCAGTTCGGGCAGGTTATGGCATTCGCGACCGATCAAGTCCGCAAAAACCGGGTCGTCGAACCATAGCGCCGCTTCTTTCCACATCTGCGCGCGGACGAGTTCGCGCATGCGTGCGACCGCCATCGACTGCGCAAGACGCGGCAAATCGCGGCGGCGCGCGATCCCCTCGGCTGCGACGAGATATTCATTGGCGGCATCGTAGCTTTGCCGAATTCCGGCAATGGCGGCCGCGACCAAATGGCCCGTTGCGCACAGTGCCATCCAGCTTCCGACATGGTTGATCTGCGACATCGTCGCTTCGATCAAGGCCTGCGCCGCCTCCAGTTCATTGGCTTCATAATGAAGTTCGGCGCGCAATATCTGGGTCGCCACCACTTCATAAAGGCCGAAGTCGCCTTCCAGACGCGCCAGGCGCAGCCCGTCCTCGATACACAGCACCGCCTTTCCGACCGTGTCCTGCGCCAGCGCGATATTCGCCTGCTGGATGCGCAGAAAGATCGCGACCTTGGTCGGCCCGATCTGGCGAAGTGCGTTGATGCCGATGTCGCAAATCGTCGACGCCTCGGCGAAGCGCGACAATTCGATATAGGCCATCGACAGGAGGGAAGCGATGCTTGCGCCAATCACCGGGTCGGACCCCAGATGGTCGGCCATTAACTGTTCGAGCGTCGCGATACGGGTCGCATCGACCGGCCGATCTTCGGTGATGTCGACGACGATTTCGATGATCCGGGCAAAGCCGCGCACCATTTCGGTATCGGTGCTGCTGTCGAGCAATGTGAAGCCCGCGGTCCGGGCGCGGAACAGTTCGAACGCCTGACGAGCTTCGTGAACATGCCCTGTCCGCACCTGAAGATAGACCTGGCTCAGGAATACCATCGGCAGCTCGCACGCTTGCCTGAAGACAGCCGGCTGTTCGGATTCCATAAAAGGCCCGCGGCCCAATTCGGCCAGCAACCCGCCGGCGTCCTCGATGATCCGTGTTGCCAGCTCGCCGTCGGTCAGACGGCTCGCGTGGCGCATCGCTTCCATGGGGAAGCCATTGTCGCGGAACCACAACGCGGCGAAGCGCTGCAAGGTGTCGAACCGGCGAGCATCCGCGCAGCGCAGCCGCTCGCGCAGATGCTGTCCGAATGTCGGGTGAAACACGACCCATTGGCGGGCATCGTCAAGATATTGCAGGAACTGCCCGGCGCGCAGTTGATCCTCGATCACTTGCCACGAACAGACCTGTCCGGGAATGCTGGCGAAGGCTTGCGGGTTGAACCGGTTCAGTACGCTCGCATCCATCAGCGCCGCCAGCGTTGGCTCGGGAATACCGGAGCAGACGACATCGTCATAATAATGCGCCATTGCCACCGGGATTGGCCCCTGCGTTCCCTTTTCCAGCAACCGGCGGGTCGCCGCACCATCCTGCGCCAGAAAACGCAGGCCGGCCGCCCAGCCGTCGACGATTCGGTTGATCTGGTTCACCTGTGCGCGGGGCCAGTCTCTGCCCAGCAGTTCGCCCGCGGCCTCATCGGTGAAGCGGAAATTATCGTGGGTGACGCAATGCACGACCCCGCGCAGCCTCGCATCATGCAACATGCCGCTGCGCAAGGCATGGGCAGTAATATAACAGCCGCTGTCTTCCGGCAGGCCGAGGATGAAGGTTTCGATGAGGGTCCGGGCGGCCGGGCTGTGGATCCATTCGAACCCGTCGATGAAAATATGAGTGTTATCGGGCAAACCGGGCAGTTCCGCCAGATCGAGAACGCGCTGAAAGGGCCAGTTCGTCTTCGCGACCGCCCCCCCGAAAGCGATCGCGAGTTTATCGGTCAAGACATCGCGATCATTGTCCTCGTCGGTCAACGTGACCCAAATGACATTCTTACCGCGCGCTTCCAACCGTCGAAAATGTTGAAGCAGCGCCGTCGATTTGCCGCAGCCCGGGGGGCCGAGGAGCAGATTGACCGCGTTGGCATGATCGTCGAGCAACTCGCGGACGCGCTCGACCTCGACCGCAGAGGTCTTGAGCCGCGGCGGCCGGAACAGCGCCGACGAAAAGCCATGATCAGGCACCGCGGCGCCCCTTGGCGCCGGACCGGGAATAGCCGTCGGCTTCGTCAAATCCGCCCCCTCCTTGTCGGTCGGCGCCGTATCGAACCTCGCCCACGCGGGTTATGTCACGCCTTCCATCGGCCGCCAAGCATCACGCCGGCGTCTTGAGCCGCGCGCCGAGCTGCTCTGCCACGACCTGCGCGACGAACGGCGCCGACGCGGGATTCTGCCCCGTCACCAGATTGCCGTCGACCGCGACATAGGCGCCAAAAGGCTCCGCCGCGCAGCCATAGAGGCCGCCCAGCTCGACAAGCCGACTTTCGGGCAGAACGGGCACGACCTTATCGAAGGTGGTCAGTTCCTCTTCCTTGTTACTGACCCCGGTCACTTCGCGGCCCGCGACCAGCGGCTGGCCATCACGGGTCTGCGCAGTCGTCAGGCCGAGAACGCCGTGACACACGGCTGACACGATGCCGCCCGCGCGATCGATGCCCTCTGCCAGCCGGCGCACATCGGCATCGACCGGGAAATCCCAAGCAGCGCCGGCACCACCGACGAAATAGATCGCAGCGAAGTCGTCGGGCAAGACATCGACAAGGCGTACGGTCGCGGCCAGTGCGGCGCTGGCTTTGGCATCCGCCTGAAAGCGCTGTCCGGCCTCGGTCAGCCACGGATCGTCGAGGCTTGCGGGATCGAGCGGGGCCTCACCACCCCGCACCGACGCCAAGCGGACGTCATAACCTGCATCGACCAGCACAAAATAGGCCGCGGCGAGTTCCTCGAGCCAAGTGCCGGTCTTCTGCCCGGTATCGCCCAGATCCGCATGCGACGTCAGGACGAACAAAACCGAATCAGACATGGCAAAAATCCCCTAATCAAAGAACCAGCGCCACCTTGGACGGTCGGCCAGAGGCTCACAGCTCAACCAAAGGGGGGATATGATTATCCACCGGCTACGCACATTATTTACGCTGGAGGCTGAACGGGTGTTCATCGAACGGGTGATCATCGCGAACCAAAAGCAGCTTCTAGCGAGCGCAGCCTTGCGTGAGTCCACATCTGGGCACTTTCCGCATAGCTTCTAAATAGCTCGAATGGCCGGTAGCGGACCGCCCCCTTCTGGAGCCGAAATTCGAGAAGCGGACATCGGCGATCGCGCTTCCGCTATGGCGTCACCCGACAGATTCCAAGTAAGCCGTCTTCAAATACCAATAAGTGGAAACAAGCATCGATCCTACGGAATTGAGCCGTAAGCATGTCGAATTAATCGAACCTAATCGTCGATCTTATTCGGCTATTTCAGCAACCGCCGTGATGTCATTTACTGGCTATGCGGCGCTCTGCCGGCATCAATTCGCCGCGCAGAACGAGACCATTCCACCCGCCCCAGTCCGCACCGTCGCATTTCCTCCGGTTCACCCTAGCCCGGTGCGAAACCGAAGCGTATAATGAGAGCAAAACCCGCCGAGCGAGGCTTCTATCTTTGGCGCCTAGCGGTTTTTACCGCTCGACTTTCGCATGGATAAGCCTAGGCTGTCTATACAAAGACTCTCCGATGCGACCCTCGTGAGAGTTGATGGGGCTTCCTTTGGTCACGACCGCAGAGGATGGAAAAAGCCCCGTCGAAGGATGGGGCTTTTTTCTGCTCTGTCGATCCATTCCTACTGCCATCGCCCCTCGGGGTTTCCAGACGCGATCATGATAATGGCGCGCGTTGGCCGCTACCGGGCTGGATAGTTTGTGCGAGTGACCCTGGCCTTGTAATCAGCGGTTGTTCGCACCACATGTGAGATATCGCCAGACTCGTCTTTTGCATGTTGGCGACCGAGAGACTTTCGCGCTCCCGCACATGGGAGACGGAACGTGGATCTCAATCAACTTCTCTATCACCATCAGATGGCCTTGATTGCGGTAAGCCGGGCGCGGCGCGATGGGCATCTTCTGTCCAACTTCGATCTGCCTCGCTATTATTCCAAGCGGATCGCCGAATATCGCGACCGGCGCGGCCTCACCGACGGCCCGCCAACAGAAACACGGCTTGGTTCCGCACGCCCCAAAGCCGACCAGGCAACCTCTGAACCGGTTGCCGGATATGCGGATTTCCTCGGGGACACGATGATTGCCGAGCTTCTTATTCACAAGGCGCTCAGTATGACACCTCAGGAACGCAGCGCGTCAGCACTCGAAGATATAGTCGGCCGGCTGGCCGAGATCGAGGAAGCGCTCTGGGTCATCGGCCGCGATATCTATAGGTCGCTCGGATACGATGAAATGGCGCTCGCGACTCTCGCCGACGATATGATGATGGACGACGATGTGAGCACTACCAGCAAGGTCAAGCCCGGCTCTGCGTGGCGATCGACGGACGAAAGTATCGCCCGCCATGCGGGGCAATTGCCCCCGGCGACTTCGCGAAACACCAACGTTCATGACGAGCGCGCCGAACTCCTTCGCCAGCGGATTCGGGAACGCAGCGTGAGCGGACAAGCCGATGACGCCTGATCGCGAACAAATCGTTTCAAGTGCGATGCTCGACGCAGAAAATCGCCACGGCAATGCTTTGGAACAGTTTGCCGTCGGCAAGGAAGTTGAGGCGGCCAGCCTTGGCGATGGCGCGGCCGCCCATATCTGGCAAACCGTTGCCGAACGGCTTCATACACTCCACGATATAGGCAGGCCGCTCGGGGCAAGGACTAACTAATTGATTATGCGTCGCTGCCAAAGCGACAAGCTAATAGCGAACCGGCACGATGCGGATGCGATCGATTGCACCCGGCGAAGCGTGCGACCTCGCAACCGCTGCCGCGCGCAAATCCTCTAAAATCAACACATCATAACCATTTTCGCCGGGCTGGAGCGGGACGTCGGTTTCGACAATCAGGATCATTTTTCGTTCACGCCCGTCAATCTCCCACTCGTACCAACTCCGCACGATAGGGTCTCGGTTTTCGCTGATATCGGTCATGACCATCTCCCATATGTAAGCGGGAGCACGGGGTCTCTCGGTTGCGGATGCCTACGAAGCGCTCGCCGCAATGATATACATATAGGTATTCGACCGGATCGATATAAGGGGAATCACCTTTGCTGAATTGCCCCGAAAACGAAACCGGACCACGTATCGACACGCGGCCCGGCTTGGGGACGATCGGTTAGCCGGGGCTAGCTGCTCTGCTTGCCCGGCTTTGCCGCTTCTCCGCCCTGCTGAGGCCGCTTGTCGCGGTCCGGCTGGCCGGGCTGACGGCGATTGCCATCTTCCTGCTGGGGCTGGCGCTCGCCTTCCGGCTTGCGGCCCGGCTGGTTGCCGGTCTGGTTCTGGTCGGGTTTGACCATGACCATTCTCCTCTCTTCAAATGCCCGGTAGTGGGCATGGAGACGACGCGCGAAAGAGGGCATTGTTCCTGTTTATCATGCCGGGCCGTGAATTAAGCGATTCCGTCCGGTCGAGCGGCAGAGCCGATCGTCTCAGCCCCGCCGTCCGCTCGCCTGCCATACCAAGCCGGGTAGTTTGACCATCTCGCAACCGCAAACGGTGCAATGGCTGACGAAGCGCCCCCGATCCCAGTGGCTGGCCTTGAAATCGACGAGGTGACGGCCGAAGAGATTGTGCAGTATCATGATCGCGTTCCTTTCGCTGGTTGTGCTCCACTCTCATCGTCCCATTGTTCAAGGGCAGGCTGGGCAGAAGACGACGGCACGACTTGAGGACGGGCTGGTTGCGAGGCCCCCGAGCAGGCGCCGTTTTCGCGCACCCAGCTATCGATTGCGCGCTTGAGGTCGCGCCGGCGCCGCCGCGACTGGTGAAACGCATTTTCCATCGTTTGCGGGACATGTTCCAGCCCGTGATGGAGAAGCCGGTTCCACAGCCGAATGATCCGGCCGAAAGGTCGCGAGGGTTCGGGGATAGCAATCATCGAATGGACTCCCGTCGGCAAGCGGGAGCTCGATGTCTCTCAGTCACGGGAAGCTTGCGATCGAAATCGGGTGATGGTGCATCCTACCACAGACAGACATAATGCCGGCATCAATTCGCCACGCCGAATGGGTCTACGCACCGGCATCAGCCGGCATCCTCGTCATCCCCCCGGCGCTGGCGCAGTTCTGGCGCTTCGCGAGGCAGGATGTCGGGACGGCGCTCGAAGGCGCCGCCCTCCCCGGACATGCGCTCCTTCTGAACGATGGCCGCCGCACGCGTCTTCGAGATGCCGAGGCTGCGCAGCGCATAGTCCGCAAGGCCGAACGACAGCTCGCGCGCGCCCATGATCGCGAGGCCGACGCCCTGACCTTCGAGATGGGCGACCTCGGCTTCGCTGTGGGTCCGGATCGCGGTGTCGATTTCGGGATTGAGCTCGCGCGCGATCTCGATGATGCGCCGTGTCTGAAAGCCCTCCGGGGTCGCGATCACGAGCAGCCGCGCTTGGGCGATAGCTGCTGCCTCCAAAATACCGGGGGTCGATGCTTCGCCATAGACGGCCGTAATGCCGCGCTCGCGCAGCGCCTCGACGCGGCGTCGATCCTTGTCGACGACGATGAGGGGTAGGCCGGCTTCCGCGAGCATCCTGCCGACCACGCGCCCGACCCGGCCGTAGCCGACGACGACCGCGTGATGGCGAAAGCGGCCGTGCTTCGCGTCGGGCAGACGGGAAAGGCTCTCATCGCCTCCCCGCTCCAGCAATGCCAACAGCCGCGGTCGTCGTCGCAGCCATCTCTCGAAGCCGTCGAAAGCGATGAAGACGAGCGGATTGAGCGTAATCGACAGCAGCGCGCCAGCGAGGACCAAGTCCCTCGCTTCCGCCTCGACCAGCCCCAAGGTGACGCCCAGGCCGATCAGGATGAAGGAGAACTCGCCGATTTGGGCGAGGCTCGCCGAGACAGTCAGCGCGGTCCGCGCCGGATAGCCGAAGGCCAGCACGATCCCGAACGCCGCAACCGACTTGCCGGCCAGAATGATCGCCAGCACTGCCAGAACGGCGGACGGTTCACGGACCAGGATGCCCGGATCGAACAGCATCCCGACCGAGACGAAGAACAGGACGGCAAAAGCATCCTGCAACGGCAGCGAGTCCGCGGCCGCCTGATGACTGAAATCGCTTTCGCTGAGGATCACGCCAGCAAAGAAGGCGCCGAGCGCGAAGGACACGCCGAACAGGGCGGCCGAGCCGAAAGCAATCCCGAGCGCGGTCGCGAGAACCGAGAGGGTAAACAACTCGCGCGAGCCCGTCCGGGCGACGCGCTCCAATATCCAGGGCGCGGCGCGCGTGCCGACGACGAGGACGAGGATGAGGAACATCGCGACCTTTCCGAGCGTGACGAGCAAGGCGAGCGCGATTTCGCCCGCGCCGCCCGAAGCCCCTTCACCCCCGGGCGCGGCCGCCAATGCCGGCAGCAATACCAAGGCCAGCACCATGACGAGATCCTCGACGATCAACCAGCCGACGGCGATCCGGCCGTTGATCGAATCCAGCGTATTGCGCTGCTCGAGTGCGCGCAGCAGCACGACGGTCGATGCGACCGACAGGGCAAGACCGAAAACCAGGCCGGCGCCGATCGTCCACCCCCAGAGATGTGCGAGACTCGCACCAAGCAGCGTCGCGACCATGATCTGCACGATCGCGCCGGGAATGGCGATCCTGCGGACGGCGACCAGATCCTTGATCGAGAAATGCAGTCCGACGCCGAACATCAGCAGGATGATGCCGATTTCGGCGAGTTGGTTCGCTACATCGGCGTCGCCCACGAAACCCGGCGTGAAAGGGCCCACCGCCACGCCCGCGAGCAGATAGCCAACGAGCGGCGGCAGCTTCAGCCTGCTCGCGACAAACCCGCCGATGAAGGCGAGGACCAGTCCCATGACAAGCATGGCGAGAAGACTGGTATCATGAGGCAATAACGATCCTTCCGGAAAGGGTCGCCACGCAGAAGGCGGCCGCGCCATCAGCGATGACAGAAGGTCGATCCTACAACGGCGACGGTGCCAAGGCCATGCAGCAGCTTGAATCGTACGTCAGCGAGCCAGAGACAAAGTTTCCCCAAAGCTCCATCCGGGCCGTCGACGAATATGATCGCTCTACCCTAGCATTGGACAGGCATCATCCCCACATGGAAGACATCGCATCCCATGCTTTGAGCGCCGGTGCGACTGAGAGATGCCTCCATACTCCCGCTCGACGACGGAGCCGGGTCATGCCGAATATGTCAGAAGTTTTGAAGCCCGGGCGGGCTGCAGCCGCGCCCGTTATGGCGTTACCTTCGCGTCATGAAGCGGACAGGCGATCCGCAGTCGAGAGTTGGGAAAATGAAGGCGGCCACTTCCCCGAGTTCGCGCCTCTCCGAAACCCAAGCGCCGCTATTCCCGAACCGTCGGCCACCGACTCCGCTACGCAGAGAGCGGAGATAGAGAGCTTGACCCGTAAACTCGCCGACGACTTCGCCAATGGGCGCGTCGGCAAACGGTACAGCACCTATCAACACCGCACACGGGTCATTCGCCAACTGACGGCGATATGGAACGCGGGGCGCCACTGATCGCCTGCGGCAGGCTGTTTGGCCACAGGCCATCGGCGCGCTCGCTCCAGCCCGTCATTTCTGTCCGAGCTTTGCGTGTCGGCTCAGGCAGCGACGGGGGCATTTCACGCGCATCTCATCAAATCTCCCAGCCGCCTCCCAAGTCCGTTGATAAATCCCGACTAGAAACAATATAAATTACCCAATTTATTTTTCGTGATAGGAAGAAATATATGGGATCTTGAAACGATAATTTCAAGAAACAGAAATATAGGGGAACAATAACAAGTACTGAGCGTTGTTTAACAGCGAGCGGCATCTTGCCAGCTCCAGGAGCCCCCAAATGTACAGGTTTATTCTCGCGGCGAATATCGCCGCCATCGCCCTTGTTCCGTCCATCGCCGGCGCACGAACGCAGTCGCAGGCGACCTGCGAAGAACAGCGCTCGACGCGCGTCGTCGCCACGATCGGCGGCGCCGCGGCCGGCGGCGTGCTCGGCAATGTCGTCGCCGGTCGTGGCGACAAGGTGGTCGGAACCGTGATCGGCGCCGCCGCAGGAGCCGTTCTCGCCAACCAGATCGCCAAACCGACGCGCGATTGCCGCGATGCCTTTGGCTATTACGATAATGAAAATCGCTGGCACGCCACCGGCGTGAACTCCTCCGATGCCCGCGGCTACTATGATCGTGACGGCATATGGGTCGATGGTCCGCCCAACGGTCGATATGGCAGCGATGGCCGCTGGGTCACTTACGCGGCGTCCAGTCGCGGAGAAGGCGACTATCGGCCGGGCGGCGAATGGGTGCCCGCATCGGCGAACGGTTATTACGACCGCGACGACATCTGGGTTCCGGGTTCGGCAAGCGGCCGGTATGACGATCGCGGGCGCTGGATCGGAAACGCCGCATCAGCCACGGCAACTCGCCGCGACGATGCCTATGGCTATTACGACACCGCGGGCGCCTGGCACGCGACATCAACCGCGCGCGGCCGGGCTACCGGCTATTATGACCGCGACAACAAGTGGGTCACCGGAACGCCGAACGGCTATTATGACGAACGGCGCAACTGGATTCCCCAGCGCGAGGACGGAACGGCAAGCGGCAGCTATGACGGCCAGAACCGCTGGATACCGGCCTCTTCGGCAGGCTATTATGATGACAATGATCGCTGGATATCCGGCGCGGCAAGCGGCCACTATGATCAGCGCGGCCGTTGGGTCGCCGGCGTTACCGTCGGTCATTACGACGCGAACGGTCGCTGGATTGCCGGCGCGGCGGGCGGACGCCGCGACGCGAACGGACATTGGGTCGCCGATCCGCATCCCGGCTATTATGATCGGAATGGCCGATGGAACGCCGGAGCGACGACGGGCTATTACGACGCTCGTGGTCGCTGGGTTCCTACCGGGCGCGAGGGCATGGGCAGCGACTATGGGGCGAACCGCCCCGCTATCCTCTCGCAGCTCGCCAGCCTCGACCAATATGTCCGCACCGCCCGATCGGAGCGCACGATCGACAACCGGACGGCCATGAGTGCCAGCCGCGAGCTGCGATCCATTCGCGCCAGCGAGCGGGCCATGCATCATGACCGGATGGACCGGCTGTCAGAGCGCAACGAAGCCGCGCTTCAGTCGCGGATCGATCGCCTGAATCTTCGCCTGCGGCTCAGCCCGCAGTAAAACGAACGTCCATTAAAAGGGGATCTGCCGCTTCCGCTCTATGCGGAGGCGGCAGCTTTTCGTCCGGATCATGGCGAGCGGCAGGCCGATCTTGTTAGCCGGCCTAGCCGCTTCAGCTTACACCGACCGGCTCTTCGTGCACGATCGAGACCCTTGTGCCGGGACTGGCTCCCGCCGTTTCGACGGTCGCGCGAAGCTGCTTCGCCAGGGCCTCGACAATACTGGTACCGAGGCCGGGCTTGGCCGCGGCCAGCTTGTGCGGTGTGCCTACGCCGTCGTCATGGACCGTCAACTTCCATGCCTCGCCCAGCGCATGATAATCCACCAGGATCGTTCCACCGCGTTCGCCCGGGAACGCATGTTTGAGCGCATTGATGACGAGTTCGGTCACGATCAACCCGAGGCTGACCGAAATGTCGGCATTCACCTTGCTGTCGTCGGCGCTCACCCTGAGCGATACAAGATCCGAATCACGGATCATCGATGCCCCGAGGCTCTCGCAAAGCTGCGTGAAATAGGCGCCCAATTCGACCTCGCCCAGCCGCGACGCCGCCAGTTGTTGCTGGACGGTGGCAATCGACATCACGCGATTATGCGCATCGCGAAGATGGCTTCTCGTCTCTTCAGACTGCACTCGCCTCGCGCTCTGCATGAGCACGCTCGCGATGATCTGAAGACTGTTGGCGACGCGATGCTGAAGTTCCTGAAGGAGGATCGCCTTCTCGCGCAACAGATCGTCCTTCAGCTTTTCGCTGATCCGCGCTTCGGTCACGTCCGAAATGGTCAGCAGCAAACGCGGTCGGGCGAGATCGCCATAGTCGAGCATCTTCGCATGGAGCACGAGCCGGCGGGGCGCGTGCGGGCCATCGAGATCCATTTCATAGGATTCTATCTCTGCGTCGCCGTGAAAAGTGACGCCGAGCAACGTCCGAAGTTGCGGCACGTCCCACTCGCCGTCTCCCAGTTCCAGCGGTGTCCGCCCGACCGCTTGCCGCGGGTCGAGCGCGAAGGCGCGGCAGAAGGATGTGCTGGCGGCAATGATCGTGAAATTCTGGTCGAGCAGCAGGGCGGGTGCGTCGGAGGCGGTAATGACGGCAAGCGCCAGATTGAGCGCGACGTCGGGGTGGGTGGTGCGGGTCATCATGGCCCCTTTTCGGGGATACCGGAGAGCTGACGGGCTTGAAAGCCGGGTCCGGGGAGAAACGGCGCGCTCGCGAACACGACAAGGGCGCTCTGAACATGGAGGGTATATCATGAATGCAGGCGCGATGCGCGAAGATTCCGCTCCATCGGCGGTGGCACACGGTTGACTGCGCACAAGGCTCGGCATTGTCGCGTGTCGCCATCGGTCGCGAGAGCCAAGCGACCGCTTTCAAGTGGCGAATGATTCAGGCTGAAAGGCTGTATTCGGGCGCGTTCTGGACGATCGCCGTTGCCCTCCCGCCGCCACGCAGTTGCCGTCACGTTTCCGACAGACGCTTCTCGGCAATCGCCTTCACCTCGGCCTGCAAGAGCTCGATGCGCTCGACGAGCCACTCGAGCTCGGGGCCGGTGATCTTGTAGTGCGGCGAGTAGCGGGCGTTGACGTAGGCCTGCTGCAAGAGCTCGAAACGGCGCCGGCCGAACTTGCTGTCGCGCGGCCAGACCGGGACCAGGTCGCGCGCGATGTCCTCGGACTTGTCGCGCAGGAATTTGATCTTGTGCGACTTCGGCGAATAGAGCGTCAGCACGTGCAGGACGGTGTGGTAAAAGTGTTCGGTAGCTTGATGCAGAAAGAAGGCTGCATGATTGTTGAGCCCCTCTCCGATCGCAAATTTGGCGCTTTTCAAGAATCCAGCAGCGCTCGCGAACCACTTGTCGAAATATACCTGTGTCTCTTCCCTCGCCTCCGCTGCCGACAGTGGCTTCGGCGTATCGAACGCCTGCGTTCCAAGCTCATATAACACGATTCCGTCGCGGACGATGTCGATGAAGAAGGGCCGACCGCGCGACAGCTGCTGGTTCACGTCGGTCAGGCTGTGGACGATCAGCCCGACCGGCGCCGACAGCTTCTTCGTGACACCGTAGTCGCGCAGGAAGCGGTCCTCGGCCTTGTACCAGTAATCGACCGGGTCGGTGAGCCGCTCGTCGTTGACGACAACGAGGATGTCGTAATCCGAATAATAGCCGCCGACGGGATCGGCGACCCAGTCGCCGCGCGCGTAGCTGCCGTAGAGGATGACCTTGAGGATGCGGCCCTGCTTCTTCCATTTCTGGGTCGATAGCGCGGTCGCGTCTTCGAACTCGGCGAAGAGGATTTCGACGATGCGCGCGAGGTCTTGCTGCTTGCCGCCGGGAAGATGGTCGAGACTGGTTTTCATGTCGTTCGAATCCTAGCCGAATATCGCGCGGTGACAATGGGAAGGGTGACCCGCGTCCGCCAGGAGCGGGCGCGGGTCGAACCCTCAGTCGGCCGGGTTCCAGATGACGGCATAGGTGTCGTCATCGTCCTGCCCGGCGGCACGGCCGAGGTTGGCGTAGAGCCGGCGCGGTCCGAACTCGGGCGCCGCGAGGCTCAGCGAGACGTAGGTCTTGCCCGAAACCTCGCCGGTGCGAACCCAGCCGGCGCCGATCTCGACGCCTTCGGAGAAGACCCGGAAATCGGGCTGGACATCGTTGCCCTTGCTGCGGTTGGGGGTGATCTCAATCGCCGCGCGGATCGAAAGTGTCTTGAGCTGGCCCATGAAACCTTTTTCGATGGTGCCGTTCACAAAGCCGATAGCTGCCATTGTTCGTCTCCTTGATCGCTGCCGGAGACCGTCCCCGGAGCGTGAGCAGGACAAGGACGGGCGCATGGAGACGGCGCGCACCCGCAGGGCTGCAGCGAAGCGGAGGACGGAGGGCCCGGGCTTTTTTGGACGCGGAACGCGGAGCGCGAGGAGCCCGCACGGCGGATGGGGAAAAAAGCGCGGGGACGTCCGTTGTGCGGTGTTTCGCGCCTGGCCAGACGGCTCACTCCAGCACCGGGATGTCCGCCAGCGGTGAAGGCACGAAGGCGTGGCTAAAGATTTTTTGCTGAACGCTTCATCGAAATTGGCATGGCCAGACTCGCGCGAGCGTAGCAAGGAACGAGAAGCAATCGCCGGATTCGCGGGCGGGGCGGCCCATAGCGTCCGACCGTCGACGGCGTCCGGACATAGACCGCGACCAACGGCCGAACCAGGGGAAGTGCAATGGACGGCAGGGCCGAGCTACTGATCGCGAGCGAGCACGGGAACATCAAGGACCTCGCGGCGCGCAGCGCGGGTATCTGGATCGGGTTGTCGATCGACGATGCCGCGCATGCCGCGCTCCGCCGCGACGGGCTCGACCCCGCAACGCTCCGGCTCACGGGCCTTCATCCGTTCGAATTCGTGCGCGCGCCAAACGGAGGATTGCAAGTCGTAGCGCACGCCAACGACAACGAGACGGCAGAGGCGCTGCTAGACCTGTTTCGCGTCTATTTCCTGAGGCGCCTGTTCGCCTGATCTGTAAGGTCGGGCCGATCGCGGACCGACAGCCTTGGCAATGAACAGAGAGCGGACGGTGACCAATAGTTTCATCGCCTCCCGACGCTATGACGACAGATATTCTTCCGGAAACCGTTCGCGATAATGCTGGATGCGCGTCGTGCGGAGACCCGGGACGCCGACGCGATCGAAGAGACGCTGCCAGTTCGCGAGTTCCTCAAGATCCATGCGATAGCGGGCGCAGGCTTCCTCGGGTGTCAGCAATCCGCCCTCCACCGCCGCGGCCACCTGCGCCTTGCGCCGGCTGACCCACCGCGTGGTCGCGGGCGGCGGCAGATTGTCCAGGGTCAATTCCTCGCCCAGCGGGCCGATGACCGATGCCGGTCTTATTCTCCGATATTCGAGCACGTCGACTCTCCGTCTCGCGGCCTGCGCCGCACAGTGCCCCCCAGCCTTGCAACGGGATCATGCTCGCGAAACCGGGTTAACGAACGCTTGGTGGGCAGGGTTAATTGCGGCGAATGGAGCGCGCGCGGAAACGTCCCGGTGTCGATGCCACTCTCCGCGCCGCCATGCGTATATCATCCGGCGCTACCGACAGTTGGAGATGATGATGGCGACCGAATGCACGGCGTACCGCGACGACAAGGGGTCGCTTCATCCGACGCCCGAAAGAGCGACCCTCGCCGATCTCGCCCATGTGCTGGGCCGCGTCGGCGAAGAAGGCGGAATGACCGCGGGCGTCGCCAAGCTGATCCTCGAAAAGCGGGAGGAGATCGAACGGGTCTTCGCCGAGCATGATGCGATGCTCACCGCCCGCGCATCCTCCGGAAACGAGGCGGCCGAGGTGGTCCCGATCAAGAGCGCAAGCTGAGCCGTGCCGGTCGGCGTGTCTCAACCGGTCTCGGCCAGTCATAGCGTCGTCGGGCCGAAGGAATATTCGAACGGCCCTGTCGGCCCCGACCGGCGGCGCAAGCTCTACGGCTTGTCGCCATGTCGTCACCTGTCGAGGCCGGCCCAGCCCGCGCCGCGTGCGGCGCGCTCGGCGGCAGCGTCGAGCGGCCCGCCGTCCATCATCGCCGCCGCTGCTGCGGCAAGCTCACCCGACGATGCCTGCCGATAATCGGCGCCGCCTCGCCCACGCAGCGTGCGTTCGAGCGCCCAACCTGTGCCGTCGCGGCAGCCGATGCCCGACAACGCACGTCCTTCGAAGCTGCGGCAATAACGCCCGTCACGGTCGCGGAAACTGAGCCCGATACGTATCTCGGCCTCGGCCGGCTGGTTCGACGCAAGCTGGGTATCGAGCGCGCTGGCGAGCGGTCCCGATGCGACGAGCAAGCCATCGGCGCTCGTCACGTCGGCTGCGGGCATCCACGGCTTCATACCGACCGCAAGCCCGAGCAGGAGTGACGCCGCGATCGCGCCCCAGTGGATCGGCGCGAAGCGCAGGCGCCTGACCTCGCGGCGCGCTGCGAGGCTGGTATCGACTGCCGCGTCCGGCGTCAGGAGGGCGCGCAGCCTTTCGGGTACAGGCTCGTCGGCAACGGGCGCATAATGTGCGGCCAGCCGCGCCTTCAGTGCGCGGTGCCGCGCGACCTCGGCTGCGAGCGCGGGGTCGCTTGTCGCCTCGCGCTCGATCCGGCGCGCAGTCAGATCGTCGAGTTCGCCGTCGATGAAGGCCGCGACAGTGGCGGAGTCAAACTTCATGCCGCTTCTCCCAACAAATGCATCAAGGTCTCGCGCCCGCGCGAGAGACGTGATGTCACGGTACCGACAGGTACCTCAAGTATCTCGGCCGCCTCGCGATAGGCATAGCCTTCGACCAGGACGAGCATCACGACCTCGCGCTGCTCGTCGGGCAGGCGCGCCATCGCGCTATCGACATCGCCGCGGAGCGCGCCGGCCTCAACCTCGGCGGCGCCGTCGCCCGCGATCTGGTTGGCGGCTTCGTCGATCGGTGCATGGACGCCGCGCCGGCCCGCGGCGCGGCGCTCGTCGATCCAGAGATTGCGGGTGATGCGGTACATCCAGCTATCCAGTCTTGTTCCCTGTTGCCATTGGTTCCGCGATTTCAGCGCGCGTTCGATCGCCGCCTGGCAGAGATCGTCGGCGTCGCCGACGTTGCGCGCCAGCCCGCGCGCAAAACGGCGCAGACGCGGCAGCAGCTCGACCAGTTCCTCTTCGAAGCGCATTGTCGCCTTTCATGTTCGAGGAAGAAACGACCGCCTTCTATCGTTTCTTCCGCAGCCTGCTAAATTTTTCGGCGATGGCGGGTTCAGCCCCGCGTCACATTCGGAAAGACAGAAGCCCCCATGCGTTTTCCTGCCGCCTTGTTGCTTGTCGCCACCCTGCTCGTCGGCTGGACCGAGGGAGCAGCGCGCGCGCAGCTTACGGTGCCGCTCGCACAGCTTCCACCGGTCGACCTTCCCCCGGGCGGGATACCCGATATATCATCCGGCGTGCCGTCGCTTCCCGATGTCGCGATCAATTCGGTCGACAGACTCGGCAGGTCGCTCACCGAAGTCCGGCTCGAGCGGATCGCGGCGCTGGTGCGAACCCATCGCGAGAGCGTCGAACTCGACGATCGCGGCGAGCCCGCGGTGCGCGGCGTCCTCGTCGCGAGCGGCGTCGACGCCGCGATGATCGCGCGCGCGGCGGATGAGGGTTTCGCGCTCATCGATCGCGAACGCATCGAAGGCCTCGATCTCGACATCGCGCGTTTTCGCGTCCCCGACGGGCGAAGCCTTGCGCGGGCGCGCAAGCAACTCGCGAAACTGCTTCCGGGCGCTGAGGTCGATGCCGACAATCTTTATTTCGCGAGCGGCGCAGGCGGCACGGGCGCCGCGCTGCCCGGGGCGGCGCTCGCCGCCACGACGGGGAGCGGAAAGGCGAACCTCGGCCTGATCGACGGCGGCGTTGCGGCGCACCCCTCGGTCGCGGGCCGCGTCGAACAGCGCGGCTTCGCGAAGGGCGCGCCGGCGGCGAGCCGTCACGGGACGGCGGTCGCCTCGCTTCTCATCGGCAGCGACCTGGTGAAAGGTGCGGCCCCCGGCCAGCGCCTGCTCGCCGCCGATGTCTATGGCACCGATCCCGCCGGCGGCAACGCCAGTGCAATCGCCCGCGGACTCGGCTGGCTGGCCGAACGCGGCGTCGCGGTGACGACGATCAGCCTCGTCGGCCCCGACAACAAGCTGCTCGCGCTCGCGGTCGCACGCGCGCAGGCGCGCGGCATGCTGATCGTCGCAGCGGTCGGCAACGATGGCCCCGCCGCGCCGCCCGCCTATCCCGCCTCCTATCGCGGCGTGCTCGCGGTCACGGGAGTCGACGCGAAGAACCGCGCTTTGCCCGAAGCGGGCCGCGCGCTCCATATCGATTTCGCGGCGCCCGGCGACGGCGTGCTCGCCGCGACGGGCCCGGCCAGCACCGACCGGCTGCGCGGCACCTCCTTCGCCGCGCCGCTCGTCGCCGGACGGCTCGCGCTCCGCTATCCAGCGCCCGTGGTCGACCGGATCGGTCCGGCGGTCGCCGGACTGGTGATGGAAGCGCGCGATCTCGGCAGGAAAGGCCGCGACAAAGTCTACGGCCATGGCTTGATCTGCGGTACCTGCGGCGGCCGCTGAACCGTCGTTTCAAATTTTTCGGAAGAAAATCCGCACCACCATCGTTCTCCCGGCAAGCCCGCCCTTTCGGGCCTGAATTGCAGGAGAAGACCAATGGCACATCGCATTTTCATTCCGGCCCTCGCGCTCGCCGCCTCGGCGCTGGCGCTTTCGGCTCCCGCTTCGGCGCAGCTGCTCGGCGGCAGCGGCGGGCTCGGCGGCGGCCTCGGCGGCACGCTCGGCGGGACGCTCGGCAATCCCACCGGTCCGATCGGCGGAACCATCGGCAGCGCGGGCGAGCTCGCGGGCTCCGGCCGCGGCGAAGCGAAAGTCGATCGCCGCTCGGGCCGCATCCAGGGCAAGGGCGGCGCCGATGCGCACGGCAGCGGGTCGGTCGATGGCGGCGGTGCCCTCCTCGGCAGCACGATCGGCGGCAATGCGAACGGATCGGGCAGCGCTTCGGGCAGCGGCAGCCTCGACGCCCAGGCCGTCGGCACCGATTTCGTCGGACAGACCGCGCGCGGCGTGGTTGGAACGGCCCAAGGAGCGGCTGCGACTGTCTCCGGCACCGCCAATGGTGCAGCCGGGACTGCCCGCGACCGCGCCGGCGGCGCGCTCCCCAACGTCTCGGGGAATGGCGCCGGGTCGGGCGCGGGCAGCTTCCAGGGCGGGCTTGGCCAGCTCGCCGCCGCGGGAAGCGCCGCGGCGACCGGTAATGGCATGTTCGCGGTCGAACCGGGCATGCCGGTTACCGATCCGCGCGGCAAGGTGATCGGCCATGTCCAGGACGTCCGCCAGACCGGCCGCGGTGTCGTGCAGGCGGTGACCGTCGAGGTCGGCGATCGCCTTGCGACGCTCCCCGCCGCCAGCTTCAACGGCGCTGGCAATGCGCTCGTCAGCGGCATGACCAAGGGCGAACTCAAGGATGTCGCCAAGCAGCAGGAAAGCGCGCCCGGCCAGTCCGCTCCCGGCCTGTTCGGCTCGCTCGGCGGCGCCGGCTCGGGAAGCGGCGTCTTCCAGGGCAGCCTCGGTCAGCTCGCCGCCGCCGGCAGCGGCGCCGCGAGCGGCAACGGCATGTTCGCGGTCGCATCCGGCATGCCGGTCACCGATCCGCGCGGCAAGGTCATCGGCTATGTTCAGGATATCCGTCAGACCGGCCCCGGCGTCGTCCAGACGGTAACCGTCGAGGTCGGCGACCGCCTCGCAACGCTCCCCGCCGCCAGCTTCGCCGGCTCGGGCAATGTGCTCGTCAGCGGCATGACCAAGGGCGAAATCAAGGATGTCGCCGAGCGGCAGGAGGAAGCGGCCGAGGCGGGACAGCCGGCTTCGGCGGCGGCGCCGGCGGCGCAGCCCGCCCGGCCCGCACAGCCCGCCGCCACGGACGGGGCGCCGCGGACCAAGGGCGGCATGCGCGACCGCGAAGAGCGCGGCAACACGCGCAACAAGTGATTGGCAAGGCAGGAGCGTCGGGATTGCTTGAGAGCCCCGGCCCCTGCCACCGGAGGGAAGGGAGCGGATCGCACAGCGGTTCGCTCCCGATCTTTTGCCTGCCGGCTCCCATTCCTCGGCCCGGTAAAGATTTCCCAAGACTTGGATGCAACGATGCCGTCATGGCATCGATGACGAATCGTCCGGTTCGCATATGCGTTCGGTTGCTGCTGGCGCTGATCGGCGCGGCGACATCTTGCGCTGCGGCGCCAGCCGGCGCGGCTACGCTGCATATCAATGAAGCGCTGTGCCATGTCGTGAGCGATCTCGACGATGGCCAGGACACGCTTCGCACGCTCCGTTTCGCCTGTACGGGAACCCCAGCCGGTTATCAGCGCCGTAGCCTGTGGCTCCGGACCGATCTGCATCGAATGGAGGTTGCGCGCGGCGGCGTGACGCTCATGGTCCATCCTTCGCGTTTCAATCGGCTCGCCGTCGCCTTTACCTATGCCGACGGGACCGTACGCTGGCAGCAGGTACGGCAGGGTGATTATGGCCTGCACTGGCGCACCGGCGGCCAGATTCTGTTCGAGGCGCCCGAACGGACTGCACCGCTTACCACGGTGACGATGCGCTTCGACCGGCTCGCCAGCCACCAGCTGGTGCGTGCTCAACTGCTCTCGAGAGAAGAGAGCAGCATGCGATCGGCGGGGATGGCCGCCGCCGTGAGCGCCGCACTCACCCTTCTTCTCGTCAGTTGCATCTACAGCCTGTCGCTCGCCATCGCGGTCCGCCGCCAATATCTGGCTTGGCAGGCGGCCTGGGCCGCGACCATGCTGTTGTGGGGCAGCCTGTGGTCGCAGATTCACCTTGCCCTGTTTCCGTCGCTGGCCGGCACGGTTTCGGCGCAGATATGCACCTTCCTCGCGTGCCTCGCGATTGCGCTCGCGACCGCGAGCGCGGTGACCGGACTGGCTGGCAGCGGGGTTTCGAGACGATGGAGGATGGCGACGCTGAGCCTCGGGCTGAGCGTCGGCCTCGCCGGCGTTCCGCTGGCGCTGATGCGCAGCGGCAATATCGACCGCTGGGCCGATATTCTCGGCCTGGTCATCCTCGCCGATCTTGCGGCGGTTGCGACCTGCCTGTTCCGCGGCTGGCGGCGCGGCTCTGCCGAAGCGCGCGATTTCGCAGCGGCGTGGGGCCTGCCGATGGCGGTCCTCGCCATCATCAACCTGGTCGATGTCGAGAACAGCTTCTGGGGCGGCGGGTCGAAGCTCCTGATCCTGATCGCCGCCACCTGGCAGGCGCTTTGGCTCTCGGCCATGGCGACGCGAAGGCTCGCGCATCTGCGCCTCGAGCGCGACCGGGCCCGCGCCGCCGAGGCGCAGGCGCGCGAGCTCGCCCGGCGCGACCCGCTCACGGGTCTTCCCAATCGTCGCGGCTTCATCGAAAGCGTGACGCCGCTGCTCGATCGGGCGCGGTCGGGCCGATTGCCAGCCGCGCTTCTCGTGGTCGACATCGATCGCTTCAAATCGATCAACGATATCTACGGCCATGACGCCGGTGACGCCGTCCTGTGCAGGATCGCTCGGCGCATCGCGCGGTGGGAAGGCCCCATCTGCACGGTGGCCCGCCTTGGCGGCGAGGAGTTCGGCCTGCTCGCGATCGGGATGGAGGGGATCGCACTTGATCGTTTCGCCGAAAGCGTCCGGCGCGAAATCGCCGCGTGCGACCATGGTGAAAGTCTCGGCGACCGGCTCATCACCGCGAGCATCGGCGTCGCCGAAGTGGAACCCGCCTGCGACTTTCAACGATTGTACCGCATCGCCGACGATGCGCTCTACGAGGCGAAGCATGCCGGCCGCAACCAGGTCGTCCTGCAACGCCACGCGGGCGCGGGTCCCGCGCCGGATGTCCCCGTCCGGAAATCCGGATGGCCCCGGCATCGCCGGCCAGTGGATTAGTAGCCACACGGTTCACTTGGCTGTTCCAGGGTCGATCGCCCAGCGCGGGGGTCAACGCTCCACCGTATCTGCGCTTGCCTGCTCGGGAAGGCAGGCCGCTGCCGCCAGCTTGCCGGCTTCTTCAGCACCAAGAGGTGCGCTGAGGAGAAACCCCTGCCCTCGCGTACATTTGAGTTTGCGCAGCAGAAACAGCTGCTCTTCGGATTCGATATGTTCGGCGACGCACGGCGTACCCAGTGCGGCGCAAAGCTGCAGGACGCCTTCGAGAAGACGTCGGCTTGCGACCGAATCGACGATGGCGGCGATCAGCGATCCGTCGAGCTTGATCGCGTCGAAGCGGATCTCGCGTAGATAGGCGATGGAGGCGAAGCCGGCGCCGAAATCGTCAAGAATGATGCGAATGCCTTCCGCCTTAAGCACGGCCAGATTGGACCGAGCGGCTTCGAAATCGATCAGCAGGGCCGTTTCGGTGACCTCGACGCTCAATCGTGCCGGAGAAAGCCCGGCTTCGGCGAGTTTCCCGACCAACTCCCTGGCCGAGGAGGGCGAGCAGAGCTGGACCGCGCTCAGGTTGACCGACAGGCGAACGGCTTTCGGCCAGTCGCGCGCGGCGTGCATCGCCTTGAGCAGCAGGCTGTCGTTGATCGGCTCGATGAGATTGAGCTGCTCGGCGATCGGGACAAAGTCGGCCGGCGAGACCTCACCAAGCGTGTCATGCGTCCAGCGCGCCAGTGCCTCGAACGCGAGCAGACGCATCGTCGCGAGTTCGTAGACGGGCTGGAACACCAGCTTGATTTCATCGACTGCGCCCGGGGCCTTCAGCGCGTTCGCGATGTCCGAGCGGCGCTTGCGCGCCGTTTCGAGCGCCGGATGAAATACTGAAACCTCGCCGCAGCCGCGCTGCTTCGCTGCCTGCAAGGCGGTATCGGCCTGCATCAGCGCGACTTCGAGCGCGTCGCTTCCGGTCGCGAGCAGGGCGATGCCGCAGCCCGCGGTCACTCGAAACTCCCTGCCGTCTTCGACGAGTGGTGGCTGCAGGACGTTGGTTATCGCAATCCCGAATTGCCGCGCGGCGTCGATATCGGCGCAGCGAACGAGAAAAGCGAATTCGTCGCCGGCGATACGCGCGACCATGTCTGTATCGCCGCACAGTGTCTCGAGCCTCGCGCCGATCTGCCGAAGCAGTCGGTCGCCGACCATGTGGCCAAAAACGTCGTTGACGGGCTTGAAATTGTCGAGATCGACGATGGCGAGGGCGGTGGCCTTGTCGCCTGACGAGGCAACGCATTTCTCAGCGGCTTCGAGGAAGCCCCTGCGGTTGGGCAGCCCGGTCAGATCGTCGGTGTTGGCGATGATCTGCACCCGCGCCGCTTCCGACAGGGCACGCTGCTCAGCTTCCAGCGCGCGTCCGCGTTCCGCTTCGACGGCCGAGCGCGTGCGGACAAGCTGCACGAACCCGCGCTCGTGGGTACCGAGCAACCGCAGGATGAGGCAGATGACGAGAATGAGGCAAATCCCGAGGCCGACCGGCGCGGCATCGCCGGTGAACAACAGGCGGGCGGCCAGCGGAAGGGCGAGAAAGACAAGCGGCATGCGCGCCACATTTGGGAAGCTCGCGAGGCCATAGGCGCATCCGAGCGCGGTCAGGCTCCCGAACAGGATCGCATAGTCGAGTTCGTCGGGGTTGCCATTCTCGAAAACAAGAAGCCCCCAGGTGGCGAAAGCCAGGCTCAACATCGCGGCAATGAAGGGCATCGGCCGCGCACGCGCCAATATCACCTCCGGCGCGAGATCGGGGGGCTCCCGCTTCATCCAGTACAACAGCCGGGCCAGCATGAAGGCGATCAGCAGACCGCCCGGCCACAAGGATGTCTGCCACTCGCGCGAGGTCGCGAAATGGAAACCGACGAAGTTGGCTAGCGACAGCGCATAGATGAAGGGAATCTGGCGCTTCAGCGCGGCATAGCGCGTCCGCAGCATCGCCCGCCCTTCGTCAGTGACGATTTCCCCGGCGCATGTATAACGATTCCACCAGATGCGCAGGGCGGTCCACATGCAAGTTCCTTCGGTCGCAAAGGTTAAGGAAGGCTTCCGCGATTCGCTTTGACGACGGGAGTCCGATGTCCCTTCGATAGACCACGCATTGCCGAAAACCAGACTCCACACCCCGGCGTGGTTTCCGCGCTCGGCTGCGAGGGTCTGACGATGGCCGATACTGTTGAAAAGTCGGCCACGACCGCGCACACATTGCATCTTAGCAAGAAGGATTCATCAAACTGCGGCTGCACGCATCATCGATGCGTAGGGCACCCCGACCAGATTCCAATATTTTCTGCCAAAACCCCCTTCGGACTTTTTCAACAGCATCGCCCAATCACCGCTCGGTCGGCGACGCCGCCTCAGCCCGGCAAGGTCCGGCCCGTGCTTTCCGGAACTTGATGGCGGTAATCAGCCCCATGAAAGCGAGCGGCAAAAGCGTCGGCGGTGCTGCGTCTGTCTAGAAGCCCGCGCCGATCTGCAAGCCCAGCTTCATGTCCGGCGCGCCCCGGCTCAACCCGGCTTCACCCTGAATGCCCAGTTGCAACTTGCGCCCGAGCGCAACGCCAAGACCAAGACCGATGCTCTGACGGTCTGCCAAAGTCTGCGAAGCCGATTGTTCATAGGAATAGGATAACGCGCCGGATGCCCCCTCCGAAAGCACCACACGCGTTCCCGCCGTGGCTGACAAAGTATTGCGCACCGTAAACCCCTCGGGTTTGCCAAGGATCGAATAGCCAACCGAGGCAAATGGCGTGACCCCGCCGCCCACAGGGCGCGCGAGGCTCGCGTTGACCGCATAATCGACCTTGCCGGTGCCGAGGCCCTTGGCGCGCGAAGCCGTCGGCAATTTCAGTCCGCCGCCGAGCGAAGCGGCAAAACCGGCGATGGGCAGGTCATAGGCCGCCTCTAGGGTCGCATCGCCCAGTCCCTCGCGGCGGGTCCTCACCGTCTGATTGCTGCCGTCAGCGAGCAGCGGTGTACCGAACAAGCCGCCCTGACTGACCACGACATCGACAGGCGCGGTAGTTCGCAGATACGGAATCCCTGCAGCCAGCCGTACGCGGCCTGTGCGCGTGGCGACACCAACCGAAGTCGAAACCGTCTCGACCTTGGCTCCTGTTCCATAATCGCCCTGTTCGTACTCCACCCCGGCGAAGATCTCGGTTGCTTGATCCTCCGGTAGCGCAGGACGAGGTTCCATTTCTTGGGCCTCTGCGGCGGGATGGGCGGCAATCGACAGCATCATAACGGCTATAAAAACGCGAAGGATCGGGTTTTTGGGCACGGGTGGACTCCACTCTAACCCGCCGATTGTCGCCGGGCTCTCCTTGAGACAACGAGTGGAGCGCGTGTTCTAATCCCGCGGCGCCCGATCTTGTTCGCGGCTGCTTCCAACGACACGCGTCTGGTTGGGAACCGGCCTCGAGGGGCGCCCCTCACTTCCAATATCCATCATATTGAATTGTCATAATATCCGGTCGTGGCCGATTGCGGTCGGTCTGCTTCTGGCACAATGTTCGCTAAAGCGGACAGGCAAAGAGGCGGAGACTCTTGAAGCGCCTGCTGGCTCGTCAATACGGGATAGGCCTTCCATCCCAGCCGTAGAATCCGCCGCTATCCGTTGACGATAGCTGATCGATGACGCCCAGAATGTGCATCGCGCTATTATCCGCACTAAAGAGCGATGATTCAGCTACTCGCGCCTGAAACGGCTCCGAGAGCGGCGTGTCGACTGTTCCGGGGTGCAGTGCCGCGACGATCGCTTCCGGATTGATGCGGCCGAGCTCTATCGCGAAGCATCGCACCAGAGCATTGAGCGCCGCCTTGGAAGCGCGGTAGCTGTGCCATCCGCCAAGTCTGTTATCCGCAATCGAGCCAACGCGAGCAGAAAGAAATATCGCGACCGCTCGTTGCCCCCTGGCAAGCAAGGGAAGAAAATGCTTTGCGACGAGCGCGGGCCCGACGCTGTTCACAGCGAAGACCTCGGCCATGACCGATGCTTCAAGCTGCCGGAGGCTTTTTTCAGGACGGATGTCAGTCCTGCGATGCAGCAGCCCCGTCGCCACGATCAACAGGTCGAGAGCGCCATCTTGGGCAATCTGGCGACCTGCCTCGGCAAGCGTGTCGTCGTCCAATATGTCGATCGTCAGTCTAGTTACATTGGAATGGTGCGCCGCATGGGGCCGCCTGTTCCCGGCATAGATGCGGTCAAATCGCCCCGACGCCACGAGTTGATTCACAAGCGCGGCACCGATACCGCCGCTGCTTCCGATCACCAAGGCGCGCTTGACGCTCACATGCTGCTCCTCCCGGCCATGACGTCGGTCCGGCATCCCGACGTTCTTAATCGGCGGCAGCGCGATATCCCATATGCCTCAAAGGGAAGGTGGAGCGGTGGTTAGAAACCGGCCTCGACCGCAAGCCGGATCGCATCGGCCGTCGTTTCGACGCCGAGCGCGCGCAGCAGCGCAGCGCGGTGCATCTTTATCGTCCGCTCCGACAGCGACAACGTGAAGGCAATCTGCTTGTTGAGCTGTCCGCTCGCCATCAGCTTCAGCACCTCGCGCTGCCGCGGCGAAAGCGCCTCGATCTGGGCACGCGCCCGCGTGCTCCGTCCTCCAACGGCCTCGCCAGCCTCGTCGACTTCGATTTGCGAGCCGAGAAAATGTTCGAGAGTGCCGCCGGGGCCAAAGATTGGCGCGACCAGCACGGCATTACGGAAGGGCGTTCCGTCTTTCCGGTAGTTGAGGATCTCGACGAGCGCCGGCCTCTGCTCCCGGATGGCGGCCCGCAAGGTCTCGGTCAGTTCGGGTTCGGTGTCCTGCCCGGCCAGGAACCGGCAATTGCGTCCAAGGATTTCGTCCGACCCATAGCCGGTGAGCGCCGAGAAGGCAGCGTTGCACTCGACGATCGGATTGTCAGGCAGGCGCGGATCGCTGATCACGGCGGCGATCGGGCTGGCCGCGATCATTGTCTTCAATGACATATTATCTGCCTGCTCTCCCTTGGGTGCCCCAAGGGACATGTTGCGACACTTCCCCTCGCTCATGCAAGCCTGCGTCAATGACAATTGCGACGAACCGGAAAAAATTGCGCATGGGGCCCCGCAGATTGACGGCACATACATGCTTACGGGCGGCCGTCAGACTTCGTGCGAGCCCCCTTGGCGACCGCGAGGCCATGGTCTGATGCGGGTCGCGATCATCGGAGCGGGTATTGCGGGGCTCGCCTGCGCCAGGCGACTGCGAGATGCCGGGCTCGAGGCGACACTCTTTGACAAATCCCGCGGCGTCGGAGGCCGCCTCGCAACCCGCCGCGCGGATCCGGGCAATCCCGAGGTCTCATTCGATCATGGCGCAACGCATTTCACGGCGCGCTCGGAAGGCTTTACCAGGCTGGTTGCTGCGTGGGAGAAGGCAGGCCTCGCCGCGCGCTGGCCGGCCGCAGGCGCGGACAGCTGGGTCGGCACGCCGACCATGACCACGCCGCTCAAAGCTCTCGCGAACGATCTCGATGTCCGCCTGTCGCGACCGGTCACGGCCCTCACCAAATCGCGCGGCGGCTGGACGCTCCACAGCGAGGCCAAACGGCTCGGCAAATTTGATGCGGCGGTGATCGCCGTCCCCGCCGAGCAGGCAGCGCCGCTTCTGTCACTCCATGATTTCGAGATGGCGCGCGCCGCCATGTCGGTCCGCTACAATCCCTGCTGGTCCGCGATGTTCGCCTTTGATGAGCGGATAGACGAGCTTCCCGATTTCCTCCGCGGCGTCGGCTCGCTCGTGACCGCCGCCCGCGACAGTGCAAAACCGGGCCGAGCACCTGGCGAGCGATGGGTTGTGCAAGCCGACTGGACCTGGTCGCAGGCGCATCTTGCCTGCGACAGCGCGAGCGTGGCGCGAACGCTTCTCGCCGAGCTTGGCAAGGTCGCCGGCCGCGACCTGCCCGCGCCAAGCCATGTCTCAGCCCATCGCTGGCTATTCGCTCAGCCCTCTGGACAGGATCTGAAGCTGCTCTGGAACCCTGCCATCGGCCTCGGTACTTGCGGCGACTGGCTCTATCACGGCTTTGCCGAATATGCGTGGCTGTCGGGCCATGTTCTCGGCGCGGCGATCGCGGCCGAGGCGCCGCGATGACGCGCGCGATCGTGATTGGGGCGGGCATCGGCGGCCTTGCGCTCGCCATCCGTCTCCAGTCGGCGGGCGTCGACACGCTGCTCGTCGAAGCACGCGACCAGCCGGGCGGCCGCGCCTATGTCTTCGAGAAGGATGGTTTCACTTTCGATGCCGGCCCGACGGTGATCACCGACCCGGCCTGTCTTGCCGAGCTTTGGGAGCTGAGCGGCCAGCGGCTCGACCGAGATGTCGATCTCATTCCGGTGTCGCCCTTTTACCGGCTGAGCTGGCCCGACGGATCGACCTTCGATTATGGCAATGACAAGGAGGCGCTCGCCTGTCAGATCGCCGCGCTCGATCCCGCCGATGTGGCAGGATATGAGCGCTTTCTCGGCTATTCCGCGTCGGTTTACGAGGAAGGCTATGTGAAGCTCGGCGCCGTGCCCTTCCTCGATTTCCGCTCGATGCTGAAGGCGGCGCCGGCTCTTTTGCGGCACCGGGCCTGGCGCTCGGTCTATAAGACCGTCGCGAGCTATGTTCGGAGCGAGAAGCTGCGCGTGGCGCTCTCCTTCCATACCTTGCTCGTTGGCGGAAACCCGATGGCGACGAGCAGCATCTATGCGCTCATCCACAAGCTCGAGCAGGATGGCGGCGTCTGGTATGCGCGCGGCGGCACGAACCAGCTCGTCGCCGGCATGGCCGCGCTGTTCGCGCGCCTCGGCGGTACGCTGAGGCTCGGCGATCCGGTCGCCCGCATCGAAACCGAGGGCGACCGCGTGACCGGCATCGTGACGCGAAGCGGGTTTACGGCGCGCGCCGATCTTGTCGCCTCGAACGCCGATCTCATGCACAGCTACCGCGACCTGCTCGCGCATCCGCGCGGCAAGCGCGAGGCGAAGCGCCTTGCGCGCAAGAGCTGGTCGCCGAGTCTCTTCGTTCTCCACTTGGGCGTTCGCGGCGACTTCCCCGATATACCCCATCATATGATATTGTTTGGTCCGCGCTACCGCGGGCTTCTCGACGATATCTACCGAAACGGCACCCTCGCCGAGGATTTCTCGCTCTACCTTCATCACCCGAGCGCAAGCGATCCGGGCGTTGCGCCGGCGGGCCACAGCAGCTTCTACGCGCTCGCGCCGGTTCCCCATCGCGGCCACGCCCCGCTCGACTGGGAGGTCGAGGGCCCCAGATTGGCGAAACGTATCATCGCCGAGATCGAGCGGCGCCTGATCCCGGACCTTCGCGCGCGGATCGTCACGCAAATCCAATATGCGCCGCCGGACTTCGAACAGGATCTCGCCGCGCATCTCGGCAGCGCCTTCAGCCTCACGCCAACACTGCTGCAGAGCGCCTATTTTCGGGGGCACAACCGCGACGCGCACATAGAGAACCTCTATTTTACCGGCGCGGGCACCCATCCCGGCGCTGGTATTCCGGGGGTCGTCGCGAGCGCGAAGGCGACGGCGAGCCTCATTCTCGGCGACTTCGGCATCAGAACTGCGGCAGCCCGCGATCCGGGCGCTCGCGACCGAATATTCTCCGGGCCCGATGACGCGGCAGGAGATGCCATGTCCAGCTGATCGCACGGACATTCCGGTTCTGCCGGCGGCCAGCGCCTTGCGACCCACGCCTGGCCGCGGCGGGGGGCGGTGATTGCTCATCGCCGGGCGGTGCGACGCCACGTCGCACCGCCCAATCCCCCCATATACATGCCCGCCAACGCGGTTCTGCATGGCTTGGACTTCCCGAAAGGTCATCTTTTGTGGAGGCCGGAGCCTGCCAGATGAGGAACGCAGCGCTCGCCCGCACCACAGCCCACCAAAAAGGGAACCGCCGCCATGCCGCCCGCCATCTTGTGGCTCCGTCAGGACCTCCGCACCACCGATCATCCGGCGCTCGTCGCGGCGATCGCCGAAGGTTCGGTCATTCCGCTCTATATATTGGACGACGAGAGCCCCGGAACACGCGCAATCGGCGGCGCGCAGCGCTGGTGGCTCCATTACAGCCTCGCCGCCCTCGATGCGAGCCTTCGCAAACGCGGCAGCCGGCTCGTCCTGCGCCGCGGCCCTGCCGTTGAAATGCTTGAACGCGTCGCGGCGGAAGCCGGGAGCGCAAGGGTTCACGCGACCCGCTGCTACGAGCCCTGGTGGCGGCACTGCGAAGAAGCGCTGGGCGCCGGGCTTGAGCTGCGGCTCCACGACGGCAATTATCTTGCGCCGCCGGAGAGTATCACCAATGCGCAAGGCGCCCGCTACCGCGTTTTCACGCCTTGGTATCGCGCGCTTCTGGGGCGCATGCCGCCCGCCCTTCCCTATGCGGCGCCCGACCATATTCCGGCGCCTGGCGTCTGGCCGGCGTCGGACAATCTTGCCGATTGGGGGCTGACCCCGACCAGCCCCGACTGGGCCACAGGATTTGGCGACTGGAGCCCGGGCGAGAAGGGCGCCCGGCGGGCGCTGCGCGACTGGCTGCCGCTTGCCGGCGACTATAAGTCCCGTCGCGATTTTCCTTCGCTCCCCGCGACATCGCGGCTGTCGCCGCATCTTCATTTCGGCGAAATCAGCCCCCGGTCGATCTGGCATGCGCTGGGGGAGCGCGACGATCCGGGTGCCGAAACCTTTCGGTCGGAGCTCGGCTGGCGCGAACATGGCATCAATCTCGTCGACCAGATGTCCGATTATGGCGATCGAAACGGGCGCCCCACCTTCGATAATTTCGGCTGGCGGAGCGGCCCCGAAGCCGACCGGGACTTCGCTGCCTGGACCCGGGGACGGACCGGCTACCCGGTGGTCGACGCGGGCATGCGCGAGCTCTGGCACACGGGCTGGATGCACAACCGCGTGCGGATGGTAACCGCCTCCTTCCTCGTCAAACATCTGCTGATCGACTGGCGCCGCGGTGAACGCTGGTTCTGGGACACGCTGCTCGACGCCGATCTCGGGTCGAATGCAATGAACTGGCAATATGTCGCGGGCACCGGCGTCGACGCGCCGATCTTCTCGCGCATCATGTCGCCGCTGCTTCAGAGCGAGCGGTTCGCGATGGGCGATTATGTCCGCACCTATGTTCCGGAGCTTGCACATCTGTCGGATGCCGAGATCACCGCCGCCCATGGACAGGAGGCCGGGGTGCCCGCCTATCCCGCGCCGCTTATCGGCCATGAGGCGGCGCGGGCGCGCGCCCTGACTGCCTGGGAAGCGCTGCGCAGCTAGCGAACGAGGACCACCAAGCTAGTCGAAGGCGGCGCTTGCCACGCCGTGGCTGTTGTAAACAGGGCCTTCGCGCGACACACCGAACTTGCGGCTTGAGGAGGAACGTACACCAAATGCGCCGATATGCCCCAGCATTCCCCTGTACTGCGGCCCGGCCAGATGCGCTGCGAGCGCAGCTTCGCCGTCCCATTCCTCGAACACGTGGATGCGCGTCGCCACATGCGGATCGAGGGTCCAAGCGTAAGCGAGACAGCCCGGCTGCTCAAGCGCGCCTTCGATCCAGCCGCGCGCGCCCGCCAGCGCCTCTCCGCGCGACTCGGGATCGATATCGATGACCGCCTGGATCAGTATCTTCATGACTGCACCTCACTTTTTGAAAGCTGCGGCAACGGCCGAAACCGCCGCTCTGCAAACAGCCACCGGCCATCAATCCGGCGGCAGACATCGTCATAGATCCCAAGGGTCCGGTGAAGGGTGCCCTCGCGCAGGAAGATTTCCTCGGTGTAGGACCGCATGGCCGCGGTCTCGCCATGGACCTCGATCGAACCCGGCCAGGCGCGAAAGACGATGTCGGGAAAGGCGCGCATCGCCGTGCGCCAGGTGTCCACGATCTTCGCCTTGCCCTCGAATATCCCGAAACCCGGAAGCGACCATCGGCCGCCTTCGTCCCAGGTCGCGGCCCAGGCCTCGCTGTCGGCCCGGTTGACCGCATCGGCATAGGCGTCGAGCAGGTCGCGAAGCGCCAGCCGGTCTTCGAACGATCCCTCAAACGGCATGGAAGCCCCCTTTTCGCCCGGCTGCATCGATGGTCCAGCCTGCCGCCGGTTTGCCTGCAGCCGATCGGAGGGAGAACTGGCGTTATCGCCAGCGGCGAAGGGCCACCGAGGGCAGGCCGGATAACCCGCCCCAAAGGACAGGTCGCCGCGGCGGGGCGGCGCGCCTAATTTCATGCCTGTCCTATCCCCCCGGGACGAACATTCGAAAAGGAACGACCAATGGCTATTTCCCGTATCTCTCTTTCGCTCGCCGCCGCGGCGCTCGCGCTCGCCGGCGGCATTGCAGCCGCCAAGAACCCGATGGTCGGCGGCGCCGCGATGTATGAGACCAAGACCATCGTCGAAAATGCCGCCAATTCGAAGGATCACACGACACTCGTCGCGGCGGTCAAGGCCGCCGGCCTCGCCGAGACACTTTCGGGAGCCGGCCCGTTCACGGTCTTTGCGCCGACCAATGCCGCCTTTGCCAAGCTTCCCGCCGGCACCGTCGACACGCTGCTCAAGCCCGAGAACAAGGCGATGCTGACGGGCATCCTGACTTACCATGTCGTGCCGGGCCGCCTGACCGCGTCCGATATTGCCGCGCAGGCCAAGGCCAATGGCGGCAAGGCCGTACTCACCACGGTGCAGGGCGCCAAGCTCACCGTCTGGGAAAAGAATGGCAGCTGGTATGTGAGCGACGCCAAGGGCGGCACGGCGAAGATCGGCCCCGCCGACGTTCTTCAGTCGAACGGCGTGACCCACGTCATCGACGGCGTGCTGCTTCCCGCCTAATGACCTGTCGGGGCTGCGCGACGCTTGTTGGCGCAGCGCGGCCCCGATAATTAAAAGCCCTCAAAGCCAGCCGGAAAGTTCGCTCCTTATCAGGGCGGTGAGCATATCCATCCCTACATCGCTGTCGTTGAGACAGGGCACATAAGCGAAATGGCGTCCGCCGGCAGCAAGGAACTGCTCGCGTCCGCGGATGGCGATTTCCTCGAGGGTCTCGAGGAAATCCGCAGCGAACCCCGGCGCGATCACGGCCACCGACCGGCCTTCGCGCCCAAGCGCTTCCAGCATCATATCGGTTGCCGGTGTCAGCCATTTGGCCTTGCCGAAGCGCGACTGAAAGCTCGGAACGACACTCTTCCCCAAGACATCGCCCAACCGACGCGCGGTCTTGAGGCACATGCAATGATAGGGATCGCCAAGACGCAGGGTCCGCTCCGGCATGCCGTGGAAGCTCGCGACGATCGTGTCGGGCACAAAGGCGAGGCCACCGATCGCACGTCCGAGCGACGACGCCAGCGCTTCGACATGCCGATCCTCATCATAATAGGGCGGAAGGACGCGCAGCGCCGGCTGCCAGCGCAGGCGCGCCATATGCGCCTGGACTGCATCGCCAACGCTCGCGGTCGTCGCGGCGCAATATTGAGGATAGAGAGGCGCAACGAGAATGCGGCGACATCCTGCCGCAAGAAGCGCGTCGATGCCGTCCGAGATCGAGCCGCTACCATAGCGCATCGCATGCGCGACCACCGCATCACCTCCCAGCGAAGCCTGAAGCGCCCTTGCCTGGCGGCGGGTGATCGCCGCGAGCGGCGAGCCCTCTGACGTCCAGATTTCGCGGTAGGCACGCGCGGATTTCCGCGGCCGAACGGCCAGGACGATCCCGCGCAGGATCGGTTGCCAGATCAGCGAGGGCAGTTCGACAACGCGCCGGTCGGAGAGAAATTCCGCGAGATAGCGCCGGACCGCACCGCTCGTCGGCGCGTCGGGCGTGCCGAGGTTTACGAGAAGCACGCCGATGCGGTCGACCGGCACGGCGGGGTGCCCCGCCGGAAAAGGGGCGGGCTCCGGCCCTACGTAACGATCCCCGAATTTAGGCGTTACCAGAGGCCCTTCGACAGTCATTGCAATCTCCGCGGACAGGACGCCTCGCGGCGACCGTGCCGCGCGACGATGATCGCATGTCTCCGACTTGCCCCGCGCCGGCAAGCTGCACCAAGGGGCAGACTGGATGCCATTTCCCGCCTGCCGGCAGGCTCCCGGGATCCGGGTACCGCGCTGACTGCCGCGATACATCGGCCGACATTCCGAGCGGCACCCACGCTCTTGAAACGGCAAAACGGCTTTCCTAGCTCATTTCCGGACGCGGGATTTTCCCCGCCCTTAGGACATAGAGAGCGCCGGCTCTAAGTCCCGGCGCATCTCATGCCTGAATTGCTTCAATCAGGAGGATTTGGAAATGAGAACCGATTTTGACTTTACCCCGTACCGCCGCTCGACGGTGGGTTTCGATCACCTCTTCGACCTGCTCGAGAAGGGGCAGCGCAGCGAGACGTCGGACGGCTTTCCCACCTTCGACATCGTGCGCGACGCCGACGACCGCTTCCGCGTCACCTTGGCCGTCCCCGGCTTCAAGGCCGACGAGATCGAGATCGTCGCGCAGCAAAACCAGCTCAATGTCTCGGGCAAGCCCGCGGAGGAGGACGGCACGCGCGCCTATCTCCACCGCGGCATTGCGCGCCGCGCGTTCGAGCGCCGCTTCCATCTCGCCGACTATATCGAGGTCGGGAGCGCAAGCTTCGCCGACGGGCTACTCACGATCGAACTGAGCCGCGTCGTCCCCGAGGCGATGAAGCCGCGCAAGATCGAGATCGGCAGCAGTGCCGACAAGCCGCAGCGGATCGAAGCGCCGAAGGATAATGCGCTCGAGAACGCCTGAGCTCGGCAAGGAAGGCACGCCAAGAGCGTGCCTTCCTTTCTTTCATGGAAGCGCGATACCCGACGACCGCTTCCGCGCGCCGCAAGCGCCCAAATCCGCGGCTAATCGAGCGATCGGACGATATCCGCCGCGCGCCACTCGGCGGGCCCGATCAGCGCATCGTGCGCGATGCGGACCGAGTGGAGCGCGGCTTCGATCTGGCGGCGCCAAAGGCTCAGAAAATCGAACAGTACCGGAAAATCCGGCGGCAGATCATAATCCTGCCAGACGTACAGCTGGAGCAGCGAGGGATGATCGGGCCGGTAATAATGGATCTCGGCGGTGGTCAGCCCATAGCCGTCCAGCTGCGCGATCAGCGCCCGATCGGTCATGGCGCGCGCGCCTCGCCGCCGTCGAGCGAGCGGAGCGCCGCGAGCACGTCGTCGACCGGCACGGCGCGGCGCGCCCCCGGCGGTTTGCGGAGCGCAGGCTTGTTGCGAACCGACGCGCGGTCCGATGCCCAGGATGCGAGAAGAGCGCGCTTGACCTCGGGCTCGAGGCTTGGGTGGCGCGCCACGTCAAAGGGGTGAAGAAAACGGGAAAATGGCTCGGACATAATCGTGCCTCCTTCCTTGTCGCCATTCCTTTCTCGTCGTGCGGCAAGGTGCCGCAGAGACAGATTTTGGGAGCGAAGCGAGTCGAGTCAAGAGGCGTCAGCCCCTTGATAAGCGGCATTTGTTTCTCGGCCGATCAAGCGCCAAAAAAAAATCGCCGGACCTCTTGAAGCCAAAAAAATCGCTTCCTAGTTCATCGGCGCCGCGCGTCCCGGATAGGCGCGCCGGCTTATCATATCGTTATGCAACATGGAGGTTATGCATGCATTTCCGTCCCTTGCACGACCGTGTGGTCGTCCGCCGCATCGAAGCCGAGGAGAAGACCTCGGGCGGCATCATCATCCCCGACACCGCCAAGGAAAAGCCGCAGGAAGGCGAAGTCGTCGCTGTCGGCCCGGGCGTCCGCGCCGAGGACGGCACGGTCACCGCGCTCGACGTCAAGGCCGGCGACCGCATCCTGTTCGGCAAATGGTCGGGCACCGAGGTCCGCATCGACGGCGAGGAACTGCTCATCATGAAGGAGAGCGACATCCTCGGCGTGATCGAGCAGGCCGAGGCGCTCAAGCAAGCGGCGTAACGCCCATTCATCACCCACTGAAAGGACAGCAAGAAGGAGGTACAAATGGCTGCCAAGGAAGTGAAATTTGCGTCGGACGCGCATGATCGCATGCTGCGCGGCGTGGATACGCTTGCGAATGCAGTGAAGGTCACGCTGGGTCCCAAGGGCCGCAACGTCGTGATCGACAAAAGCTTCGGCGCACCGCGCATCACCAAGGACGGCGTCACCGTCGCCAAGGAAATCGAGCTCGCCGACAAGTTCGAGAATATGGGCGCGCAGATGCTGCGCGAAGTCGCATCGAAGCAGAATGACAAGGCCGGCGACGGCACGACCACCGCGACGGTGCTGGCGCAGGCGATCGTTCGCGAAGGCTCGAAGGCGGTCGCCGCGGGCATGAACCCGATGGACGTCAAGCGCGGAATCGATCTCGCCGTGACCACCGTCGTCGAAGACCTCAAGGCGCATGCCAAGTCGGTCGAGGCCAACAGCGAGATCGCGCAGGTCGCGACCATCTCGGCAAATGGCGACGAAGAGGTCGGCCGCATCCTCGCGGAAGCGATGGAGACGGTCGGCAACGAGGGCGTGATCACCGTCGAGGAAGCGAAGAGCCTCGCGACCGAGCTCGAGACGGTCGAGGGCATGCAGTTCGATCGCGGCTATCTCAGCCCCTATTTCATCACCAACGCCGAGAAGCTCAAGGTCGAGCTCGACGACCCCTATATCCTCATCCACGAGAAGAAGCTCTCGAACCTGCAGGCGATGCTGCCGCTCCTCGAAAGCGTCGTTCAGTCGGGCCGGCCGCTGCTCATCATCGCCGAGGATGTCGAAGGCGATGCGCTTGCGACGCTCGTCGTCAATCGCCTGCGCGGCGGGCTCAAGGTCGCGGCGGTCAAGGCGCCGGGCTTCGGGGATCGCCGCAAGGCGATGCTCGAGGACATTGCAGTCCTCACCGGCGGCAATGTCGTCAGCGAAGAACTCGGCATCAAGCTCGAGAGCGTCACGATCAACATGCTCGGGCGCGCCAAGAAGGTCGTTATCGACAAGGATAATACGACGATCATCGACGGCGTAGGAACCCGCTCCGACATCGACGGCCGCGTCGCGCAAATCCGGCAGCAGATCGAGACGACCACGAGCGATTACGACCGCGAGAAGCTGCAGGAGCGGCTCGCCAAGCTCGCGGGCGGCGTCGCGGTAATCCGCGTCGGCGGCGCGACCGAAGTCGAGGTCAAGGAGAAGAAGGACCGCGTCGACGATGCGCTCCACGCGACGCGCGCGGCAGTCGAGGAAGGCATCCTTCCCGGCGGCGGCATCGCGCTGCTCCGTTCGCTGAAGGCGCTCGAGGGCCTGAAGGCGGCGAACGACGACCAGCAGTCGGGCATCGACATCGTCCGCCGCGCACTCCGCGCGCCGGCGCGCCAGATCGCCGATAACGCCGGCGAGGATGGCGCGTGGGTCGTCGGCAAGCTGCTCGAAAGCGAGGAATATAGCTGGGGCTTCAACGCCGCCACCGGCGAATATCAGGACCTCGTCAAGGCCGGCGTGATCGACCCCGCGAAGGTGGTGCGCACCGCACTGCAGGACGCGGCATCGGTCGCCTCGCTGCTGATCACGACCGAGGCGCTCGTCGCCGAGTTGCCGAAGGAAGAGAAGGCCGCGCCGATGCCGGCGATGGACTTCTGACAGGCCGGGGGCGGCGGGCCACCGCCGCCCCCGCATTTCTATACCGCCCTATTCACCCAACCACCGCGCACCGCGCCACGCCTCGTCAAGCGAGCGAAGGGCATTTCTGCGTTCCGGCGCTCACCTCAGGTCCGTGCACGAAACGCGCTTCCAACCGGCGATCTGCCCCAAGGGACATGTTGCGACGCCATGCTGCGCTCGGGCATGCGCCGATCCGGCGGTCCACCTCTCTCTCCTCCCCTCCCGGATCGCCAACCCTTCGCCGTCAGGAGGCTAGGACCATGCTTCACGTGCCCCTTTCCAGCCCCACAGTTGACGGCGCGATACCCCCCGAGGTTCTCGCGTCGGTGGAGACGCTGCTGCGCTGGGTCGGCGAGGATCCTCATCGCGAAGGCCTGCTCGACACACCGAAGCGCGTCGCGCGTGCCTGGAAGGATTATTGCCAGGGTTATGACGAGGATCCGGCGGTGCATCTCTCGCGCACCTTTGAAGAGGTCGGCGGCTATGACGAGATCGTCTTGCTGCGCGACATCCCGTTCCAGTCGCATTGCGAGCATCATATGGCGCCGATCACCGGAAAGGCGTCGATCGCCTACCTCCCCCGCGAGCGCGTCGTCGGCATCTCCAAGCTCGCGCGCGTGCTGAACGGCTATGCGCGCCGGCTGCAGGTGCCGGAGCGGCTGACCGCCGAGGTCGCCCGATGCATCTGGGACAATCTCCGTCCGCACGGCGTCGCCGTGGTGATCGACGCGCAGCATGGCTGCATGACCGGGCGCGGCGTGCGCACGCCCGGCGTCGGCATGGTTACGAGCCGGCTCCTCGGCTGCTTCCTCGACGACCAGCGGAGCCGCAAGGCAGTGCTCGCACTGATGGGCTATTAATGCGCCGGTCGATGATCCGGAACGGTCTTGCGGGCTTTACGTGTCTGCGTGAGGCGCGCGCCGGAATCCTGAGCGCCGCCGCCTCGCGCCGATCTCCCGCCGGGGTTGCACCGACATGACTCAGGGGTCGCAAACCTCCGACGATCCTGGCCATCTTCCGAACAGCTTGCGCAGGCAGCCGGACGACGGGGGTCATTTCGGACGGTTCGGTGGCCGCTTCGTGCCCGAGACGCTCATGCCGCTCATCCTCGATCTGGAGCGCGAATATCGAGCGGCAAAACGGGACCCGGCCTTCCAGGCCGAGTTCGACGATCTGCTCGAACATTATGTCGGCCGTCCCAGCCCGCTCTATTTCGCGCCGCGCCTGACGTCTGCGCTCGGCGGCGCGCAGATCTGGTTCAAGCGCGACGAACTCAACCACACCGGCGCCCACAAGATCAACAATTGCGTCGGGCAGATCCTGCTCGCGATCCGGATGGGCAAGACGCGCATCATCGCGGAAACGGGCGCGGGCCAGCACGGCGTGGCGACGGCTACGGTCTGCGCACGCTTTGGCCTGCCCTGCGTCGTCTATATGGGCGCCGCCGACATCGCGCGCCAGGCGCCCAATGTCTTTCGCATGAAACTGCTGGGCGCCGAGGTCGTGCCCGTCACGGCCGGCGCCGCGACCCTCAAGGACGCGATGAACGAGGCGCTGCGCGACTGGGTCGCCCATGTCGAGGACACCTTCTACATCATCGGCACCGCAGCCGGTCCCCACCCCTATCCGGAGCTTGTGCGTAATTTCCAGAGCGTGATCGGAAGGGAAGCGCGGGCCCAGATGCTGGCCCGTGCCGGCCGCCTACCCGATCTCCTGGTCGCCGCGATCGGCGGCGGATCGAATGCGATCGGTCTCTTTCACCCGTTCCTCGACGACCCGATGGTCAAGATGCTCGGCGTCGAGGCCGCCGGCTATGGCCTCGACAAGGCGCACGCCGCGTCACTGGCCGGCGGGCGTCCCGGGATTCTTCACGGCAACAAGACCTATCTGCTGCAGGATGACGACGGGCAGATCGTCGAAGGGCATTCGATCAGCGCTGGCCTCGATTATCCTGGCATCGGCCCCGAGCATGCATGGCTCAAGGACATCGGACGGGTCGACTATACCTCCGCGACCGACGCCGAAGCGCTCGAGGCGTTCCAGCTGCTTTGCAGAACAGAGGGTATCATCCCGGCGCTTGAGCCCAGTCACGCCGTCGCCGCCGTTGCCAGGATCGCGCCGACGATGTCGAAAGATAGTATCATCATCGTCAACATGTGCGGACGAGGGGACAAGGACATATTCTCCGTGGCCCAGCATCTCGGCGTGGAACTTTGAGTGCGACGAAAGGTAGGGGCACGGGACGTGTGATCGAAGACACTGGCGCTACAGATCTCGGATCTATGAGGGACGGATGATGATAAGGGTGTTTCTTGTAGAAGACGATCCGCTGGTGGCGATGATGCTCGAGGGGTATCTCGACGTGCTTGGACACGAGATCGTGGTAACCGCAGCGACCGTCGCGGAGGCGCTGGATCTCGTCGCGAAGCGAGATTTCGACCTCGCCATATTGGATGTTCACCTTGCCGATGGTAAAACGAGCGAGGCGGTCGCTGCCGCGTTGAGCGATGCCGGGAAAGCTTTCATAGCGACGAGCGGAGATGCGACGATCATGGCGGCTGAATTCGATGGCCGGCCAGTTCTTCGCAAACCTGTCAGGATTGCCGAGCTCGAACGTGCAATCGCCGCTATAACGGGGTAGCCCGCGGTCACAGGCCGGAGCCTGCTCGACGGTCGTTATTCGGGCGCGACTTGGTGACGGGCCATGTACGGCATGAAATCCTTCTTGCCTATGGCAAAACCTGCGTTGCGCAGCGGCACGTAGGCCATCATCACATGAAAGTAGAAATTTGGCATAATCCAGTCGCGGACTCAAAGCCGCGATTGCAGCCGCAGCATTCTCGTGGCAGATTGTGTCGATGGGGTCGTTTCGTACTTTATTGATCATCCTTTGGCTGGAGCTGGCCGCCTACACCGCTGTAGTCATTTCCCGCCACGGCCTTGGATTGTTGCCGATCTTTTTCGGAGACATGGCGAAGCTCGGGTGGCCCGGACAGTTTAACCTCGATTTTCTCTGCTTTCTCATCCTCTCTGCGCTTTGGACGACTTGGCGGAATGGATTCACGGCGATCGCCCTGCTCCTCGCGCTCATCGCCTTTTTCGGAGGTGCGGGTTTCCTGCTTCCCTACCTCGTCTTTCTCACAGTTCGTGAGCGAGGAAACATGTCCCGGGTGCTGATCGGCGCACGAACCCAAAGAGATGAGCCTTTCAGCGGATGATGAGCGCGACGGCATTTCGCCGTCATCGAACGAACTGCGTTTCTCGCGGCGCCGTTTGGCCGGTAGGAGACTGGCAGCTTTTAGATCGGAATCCGAGAGAAGCGGACGTTCGGCGCTAGCAGCCAGCAACGACATCTCTTAACCGTTCCCTGCCTCGCCGTGTCCGAAGGAACGGCTGCGATCGCACACTTGCTTAGAATGGTACGTCGTCATCCAAGTCATCGTCAAACGGCGGTCGCGGCGACGGAGTTTCGCGCGGAGGACTCAGAGCTTTCGGCGGAGCGGCGGCGGAAATCTGCTTCGTTTCGTCCTCTGCCGCCTTTGCCTCCGCCACAGTCTGCATGATATTCGTGGTCAGCTTATGCGTTATGTCTACTGAAGCCCAAACGGTGCCAGGAACACTTAGAACTAGATAGGTCAGTCGCGCGACGGCAATCATGTTAAGTCGACGCTTCTCCAACTCAGATTCGAAGGCGTCAAGCTTCTTCAGCAGCGCTTCGCGTTTTGCAGCGCTCATATTTGCTTTTTCGACACACTGCCTGAGGGCGCTGACGTAAGTCCTCAACTGGTCCTTCGTCTTCGGAAGCACCTCGACCGTGTCGCGTTTCGCGCGAAGGCTATTATCAAGAACGAGTTGAGTCACATAATGATCAAGGTCGGACTTAAACTGACGATGATCAGCATCTCGAAAATTCGAATATTGCGGTACTTGCATCGAATGAAACGGTTCGATCTCGAAGCGTTTGCCGGCGGCCACGACGACATTCATAAAGCTGTATCGGAACTCCTCAATTTTCTGCCATTCATATTGATTGTCAGGATCTGTCCCCCGTCAGCGCTAATGGCACAGATTTGAGGTTGTGATTTAAGGAGGATTTGGGCTTCGTCGTAGTGACGAAGGAACGAAGATGAAGCCCAAATCCTCCTTGAAAAAATCGTTGGCGAAGGCC
>Ga0209902_100401_pt1 | contig 50251 bp, 59 predicted proteins | sample FECB27metaG_FD_188304 | JGI IMG/M metagenome (GOLD analysis project Ga0209902, IMG submission 188304) | Cyanobacterial communities from the Joint Genome Institute, California, USA - FECB-27 (SPAdes) (version 2) | ecosystem: Environmental > Aquatic > Thermal springs > Hot (42-90C) > Microbial mats...
CGGCGGCCAACCCCAGCCGCGCGAGCAGATGCTGAACGCGACGATCACCGCCCAGTCGCGCCTCCAGACCCCGGCCGAGTTCGCCGCGATCATCCTGAAGACGCAGACCAGCGGCGCAAGCGTGCGGCTGAAGGACGTCGCACGGGTCGAGCTGGGCGCCGAGAATTACAACGCGGTCAGCCGGATCAACCGCCATCCCGGCGCGGGCATCGCCATCTCGCTCGCCCCCGGCGCCGACGCGCTCAAGACGGCGGAACTGGTGAAGGCGGAGGTCGAGGCGATCGCCAAGGGTTTCCCGCCGGGCCTGGCCTATGCCTATGCCAACGACACCACCGACTTCATCAAATTGTCGGTCGAAGAGGTCGTGATCACGCTGGCGGAAGCCGTGCTGCTGGTCGTGATCGTCATGTTCGTCTTCCTGCAGAGCTGGCGCGCCACGCTGGTACCCGCGATCGCGGTGCCGGTGGTGCTGCTGGGCACGCTCGGCATCTTCTATCTGCTCGGATTCTCGATCAACACGCTGACGCTGTTCGGCATGGTGCTGGCGATCGGCCTGCTCGTCGACGACGCGATCGTGGTCGTCGAGAATGTCGAGCGGTTGATGGAAGAGAATCCGGAGATGACGCCGCGCGAGGCGACGATCCAGTCGATGGGCGAGATCCAGGTCGCGTTGATCGCGATCGCGCTGGTGCTGTCGGCGGTGTTCCTGCCCATGGCTTTCTTCGGCGGATCGACGGGCGTGATCTATCGCCAGTTCTCGGTCACGATCGTGTCGGCGATGCTGCTGTCGGTGCTGGTCGCGCTGATCCTGAGCCCCGCCATCACCTCGACCCTGCTCAAGCGCAAAGCGGACGAGCAATCGCCCGACCAGAGCTGGCTGGGCCGGCGCTTTCCACGGCTGGGCCGCGGGCTGACGCGCGCGCGCGACGGGTTCAACAACGGGTTCGAACGCATGGTCGAAAGCTATGCGAGCGCGGTGACCAAGGTGGTCGACCGCAAATGGATCTTCCTGTTGATCTATGCCGTCGTCGCTGCGTTGATGGTGCTGATGTTCCTGCGGCTGCCGACCAGCTTCCTGCCCACCGAGGATCAGGGCGCCGGCAGCATCCAGATGCGCCTGCCCGCGGGCGCGACGCAGGGCCGCACCACCCAGGTGCAGCAGATGGTCGAGCAATATTTCGCGCAGTACGAACAGAAGAATGTCCGCACCCTGTTCACCGTCGCGGGCGGCGGCGGCGGCGGCGGCGCGAGCGGGCAGAATACCGGCCAGGGATTCCTGAACTTCACCGATTGGGCGGATCGCAAGGGCAAGGATAATGGCGCGGACGCGATCGCGGCGCGCGCCACCGCGGCCTTTCGCGGCCTGCGCGACGGACAGGTGTTCATCCTGCTGCCGCCCGCGATCCGCGGGCTCGGCCAGTCCAACGGCTTCACCATGGAGCTGCAGAATACCGGCGGCCTGCCCTATGATCAGTTCATCGCCGCGCGCGAGAAGCTGCTCGCCGCCGCATCCAAGGACGCGATGCTGGCATCGGTCCGCCTGAGCGAATTGCCCGACGTGGCGACGCTCAAGGTCGATATCGACCAGGAAAAGCTCGCCGCGCTGGGCCTGTCGCAAGCCGACGTCAATGCGACGCTGTCGACCGCCTATGGCGGCCGATACGTCAACGACTTCATCGATCGCGGCCGGGTGAAGCGCGTCTATGTGCAGGGCGATGCGCAGTTCCGCGCCGCGCCCGACAATATCAACGAATGGTTCGTGCGCGGAAGCAACGGGCAGATGGTGCCCTTCTCCGCATTCTCGCGCACGAGCTGGTCGACCGCGCCGACGACATTGTCGCGTTTCCAGGGCGTGCCCGCCTTCGAATTCCAGGGCCAGGCCGCGTCCGGGCACAGTTCGGGCGCCGCGATGGACCGCATGCAGGAGCTGGCGGCGCAGATTCCGGGCACCAGCGTCGCCTGGGCCGGACTGTCGTTCCAGGAACGGCTGTCTTCGGGGCAGGCGCCGATCCTCTACGCGCTGTCGCTGCTCGTCGTGTTCCTGTGCCTGGCAGCACTCTACGAAAGCTGGTCGATTCCCGTCGCGGTTCTGCTGATCGTGCCGCTGGGCCTGGTCGGCGCGATCTTCGCGGTCACGCTGCGCGGGCTGGAGAACGACATGTTCCTGCAGATCGGCCTGCTCACCACCATGGGGCTGGCGGCCAAGAACGCGATCCTGATGATCGAATTCGCCGAACAGGCCGAGAAACAGGGCAAGCGCGTGATCGAGGCCGCGATCGAGGCGGCGCGCATCCGCCTGCGCCCGATCCTGATGACCAGCCTGGCCTTCATCTTCGGCGTGCTGCCGCTCGCGCTGTCGACCGGCGCGGGCGCCAACAGCCGCATCGCGATCGGCACCGCGGTGATCGGCGGGATGCTGACCGCGACGATCCTCGCCATCTTCTATATCCCGCTCTTCTTCGTGCTGGTCCGCCGCACGACGCGTGATGCATTGAAACGGCTGCACCAGCATGGCGCGCCACGGGAGACGCAGGCATGACCCGCAGGCTGATCCTCGCATCGCTCATGCTGGCCACCGCCGCCTGCTCGATGGATCCGAAGCTGGTCCAGCCGGACCTGCCGGTGCCGCCGTCATGGCCGGTCGGCGATGCCTATCTGCGGCAGAGCGAAGCGACGTTGCCGCAGGTGACCTATCGAGACGTCTTCCGCGACCAACGGCTTCAGACGCTGATCGACCAGGCGCTGACGAACAATCGCGACCTGCGCATCGCCGCCGCCAATATCGCTGCGGCGCGCGCGCAATATCGCATCCGGCGGGCCGACCAGCTTCCCCGGATCGATGCCGACGCGCGCGCGAGTTACAGCGACAGCGGCAATACGCCCGGCACGGGAGCGGCGGCGGGTGGACGCGGCAGCTTCTCCGCCGATATCGGCGTGACCGCATTCGAGCTGGACCTGTTCGGGCGGCTGGCTTCGCTCAGCCGCGCCGAGCAGAACCGCTTTTTCGCGACCGAGGCGGCGGCACGCGCGACGCGCCTGACCCTGGTCGGCGACATCGCCGACACCTGGCTCAACCACGCCGCCGACAGCTCGCTGCTCAAGATCGCGGAGGATACCGCGGCAAGCGCCGAACGCAGCGTGCGCCTGACCCGCGCACGGCTGGAGGGGGGGATCGCGCCACGATCGGACCTGCGCCAGGCCGAACAGGTGCTGGCGACCGCGCAGGCCGACCTTGCCGAGCAGCGCACCGCGATCGCGCAGGACGTCAATGCGCTGCAGCTTCTGGTCGGCGCGCCGATCGATCCGACGCTGCTGCCCGTCGCGATCGAACAGGCGGGCACCACCATCACCGAGCTTCCCGCCGGGCTGGATTCGCGCATCCTGCTGCGCCGGCCGGACGTGGTGCAGGCCGAATACGACCTGCGCGCCGCCAATGCCGAGATCGGCGCGGCGCGGGCCGCGCTGTTCCCGACGATCTCGCTGACGGCAGCGCTGGGCTTCGCCAGCAATGCGCTGTCCTCGCTGTTCACGGGCGGCGCGTTCAACTGGTCGGGTGGGGGCGGCGCATCCTATCCGATCTTCCGTGCCGGCGCCGGGCGTGCCGGCGTGGCATTGAGCCAGGCGCAGCGCGATGCCACGCTCGCCACCTATGAACGCGCGATCCAGATCGCGTTCCGCGAAGTCTCCGACGCGCTGGCCCGTCGCGGCACGATCGACGCGCAACTGCGCGCCAACACGACCCAGGCCGACGCCGCAGCCGACAATTACACCCTGGCCGATGCGCGCTATCGCGGCGGAATCGAGCCGTTCCTCAACAGTCTGGACGCGCAACGCTCGCTCTATTCGGCGCAGCGCACGCTGGTCGCGACCCGACTGGTGCGGGCAAGCAATCTGGTCAGCCTCTACCGGACGCTGGGCGGCGACGCGACGATCGAAGCGACGCCGCAAGGCCCGCAACCATAAGGCGAGCCGTCACCGCTTGCGCACGAACTCCGCGCGCAGCACCAGCCCCTTGATCCCCTCATAGCGGCAGTCGATCTCCTGCGGGTCGCCGGTCAGACGGATCGACTTGATCAGCGTGCCCCGCTTCAGCGTCTGTCCCGCCCCTTTGACCTTGAGGTCCTTGATCAACGTCACCTGATCGCCGTCGGCCAGAAGATTGCCCACCGCGTCGCGCACCTCGACCCCGCCCGCCGGCCCGGAATCGCCGGCATCGGCCGCACTGATCCACTCGCCGCTTGCCTCGTCATAGACAAACGCGTCTTCGTCCCCGCTCATCGACGCACCCTCAGCCGTTGATCGTCACCAGGCCGACCGGCTTGGTCGACGGGTTCGATGCATTGCCCTTTTTCGGCTTTTCGGCCTTGGGCTTGCGGACTTCCTTGTTCGATTTCTTTTGGCCCTTGGCCATGGTCTTTTCCTAGCGCGGACGGGATGCCCAGGCCCCCAATAGGCGCTTTGACGCAAGGATGCGCAGGAATTCGGCGATCACCGCGTTCAGAACGATCCGGGCGCTTCCCGCTGCGCGGTGGTCGGCCGTTCCGGAGTCAGCAGTTCCAGCCTGTTCGCCGTCGTCCGCAGCCCCGGAGCAGCGGCTGCGCCCACGATCGGGGCGCAGCTTCGCCCTGCGAGGAAGTCGAGCGCGCGTGCGATCGACTGTTCCTGCGGATCGCCGAGCGGGCGGGTGAGATCGTCGGCCGCCTGGCAGCTCGCCTCCACCTTCGTCGCCAGCCCGTCATAATAATCGCCCTGTCGCGCGCTGTTCTGCGTCGCGAAAGCGACCACGCGCAGCCGATCGTCGCATGCCGCGCGATCCAGCGCGATCTGGCCGACCGGCTTGCCATAGGTGTTGGTGCCGATCAGCGCGGCGCGGGTGTGCAGATAGGGAATGAAGGCGTTGATCACGAGTTCGCTGGCCGATGCCGTTCCGCCCGTGCCGATGAACGCGATCCGGTTGGGCGCCACCGATTGCGGTTGCGTCCGGAAATTGCGCGTCTCGTTCTCCGAGGATTTTTCGGGTCGATAGACGGTGTAGGACAAGACGTCCGACGTGAAGCGATCGCGCCCCAGCAGGTCGCCGAACAGCCCGGCGATCGAAACCAGCCCGCCGCCATTGTAGCGGAGATCGACGATGATGTTGGTGACGCCCTGCGCGCGGAAATCGGCAAAGGCGCTGCGCAGCGCCGGATCGGCGGTGGAGATGAAGGTCCGCAGGTTGACATAGCCGACCTTGCGCCCGCCATCGTCGATCACCTTTGCGCCATAACGCGTGGAGACCGGCGTCAGATCATATTCGGCCTTCGCCATGGTGATGGTGCGCGTGCCCGCGGCGTCGCTGATGCGAAACGCGCGACTGACCCCCGCGGTCGATGCGCCGAGCGCATTGGTGACGCCCGCGCTGCCCTCCGACGCGATGATGTCGCTTACCCCGCGCAATGTGGCGGTGCTGGTGCCGATCGCCAGTATCTCGGTACCGCGATCGATGCCCGCGGACAGCGCCGGCGTCGATTCGAACGCTTCGGAGACGATGACCCGGCGCTGCGCGGTATCGGTCGACAGGCGGAAACCGAAGCCCGCGCTGGCGCCCGATTCATAATAGGCGTCCTCGTCCTCGATCGAGGTGAGATAGGTGAAGAAACGATCCCGGCGCTGCGCACGCGCAGTCGCGGTCAGTGCGTCGATATAGGCCTCGACCGTCGAATAGGGCGCCGGATCCAGGCTGGCAGGCAACGTCTCCGGGAAAAGATACCATTCGCGCAGCTGACCCGCCGCCCAGGTCTGCCGGTCGCGCAGCGAACAGGCGGTCGGCGTGGGGGTTGGTGTCGGCGTCGGGGTGGGGGTGGGGTTCGTGGTGAAACCGCCGCCGCCGCCAGTGTCGCCGCCGCCACAGGCGGACAGCATCGCGATGACGCCCAAAGCCGATCCGAGCCTGCCCTTGTTCATCCTCTTACTCCACGCCACTTCAATGGCTTATACGATATGCACCGTCATATCACGCCGATTTGCCGCCGGATTGGATCGCCTCCCCGTTTCGGGCGGTCGGCGCGATCATATCCATCCCGGCGCATGGACGAATTCGAGCTTCATCCCGTCGGGATCCTCGAAGAATAGCGCATAATAGTTGCCCCAATATTGCGGGTAATGCGCGGGCGCGTCGAGGATGGTGACGCCGTTTTCGATCAGTATGGCATGGAGCGCATCTACATCCTCGCGGCTTGCCCCGCGCCAGGCGAGATGGTGCAGCCCCGGCGCGTAGCGGCGATGGACATGATCGCGCAGCGCGGGATCGCACGCCTTCAGGCCGAGCGCGGCGCCGCTGCCTTCGTCCGCCAGATCCCATTCGCAGCCATCGGGCTCGTCCTTCACCAGCCGATAGCCCAGAAATTCGAGAAACGGAGCGTAGACACGCCGCGAGGCGCCGAGATCGCTGACGTTCAGGTCGATATGATGGAATCGTCCACGCGCGATGGCGTTCATGATTTTTCTCTCCTCGGCGCTGTCCGGGGTTCAAATGTTCCGTATATGTTCTATAACCGCGAGCCGTGCCCGGCTGGGTGGGCACGATCCCGTCGATTCGTACCAGGGGTCCAGCCATGAACCGGTCTCGCCGTCACCATATCCATTTCTTCCTGTGTCCGCCGCCGGCGGTACGGCGCGAAATCGCCCATTGGTGCGCACCTGCAACTGTGGGAACGCCTGTCGCGGAAGATCGGCTCCATGTGACGATCGGGACGGCGGGGGGATATGACGAGACGCCGCACGGCGTGATCGCCCTGATCGTCGACGCGCTGGCGGATCGGCGGCTGCCACGCTGCACGCTGCTGTTCGATACCATCGTCGGCGGGCGGAAAAGCGCTTTGCTGACGCCGAGCGAACCGTTGCGCGGTTTCGATGCGCTTCGTTCGGAGATCGCCGAGGCCATCGGCCTCCACCCGGCACTATGGTCGCATTTCAAGCCGCATGTCACCTTGGGTTATGGCGGCCCGCAGGCGGCGGCGCAGCCGATCGATCCGATCGGCTGGACGGCGGATCGACTCTGTCTGGTCGAAAGCCTGCATGGCCAGACCCGGCACGTCGTCCATAAGAGCTGGCAGCTTGCACCGCGCGCGCAGCTTGCCGCGTAGGCGCGCGGGGTTCGGATCAATGCATCCAGCGCTCGGCCAGCACCGCCGCCTTGCCGTCCTTCACCCGGACCTCGGCCGCCGGCTCGGCGGGCTTGCCCGGCGCGAACAGCTCGTAGATGACGCTGCCGTCGGTCTGGCGGCTCTCGATCACGCGCGCCGGCTCGAACGCGTTCGGCGCGGCCCTGGCCGCGGCGACGGCGTCCGCGGGCACGTCGCTCCAGGCGATGTCGCGCTGCACTTCGACCACGCGAAACCCCTCTCCCTCCTGAAGGATATCGAGCTCCACCTCGCTGCCGTCGGGTCGATTGCCCTCGACGTCATAATAGACGCGGCCATCGCGTTCCTTGCGCTCCGCCGACCCGATCGTCATGCCGGGAACTTCCGTGTCGACCACCGCAGCGAGCCCGGCGGGCAGCGCGGGCGCGGCGGCATCGGATCCGGCATTGGCGGCACCGGTTTCGGCCCGATCGCTTTCGGCCCCGCTGCAGCCCGCCAGCAGCATCAGCGCCGCGATCGTCGTTCCAGACCTCATCGATACCTCCATCGTCAGCGTGGGTCATGATATGACAAAGCCGTGCGCGCCGCCAATGACGTGGAGATGCCAGGTCGTCGGGAGACGGATTGAATGGACGCGCGTTGGGCAATGAGCCACGCGATACGCGGCTGAGGAGGGACGGTTTCATGGCGATTGGAAGAATCCGGGTCGGGATCGGCGGATGGACCTATGAACCCTGGCGGGGCACATTCTATCCCGACAAGCTGCCGCATGCCCGGGAATTGGAGCATGCGGCGTCGCGCATGGGCGCGATCGAGATCAACGGCACCTATTACAGCAGCTTCAAGCCCGAGAGCTTCCGCAAATGGGCGGAGGCGGCGCCCGACGATTTCGTCTTCACGGTAAAGGCCTCGCGTTTCGCCACCAATCGCCGCGTGCTCGCCGACGGCGCCGACTCGGTCGCCAAATTCGTCAATCAGGGGCTCGCCGAGCTCGGTCCCAAGCTCGGCCCGATCCTGTGGCAGTTCATGCCGACCAAGAAATTCGATCGCGAGGATTTCGGGGCGTTCCTGAAGCTGCTCCCCGCGAAGGTCGACGGGGTTGCGCTGCGCCACGCGCTCGAGGTGCGGCACGAAAGCTTCGAGGATGCCGCGTTCGTCGCGCTGGCGCGCGACGCCGGCGCGGCGATCGTCTTCGCCGACAAGGCGGGCTATCCCAGCATCGACGAGACCACCGCGGATTTCAGCTATGCCCGGCTGCAGAGCGCGGAAGAGGAGATCGAGACCGGATATTCCGACGCCGCGCTCGACGACTGGGCGAAACGCGCCAGGGGCTGGGCGAAGGACGGGCGCGACGCCTTCGTCTTCATGATCAACGGCGCCAAGGTGCGTGCGCCCGCAGCGGCCGAGGCGCTGACCGCGCGGCTGGGCTGATGTTCGTCGCCGTTTACTGGTGGCGCGTCCATCCGGGCAAGGAAGCGCAGTTCCGCGAGGCATGGCGTCGCGGCACGGCCGCGATCACGCGCATTTACGGCAGCTATGGGTCGCGCCTCCATCAGGAGCGCGACGGCCGGTTCGTCGGCTATGCGATGTGGCCCGACGAAGCGAGCTGGCAGGCGGCGATCGACGTGAAGATGGTCTATGACGATGCGGAGGCGCGCGCGATGTTCGTCGACGCCATCGCCGAGACGCCGCCCGGCAACGCCCCGATCCTGACCATGACGGTCACCGACGACATGATCGTCGATACGCCGGGCGGATCCTGAATGACCGATACCGGCTACGCACTGATCTTCGTCTACGGCACGTTGCGGCCGGGCGGATCGGCCGAGGTGCGGATGACTGGGCATGGCCGCTGGCTGGGTCCTGCGCGCGCGGCGGGACGCCTGTATCGCATCGCGCATTACCCCGGCTTTATCGCGGATGATGGCGGGGACGACCGGGTAGAGGGCGCGCTGTTCGAAGCGACCGATCCGGGCGCACTGCTTGCCGCGCTCGACATCTATGAAGGCTGCGGCCCCGACGATCCGGCGCCGCAGGAATATCGCCGCGCACGAATTGCCGTCGAGCATCGGGGCGTCGTTCGGCAGGCCTGGACATATCTCTATGCCTGGCCCGTCGACGAAACGACGCGGATCGCAGGCGGGGACTTTCTGGCGGATCACGATCAGTGTTCCTCATTTGTTCTTGATGAGGCCGCCCGATCCGGCTAAATGACGACAGCGATATCGGAGATGACCATGACCAAGCGTGGAAGCTGCCATTGCGGAAATGTCGCGTTCGCCGTCGACGCACCGCTCGACGAGGCGATGGAGTGCAACTGTTCGCATTGTTCGCGCAAAGGCTATCTGCTGGCCTTCGTCCCGCGCGGCGTGCTGACGCTGGACCCGGTCGATGGCGAACTGCACACCTATCGCTTCAACAAGCACAGCATCGCGCATCATTTCTGCGGGACCTGCGGTTGCGCGCCCTATGCGGAGGGCACCGGCCCCGACGGATCGGAGATGGCGGCGGTCAATCTGCGCTGCATCGAGGGTATCGACCTGAGTGCGGTCAAGATCACGCAAGTGGATGGGCGCAGCTTCTGATTCGGGTGAGGCCGGGCTGCGATGAGCTCAAAGCCCCTTGTCATTCCCGCGTCGGTATCCGGGATTAATCCTACCCTCTCCCCTGAAGGGGAGAGGGAGCACTCCAGATCAGCTTAGAGACGCCAGTTCAGCCGACGCCCGAACCCTTAGCGCTTGTGCTTGGCCTTCCAGGCTTGGACCGCGGCAAGGGTGTTCTTCACGTGATCGGCCGGATTCAGTTCGGAATGAACGTAGAGGATCCGGCCGTTGGGCGCGATCACATAGGATGTGCGATCGGAGAATTCGGGCTTTGCGGCGAAGACGACGTCATAGGATTTGATCACCTGGGGCGATGCCGAGGCGACCGCGAACTTGTCGCGGCATTCCTTGCGCGAGAATTCGTTGAGCACGTCGATCTTGTCGGCCGAGATGCCGATCACGGTCGCGCCGGCCTTCGCGAAATCGGGCGTCGCCTCTGCGAACATGTTCGCCTCGATCGTGCAGCCCTTGGTGAACGCCTTGGGATAGAAATAGAGGACCACCGGGCCCTTCTTCAGCGCTTGCGACAGTCTGAAATCGAACGGCTTGCCGGCGAGCGACGCCTGGGTAGCGAAATCGGGCGCCTTCGCGCCGGGTTTGAGCGCCGCCTGTGCAGGGGCGATCGCAAGCAGCGAAGCGGCAGCAACGGCGATGTGAAGCGTCTTCATGGAACGGCACCTTTTCCCGGCGACAGATGCGGAAGCCTACGCCCAAATCGGCCGGCTTTGAAGCGACTTGCGCGATTGTGGCTTCTTTAACCGTTCCCCGGCTAGGCGAAGGCTGCACAGCCGCGCCCAAGAGGTTCCTTTTGCTCAGAGTCTACGCCTGTATCGTCGAACAGCACGACCATCGTCTGGTCCTGTTGGCCGGCGTCATCTGCGCTCTCGCGACCGTCCTGGCGATGCTGATCGTGCAGCGCGCGTCCGCGCTGCGCAGGGGCGAACGCCCGCAATGGATCGCGCTGGGCGGCGTCGCCACCGGGCTCGGCATCTGGTCGACCCATTTCATCGCGATGATCGCCTATGAGCCCAATCTACCCGTGGGCTACGATCTCGGCCTGACGTTGCTGTCGATCGCGGTGGCGGTCGCGATGAGCTGCCTTGGCTGGTGGATGGAGCTGCGCACGCGGCGACGCTCGCTGTCGCCGCTGCCCGCCATCGCGCTCGCCGCCGGCATCGCGACGATGCACTATATCGGCATGGGCGCATTGCGCGTGCAGGGCCATATCGTCTGGGATGGCGGGATCGCCTTGGCCTCGATCGCCGTCGGCACCGGTTTGGCCTGGGCCGCGCTGATCGCGCGCCGGCGATTGCGCCGCTGGGCGGTCCCCGTCAGCGCATTGCTCTTCACCCTTGCCATTTGCGGGCTCCATTTCACCGCCATGGCCGCCGCCGGCATCGTGCCCGATCCGCGCATCGCGGTCCCCGCGGATGCCCTGCGTTCGGATACGCTGGTGATGCTGGTCGGCGCCGGCGCGTTCATGCTGATCCTGGTCGGCGGCATGCATTTGTGGTTCGACCATCGCCTGGCGCTGGGCCGCATCGCCGAGCAGCGGCGCGTGACCGATTTCGCCAATGCCGCGATCGAAGGGCTGGCCGTGATCGAGGGCAGCCGCATCGTCGACGTCAATGCCGCCTTCCGCACGCTGGCCGACTGGCCCAACACGGCGATCGCGCAACTGGCGGCGACATTGCCCGCGCTGGCCGATCCGCGATCGCTGACCCAGCTCGTCGAATCCGGCCAGACGCGGGAAATGACTCTGGTGACACCGGACGAAACGTCGATCGAGGTGGAAGTGACGGCGCGGCCGATCTCGTGGCGCGGCAAGCCGCGCACCGTATTGGTCGTCAGCGATATCCGCGCGCGCAAGGATGCTGAGAAGCGGATCCACCATCTAGCCTATCACGATCCGTTGACCGGCATCGCCAACCGCTCGCTGTTCAACGCCAGCGTCGCCAGCGCGATCGCCGCGCGCGCGGACGAGGACGAGATCGCGATTTTCTGTTTCGACCTGGACCGGTTCAAGACGATCAACGACGTCTATGGCCACGCAGTGGGTGACGAACTGCTCCGCCATGTCGCGAACCAGCTCAGGGAATTGTCGGTGCCCGGCATGCTGCCCGCGCGGCTGGGCGGCGACGAGTTCGCGATGATGTGCCGGATGGGCGAGATCGAGATCGATGTCGCTTCGATCGCGCGTCGGGTGCTTGCCCGGCTGAACCGCCCGGTGACGATCGGCAGCCAGGTGCTGCGCGTTTCCGCAAGCCTGGGCATCGCGATGATCCCCGGCGACGCGACCGAGGCGGACGTCGCGCTTCGCCATGCCGATCTGGCGCTTTACCGCGCCAAGGCCGACGGACGGGGCGCCTTTCGCTTCTTCGAGCCGGCGATGGATGCGATGGCGCGCGAGCGGGCCGCGCTGGAAGCCGATCTGCGCACGGCGATCCTGCAGGGCGACCTGCATATCGATTACCAGCCGCTGGTCGGCATGGAATCAGGGCGCGTGGAAGGCTTCGAGGCACTCGTCCGCTGGAACCATGCCGAACGCGGGCTGATGATGCCCGACGACTTCATCCCGGTGGCCGAGGATAGCGGACTGATCATCGATCTGGGCGAATGGGTGCTGCGTACCGCGTGCAGCGATGCCGCGCGCTGGGATCCGCCGCTGAAACTGTCGGTGAACCTGTCTCCGGCGCAATTCTCCTACGCCGACATCTGCGATACGGTGGCGCGCGCGCTGGCGGACAGCGGCCTGCCGCCCGAACGGCTGGAGCTCGAGATCACCGAGGGCGTGTTCATCCAGGACGCGGAGCGCGGCGTCGCGATCCTCAGCCGTCTGCGCGAGACCGGCGTCCAGATCGCGATGGACGATTTCGGGACCGGTTATTCCAGCCTCAGCTATTTCCGGCAATTCCCGTTCGACAAGGTGAAGATCGATCGATCGTTCATCGCCGACATGCTGCACAACGGCCATGCCCGCTCGATCGTCGAAGCGATCATCTCGCTTGGTCGCGGGCTCAATCTGGAAGTGGTGGCCGAGGGTGTCGAGACCGAGGAGCAGTTGGACCAGTTGCGGCAGCAGGGCTGCACCCAGGTCCAGGGCTATCTGATCAGCGAACCCCGGCCGATCGGGCAATTCGCGGGATCGGTTCTTGCCGATCAGGCGCAGTCCGTCGGGATGCGCGCGCGCAAGCGCTGAACGATCAGGCGTTCGGCGCGATCATGCCGACGAGCAGATAGAGGATGATCGTCGATCCGACGCCGAGCAAGGTCAGCGCGACGGCCGCGATGCGCACGATCGTCGGGTCGATGCCCGTCCAGCGCGCGAAGCCGGCGCAGACGCCCATCAGCTTGGCGTTGGTCTTGTCGAGAGCAAAGCGGGCGGTCATGTCGATGATATCCTGATGAAATGGATTTCGGGGTCGGACGCCGGTCCTTAGCGGACCGGCGTGACGACTGCGGCGTGGGCTTCGGAGGGCGCAACGGCGGCACCGACGAAGACGGTCGCGAGGAAGAGCGCACCAACCAGCGAAAAAGCGGCGCGCTGGACATTGGAAAGATCGATGGACATTTGAAACTCCCTGAGTGGCTCCGTCCGACCATCGGGCGGAGATGCCGCTACGATTGCAGGGAGCGTGCCAATTTTGCTTTCGCCCGGGATTCCGCCATTTTTTGCTTTTAAATGTGTTTTCTGGCGCAAGGGGTATGCCCATAGTTGGGACAAATCACCAACCTATGGCGCATTATACCCAACAGCGCCTTGGCTCGCCGACGCTGATCAGCCGCGGCGCTTGAGCACGACGGCGCGCGTGCCCTTGCGGCAATCGACGCGGAGCATGGGATAATCGAGATCGGTATGCGCCATCAGTGTGGTTTCGGCGGCGGCGCGGCAGGCGGCGGCGCTCGCGTAGTGCGCCGGCGGCGTGCGCACCGCCTCGCAGCCGGTACCCGCGTCGCCGCACCCAAATATCGCCATCACATAGAAGATCGTCTGCATCGCGAATCGCCCTTTTGTCGGCATCCCGATGCCCCCTTCCCGGCGCCCGCGCTGTGGCGCAGGTCACAGGGCCTGTTCGGCCCTGGATCCAGGCGTTAGACTGTACGGCAAAGGACGACTCTCATGCTCGATACCCCCGCCTCCTCCGTTCCGCCGCTGTCGCTTGCCGACGAGGAACGCGATCCCGAAGCCTTCGCCCGCGATTTCGGCGCCTCGTTCGAGCGTTTCGGTTTCGCGGTGATCGCCGATCACGGCATCGATCCGGCGCTGATCGACCGCGCCTGGGCGCTGACCAAGGCGTTCTTCGAAGAGCCGACCGCGTACAAGAAGCAATATTATCTTCCCGGCAAGGCGGGTGCGCGCGGCTACACGCCGTTCGGGACCGAGATCGCCAAAGATGCCAGCGAGCACGACCTGAAGGAATTCTGGCACATCGGCCGCGATCTGCCGCCGGGCCATCGCTATCGCGCGACCATGCCCGACAATCTCTGGCCGGACCGGCCGGAGGGATTTTGCGAGACCTTCACTGAACTCTATGCCGAATTCGATCGTGTCGGCGCCCGGCTCCTCTCGGCGATCGCGCGCCATCTGGGCCTCGCGCCCGACTGGTTCGTCGATCCGGTCGACCTGGGTAACAGCGTTCTGCGCCTGCTGCACTATCCACCGGTATCCGCGGAAGCACCCGGGGTGCGCGCCGGGGCGCACGAAGACATCAATCTGATCACGCTGTTGCTCGGCGCCGAGGAATCCGGCCTGCAACTGCTCGACCGCGACGGGAACTGGCTGCCGATCAAGCCGCCCGAAGGCGCGATGGTCGTCAATGTGGGGGACATGCTGCAGCGACTGACCAACAATGTGCTGCCCTCGACCACGCACCGCGTGGTCAATCCGCCGCCCGAGCGCCGCGGCATTCCCCGCTATTCGATGCCGTTCTTCCTGCACCTGCGTTCGGATTTCGAGATCCGGACGCTGCCGGGCTGCATCAGCGCGGACAATCCCGACCGCTATCCCGAGCCGATCACCGCCGACGACTATCTGTTCCAGCGGCTGCGCGAAATCGGATTGCTGAAATAGGGCTTCAGGCCAGCCCGTCCCAAAGCAGCTTGAGGCCGACCAGGATCATCAGCGCATAGATGGCGTGATAGAAGCGATCGGCCGACACCCGGCGGATCAGCTTCACGCCGGCAAAGGTGGACAGGATCGCGACGGGCATCAGCACGCCGGCCGTCGTCAGCGTCTCGTGATTGAACTGGCCCAGTGCCCAGTAAGCGGGAACCTTGATCCAGTTGACCGCGGCGAAGAAGATCGCGGCCGTGCCCGCGAACGTCAGGTGATCGAGCCTTTTCGGGATCACCCACATCTGGAACGGCGGCGCGCCGGCATGCGCGATCTGGCTGGTGAATCCCGAGACGATGCCGAAGATCGCGCCGAGCCATGACGGCGCGCTCGACGCCACCGCGATGGTCCCGCGACGCTCCACCCAGATGCGCTGGAGCGCGAAGGCGACCGTGATGCCGCCGAGCGCCACCATCACCGCATCGACCGACACACGCGCGGCGAGCAGCCATCCGAGGACGATGCCGACGATCGCGCCGGGCAGCAGCTCGACGATCGCACGGCCGCTCCAATCGCGGCGAAACGCCCAGACGCCGACGACGTCCTGAACGATCAGGATCGGCAGCAGGATCGCCGCAGCCTGGATCGGAGAGATCGTCAACGCGATCATGGGAAGCGATGCGGCCCCCAGTCCCGAAAAGCCGCCCTTGCCCAACCCGAGCAGGATCACTGCCGGAACCGCGAGCGCGTAGAAGACCGGATCGGTTACCACCGACCGGACCGCCATGACGTCATGCTACGGCATGTCCTTGAATATCGGTGGAGATCGGCTGTGCGTCGTTCATGATCGAAGCGACCGCGTCGAAATTCGCGGCAACGGCGTGGACGCCCAATGCACGCAGCCTGGCGTCGTGGTCGGTCGCGCAATGGCGGCCCGCGCACAGCCCGACGACATACGCGCCCGATGCGACCGCGCCGGTCACGCCGATGGGGGAATCCTCCACGATCAGCGTGCGACGGATGTCGACACCCATCGCGGCGGCGGCGTGGAGATAAAGGTCGGGTGCCGGCTTACCGCGCGCGACATGCTCGCGCCCACTGAAGATCATGCCGAAATCGTCGCGCAGGCCAAGATGTCCGAGATGCGCGGCGATCCAGCGGGTCGAGCTGGACGATGCGATCGCGCGCGGCAGCGACGGCGAAAGGCTGCGCACGAAGGCGGCCGCGCCGGCGACTTCGGCAAGCCCGTCGCGCATGGCCCGCTCGCTTTCCCGTTCGCAGGCGGCGTGAAACGCATCCGGCACCGGCCCGCCGATCCAGTCGGAGACCGCATCGAGGAAATCGGCATGGGCGAGGCCCATGAAATTGGCCATGGAATCCGCGATGCTGGTCGGATGGCCCAGCGCGGTCAGCGTCTCGGCGAGATGGCGATTGCTGGCATATTCGCTTTCGAGCAGCACGCCGTCGAAATCGAAGATGACCGCATCGAACCTCATCCGCGCATGCCGAACAGCGCGGTGCCGACGCGGACATGCGTGGCGCCGACCATGATCGCGGTTTCGTAATCGCCCGACATACCCATGCTGAGCCCGGCCAGGCCGTTGTCGCGCGCCAGTTTTGAGAGCAGCGCGAAATAGGGTGCGGGCTCCACATCGGCGGGTGGGACGCACATCAGGCCCTGAACCGGCAGATCGGCGGTCCGCGCATCCGCGAGCAGCGCGGGCAGATCCGCGATCGCGCATCCGCCCTTCTGATCCTCCGCGCCGATATTGACCTGGACGAAGCAGTCCGGGCGACGATCGGCCTTGTCCATCGCGCGCGCCAGCGCGGCGACCAGCGACGGCCGATCGACCGAATGGATCGCGTCGAACAGCGCGACCGCGGCCTCGGCCTTGTTCGACTGGAGCTGCCCGATCAGGTGCAGCGACAGATCGTCGCGTCCCTCGCGCAGCGCGGGCCATTTCCCCTCTGCTTCCTGGACGCGATTCTCGCCGAAGACGCGCTGGCCGGCGTCGATCAGCGGGCGGATCGCGGTCGCATCATGCGTCTTGGACACGGCGATCAGCGTGATCGCATCGGGGGATCTACGTGCCAGCGAGGCCGCATGCGCCATGGCGCGCCGAACCTCGGCAAGGCGCTTCGCCGCGTCGTCGGTATTTTCGTGGATAGCCATGCCGGCTGCTATAGGAAGCGCAATGCGCCGCCGCCACCCCAGATCCGGTTCCTTGACCCAGCTTCCGAGCCTGTGGCTGATGACCGACGAGCGCCAGGGAGACGCCCTGTGGCGCGCGCTCGACGCCCTGCCCCGCGGTTCGGGCATCATATTCCGGCACTACAGCCTGCCGGCCGCCGCGCGTCGTGCGCTGTTCGATCGCGTTCGGCGCATCGCCGGGCGCCGCGGACTGACGCTGTTGCTTGCTGGTCCACCGTCGCGCGCCGCCGCATGGGGCGCGGACGGCGCGCATGGCCGCTTCTCGCGCGTCGGCGCAGGAACGATGCTGCTGAGCGCGCCGGTACATCACGCCGCCGAACTTCGCGCGGCGCGGCATGCCGATCTCGTCTTCGTCTCGCCGGTTTTTCCGACGCGATCGCATCCGGGTGGAAAGACCCTGGGATTGAGGGGGTTCGCGGCACTGCTGGCGAAAGCGGACATGCCCGTCGTCGCGCTGGGTGGCATCGATGCAAGGCGCGGCCAGCGGCTGATCGCCATGGGTGCTTATGGCTGGGCGGGAATCGACGGGCTGACGCGCAGGGATCTGGAAATCCACTGATCGTTGGCGCAGTCCTTCGATACGGGCCTTCGGCTTCGCTCAGTCCCTACTCAGGATGAGCGGAAGAAGCAGATCGGACACTAGTCAGCTCATCCTGAGGAGCGGCTGAGCCTGGTGAAGACGCGTCTCGAAGGACCGCGCCGACTAGAATTTGAAGGCAGTGCCCAGATATACCGCCTGGCTGTCGCGACGGTTGTCGGCAAGCGGCTGGAGGCGATCGCGCTCATCCATCCGATAACGCACGCCCGCGGTCACATCGAGGTTGCGGGTCAGGCGATAGCTGCCGCCGACGTCGAGCGAGTAGCTCTTCTCCGGCGTGATCATGCGCGGCTGGATGCCGACGGCGCGATCGGAGTCGAGCTGGACGCGGCCGGTCCATTTGGGCGCGTTGTAGCTCGCGCCGGCGCTGACCATCTCGCGGCTGCCAGGCGCCAGGCCGGTATCGATCCGCGCGACGTCGCCCGAGAGCGCAAAGCGCTTCCAGCCGATCGAGGCGCCGAGATTATAGGCGGAGGGCGTCACGCCCAGCGATGCGATGGTCGGCGTGTCGGTGCGCAGGGTCAGCGCCGAGCTCATCCCCAGCGTGACGCTGCGCGCGCGGACGGCGACGGTGACCTGGCGGCTCTTGCCCGATTCGCCCGAAGGCGTGAACCGGAAGCTGGCACCGGACAGCGAGGTCCGGGCGAGCAAGGCAGCGAGCTTGGGATCGGCGGCGGCCGGCGTGAACGAGCCGACTCCCCCGCGAGCGGTCAGCGAAACCCGGGGCTTTGTGCCGTCTTCGGTGGTTTCGCGGGCTGCGACGATCGCGGGAGACAGCACGAGGCCGGCGACGGCAATAACCGCGCCTATCCCTCCCAGAGCTGTGCGACTCGCGACCATGTGTTGGGCATTCCTCTGCTTGCCTTCGCCCATATCACGCCCTGCCGGAAATTTTCCAGCACCTGCCGTCCTTTTTTCTCCATCTGTGGCAGATCGCACACAACATGGTCCTGAGCAGGCCTCCAAAGCCCCGAATCGCGCGGACAAACGGGCGCTTGCGGGCGACGCGGGAGCATCTATAACGGCGCGGACGAAATACCCGCGTATATCAGGATTTTTACATGGCCCGCCCGTCCCGCATCGCGATCGCGATCGCCCTTGCCGCCTCGCTTTCCGCCTGCACCGCCATCAAGAAGGACCTGAGCAAGGGACTGTTCGGCATCGGCGCCTCCGATGACGGCCTGTCGGACACCAAGCGCGCCGATCTGGCCGCGTCCAAGGTGATGACGATCGGCGTCAACAGCTATCTCTGGCGCGCCAGCCTCGAAACCCTGTCGTTCATGCCGCTGCTGCAGACCGATTCGAACGGCGGCGTGATCGTGACCGACTGGTATGCGAACCCGCAGAACCCGACCGAGCGGATGAAGGTGACCGTCACCATCCTCGATCAGGACCTGCGCGCCGACGCGCTGCGCGTCTCGGCCGCGCGCCAGGTGAGCCAGGGCGGCAACTGGGTCGATTCGCCCGTACAGGCTGCCACCGTCCAGAAACTGGAGGAGATCATCCTCACCAAGGCGCGCGACCTGAGGCGCAGCGCGATCCCGGGGTAACAGGTCCATGCGCTTCAACCCGCTCGCAGCGGACGCGCGCTGGCAACAGGTCTGGGATGAACGGCAGACCTTCCGTGCCGACGACGCGTCGCCGAAACCGAAATCCTATGTGCTTGAGATGTTCCCCTATCCGTCGGGGCGCATTCATATGGGCCATGTCCGCAACTATACGATGGGCGACGTGCTCGCGCGCTTCCGCCGCATGCGCGGCATGGAAGTGCTCCACCCGATGGGCTGGGACGCGTTCGGCATGCCGGCCGAGAATGCGGCGATGGAGCGCAAGGTCCATCCCGGCACGTGGACGCGCGCCAATATCGAGGCGATGAAGGCGCAGCTGAAGCGACTGGGCTTCGCGCTCGACTGGAGCCGCGAACTCGCCACCTGCGAACCCGATTATTACGGCCACGAACAGGCGCTGTTCCTCGACCTGTACGAAGCGGGTCTGGTCTATCGCAAGGAATCCGCGGTCAACTGGGATCCGGTCGATCATACCGTGCTCGCCAACGAGCAGGTGATCGACGGCCGGGGCTGGCGTTCGGGCGCGCTCGTCGAGAAGCGCAAGCTGAGCCAGTGGTTCCTGAAGATCACCGAATTCGCCGACGACCTGCTCGCCGGGCTCGGTACGCTCGAGCAATGGCCCGACAAGGTCCGGCTGATGCAGGAGAACTGGATCGGCAAGAGCCGCGGCATGCGGATCACTTTCCACTTCGTCGGTCGTCCCGGCGGGTTCGAAGTGTTCTCGACGCGGCCGGACACTATCTATGGCGCCAGCTTCGCCGCGATCGCCGCCGATCACCCGATCGCGCAGGAGATGGCGACGCACAGCCCCGAGCTGCAGGCGTTCATCGAAGAGTGCAAACGCACCGGAACCGCCGCAGCCGATATCGAGACTGCGGAGAAGAAGGGGTTCGACACCGGCCTGCGCGTCGCGCATCCGCTGGACGCGAACCTGCATCTGCCGCTGTACGTCGCGAATTTCGTGCTGATGGAATATGGCACGGGCGCGGTGATGGGCGTTCCCGCGCACGACCAGCGCGATCTGGACTTCGCACGCAAATACGACCTGCCCGTCGTCCGCGTCGTCGCGCCGGAGGGTGACAGTTCGGCGATCGGGACCGAGGCCTATGTCGGCCCCGGCCGCATGGTGAACTCGCACTTTCTGAATGGCATGGACGTCGAGGAGGCCAAGGCGGCGGTGATCGCGCGCGCGCAGCATGAGGGCTGGGGCACCGGCACCACCGTGTGGCGGCTGCGCGACTGGGGCGTCTCGCGCCAGCGTTACTGGGGGACGCCGATCCCCTTCATCCATTGCGAGGGCTGCGGCGTCGTGCCCGTGCCCAAGAGCCAGCTTCCCGTGACCCTGCCCGAGGATGTCAGCTTCGACATTCCCGGCAATCCGCTCGACCGGCACGAGAGCTGGAAGCATGTCGATTGCCCGAAATGCGGCCAGCCGGCACGGCGCGAGACCGACACGCTCGATACGTTCGTGGATTCGAGCTGGTATTTCATCCGCTTCGCCAGCCAGCCGGGCGACAAGCCGTTCGATCGCAAGACGGCCGAGGCCTGGTTGCCCGTCGGCCAGTATATCGGCGGCGTCGAGCATGCGATCCTGCACCTTCTCTATGCCCGCTTCTGGACGCGCGCGCTTCAGCATGTCGGCCTGATCGACGTGAAGGAGCCGTTCACCGGCCTGTTCACGCAGGGGATGGTGACGCACGAGACCTATAAGGCGCCCGATGGCCGCTGGCTGGCACCCGATGAAGTCGAGAAGCGCGACGGACAGATCATGATCGTCGGCAGCGACGAGGCGGCAACGCCCGGTCGCGTCGAGAAGATGTCCAAATCCAAGCGCAACACGGTCGATCCGGGTCCGATCGTCGATCAATATGGTGCCGACGCAGTGCGCTGGTTCATGCTGTCGGACAGTCCGCCCGAGCGCGATCTGCCCTGGAGCGAATCCGGCATCGAGGGTGCGTGGCGCTTCGTGAATCGCCTGTGGCGCCTGATCGACGGGATCGAGGATGTCGGGGGCGAGGATCGCGATCTCGACCGCAAGCTGCACAAGACCATCGCCGGCGTCGCCGAGGATGTGGAGTCGCTCGGCTTCAACAAGGCCGTCGCCAAGCTCTACGAACTGACCGGCGCGATCGAAAAGGCCAAACCCTCCGCATCGCGCGCCAATGCGATCCGCACCATCGTCCGCCTGGTGGCCCCGATGGTTCCACATCTGGCCGAGGAAGGCTGGGCGAAGCTCGGCCAGGACGGCCTGGTCGCCGATGCCCCCTGGCCCGACGTGGATCCGGCGCTGCTGGTCGACGATGAAGTCACGATCGCGGTGCAGATCAACGGAAAGCTGCGCGATACGCTGACCGTTCCCAAGGGAACCGACCGGCAGGTGCTGGAGACTCTGGCGCTTGCGGCGCCCAACGTGCTGCGCCAGCTCGACGGCGCGCTGCCGAAAAAGGTGATCGTCGTTCCCGACCGACTGGTGAATCTCGTCGCATGAGCCGCGCGCGCGCCTCGCTGCTGATGGGCGCGCTGCTCGCTTCGCTGACGCTGTCGGGCTGCGGGTTGAAGCCGCTTTACGGCAATGGCGCGCGCGGCGCGGTCGCGCAGGCGCTCGGCCGGATCGAAGTCGCGCCGATCGAGGGCAAGGCCGGCTGGCTGGTGCGCAATGCGATCGTCGACCGGCTTGCCGCCGCGCCGCAGAGTGCGCCGACCTATCGACTGAAGGTGGAACTGGACGACCAGATCACCGGTTTCGGCATCCGCGCCGACGATTCGGTGACGCGCGAGCGGCGGACATTGCGCGCGCGCTATCAGCTTATCGAAGAAGGCCGTGGAACAGTGGTTCTCGATGCCACCGCGGGCTCCGACGCGGGCATCGACATCGTCAGCTCGGAATATGCGTCGATCGCCGCCGAAAACACCGCTTTGGAGAATCTGTCGCAGGTGATCGCCGACCAGATCGTCGCGCGGCTTGCGCTCTATGCGCAACGTACCGGCGAGGCGGCCCCGCCGGGAACGCCGTGACGGCGCAGATCCCGTGAAGGCGAACAAGGGCCAGATCGAACGGGCGCTCGACGCCCCATCATCCGATATCCGCCTGTTCCTGCTCCACGGCCCCGACGAAGCCGGGTCGCGTGCGTTGGCGGAGCGGATCGATCGGGCGATGGGCCCGGATGCCGAGCGCATCGATCTCGATTCCGCCGCGCTGAAGGGGGATCCCGCCAGGCTCTCCGACGAAGCCGCCTCGATCTCGCTATTCGGCGGCGCCCGTCACATCCGCCTGGCGATCGCCAATGCCGACGATGTGATGCCGGCGGTCGAGGCGCTGCTTTCGGCTGCGGTGGCGGGAAATCCCGTCGTCGCCGTCGCTGGAACGCTGCGTGGAACCAGCACGCTGCTGAAACGCGCGCTCGCCGAGCCTGCGATCATGGCCTTTGCCAGCTATGCGCCCGAGGGGCAGGATGCCGATCGGCTGGCTCAGGCGATGGCGCGCGACGCGGGCCTGCGCCTCGCCTCCGCCGATGTCGCGCGGCGGCTCGCTTCGGCCGCGAACAACGATCGCGCGGTGCTCGCGCGCGAGATCGAGAAATTCGCGATGTTCCTCGATGCGGCACCGGACCGGCCGGCCGAACTCGATCATGCAACGCTCGATGCGCTGTCCGCAGATGCCGATGAGGGCGATATGTCCCGCCTGGTGGAGGCGGTGATGGGCGGTGATCCGGCGGCGGCGGCATCGGAGTTCGCCCGGCTCGGCAGCGTCGGCATGGAGGGGATTCCGCTGATCCGCGCGGTCATGAAGCGCGCACAGCTTCTCGGGCAGCTGCGCGCCGAAGTCGAACAGGGCAACAGCGTCGACTCGGTCATGGCATCGTCTGGCAAGGCGGTGTTCTGGAAGGAAAAAGCGTCGGTTCAACGCCAGCTTCAACGATGGAGTTCGGAGCGCCTGGCCATCGCGCAGACCCGCCTGCTCGACGCGGAACGTGCGATGAAATCATCCGGCACGCTCGGCGCGGTTGCGGTCGAGGCGGAATTCGTAGCGATCAGCCGCGCCGCACAGCGGGCGCGGTAAGAGCATCGCGCGGATTAGTGGGAACCGGTTTTCCGCAAAAGCGATGCGACAACAAACCACTACGGCATTCTGCAGGAGCGGCTAGATCTTCTCGCCGCTCAGCCGCTGACAGATCATATCGAGTTGATCGAGCGAGTTGTAGGCGAGCGTAACCGTGCCGCTCTTGAGCTGGTGCTGGATTCGGACCTTCAGACCCAGCAGGTCGCCAAGCTGGCGCTCCAGCGCTTCGATATCGGCATCGCCGCCCTTCTGGCCGGATGAACCCTTGCGAGCGCCCCCCGCCCCCGGCTTGGCTTCCCGCGCCAGATTCTCGGTCTCGCGCACGGAAAGCCCGCGGCGGATCACCTGTTCGGCCAGGCTCTCCGGATCGGACGCCGTGATCAGCGCGCGCGCATGGCCCATCTGGAGCTGGCCGTCGGCAAGCCATTCGCGCACCCGCGGCGGCAGGTCGAGCAGGCGCAGCAGATTGGCGATATGGCTGCGCGATTTGCTGACGAGCTTACCCAGCGCTTCCTGGCTATGGCCGAATTCGGTCGCCAGCTTGCGATAGGCTTCGGCTTCCTCGATCGCATTCAGGTCTTCGCGCTGGATATTTTCGATCAGCGCGATCTCTAGCGCTTCCGAATCCTCGAAATCACGAACGATAACAGGAACTTGGTGTATCTGCGCACGCTGCGCTGCGCGCCAGCGCCGCTCGCCCGCGACAATCTGGTAGCCATTGCCGAGCGGGCGCACCACGATCGGCTGGATCACGCCGCGCTTCGCGATCGAACTGGCGAGTTCGTCGAGCGCGGCGTCGTCGAAATGGCGCCGCGGCTGTTCGGGATGCGGCGCCAGATCCGACACCGCGACAATCTGGATGCCGGCGCGCGGACTGGATCCCGCGGACGCCGAAACCGGTTCTTCGCGCGCGACTTCCCCCAACAGGGCGCTCAGCCCACGACCAAGTCCGCTGGGACGACGCTTCGGCGTGGCGGCTGCGCTATCGGCCTGGTTGTCGCTCATGCCGCCTTCGCTGCACGCGGCAGACGCCCCATCAGCTCGCGCGCGAGAGCGATATAGGCCTCGGAGCCCGCACAACGCATATCGTAGATCAGCGCCGGCATGCCATGGCTCGGCGCCTCGGACAGGCGGACATTGCGCGGAATGACGGTTTCGAACACCACCTTGCCCAGGCACGCGCGCACATCCTGCGCGACCTGTTCGGTCAGCTTGTTGCGGCGATCGTACATGGTCAGCGCGACACCGAGGATCGACAGATCTGGATTGAAGCGCGCGCGGATGCGCTCGACCGTGCTCAGCAACTGGCTGAGCCCTTCGAGCGCGAAGAATTCGCATTGCAGCGGCACGAGCAGGGATTTCGCGGCCACCATCGCATTGATCGTCAGAAGGCCCAGCGACGGCGGACAATCGATCAGGCAGATGTCCCAGCGGCCCGGCGTCGCGCCGTCGAGCGACTTGCGCAGCCGGTCGGTCCGTTCCTCATAGTCGACCAGCTCGATCTCGGCACCGGACAGGTCGACGGTGGAGGCGATGATGTCGAGCTTCGGAACCTTGGTGTGAATGACCGCATCGTCGAGCGAGCAGTCGCCGGTCAGCAGTTCGTAAGACGAATTGACGCGCTGTGCCTGATGCACGCCCAGTCCGGTCGATGCATTTCCCTGCGGGTCGAGGTCGATCAGCAGCACTTTCCACCCGGAGGCTGCGAGTGCGGTGGCGAGATTGATCGCCGAAGTGGTTTTCCCCACCCCGCCCTTCTGGTTCGCAACCGCTATGCGGATCATCGACTTCCCCGTCGTACATTGCGCGCCACGATGATCTCGGATTCCGGATCTGTGACGCTTTGTTTCACGTGGAACACACCTTGCCATGCTCCGCGCGCGACTTCCAGTTCGGACTGCGCGCTCCGTCCTTTTGGCAGCAACCAGACGGTCCCGGAACGGGAAATGCGATGAGCCACCGTGAAAAGACGATCGAGCGGCGCGAATGCGCGTGCGCTGATCACTGCAGCCGCGGTTCCGGCGGGCAGTGTTTCGACCCGCCTGCCCTCCACGGTCACACGTCCGGCCAACCCCATTGCCTGCGCCGCTTCGACCAGAAATTCGACGCGCTTACGCCGCGATTCGACCAGTATGACCGGCCGATCGGTCAGCGCCGCGGCGACCAGCCCAGGCAGACCCGGGCCCGAGCCGAGATCGATCCAGGTACCGGACGGCGCTTCCGACGAGAGTGGGACGAGCTGCGCTGAATCGACGATATGACGTGCCCAGACGTTGTCCCGCGTCGAATCGGAGATCAGGTTCTGGCGGGTCGCCTCGTCGAGCAGAAGCGAGACATAGCGATCCAGGACGTCCATTGTTTCACGTGGAACACCCATGGCATCGGTGAGCCAGCTCCGCGCTCGCTCTTCGGTCATGAAGCTGGTCATGCCGCCTGACGCTTCGCCTGCACCAGGATCGCTGACAGTGCCGCTGGCGTGATGCCGCGAATCCGTGAAGCGGCGGCAAGCGTCTCCGGCCGCGCCGCTTCCAGCTTTTCGGTCATCTCGTTGGAGAGGCCGGCAATCGCACGATAGTCCAACGCGCCGTCCAGCCTGATCTCTTCATTGGCGCGCAGCTCGCGGAGCTCCGCATCCTGTCGCGCCAGATACGGCGCATAACGCGCATCCTCCGCGATCTCCTCTGCCAGCCCGGGCTCGACGCCGTCGAATATGCCGGAGATCCGGGAGACCTCTGCAACGCCGATCTGCGGAAAACGCATCCATTCGATCAGGGGACGACGAGCCCCGTCGGCCGTGACCTCGATGCCGGCATCGGCGAGCAAGTTCGCTGAGACGACTTCGTCCAGTCCTGCCAGGATCGCCGCGCGCTTGCTTTCGCGATCCGCAAACCACGCCGATCGCTCCGCGCCGACGCAGCCCGCAGCAATGGCGAGCGGCGTCAGCCGTGTCGGTGCATTGTCGGCACGGAGCCGCAGACGATATTCGGCGCGCGCAGTGAGCATGCGGTAAGGCTCGGTGACGCCCTGCAGAACCAGATCGTCGATCATCACGCCGATATAGCTGGTCGCCCGATCGAGGGTCAGCGGCGCACCGCCGCCGGCGAATGCTGCCGCGTTGATCCCGGCGACCAAGCCCTGTGCCGCCGCTTCTTCATAACCGGTGGTGCCGTTCATCTGGCCTGCACAGTACAGCCCCGCCACGCCGCGAACGCCCAACGTCGCATCGAGCGCCCGAGGATCGAGATGGTCGTATTCGACCGCATAGCCGGGGCGCACGATCTCGGCAGACTCCAGGCCGACCATGGTTCGGATCATGGCATGCTGTACGTCGAGCGGCAGTGAGGTCGAAATGCCGTTGGGATAGACCAGCGGATCGTCCAGCCCTTCGGGTTCGAGAAAGATCTGATGGCCGTCTCGATCGCCGAACCGGACCACCTTGTCCTCGATCGACGGACAATAGCGCGGCCCCTGCGCGTCGATCGCGCCGGTGTAGAGCGGCGAGCGATCGAGTCCCGCACGGATGATCTCATGGGTCCGGGCATTGGTGCGCGTGATCGCACAGAAGAGTTGCGGCGCTGGTCGGGACGTGCCGAGCGCCGACATCGTCCAGTCGCCATCATCCGACGGCTGCTCCTCGAGCACGGCCCAGTTGATCGTCCGGCCGTCCAGTCGCGGTGGCGTGCCCGTCTTCAGCCGGGCGATCGGCAGATCCAGAGCGCGGAGCTGCGCGCCCAGCCGCTGTGCGGCCGCTTCGCCCACCCGTCCGCCGACCGTCACATCCGCGCCGCAGAACATCCGCGCGTTCAGGAAGGTGCCCGTCGCGAGGACGACCGCGCCGGCATGCAGCAATGTGCCGTCGCCGAGTTCGAGACCGGTCACGATTGAACCGGTGCGATCGAAGATCAGTGCACTGGCTTCACCCTCGACGATGTCCAACCCAGGCTGATCCTCGAGCATCGCATGGATCGCGGTCTTGTAACGGCGGCGATCGGCCTGGACGCGAGGCCCCTGCACCGCCGTGCCCTTGCTGGCGTTGAGCATGCGATAATGGATCGCGGCATGGTCGGCGGCACGCGCGATCAGGCCGTCGAACGCGTCCACCTCTCTGACGAGATGGCCCTTGCCCAGCCCGCCGATCGCGGGATTGCACGACATGGCGCCGATGCTGTCACGCGCGAAACTGACGAGTGCAACGCGCGCACCCATACGCGCCGCAGCGGCAGCAGCCTCGCAGCCGGCATGTCCGCCGCCCACCACGATGATGTCGAAATCACGCGCCATGATGGGCGATCGCTAGTTTATGCGCCATTCCAAGTCAAAATGTTCCACGTGGAACATGGCTCACTTTCCGATGCAGAATCGTCCGAAAAGCGCGTCCAGCATATCCTCCGTCCCCGCCCGGCCGGTCATACGATCGAGTGCCTGACGCGCCAGCCTGAGCGATTCCGCCAACAGCAGCAGATCATCCGGCATCCGATCGGCAAGGGCATTCCGGCATTGCATCAGCAGATCGCGCTGCCGTCTGTTCAACGCGACCTCGCCCGGCAACGGCAGCAATTGATCCGCACGTGCGAGCAGCATGGCGACAAGCTCGTCCATGCCCTCCCCCGTCAATGCGGAGACCGCGATATCGCCTCCGGAATCGCGCCGGGATGGGAGGTCGCTGCGCGCATGAACCCGGACGAGCTTGGCCGGATCAAGCGCCGGCATTTCGTCGCCCAGCCACAGCACGAGATCGCTCGATTCGATCACACGATGCGCGCGGGCGATCCCGATGGCCTCGATCTCGTCTTCCGTCCCGTCATGCAGGCCCGCCGTGTCGACCAGCAGAAACGGCCGCCCCGCCAACGCGATCGGCACCTCGATCAGATCGCGGGTCGTCCCAGCACGCGGCGAAACGATCGCCGCTTCGCGCCCCGCCAGTGCGTTGAGCAGGGTCGACTTTCCCGCATTGGGCGGACCCGCGAGCGCAACCCTTATGCCGTCGCGCAGCCTTTCCGCCGGCGGACGCGCCAGCCATCGATCCATCTCGTCGACCAGCACTGCCACCGCCGCCTCCAGCGGCGCATTCCCGGCGTCCGGCACATCGTCTTCGTCGGAGAAATCGAGGAGCGCCTCCACCTGCGCGGCGACATCCAGCAATGCCGTCTGCCATCCGGCGATCCTGTCGCTCAAGCCGCCATCCGCGGATGCCAATGCGCTGCGGCGCTGCAGTTCGGTTTCGGCGAAGAGCAGATCCGACAGTCCCTCCGCTTCGGACAGGTCGATCCGGCCATTCTCGAACGCACGACGCGTGAAATCCCCGGGGCCCGCCGGAGTCAGCCCGTCCAGATCGGCAAGCATCGAAAGCATGCGTGCGACGACAGCGCGGCCCCCGTGAAGATGGAGCTCAGCCAGATCCTCGCCTGTGGCACTGGCCGGACCGGGAAACCAGAGGATCAACGCCTGATCGAGCAGATCGCCGTCACGCGGGTCTTTCAGCCTGGCAAGCGTCGCGCGTCGTGCCTGCGGCAGCCGCCCGGCCAGCGCCGTAAGAGCGGCCGCCGCATGCGGGCCGCTGATCCGCAACACCGCCAGCGCGGCCGGCGGCGCACCGCTCGAAAGCGCGTAGATCGTCTTCGTCATTCGGATCAGGTCGACGAGGAGCCGCCGCCCTGATCGAACATCTTGCGCCACATGTTCATGCCCGCCTCGCCCATCGGCGCCCAGCTTCGCATCATCGTTTCAAGCAGCTCGGGATTCACGCCCTTGTCCATCGATTCCAGGATGTTGCCGACATATTTTTCATGAACCGGCGTGAAGTCCGGCAAACCCATGAAGCGTCTCGCCTCTTCCGGCGTGCAATCGACCTCGACATTGATCTTCATGGATGCGTCTCCCCTTGAGCAGTCCCAAGCGGCACTGCTAGGCTGTCCAGGTGACTTATGCGCTCGACCACGCCCAGATCGCAACGCCCATCGGCATGGTGCTGATCAAGGGCGACGACGGGCGGATCGCCGGCATCGCGACGGAGCTGCCCGCGCTCGGCAGCACAGGAAACACGACACTCAGGAAAGGTACTCCATGGCCAGCATGATCGCGATCGAGACATTGGAAAAGGACGGGAGTTTCCAAGGTTATTGCGCCGAGCCGGATGGCGCGCCGCGCGCCGCGATCATCGTGATCCAGGAAATATTCGGCGTGAATTCCGGCATCCGCAAGAAGTGCGACGATTGGGCGGCGCAGGGCTATCTTGCGATCGCGCCCGACCTGTTCTGGCGGTTGAAGCCGGGCATTGAGCTCGATTCCGACATAGAAAGCGAATTCAAGGAAGCGCTCGACTGGATGGGCAAGTTCGACCAGACACAGGGGATCGCCGATATCGAAGCGACGATCCACGTGGCGCGCGCGAAGAGCGGCGGCAAGAAGGTTGGCTGCGTCGGATATTGCCTGGGCGGCCGCCTGGCCTTCATGACCGCCGCGCGTACCGATATCGACGCATCTGTCGGCTATTACGGGGTCGGCATCGACGGGCTGCTCGGTGAGAAACATGCCATCGCGCATCCCGTGCTCCTTCATGTGCCGACGGCGGATCATTTCGTCGGGCCCGACACGCAAAAGGCGATGCATGAGGGGCTGGACGATCACCCCAAGGTGACGCTCCACGATTATGAAGGGCTCGACCATGGTTTCGCTGCGGAGATGAGCAATCGCCGCGACGAGGCCGGCGCGGAACTGGCCGATGCGCGTACCGCCGCCTTCTTCGCGGAGACCCTGGCATGAGCGACGCCTGGAGACTGATCGTCCGCACCCCCGGCGGCGCCGAAGCGATCGAGCGCGAGGATATCGGCATTCCCATGCCCGGCCCGGGCGAGCTTGCCATCCGCAACGAAGCGATCGGCATCAACTTCATCGACATCTATTACCGCACCGGCCTCTATCCCGTTCCCCTGCCCGTATTGATGGGCAGCGAAGGCGCGGGCTTGGTCGAGGCTGTGGGCGAAGGGGTGACCGGCTTCGCGCCCGGCGACCGGGTCGCCTATCTCGCCAAGCATGGCAGCTATGCGACGCATGTCGTTGCCGATGCCGTGCGCAGCTTCCCGCTGCCGGATGCGCTCGACGCCGAAACCGCCGCAGCCGGCCTGCTCAAGGGATTGACGGCCTGGTCGCTCGTCGAACGCTGCGCACGCGTCGAGCCCGGACAATCGGTGCTCGTCCACAGCGCGGCCGGCGGTGTCGGATCGATCCTCGTCCAATGGCTGAAGGCGATCGGTGCGCGGGTGATCGCGCATAGCGGCAATGCCGACAAGGCCGCGATCGCGACGCGGCTCGGCGCGGACGTCTCGCTCCATGGCGGTTTCGACACGCTTGCCGCCGCGGTTCGCGAGGCGACCGACGGTCGCGGCGTCCATGCCGTGCTCGACGGCGTCGGCAAGGACGGCTGGGAGCCATCGCTGGCGAGCGTCGCCAAGCGCGGCATCATCGTCACCTATGGCAATGCCAGCGGCCCCGTCCCGCCTGTCGCGCCGCTGGTGCTCGCGCGTGCGGGATCGGTCTTTCTGACCCGGCCGACCCTGTATGACTGGATCGAATTGCCCGAGGATCGTGCGCAGGGCTGGAATCGATTGACCGGGATGCTGGAAAGCGGCGCGGTCAAGATCGAGATCGGCCAGCGCTTCCCGCTCGCCGATGCAGCGGAAGCGCATCGCGCACTGGAGTCGCGCAAGACGACTGGCGCGACGGTGCTGATTCCGTAGGGTTCGAGACATCCGGTAAACCGACTTCAGGCGGACCGGATGCCCTAACGCTCTGGCTGATCCACCCGCGTCCACACCTGTGTCTTGCAGGCGATCCGGCCAAGCAGGCATCCGGCGCCCTTCAGGGTGCGATCGTCGACCACGGTGATCGTGCCCGAGAATGTCTTGCCGATATCGGGCACGAACACCTTGCCGCGCCAGACGCCGGCGCGCTCCTGAACGAAGCCGCTGAACAATTGCGCGCCGATGAGCGTCTCCGTACCGCCGCGCCGCGCATCGGCCTTTGCCTTGTCGCTGGCCCACATCACGGTTCCGCACATGCTCTTGCCGCACGGATGCGCGCGGATATGGACGCTGTTGCCGGGATTGCGCCAGATGCCGAACGAACGCTCCGGCGCAGCGGACGCCGGCGCCGCCGAAAGCGCGACGAGCGCAGCCGCAAGCCCGGCGATCCTCCTCACAGGCTCTCCGCCTCTCTGGACCGCGAGATCGTCAGAATGTCCCACGCCGCTATGAACAGCGCCGCGATCACCGGGCCGATGACGAAGCCGCTGAAGCCGAAGATCTCGAGCCCGCCGAGCGTCGAGATCAGCACGACATAATCGGGCATGCGCGCGTCACGGCCGACCAGGATCGGGCGCAGAATGTTGTCGACCATGCCGATCACGAACAATCCGCACAGCACCAGAACGACGCCCTGCCAGATCGCGCCCGTCGCGAAGAGGTAGATCGCGACCGGAACCCAGACCAGCCCCGTGCCGATCGCCGGCAGCAAGGACAGGAAACCCATCATCACGCCCCAGATCAACGCGCCCTGGATGCCAAGCAGCGCGAACACCACGCCGCCAATCGTCCCCTGGAGGATCGCGACGACGACGCTGCCCTTGATCGTCGCACGGATGACCGCAACGAACCTGTCGGCAAGCGCGCTGCTCTGTTCGGCCCGCAGCGGCACCGCGCTGCGCATCCGGACCAGCAGTTCCTCTCCATCGCGTAGCAGGAAGAAGAGCAGGTAAAGCATCACGCCAAGCGCGACGAGGAACCCGAAGGCGCTCTGGCCGATCATGAAGGCCTGCGCCGCGAGCGAACGGAAACTGCTGGTGACGCCCGCCGCGATCAGGTCGCGCACCGCGCCGATATTGGTCAGCCCCAAGCGCCTCAGCATGCTCCTGGCCCAGCCGGGCAGGATCTGTTGCACCTGTTGGAAATAAAGCGCGAAATCGATCTGGCCGGTGCGGATCTTGACGTAGATCGCAGACGCTTCCTGCAACAGGAAGATGCCCAGCATGATCGCCGGCAGGATCACCATCGCCACCACGACCAGCAGGGTCGCGAGCGCGGCAAGGTTGCGCCGGCCGGAGAAACGCCGGGTCAGGCGCTGATTGAGCGGCGCGAACAATATGGCGGCGACCAGCCCCCACAGGATCGCGCCGAAGAACGGTTCGACGATCCAGGCAAGCGCCAGCGAGATCAGCACGACCAGCGCCAGGAAAACTCGATCCTCGAGGTTCGCCATCATGCCCTCAACATCCCGCCGGCCGGATTCCGTCCGATCGACCTAAGGATGGACGCGCCATGCGCGTCCATCATGCCGGATTTCAGAACAGCTTCATCAGTCCGACATTCGGATCGATGATCCCGTCATAGATCATCTTGCCGGCGACATAGAGGATCACGACCAGGCCGACATAGGCGATCCAGCGGTAACGCTCGATATATTTGGCGATCAGGTTTGCGGCGATGCCCATCAGCGCAACCGAGAGCAGCAGGCCGATGATCAGGATGCCCGGATGCGCGCGCGCCGCGCCCGCGACCGCGAGCACATTGTCGAGGCTCATCGAGACGTCGGCGACCGCAACCGCCCAGGCCGCCGCGGCGAAGCTCTTCGCCGGCCGGACGCCCGAATGCTGGTCGCCATGGATTTCCGGGGAATCGCCGCTGCCCGCGGGGTGAAGCTCGCGATACATCTTCCATGCCACCCAGAGCAGCAGGATGCCGCCCGCGAAGATCAGGCCGATGATACCGAGCAGCCAGCTCACCACCAATGCAAAGGCGATGCGCAGCACCAGCGCAGCGATGATGCCGATCATGATGACGCGCTTGCGCTGTTCGGCGGGCAGTCCCGCCGCCAGCGCGCCGACGACGATCGCATTGTCGCCCGCGAGCACGATGTCGATCATCAGCACCTGGACGAAAGCGGCAAGCTGCGCCGGCTGTCCGATATTCGAGAAGTCGGCGACGATATGATCCCAGATCTCGGCCGGCGAACCGATCGAGCCTGCAGCCGCGGCTGAAATTGCGAGAATATCGATCATCGTGCCCCCGAACGCGCCGCTGGATTACTGGTTCATCGAATCGAAGAAATCTTCGTTGGTCTTCGAATCCTTCATCTTGTCGAGCAGGAACTCCATCGCGTCGATGGTGCCCATCTGCATGAGGATGCGGCGCAGCACCCACATCTTCGACAGCTTGCTCTTGTCGACCAGCAGCTCTTCCTTGCGGGTGCCGGACTTGCCGACATCCAGCGCCGGGAAGATGCGCTTGTCCGCCACCTTGCGGTCGAGCACGATCTCGGAATTGCCGGTGCCCTTGAATTCCTCGAAGATCACTTCGTCCATGCGGCTGCCGGTGTCGATCAGCGCGGTGGCGATGATCGAGAGCGATCCGCCCTCTTCGATGTTGCGCGCGGCGCCGAAGAAGCGCTTCGGACGCTGCAGCGCGTTGGCGTCGACGCCGCCGGTCAGGACCTTGCCGGAGCTCGGCACCACGGTGTTGTAGGCGCGGCCGAGGCGCGTGATCGAATCGAGCAGGATCACAACGTCCTTCTTGTGCTCGACCAGGCGCTTCGCCTTCTCGATCACCATCTCGGCGACCTGCACGTGGCGCTGCGCGGGTTCGTCGAAGGTGGAGGAGATGACCTCACCCTTCACCGAGCGCTGCATGTCGGTGACTTCCTCGGGCCGCTCGTCGATGAGCAGCACGATCAGGAACACCTCGGGATGGTTGTCGGTGATCGCCTTGGCGATGTTCTGCAGCAGCACCGTCTTGCCGACGCGGGGCGGCGCGACGATCAGCGCGCGCTGGCCCTTGCCCTGCGGAGAGACGATGTCGATCACGCGGGCCGACTTGTCCTTGACCGTGGGGTCGAGCGTGTCGAGGTTCAGCTTCTGCTCGGGATAGAGCGGGGTGAGGTTGTCGAAATTGACGCGATGGCGCACCGCGTCGGGATCGTCGAAATTGACCGAGATCAGACGGGTCAGCGCGAAATAGCGCTCGCCATCCTTGGGACCGCGGATCTCGCCTTCCACCGTATCGCCGGTGCGCAGGCCGAATTTGCGGACCTGGTTGGGCGAAATGTAGATGTCGTCGGGACCGGCCAGATAATTGGCCTCGGGGCTGCGCAGGAAGCCGAAGCCGTCCTGAAGCACTTCGATCGTGCCCATGCCCATGATCTGGGTGCCGTTCTCCGCCTCGACCTTGAGGATGGCGAAGAGCAGGTCCTGCTTGCGCAATGTGGACGCGCCCTCGACGCCGAGTTCCTCTGCCATTTCGACGAGTTCTGCGGGGGATTTCTTCTTGAGTTCTTTAAGATGCATAGATGGAGTCCGATTGGAATTCGGGTGATGGTTGCGATGTCCGTGCAGGCGGAACGGCTTTGAAGGGGAGTCGCTCGCGCACGGACGGCCGAGGACGGAATTCGCGGCAAGGGTTAAGCGGCGCTCCCGCCCAAGTCAAGCGAGCCGGGTTCAGAAAGGGCGGACGACCGCCAGGATCACGATGACCGCCGCGGCGACGCCCGGTACCTCGTTGAGCAGGCGCAGCGAGCGTTCCGGCAGGCGGCGCTCGCCCTTCGCAAGCGCCTTGGCATAGCCGACCATCCAGCCATGATAGCCGCTGAGCGCGAAGACCACGGCGAACTTGACGAGGAACCACCCCTGCGAAAACGCGTCGGCATTGAGCGCCAGGGTCAGCCCCAGCACCCATACGACGATCATCGACGGATTGATGATGATCCGCCGCAACCGCGTCTCGCGTTCGACCCAGCGGGCATCCTCGGGCGAACCCGGCGCGCATTCCTGATGATAGACGAAGAAGCGCGGCAGCATGAACATGCCGGCCATCCAGAAGATCACGAAGATGACGTGCGCGGCCTTCACCCACAATGTCGCCGCACCCAGGAAGCCGGCCAACTCGCTCATCGCGTTTCGCCCCCATGCCTCACGATGGCCAGAAGCTGCTCGACATGCGCGATGGGCGCGTCGGGCAGGATGCCGTGGCCGAGATTGAAGATATGGGGACGATCGGCGAAGGCGGCAAGGACCCGCCGCGCAGCCCGTTCGAGCGTTTCCCCGCCGGTGATCAGCGCCAGCGGATCGAGATTGCCCTGAACCGGCAGATCGGCGGGAAGCGAGGCATGCGCCCATTCCGGGTCCACCGTCTCGTCCAGGCCGATCGCATCCACCCCCGTTTCGCGCGCATAAGCGGCGAGCTTTCCGCCCGCGCCCTTTGGAAAGCCGATGATCGGCGTATCCGGATGGCGCAGCCGCAGGGCATCGACGATGCGGACGGTGGGCGCGATCACCCAGCGTTCGAACTGTTCGGGCGACAGGCTGCCCGACCAGCTGTCGAACAGTTGCACCGCATCGACGCCGGCCTCGATCTGCTTCGCCAGATAATCGACGGTCATGTCGGCGATCGCGTCGACGATCGCCTGGAATGCCTGCGGATCTCGATAGGCGTAACGCCGCGTCTCACCCTGCTCGCGGCTGCCCTGCCCCGCCACCATATAGGTCGCGACCGTCCAGGGGGATCCTGCAAAGCCCAGAAAGGTCGTTTCGGCGGGAAGCGCCGTGCGTACGCGCCGCACCGTCTCGTAAACCGGATCGAGCCTCTCGGGCACCTCGGTCAGCGCCTGAAGCGCATGGTCGACCAGCGGTGGGGAAAGACGCGGACCCTCCCCCGCCTCGAAACGCAGGTCCTGGCCAAGCGCATGGGGTACGATCAGAATGTCGGAGAACAGGATCGCGCCGTCGAAGCCGAAGCGCCGGATCGGCTGGAGGGTCACCTCCGCCGCCGCTTCGCTGTCGTTCACCAGCTCGAGGAAGCCGCCCTTGTCGGCGCGAAGGGCGCGATATTCGGGCAGATAGCGCCCGGCCTGACGCATCAGCCAGACGGGAGGCACCGGACGGCGCTCACCCTTCAGCACGGCGAGCAAGGGGCGCGTTTCGGTCGGTCGGTCGCTCAGAGTCCGGCTCTCTTCTTCTATATAGAGTCTAATAGGAAAGGATGATGAAGGTTGTTGGCGGGCGGAAAGCGGGGCTTATCGCCTGTCCGCATCTTTGCCAACAGCTTGACGGCAGCGGACTCGCGATTCACCGCGGGAGTCGCAGAGCCCATCCCCGTTATCCACAGGCCGGTCGATCGCGGTGCCCGACTGTTGAATAGCTGTGGATTGAATCCGTCGGGATGGGGATGAAATCGCCCCGAACGGCTTTCACTGGAAAAATCCCCACTTTATCCACAAAGATACGGCGATGACCCGACTGCACCTCCATCTCCTGTCCGATTCCACCGGTGAGACGCTCGAGAACATCGCAAAGGCGGCGCTCGCGCAATTCGACGGTGTGGAGACCATCAAGCATTTCTGGCCGATGGTCCGGTCGGAAGGCCATCTCGATCGCATCCTGGTCGATATCGCCCAGAATCCCGGGCTGGTCCTGTTCACGCTGGTCAATGTCGAGACGCGCCGCAAGCTGGAGGGGCGATGCCGCGCGCTGGGGCTGCCGACGGTCGCGGCGCTCGATCCGGTCACCGATGCGCTGTCGAACCTGCTCGGGCAGGAGGCGAAGGCGCGGCCGGGACGGCAACATACCCTGGACGCCGCCTATTTCGCGCGGGTGGACGCGATCCAGTTCACCATCGCGCATGACGACGGCGTCGGCTGGGAGAATTGGGAGGAAGCGGACATCGTCCTTGCCGGCGTTTCGCGCACGTCCAAGACGCCGACGTCGATCTATCTCGCCAACCGCGGCTACAAGACCTCCAACATCCCGATCGTGCCGGAATCGCCGCCGCCCGAATCCCTCTATTCGCTGCGCAATCCGCTTGTCGTCGGCCTGACGACCAGCGCCGACCGGCTGATCCAGGTGCGGCGCAACCGCTTGCTGTCGCTCAACCAGGCGCCAGAGACCGACTATGTCGATCAGGACGCGGTCACGCGCGAGGTCGCCTTCGCGCGGCGCATCTTCGCCGACAATGGCTGGCCCGTGATCGACGTGACGCGCCGCTCGATCGAGGAGACCGCAGCCGCGATCATCAATCTCTACAACGAACGGGCCGCGGGGCAGGAGCAGCCAGAATGACGCTGCTGCTCGCTTCGCAAAGCGCGGCGCGGCGCGCCATGCTCCACGCCGCCGGGATCGCGCACGACGCCATGGCGTCAGGCGTCGACGAAGAGACCGCTAAGGCGGCGCTGGGGGCCGATGGACTGTCGCCGCGCGACCTGGCGGATGCGCTGGCCGAACTGAAGGCGATCCGCGTCTCGAAGCGCGTGCCGGGCGCGATGGTGCTGGGCGGCGATCAGACGCTGGCGCTCGACGACGGCACGACGTTCGACAAGCCGGTGGACCGCGACGCTGCCGCGGAACAGCTCCGCCGATTGTCCGGCAGGACGCACGTGCTGCACAGCGCCGCGGTGATCGCCGAAGCGGGGCGGCCGGTGTGGCGCCATGTCGATCGGGCGAAGATGACGATGCGATCCTTGTCCGAAAAATTCATCCAATCCTATCTCGATCTGGAATATGCCGAGATTTCCGGATGCGTCGGCTGCTATCGGATCGAGGGGCCGGGCGCGCAGCTCTTCGCGCGCGTCGAGGGCAGCCACTTCACCATATTGGGGCTGCCGCTGCTGCCCCTGCTCGACTATCTGCGCATCCGGGGAGTGATCGAAAATTGAGCGTGCCTTATGCAGAGGTGATCGGCGATCCGATCGCCCATTCCAAATCGCCGCTGATTCATCGCTTCTGGCTCGATAAGCTGGGCATCGATGCCGATTACCGCGCCGCGCATGTGACGGCCGACGCGCTTCCCGCCTATTTCGAAAGCAGGCGCGTCGACCCGCTATGGCGCGGCTGCAACGTGACCGTGCCGCACAAGCTGGCGGTCATGGATTTCGTCGCCGATCCCGGCGGCGTGCGCGACGGCATCGGTGCGATGAACACCGTGCTGCGTTCGCCCGACGGCGCGCTGAGCGGCACCAACACCGATGCGGGTGGATTCTTCACGCCGCTGTCCGACGTGCAGCTCGCCGGCGCGCCGGTGACGGTGATCGGCGCGGGCGGCGCGGCGCGCGCCGTGCTGTTCGCGCTGTCGCGGATCGGCGCGGGACATGTCACCATCCTCAATCGCAATGTGCTGAAGGGCGCCGCGCTGCTCGCCGCGTTCGGGCTGAAGGGTCAGGCGCTGCCGCTCGACGCGGCGCTGCCCCCGTCAGCACTGATCGTCAATGCCAGCACATTGGGCATGGCGGGGCTGCCGCCGCTCGCGCCCGACCTGTCCGCCCAGCCGGAGGACTGCGTGGTCTACGACATCGTCTATGCGCCGTTGCAGACAGATCTGCTTGCCGCTGCCGAGGCGCGCGGGCTGGAGACGATCGACGGGCTGGAGATGCTGGTGGGCCAGGCCGCGCTTGCGTTCGAGCTGTTCTTCGGCGTCGCGGCGCCGCGCGAGCATGACGCGGATCTGCGCGAGCGCCTGATCGCGTGATCGTCGTCGGGCTCACCGGATCGATCGGCATGGGCAAGTCGGCGGTCGCCGGCATGTTCCGCTCGCTGGGCGTGCCCGTGTTCGATGCCGACGCCGCCGTCCACCGGCTGCAGGGGCCGGGCGGGCGATTATTGTCGGCGATCGAATCGCTTTTTCCCGGCACCACCGGACCGTCGGGAATCGATCGCGCGGCGATCGGCCGGGCGGTCTTCGGCAACCCGCCGGCGCTCACGGCGCTGGAACGCATCGTCCATCCCGCCGTGGCGCTCGAACGCCGCGTCTTTCTCCGCCGGAACCGTTCGCGCCCGATTGTCGTGCTCGACATTCCCCTGCTGTTCGAAAAAGGGGGGGCGGACCTGGTCGATCTGGTCGTCGTCGTCTCGGCGCCCGCCTGGGTGCAGCGTCGCCGCGTGCTCGCGCGGGCCGGCATGACGCGCGAGAAGTTCCGTCGCATCCTGAAGCTGCAGACGCCCGACGCGATCAAGCGCCGTCGTGCCGACGTGGTGATCGAAACCGGCACGACCCGACAGGAAACGCGCGCCGAAGTGGTACATCTGGTCACTTGCATGCGGGCCAAACTGCGCCGATAATCGCGGGAATGCGCGAAATCGTCTTCGACACCGAGACAACCGGCCTCAGCCCACAGAGTGGCGACCGGCTGGTCGAGATCGGCTGCATCGAACTGTTCAACCGGGTCGAGACGGGCAAGGTCTTCCACGCCTATTTCAATCCCGAGCGCTCCATGCCGAGCGAGGCGCAGGCGGTCCACGGCCTGTCCGAGGCGTTCCTGTCGGACAAGCCGCTCTTTGCCCACAAGGTGGAGGAACTGCTCGAATTCATCGCCGACAGCCCGATGATCGCGCACAATGCCCAGTTCGATTTTTCCTTCCTGAATCACGAGCTTGGCCTGTGCGCCCGGCCGATCGTGATGATGGACCGGATGATCGACACGCTGGCGATCGCGCGTGCGCGCCATCCCGGCGCCAAGCACAGCCTGGACGCGCTGTGTTCGCGCTACGGCATCGATCGTAGCCATCGCGTGCTGCACGGCGCGCTTCTCGACGCGCAATTGCTGTCCCAGCTCTATGTCGAGCTGACCGGCGGACGGCAGATCGGGCTGATGCTCGCATCCGAAGAAACTTCGGTGAGCCGAATCGCCGAGTCGCGCGTTGTTGCCGTAACGAACCGTCCGGTTCGTCCCCCCCGTCCCCATGCAGCCAGCGCGGAGGAGCTGGTGCGTCACGCCGAATTCGTGGCCCGGCTTACCGACCCGCTCTGGGAACAGGTCGGCCAGGCAGGTTGATCCTCGCGAAACGGCGCACCAGATGCGCCGCGCGAACAGCAGATGGAGAACGCTATGGATATCCGTGTTTCCGGTCATCAGGTCGACACCGGCGATGCGCTTCGCGCGCATGTCGAAGAACGTCTCGAGGGGATCGCGGACAAATATTTCTCGCGAGCGCTGTCCGCCACCGTCACCTTCGGCAAAGGACCGCACGATTATGGATTCCGCTGCGACATCGTCGCGCACGTGATGCAGGGCCTGATCCTGAAAGGCAGCGGCACCGCACAGGAAGCGCACCCCGCCTTCGACGCGGCTGCAGAGCGGATCGAGACCCAGCTGCGCCGTTACATGCGCCGGCTGAAGGATCGTCACGGCGTTCAGCAGGCCGCGGCGACCGCCGCGCTCAGCAACCTCAACGGCTATGACGCCGATGCCGGCTACACCGTCTTCGAAGTCGGCGAGGAAGAGCATGAACCGGCCGACAATCCGCTGATCATCGCCGAAACGCGGGTCGATGTGCCCGATTCGAGCGTTTCGGATGCGGTGATGATGCTCGACCTGCGCAACACCAATGCATTGCTGTTCAAAAACAGTGGTACTGGCGCCTATAATATGGTTTACCGCCGCGGCGATGGGACCATCGGCTGGGTCGAACCGCAGCGCGCCGCCTGAGGGCGACGCCCTAAAGCCGTGATATGCAATGACTTTGTCGGGGGCCAAGGCGGGAGCGTTTCCTGCCGAATCGGATTTGAAATGAGCGACTTCAGCGATATCCTAACCCCCGGCATGGTCGTTGCCGGCCTTCCGGTTTCGGCCAAGAAGCAATTGTTCCAGCAGCTCGCGGCGCTGGCGGAAAAGAATGGCGGCGTCGAAGCCCGCGTCGTGATCGAACGGCTGTCCGAACGCGAACGGCTGGGCTCGACCGGCTTCGGTGGCGGCGTCGCGATTCCCCATGGCAAGATCGAGGGGCTCGACCGCGTCGTCGGCGTGTTCGCGCGTCTCGATCAGCCGATCGACTTCCAGGCGATCGACGACATGCCGGTGGATATCGTCTTCATGCTGTTGTCCCCCCCCGATGCGGGTGCCGAACATCTCAAGGCGCTTGCGCGGGTCAGCCGTGCGTTGCGCGATCGTCCCTTCCTCGCGAAGCTTCGCGGCGCCGGCTCCAACGACGCGCTCTACGCGTTGCTGGCCAGCGACTAAGCACGCGATGCCGCCTGAGGGCGCAGACGACGCATATCGGGGCGAAGACGCCCATTTCCGGGCGCTCGAATCGCTGTATCGCAGCGCCGCCATCAACCGGCTGTTCGAATCCTCGCTCGAAATCCCGGAGGCCGGGGTTGCGCGTATCCGCTTCGAGGTCGACGACCGCGTCCACCACGCTGCGGGTGCGGCGCACGGCACCATCTATTTCAAGATGCTCGACGATGCCGCCTTTTATGCGGCCAATAGCTTGGTCACCGATCATTTCCTGCTGACCACCGCGTTCAACCTGCTGCTCACCCGGCCGTTGCGTAACGGGCCGGCGGTCGCTGAGGGGCGCTGGATCAGCGGCAAGCGGCGCGTGCATGTCGCCGATGCGCGGCTGATCGATGCGGATGGCGAAGAGGCGGCACGCGGCACCGGCACCTTCATGCGATCGCGGATCCCGCTCGCGAGCCTGCCCGGCTATCGCGACGCGCAGCATCCATGACGCCCCGACTTTCCAGCGCCATGCTGGTGAGCGCCCTCCTGCGCCGCGTCCATGCCGAGGGTGGAAATGCCGCGATACTCGCCAAAGGAGACGAAGGCGGCGGCGCGATCGTCCTGGTCTGCGCCGAGAGGGGAGCGATCACGGGCTTGCGGGAACGGATCCTGGACCATGGCGGCCGTTACGCCTGGGCGCCGTGCGGGCCGAGCGATCCGGACGAGGTGAATCAATATCTGGAGCGTCGCCGATCCCGCGACCCCGACATATGGATTGTCGAACTGGATATCGCAGACGCCGAACGGTTTGCCGCTGAAACGATCGCGACGGGTTGACTCTGTTGCGCCGCAATAACAAAGCCGCACCACTTCAATGCGCCAGGCCGTCTTGCGGGATACATCGGCAAGAACGGTAGCGCAGTCGGGGGGCAAATCGGGGGTGCGGTGTTTGGTGTAGGCACCCCAAGTGATGCGTCAACCGCAGTACCGATAGTATAATGAGTCCAATTCTACGCGCCGCCAGCTACGCGGCGATTATCTTTTGTGCGGTTTCGGCGGCTGCCCAGGCAGTGCCGTCCTTCGCCACCGGCGCCGAGTCGATCCCGACGACCGCCAATCAGATCGTCCAGAACGATCCCATGATCATCGACGCCAACGCCGGAACCGAGACTGTGGTTCCCGAGATCGACGCAGAGCCCCGCACGCTGAGTGCGCTGGTGGCCGCCGAATCGACCGACGATGAACTCACCGCCGAACAGGAATGCCTGGCCGGCGCCATCTATTTCGAAGCACGCAGCGAATCGCTCGACGGCCAGCTCGCCGTCGCCGACGTGATCCTCAATCGCGCCGATTCGGGCCGCTTCGCCAGCACCGTCTGTGGTGTGGTGCATCAGCCCGGCCAGTTCTCGTTCGTTCGCGGCGGGCGCATGCCCGCGATCAATCGCGACAGCCGCGACTGGCGCGAAGCCGTCGCGATCGCGCGCATCGCGGAAAAGGATCGCTGGGAAAGCGCCGCTTCGGGCGCGCTCTTCTTCCATGCGACCCATGTCTCGCCGCGCTGGAAGCTGCGTCGCGTCGCGACCGTCGGCAACCACGTCTTCTATCGCTGAGACCTAAGGGGGCATCTGCCCCCTTTTCATTCGTTCCCGTCTTGTTCTAGGGTTGCGGCATGAGCGCCGTCCGCCTGACATGCGAGTCGATTCATTCGCCGATCACCGCCGCAGAAGTTGCGCGCGGGGTCGCGCGGCTGTTTCTGGCGCACGACATGGTCGCGCTGTTCGAAGTGCCGCTCGGCAATGGCCGTCGCGCCGACGTGATGGCGCTCGATGCGGCGGGGCGATTGACCATCGTCGAGATCAAGGTCGCGCGCGGCGACCTGCTCGGCGACATGAAATGGCCCGATTATCTCGATTATTGCGATCGGTTCTTCTGGGCCGTGCCGCCGGGTTTCGACGCATCGCCGCTCGACGGGGAATTCTTCATGCCCGAACGCAGCGGCGTGATCGTGGCCGATCGCTATGCGGGCGTCATCGTCCGCGAAGCGCGGTCGACGCCTCTGGCCGGCGCGCGAAGAAAGGCGGAAACGCTGCGCTTTGCCCGGCGCGCCGCCGGCCGCCTGCTCGGCGTGCTCGATCCGGATATCGCGCTGCCCGAAGGGGCGTGAACCGGCCGGACGGTTTCCGCTGAAACCGCCCGGCCCGACGCCGTTCAATCCTCGTCGTCGTCCGAATCGTCGGCTTCATCCGAATCGTCGGCTTCGTCGCCCTCTTCGCCCTCGGCATCATCGCCGTCCGCGATTTCGGCCTGGTCCTGGTCCAGTTCGGTTTCCTGAAGCTCGTCGTCCTGCTGGTTCTCGATGTCCGACATGATCGTCTCCGATTGGCGAATCGGCCGCGTCAGTGCGGCCCGTCGGAGACTGTCATCGCAATGCGTCGGCAGTCTTGCAGATCGGCGACAGCTTCGCGTCGCGCTATCGCCCCGTCAGTTCCGGGCCTGGATCTGCGCGGCGATCCGCGCGACGTCGTGGCTGAAGATGGCGAGATCGTGGACCTTGCCGTCGCGGCGCATGACATGATCCTTGAGAAGCGCCTCGGCGCGAAAGCCCAGGCTCTGGAACAGCGCGATCGCGCCGGTCTGATCGGGCGTCATCCGCGCGGTCAGCTTCTTCAGATCGTGATCGATCGCGATGCGAAAGCTTTCCTGCAGCATGGCGCGACCCAGGCCGCGCCCACGCATCTCGATTCCCACCAGCAGCCGGACTTCGCCGACATGCGGCGACCAGCCGAGCGGATCGCGGATGATCGCGGACGTGGCGACGATCCCCTCCGGTCCGATCGCGACCAGGCTGTCGATATGCCCGTCGTCGATCCGCGACAGCCAGGCCTCGACGACCTTGCGGTTCTTAAGATCGCGTCCGACGAACAACAGATCGTGTTCGGGCAATGCGCGCGCGAAACGCAGCATCGCTTCCTGATCCTCGGGACGAAAACGGCGGATGGCGACGCTCATGTCGCCGTAATCGATCGTCCTGACGGGTTCGGTCATGGCCGTCGCTCCTGACGCTGATGGTGAAGGCAGCCGGGACGGGATGGTGTCTGGCCGATCATGCCCCATGATTGGCCCGGGACGATGCCGCGTCAAGCAGCGAACTTGCGCGCTCCCCGGAGGACCGACATCCGATGGCTGTCGGACGTCGCCACGCTGCGCGCCAGAATCGTGTCCATGAACACCCATTCGCCGTTCACCCTGTCGGGGGTGAGCTCCACCGCCATATAGCCGCGCCGCTTCGTATCGGCCCATTTCAGCTCGGGACTCGAAGCGTGCAGCATGCGGGCGATATCGTCGGGCGGCACCGAGAAATAGGATTCGTATCCGGGGGAGGACACGCTGTGTCCGCCGAATTCGGCGCCGGCCGGGCCATGCGCCCCGGGGAGGTCGAATGCCCAGCCATTATGACTGTCCCCCGACAGCACGATCAGGTCCGCGTCGGCCGTCTCTGCGGCGGCGAGCAGCCGTGTACGCGCCGCTGGAAATCCGCCCCAGTCGTCGAGATTGAGCGGGATGCCCGCCTTGGTCGCGGCGACGCCGTTGCGGATATAGGTGACGAGATAGTCCGGCGATCCCGGCGCCAGCAGGTCGAGCGCGTCGAGCGGGGTGAAGAGGTGGCCGATATTGGTCTGCTGCGCCAGCACCTGCCAGCGCGCGCCGCGTTTGACGGATGCGGCGAGCGTTTCGGCGACCCACGCCTCCTGCGCCATGCCCATCATCGTGCGCGCGGGATCCTCGAGCAGCGAACGGTCCTTCAACACCTCGGGCATGGTCAGTTCGCGCGAACGGCCGGTCACGCGGGTTTCGGGGCGCAGCAGCGTGGCGAGATCGCCGATGTCGTAACGGCTCCACGGCGCGTCGGACACCGGCAGCCATTCGTGCCACGCCTGGAGCGCGCCCGCCTTGCGCGCGGCGAAGTCGCCCTCGCCGGGCTGGTGATTCTCGGCCCCGTCGGTCCAGGTGTTGTTGGCGACCTCATGATCGTCGATCTGCGCGATCATCGGGAAGAGCTGGTGGATGCGCTGGAGATCGGGATCGCTGCGATAGCCGGCATAGCGCAGCCGATAGTCGGCGAGGTGGAACAGTTCGCCCGCCGGTTCGATGATGCGGCCTTTCACCGCCTGTTCGAGCCGGGGATAGGTGCCGCGCTGATATTCGTAGAGATAGTCGCCGAGATGGACGATCAGGTCGAGATCGTCGCGTGCGGCGGCGTGGGCATAGGCGTTGAACCAGCCAAAGGGCAGGTTGGAGCATGAAAACACGCCCAGGCCGAAACGCGCGCACGGGCCGACGGGCAGCGTCCGCGTCCGGCCGATCGGCGAGATGCTGCCGTCCGGCGCGGCGAAGCGGTAATAATACCAGCGGTCGGGCTCCAGCCCGCCCAGCGTGGCGCGCGCAGTAAAATCGGCACCGGCGCGCGCGACCGCGGTGCCACCCGCCACCACGCGTTCGAAGCGCTGGCTGTCGGCGATTTCGACGGTGAGCGAGGCGTCGGCGCCGTTGGGCGACAAATAGCGCGTCCACAGCAGGACCGAATCGGGCCCGGGCTCGCCGCTCGCCACATTATGGGTGAAGCCGCGCGCACCCAGCAGTCCCGTCGCGGCATGGACGCCGCCGGGCACCAGCAGCGCGCCCAACCCCAGGCTGCCGCCGAGAACCAGGCTGCGACGGTCGATCCGGATGGTCATGCTTCACTCCCTTGCACCGGGACCGTCTGCACGCGGTTCATGATGGATGTGTGACGCGCGGACGAGATGCGGGCAATAGCTGTCGCTCCCTAGACGCGTTCCGCCCGGCTCACGGCATCGGCCGCCCGCAACGCGGCCAGGATACGCATCAGATGGTGGAGGTCGTTCACTTCCAGATCGACGGTGAAGTGATGGAAGCTGGTGTCGCGATTCTCCATCCTGAGGTGCAGGATGTTCGCCTTGTGCGTGCCGAATATGCCCGCCATCACTGCAAGCGCGCCCGGCTCGTTCTTGAGCACGACGCTCAGCCGCGCGGTGCCGCTTTCCGACGCCTCGCCCCAGGCCAGATCGATCCAGTCGGCATCGATGCCGTCGCTCAGCCGTTCGCAATCGATCGTGTGGACCTCGATCTCCTCGCCCGGCCGGCGCAGGCCGACGATCCGGTCGCCCGGCACGGGATGGCAGCATTCGGCCAGGCGATAGGCGACGCCCGGCGTCAGGCCGCGGATCGAGATCGCCTCGCGCTGGCGGGGCGCCGTCTTGCCCGCGACGTCCGCGCCCGTAGATCCGGGCATCAGCGCTTCCATCAGCTCGGTGTCGGAGATCAGCTGCTTGGCGATCGCCTCCATCAGCGTCGGCTCGTCCTGCTTCTTCAGCCGCTTCATCGCCTGCGCCAGTGCTTCCTGGCCGAGTTGGGTGGGCAGGCGCTTGACGATCTCGTCATAGATCTTGCGGCCGAGCGCGACGCTCTCGTCGCGTTCCTTGTGGCGGACGAAACGCCGGATCGCGGCGCGGGCCTTGCCGGTCGCGACGAAGTTGAGCCAGTTGGGCTGGGGCTCCTGCCCCTTGGATTTCAGGATCTGGACCTGATCGCCATTTTCGAGCTGGGTGCGCAGCGGCACGACGCGCCCGTTGACCTTGGCGCCGACCGTCTGATCGCCCAGGTCGGTATGGACGGCATAGGCGAAGTCGACCGGAGTCGCGCCTTTGGGAAGCTGGTACAGCTCGCCCTTGGGCGTGAAGGCGAAGATGCGATCCTGGTACATCGCCATGCGGGTATGCTCGAGCAGCTCCTCGGCGCTGTCGGCATTCTCCAGGATCTCGATCAGGTCGCGAATCCAGCCGGCCTGCACGTCGGACGTGCCGCCATTCTGCTTATAGGCCCAGTGCGCGGCCAGCCCGTATTCGGCCTGGGCATGCATCGCCCGGCTGCGGATCTGCACTTCGATACGCGTATCGCCGGCATGCATCACCGTGGTGTGCAGCGATTTATAGCCGTTGCGCTTGGGGGTGGAGATATAGTCCTTGAAGCGACCGGGCACCATCGGCCAGCGCTGATGGATCACGCCGAGCGCGCGATAACAGGCCTCCGGATCGACGGTGATGACGCGGAACGCCATGATGTCCGACAGCTGCTCGAAGCTGATGTGGCGTTCGGCCATCTTGCGCCAGATCGAATAGGGATGCTTCTCGCGCCCCGAAACGTCGACCTCGACCCCGCCGCGCGACAGCAGCAGCTTCAGCCCGGATGCGATCTTGGCGATCCGGTCCCCGCCCTCGCCCTGAAGCTGCTCCAGCCGCTTGGTGATCGACACATAGGCTTCGGGTTCGAGTTCGCGAAAGGCGAGCGTCTGCATCTCCTTCATGAACTCGTACATGCCGATCCGCTCTGCGAGCGGGGCATAGATGTCCATCGTCTCCTTGGCGATGCGCCGGCGCTTCTCCTCGGACTTGATGAAATGCAGCGTGCGCATGTTGTGCAGCCGGTCGGCCAGCTTGACCAGCAGCACGCGGATGTCGTCGGACATGGCGAGCAGGAACTTGCGGAGATTCTCCGCTGCCCGCTCATTCTCGGTCTGCGCCTCGATCTTCGACAGCTTGGTGACGCCGTCCACCAGCCGCGCGACATTGGCGCCGAACAGCCGTTCGATCTCCTCCTGCGTGGTCAGCGTATCCTCGATCGTATCGTGGAGGATCGCGGTCACGATCGTCTCGTCGTCGAGGCGCAGGTCGGTCAGGATGCCGGCCACTTCGATCGGATGGCTGTAATAGGGGTCGCCGGACGCGCGCTTCTGGCTGCCATGCGCCTTCATGGAAAAGACATAGGCGCGGTTGATCAGCGCTTCGTCCGCATCGGGGTCATAGCTCAGGACCCGGTCGACCAGTTCATATTGCCGCAGCACAGCAAGCATCTGGGGTGTCGCCCCCTGTCTATGCAAGCATTTTGGCGGGGCCCGGTGACATTAACGCCACTATGGTTGCAAAAAGGCGGCACGCGATCGGTGGATCGCGTGCCGCATCATCGCAACAAACCTGGGAAGAGGGTTCAGCTCAGGCTTTGGCGTTGCACTTGGCGAGCGCCTCGGCGCCGAATTCCTCGGTGCCGGCGCGGAACGATTCGACCTGGCCGACCTGCTTGACCAGCGATTCGCAGACAAACGCGGCGCGGCTGGTGCCCTTGCTGCCCGAGACGCAGCCGCTTTCGGCGCATGTCCACATGGTGTCGCGCACCACCAGCCTGGTCGCGCCGGCGGCGGCGACGGGCTTGGCGGCATAGAAGGCACCGGCCGGCTGCGCGTTCGCAGCGGTGGCGCCGAGCAGCAGGACGGACGCAGCGGCAGAGGCGATGAGCGTCGGGACGCGGAACATGGGAGGCCCTTTCGATTGACTTTAAGTTGCGAATCGCTACTTATCAAAGCGAGTTTTCAGTTGCAACTTAAAACTATTGTTTTTTGCGCGTCCGGATTTTTTGGGTTAGGCTGCCGCCATGGGATTGAGAGAACCGCTCAAGCTGATCGCCGAGGATTGTGGGCTGCCGGTGGCGCTGGAGGCGATGGGCGAACGCTGGTCGTTCATGATCCTGCGCGCCGCGTTCAACCGCATCTATCATTTCGAGGAGTTCCAGTCGGAACTCGGCATCGCCCGCAACATCCTGGCGAACCGGCTGTCGCGGCTGGTCGATCACGGCATATTGATGCGCAACCCCTGTCCCGACGATCGCCGCAAGATCGAGTATCGGCTGACCGAAAAGGGGCTGGCGCTGCTGCCGGCGATGATCGCGCTCAGGCAATGGGGCGAACAATGGGGATCGGGCATTCCATCGACGCCCGTTCTGGTCGACGAACGCGACCATCAGCCGATCCGGCCGGTGACGATCCGCGCGCACGACGATCGCGTGCTGGGCGCCCAGGATCTGTGCTGGCGGCATGCCGAGGAAGTGCGGCCGCTCAGCGTCTCGCGTGAGGAAGAGGTGCAGGCGGCCGAATAGACGCCTGCCCCGTTATCGCGATTTCAGCAAATGGCACGGCGCCCATGGGCGCCGCAGCCGGATCAGCCGTCGTAATCGGCGCCGAGATTCTGGTTGCGCGGCGGCGCGGCGGCGGTGAGGCGCAGTGCCTCGGCCGACTGGCTCAGCGAGCCGATCTCGTCCGCGACATCGTCATCGTCGATCTGGACGCGCTGCAGGTTGGAAATCACCGCTTCGTTCAGATCGGCGGGATGAACGGTCTCGTCGGCGATCTCACGCAGCGCGACGACGGGGTTCTTGTCGCGATCGCGATCGATGGTCAGTTCCGCGCCGCCCGAAATCTGGCGCGCGCGCTGAGCTGCGAGCAGCACCAGGTCGAACCGGTTGGGAATCTTGTCGACACAATCTTCGACGGTTACGCGCGCCATAGTCGCTCCACGGAATTCTGGAATATCGGAAAGGCGGCGACGTAGCGACCGTGCCGTCCAATGTCAAGGAAATGCCGCTTTTCCCTTGCCCTGCAGGGCCTGCGGACCCATGAACGACCGCATGGCAAGCCCCGCCCCGAACGTGATCGACGACGTTCCCGCGCTGGACGGCAACCGGTTCGAACTGGTCGTCGACGGCCCGGCGAGCTGGGCCGCGCTGATCGCGCTGATCGAGGGCGCGAAGACCAGCCTGAAACTCTATTATTACATCTTCGAAGCCGACGCCTCGGGCCATGCAGTGCGCGAGGCGCTGCTTGAGGCGATCAATCGCGGCGTTTCCGTATCGCTGATCGTCGACGGATTCGGCAGCAGCGACACGCCGGCAAGCTTTCTCGCGCCGCTGTCCGAGGCGGGGTGCGACTGCTGTCGTTTCATGCCGCGCTTCGGGCGACGCTATCTTTTGCGCAACCATCAGAAGATGGCGATCGCCGACGGGCGTCGCGCTATCATCGGCGGATTCAACATCGCCGACGATTATTTCCGCGCACGCGGCGAAGGGGGATGGCACGATCTGGGGCTGGAGATCGACGGTCCCGCGGTCCATTGGCTGTCGCGCTATTTCGACGCGCTGCTGATCTGGGCGCGCCACGACCGG
>Ga0209902_100402_pt1 | contig 50225 bp, 53 predicted proteins | sample FECB27metaG_FD_188304 | JGI IMG/M metagenome (GOLD analysis project Ga0209902, IMG submission 188304) | Cyanobacterial communities from the Joint Genome Institute, California, USA - FECB-27 (SPAdes) (version 2) | ecosystem: Environmental > Aquatic > Thermal springs > Hot (42-90C) > Microbial mats...
ATATCGAGCAATGGAAGAGAGATGTACCCATGACAAGGGTCAAATCGTTGAGGAGCCGTGTGAAGTGAAAGTTTCATGCACGGTTCTGAAGACCAACGGATTTGGTGACAAATTCGTTGAGTTTAATCTGGTTGATGTGCGCTTGCTATTTGTCAATCGCCGTGTTCCAAAACTCGATACTGTTTATCCCCTTGAGCATTCTAATGGGATTGGGCTTCTATATGATGCACAGCACTTTCCAGACACAAGCGACTGAATTAGCACCCCAAGCACGAGGGACTGCGGTTTCGTTATTCGCGTTCAACCTGTTTATCGGACAGGGAATTGGCGCAGCAGCTTTCGGTAGGGTTGTGGATAGTTTGGGCTACGTTCCGTGTTTTGTTGTGGCTGGTGTTGCGATCGCCCTCCTTTCTATCTGGTACGTATATCAAAAGCAGCGTATTAGATTGGGATAAAACCGAAGCGGGAAAAATGAGTGATTACCCCTTCCCGCCCACGACTCATGGATTGTATCATCAGAGCCGGGCTATCCTGAAGAGCGACACACCAAACATGAATGAAAAACATTCATTGCCCCACGTTGGTTCTACTTGGTAAGCAGGAAATTTTAACCCCGGTGAAGTTTAATGAGCAACTTGCCCAAGGAATTCCTCACGCCGAACTAGTTGTGCTTAAGCGTGGTGGTCATGGTTTCTTGATTGAGTCGCCAGATGCTGTGGCTCAACTCATGCTTAACTTCCTAGCGAAGCTATGTCACTCTCATTTGCCTGTCTCATGACAACTTAATTTTATTAATTTGACGGATGTTGAATTTATGAAATTCTTTATTGTTCACGCGCATCCAGAACCCAACAGTTTCAATGGTACGTTGACTCGCTATGCCAAGGAAGTTCTGAAAGCTACAGGACATGAAGTCATCATTTCCGACCTTTATGCCATGCAGTTCAACCCAGTTTCTGATCAGCGCAACTTCACTTCTCAAAAAGACCCAAACTACTTTAGACAACAAGCTGAAGAAATGTATGCCACCGAAGTTAATGGCTTTGCTCCCGATATCAAAGCCGAGATGGAAAAACTCGACTGGTGCGATGTGCTGATTTTTCAGTTTCCTCTTTGGTGGTTTGGACTTCCTGGTATCCTCAAGGGTTGGGTTGACCGAGTCTTTGCAATGGGGCGAATTTATGGCGGCGGTAGATTTTATGACAATGGAGTATTCCAAGGCAAAAAAGCCATGCTGTCTCTCACCACAGGTGGTCCATTAACTATGTATACCGAAATAGGTATCAACGGTGATATTCATACTATCCTTTATCCGATTAATCACGGAATTTTTCGCTTTGTGGGTTTCGATGTTTTGCCACCTTTCATCGTTTGGAATGCAAGCCGTATCGGGGATGAACGTCGCCAAGCCTATTTGGAGGAGTACAAGCAGCGGTTGTTAATGGTGAATGCAACGTCTCCTATTGTCTATCCATCGCTTGCAGACTTTGATGAAGATTTCCAACTCAAGCAGTGATGACAGTTAGTTAAATACTAAACTTTACCTAGATTCAGTAGATTTATGTTAACTACTGCTACATCTAGGTATTTAACAATTTCAAACAGTAGTTAACCCGATTTGATATCAGTCTCAAGCACTAAATTTTACTTTAAGTATAGAGTTTTCTACCAATTTAATTTTTTTAAAAAACCACTTATTGTAATATAGGAGAAAAACATTTTCAACTGCTTGAACACTAAAATTCCCCAGAAGAATTAGGAAATTAGGGATTGTCAAAACAAGATTTAAAAACAATGTTATATTTTTGTCATAAAAACCAATACACTTAACTAGTCAATAAAAAACATAGAAATAAAAATATAATTATGACAAAATAATGAAAAATAGTCAAGATAAAATGAAAAAATAATATTTACTTAATATTTTCTACTCCATTCTGTGCTAGGAGAAACTGCCCTTACGGTAATACACTTGTATACTGAGATTACCTCATCCTTGCGAAGTATCTGTCGCGTTTACAGTTAACTTTATATTTTATAAACTGCTATGAGTAGGTTAGTTGTTTTAAACTTAGGTCAGGGAAACCTACACGATGGCTTTGCCAGTGTTACGGCACAGCTTGGAGAAGCAGACAACTCTTACCTGACCAAATTTACTGCCAGTTTGCCACCTGCACCAAAAATTCCTGAACTCTACCAAAATTGGCAGTCAGTTTACTATGCTTTCTATCAACGTTTGAGTTGGCGTCTTGATATCGAAATAGACGATAATTTTGAAATTGAAGAAGGTTATGTAACTAATATTTCAGAATCTGACATTAATGACTTATGTCAGATGTTGTCAAAAAGAATGAATGCATGGCTTAACTCAACAAAATTTCGTAAAATTGACCAACAATTACGTACACAGTTAAAACCATCTGAAGAAATTCGCTTTATTATTGAAACCAACGACACTTTGCTGCGACGACTTCCCTGGCATCTGTGGAAGTTTTTTGAGGATTATCCATATGCAGAAGTTGCCTTGAGTGCAGCAGAGTATAAAAACCCAAATAAATTGCTTGTTAATAATCGCAAAGATAAAGTTAGAATTTTAGCAATTTTTGGCAATAGTCAAGGAATTGATATCAGTCAGGATAGAACTTTTTTAGAAAAATTATCAACTCGAGCAGAAATTCAATTTTTAGTAGAGCCAAATCTGAGTTATTTAAACGAGCAGCTTTGGCAACAAGGTTGGGATATTCTCTTTTTTGCCGGTCATAGTTGCAGTAAAGAAAAAGGTTTGTTGCAAATCAATCAAACAGACACGATAACTTTGGAGCAATTAAAATATGCTCTCAAGCAAGCTATTAGTCGTGGTTTGAAACTAGCAATTTTCAACTCTTGTGATGGTTTAGGTTTGGCGCAACAACTCCAGGATTTACACATTCCACAAGTCATTGTCATGCGTGAGCCTGTACCGGATGTGGTCGCTCAAGAATTTTTAAAGTATTTTTTGGCTGAATTTTCGTCTGGAAAGTCTTTATACGCTGCGGTGCGTTCTGCACGCGAAAGACTGCAAGGATTAGAGGGGGAATATCCCTGTGCCACGTGGCTACCAGTCATTTTCCAGAATCCTGCTGAACCCCCTATGATTTGGTCACACAATGCACGGAATAAATGGAAACAGAAAACTGATTCCTCAATGTTGGCTTCGATGATGAATGCTACAGGGGTGAAAACAAACATCAGATTCCCACTAGCAACTCCGATTCTCTCTAAAACAACGACACTCGATTCACTCATAGAGACACTAAATGGCAAGCTCCTAGAATTCCAGAATCGTCCCCTCAATCACACAGAAATTTTGGTTTTACAGGGCATTTGGCAAAGTCAAACTTACAACCAAATTGCTCAGCAGGGGGGCTACAGTGCTAGCTACTTTACTAACGTAGTCGCCCCAGAGTTACGCCAAAAATTGTCTTATCTGATCGGCAAGCGTGTGACTAAAAAGAACTGTCGAGTGTTGCTCGAGTCGTATGTCACTGAACAAACTTTTTCAAAACCAACACCACCAGGACAAAATCCTCCTACCGACTTTTTCCCCAATATTAAGCAGGAAATGTCACCTCGGTTCCCCAGTGGTTTAGTTCCGCTTAACTCTCCTTATTACATTGAACACTCTTCGCTTGAAGCACAGGTTTATGAAGAAATCATGAACCCAGGAGCTTTGATTCGCATTAAAGCTCCTCAGGAAATGGGTAAAACCTCGCTGCTATTAAGAATTTTGGAATATGCAAACCATGTGGGCTACCAGACAGTGAGCCTGAACCTGCAGGAGCAAGTTGACCAAAGCATTGTGAGCGATTTAAATCGTTTTTTGCGCTGGTTGTGTGCCAACGTCTCACGTCAGCTTGAGCTTGAGCCACAATTAGACGAGTATTGGGATGATGATATTGGCAGCAAAGTGAGCTGCTCCCTCTACTTACGAAATTATGTGCTAGAGCAAATTGACTCTCCTCTGGTTTTGGCTTTAGACGAAGTGAACCAGATTTTTGAGCATCCGCAAGTGGCGAAAGAATTTTTACCATTGTTGCGTTCTTGGTATGAAGACGCCAAAAGACAACCCATCTGGCAAAAGCTGCGCCTGATTGTGGTTCACTCAACTGAAGTTTATGTTCCCCTCCAGCTTCATCAGTCCCCGTTCAATGTCGGACTACCGATTCACTTAACCTGTTTTAGTTTAGAGCAGGTGCAGCAGTTAGCCCAGCGCTTTGGACTCAATTGGACAGACGATGAGGAAGCAAGATTATTGATGGACGTCGTTGGAGGACATCCTGCATTAGTACACCTAGCACTCTATCACCTCACCCGTACAGAAGTCACTCTAGCGCAACTGCTGCAAAGTGCTTCCACACCCACGGGTATTTATTACCATCATATGCAGCGTCACTGGGCAACTTTGCAGGCACAGCCAGAATTAGCATCTGCTCTTTATACGGTGATGAGTGCGTCTCAACCCGTACAATTAGAACCCATCGTTGCTTACAAATTAAGCAGTATGGGGTTGATTAAGTTAGATAACAATAAGTCTTTACCGAGTTGTCAGCTGTATCGGCAGTATTTTCAACCGATGTTCCTGACTGCGGCAAGCTAAGTATTACCTAAAACCTTGGATACGAGTTATTTATAATATTTTTCAACTTTTGCTTTTGCAGTGTATTTAAGGTTGATTGCGGACAGCGATTGGGCTTTAGCCCAGCCTCGAAGGGGCATCACCCGTTGTCCAGCGCCAAAGGGGGATCGCCATTCATTCAGCTATCAATGCCACTGAACCTCTGCCATTAGAATCCATCGAGACTTAAGTCATAAGAAAATCATATCAAATCCGTCTCATTGCCCATAAGAAAAACCTCTCTGCATCCGGTGTATCACCGCGCCAGTCCTAATTATGGGTATTCAACCGGAGATGATATCAAACCACAAGAGAAAGGTCAGACTGCATAAGTTAGATTAACTCACTTCTATTACTGGTTAAGTGGTGATGTTAGAACTGATTTATAAAGTAAACCTTAATTGTAGGGTGCGTTAAAGCAACGCACAACGCACCAACAAATGCGATGCGTTCCGGCAAGTTCTCACTCTCTCAAACTTTCAAATCCTTACATAGCCGTAACACATCCTACTTAATATTTACTTTATAAATGACCTCTTAGGCTAATTGTAGCTGTCTAAAAAAGATCGCAGGAAAAGCCAAAGTCACTTCAGATGCAGTTCTGACTTTTCACGGGATGTGGAAAAGACAGATTGGTTCGCGAGTTTTGTACGCTGGTTAAATACCCATATCGACGTATTTGCCGCTCACAAAGCCAAGTCCGGCTTTATTTAGGCTTAAAAAGTTTCAAAGCCCCAATACTAATCCCTCTTTTGTTACTACGAGGAGACAAAAATACTGCCCCAACTTTGTCATTTAAATGCCCTTATTGAAAAAACGTAAAAATAGGTTTTTTAGATTATCATCTACCACAATAAATAAAAATTTGAATATAAATATAAAGTGTTTTTAAGTTTATTGCTTTCTCATACTAAAGACTGATAGTTTAATTACGCTGCAGGTAAATGACAAAAAACAATTTCCGTGTAAATAGGCTTACTTATACACAGATTACGAGGGTTTATACAGGGTATCATGGCTAACCAAAACACTGTACAAAAACTGTAAGAAAAAATACTGAACTAAAAACAAATTTGTTTGAAGAACTAACCGATGCAGAACTTGGAGCAGTTAGACAGTAATGTATTAGACGTGGCTAACATCAGTTTTCAAATCAATTAGTTGCCATAACTAAGCATTGCAAGAACGGGCTTTCGAGATTCTTAAACAAGGTTTGAAAGATTTAGTTGAAGAAACTTCTAAATACAAGAAGAACTAGGTTGGGTTTGCGGATGATAAGCGCGAACCAATCTTCTTTTTCCATATCTCGTGAAAAGTTAGATATGCAGTTGCGTTCAAAAATGTAATTTACTCGTGGGGTTGTTAATTGTTAGTTGATTGTCAACTGTTAACCGTTAACAGCGCTCGTAAATTACTTTTGGCAAATGCAACTTGGTGTCAGTCGCAATAAATGTTGTACATCACGTCAAATAAGCCAACGGTAAGCTGATATGAGCAACGCAATTCCAAATTTGCTAGACATCAAGCTCCAGTCAAACACTCAGCAGCCTTCATCATCGCGCTTTCCAGAGTCTATCCTGACTGTTAGCCAGCAAGAGCTATCAAAAACTCAAATGATTGTTGATGGGGTACTACCGGATGACTTATCTGGTCACGTATTTATCATGGCTCCAGTAGGACATGTGGACTCTGAGCGCATCCCAGATACTTCTATTGTCCATCCATCCAAGGACGGTACTCCACTTTTTAATGGCAATGGAATGATCTATCGGCTTGACTTTGACAAGGCCCGACAAGTGGGGTTAAAGTCCAAGATTGCTAAAACGCCGTGCTACTATGCCGATGAAGCAACACAATCTGGAACCAAATATCAAGAGTATGGATTCCGCAATTTTGGCTTGGCACGTCTGTCACCTTGGTTGGGCGTTCGCAACGTGGTCAATACGGCACTGCTACCTATGAAATTTGGAGACGATAATGAACGTTTGCTAGTTACGTGTGACGTGGGTCGTCCATACGAAATCGATACACATTCCCTTGAGATTGTAACACCTATAGGATGGAACCAAGAGTGGAGACAACAGTTGCCACTCAATATTCCTTTTGAAATGGTAATGAATACGGCGCATCCTTACTTCGATGCCCATACCAGTGAAATGTTCACGGTTAATTACGGTAAGTCATTACCCACTCTTTTATCATCCATCGTTAAACCTGATGTGGCAAAACTGCCACAAGTCATCAAAGAAATCCTAGGAAAGTTCGCGAAATTCTTAGAAGCTCCGCAGGATATCAAAACGTTAGAAATAGCAAAAGGTATTTATGATATTTTAAAGATTTTAAACAAAGAAATTAATCAAATTCCGGGATTTCTTAAGAGCTTATGGCAAGGATTGCGACAACTGCTCCAACAACTGCTCAAAGAAGTGATAGAAGGAACTGCCCTAAAACGAATCGATGAAGTCAAACAACTGGTGGAAATCGTCAAGCAAATGTTGGAAGGATTGGATAAAATTGACGATTTTGTCTATCTCATTCGCTGGGACGGTAAAAGTGACATTGAGCGATGGCGGATAAAGCTTCCTGATGGCTCAGCAGTCAAGATTAAGCATACCATGCATCAAATTGGGGTGACTCAGGATTATGTGGTGCTGATGGACACGGGTTTCAAAGTAGGGCTGGAGCAGCTTGTTACCGAACCAATTATTCAGAATAAGAAGCTAGAAAACCGAAACAGAGAGTTACTAGACTCTCCAGAATCATCCGACGAAACATATTTATATATTGTGCGCCGTGCTGATTTGAAAGCCGGACAACGCCCAGCATCTAGTCAGAAGGAAGTTGAGGTTGTAGCACAGCAGGTGGTGATACCTGAAGGGGTTATTCACTTTGTCGTAGACTATGAAAATCCTCACAACCAAATTACACTTCATGTTGCTCATAGTTGTGCTTGGGATGTGGCTGAATGGCTGCGGGACAATAACACAACCTCTAAGCTGAATAATTCACACCGTCTGCAGGGAATGGTTTCGGGTCCAGTAGACATTCACTCGCTCGGACGATATGTGATTGATGGAGAAAAAGGAAAACTGGACCCGTCACAGTCGAAGGTGATTAGCGATCGCGACTTGACTTGGGCTGTCGCCATATACACCTACAACGAGCGCGCCGCCTCGAAAAAATTCGACAATATCTACTGGAACTCTTGGGGATGCTGGGAAGATCTGTTATCCGAATTTGTTGTCAAGCTGTATGAGAATTATCCTCAACGGAAGTTATCGCTCAAGGAAGTTCGGGAAATCACAAAACAGGGCGTACCTGCTAATATATGTCGGCTGGTTGCGGACTCTAAAGAATCAATGGCGATCGCCGACAGGTATAAGTTCCCGCCAGGTTACTTTGGCAACTCCGTCCAGTTCCTGCCACGAACTCACAGTGACGGTAGCTCAACTGATGGTTATATCGCGTGTACAGTTGTCTCACACAAGAGCGAAATCTGGATTTTCGACGCCAAAGATCTAGCTCAAGGTCCCCTTTGCAAGCTAAGTCATCCTCAACTCAAGTTTGGATTTACCACCCACACGACTTGGTTACCCAAAATTGCACCCCGCACAGCTAACTACTACATTCCTGTACGTAAGGATTTTGAAAATTTAGTCAACCAACAGCGTGCTGAAATCCAGAAACTGTTTGAAGAGGCAGTATACCCCAAATTTCCTTTAACAGCTTGGCCGTCTGTCCCCGATTCCATCACAACAGCGAGTCGGTGTGAACTCTCTGGCATCAAGCTGAATATTCTTGAGTCAAAATTGCCAGCTAAAAAACTTCCAGATGGACTGCACGGTCACGTCTTCATTATGGGTCCGGTCGGTTCTGTTGATTCTGGTGGTCTTCCTCACCCCAATGGGGATCCAATCTTCAACAGTGATGGCATGATTTACCGACTCGACTTTAATCGCAACGGAGAAGTCGGTTTGAAGACACGAATTGTCAAACCGCCATGTTACTACGCCGACATAGCAACTCAACTAAAAACTAAATATGCCAAGTATCGATTCCGCAATTTCGGCATTTCACGATTCTCCCCTGACTTAGGCTCTCGCAACCAGTTAAATACTGCTTTTGTGCCCATTTACAGTCAAGAAGAACCAGATCGCTTGCTAGTCACTTGTGATGCTGGTCGTCCCTATGAGATTGATACAGAAACCCTTAAAGTTGTGACGCCTGTTGGCTCAAACAAAGAGTGGCGTCCAGAGATTAAGCTGAATTTTCCGTTTCCACCTGTCCTAACTACAGCCCATCCCGCCTTTGATGCTCGCACTCGTGAGGTATTCACCGTCAATTATGGTCGGTCATTGTTTAATTTCCTCGAAACTATACCTTCGATTCACAAGCTGGATAAATTTCTTGATGAAGTTGATGAATTTCTGGCAAAAGATGTTTTCAAGACCTTTTCCCAAGTGTCCGATAAACTTCTTCAAATCTATAACAAGTTTGTTTCACCAGACATTAGTCCAGTACCTCAGGATTTTGTTTATCTCATCCGTTGGGATGGTGTTGGTCACTTGGAGCGATGGAAGTTAGTGCTTCCAGATGGAACTCGTGTTCAGATTAAGCAATCTCTACATCAGATTGGAATAACCAGAGACTACGTAGTCCTGATGGACACAGATTTCAAAGTTGGAATCACTCAGGCATTCAACAATCTTTTTCCGAGTCATAAGAAAGTAGAAGAACTCATAAGAAAGTTACTGACACTGCCAGTGTTACCGGATACTACACTTTATATTGTCCGTCGTGCAGACTTGAAAGCCGGACAACGCCCAGAAGTGAGTCACAAGGAAGTTGAAGTTGTAGCGCGGAAGATAGTCATCCCACAGGCTGCAATCCATTTTGTATCAAATTACGACAATCCTGACAACCAAGTTACGCTCTACGTAACCCATAACAGTGCAGATGTTGCTGAGTGGGTGCGCCAGAATGACAATTTAGCCTCTAGCCCCAAAACTCTCGTACCGCCGAACCTAGTAGGTATGCTGACTAGTGTGACGGACATTAGCCGTCTAGGTCGTTACGTCATAGATGGTGAAAGCGGAGAGATTCTTGATTCAAAGAAGTTAAGTGATTCCAGACAAACTTGGGGGGTAGGGCTTTATACTTACTGTGATAGGTTATCAACAGGTCTACCTTCAGCACAGGTAGAAAATATTTACTGGCAGTCTTCGGGATTCTGGCAAGAGCTATGTACAAAATTTATCTTCGACCTGTACAAAGATGACAAATACCGGGTCGTGTCACCGGAGGAACTACTTCACGCAGACAGTGGACGAAGCAGACCGTCTTGTTTATTCCGTCTAGATACAAAACACATGGTGATTGCTGACGCTTATGAATTTCCTGTGATTTCTGAAGACGACAAACACTGGGACAGTCACATGGTCTTGTCTCCACAGTTTGTACCCCGCGCTGATGGTGATGGTAGTTCAACTGATGGTTACATCGTTTGTACCGTTGTCTCAAAAGACGGGGATCAAATTTGGATCTTTGATGCCAAGGATCTGGCTCAAGGACCCCTTTGCAAGCTCGGTCATCCCTCACTAAATTTTAGTTATACAATACACACAGCTTGGTTACCTAAAATCGCGCCTCGTACAGCTGGTTATAACTGTCCCGTGCGCGAAGATTATCAAGACCAAGTGGAGAAAAATTCTCAAGATATTCAAGATTTGTTTGAAACGGAAGTTTACCCGTATTTTGAGGGCAATTCACCTGTAGTTTGAACTATTTCAAACCTTGAATTTTGTGCTGATTTAAGGGGATGATTGTGGAGGGCGATCGCCTCCCTTCTGGCACCTTTGCAATCGCTGCGAAGGCGGGCACTCTGTGCCATCGTACTCGTAGCGTAGCACAGTGAGCTTTACCTTAATGGCCCTGTGAGCGAAACAACAGTTATGTGCACCAACAACACGGCACTCAGCAGTGACGAAAGCAGTGATTGTCTGGACAGATCCTATTTACATCGGCAAGCGGCGCTTTCACTGCACTATTTGTATGACCCCAACGCTCACAGCAAGTAGGTAAGTATGGTGGTGTTCTTGCTATTGTCATCCCAAAAGTGCATAAGTTGATTTTGCTTACACTTATCAAGAATATGTGAGGAAAGCAAACAAGCTTATGTTCCTAAGATGAGAAGGAGGTCGAATTTGAAAGCTGGTTTGTTAACTGTTGTTGGCACAGGTATTCAATTGGTTGGTCATCTCACCTTAGCGGCAAAAGCTTGGATTGAGCAAGCTGACAAGGTTTTGTTCGCTGTCGCAGATCCAGTCACAGCAAAATGGTTACGCTCGCTCAATGCAACGGCAGAAGCCCTGCCTTATAATACCGACAATCAGCGGCGCAAACAGACCTATCGTGAGATGGTCGATGTGATTCTGTCCCAGGTTCGTCAGGGGTTGAATGTCTGTGCTGTTTTTTATGGACATCCGGGTGTATTTGCTGATCCAGCGCACGCAGCCATTCAACAGGCGCGACGGGAAGGCTTCCAAGCGCAGATGTTACCAGGAATTTCTGCAGAAGATTGCTTATTTGCTGACCTTGGTCTTGATCCGGGGCGCAATGGTTGTCAAAGCTTTGAAGCAACGGATTTTCTGATTCGGCAGCGCAGATTTGATCCCACGAGTGCTTTGATTTTGTGGCAGATTGCAATGGTAGGCAATCTTGGGTCTTACAAACCAGGAGAACAGTTTCGTCCTTTAACTGTATTGACAGAGGTCTTAAAAACACATTATGGCTCTGAACACGAAGTCATTGTTTATGAAGCAGCCGTTTATCATCCGGTCTGTAAGCCTGTTATCCAACGGGTGCCACTGGATAAGCTGCCAGAGACTAAGGTAAGGGAGGTTTCGACACTTTATGTTCCGCCTAAAGCCCCAGCACCTGTGGATCGTGAAATGCTGGAGCGGTTGGGTATGTCTGTGTCCATAGAACACATAAGGGAAGAAACTAGGTAATGGAACACTACGAGGAGACTTTAACAAACCTCAATCGGTCGATAAATAAGAATCCTGACGACATAAAGGCTCTTGCCCATCGAGGGGAGATTTACCGACTGATGGAACGTTATTTTGAAGCCCTGACAGATTTCAACCAGGTGATCCATCTGAAACCCGATTACGTTTGGGCGATCGCTCACCGGGGTGAAACTTACCATCGCATGAAACGCTTTTCTGAAGCTTTAGCTGATTTCAATCAAGCGATTGAGCTAGAACCTGACTATGCTTGGGCTATTGCTCACCGGGGCGTAACCTACCGCTTTCTGGGGGAAGCATATTATACAAAGGCACTGGCTGACTTAAATCGAGCAATCGAGCTGAAGCCGGATTACCTTTGGGCAATTGCCTATCGCTGCCGCGTCTATGCACTAATAAAGTACTACGAGCAAGCCCTGACTGACTTCGACCGAGCGATCGCCTTTGACGAAACCATATTTGGGAAAAATTGGCGAATTGAGAGAGGGTTGATCCTTTGCTACAACGGTCAATATTCTGAAGCGATCGCCTGTTGCGAGCAGAGATTGCACGAAGATCCTTATGACACTACAGCTTTGTATTGTATTGCAGTAGCTAAGGCTCGCTGGCAAGGATTGGACAAAGCCAAAAGCGAAATTGCAAACGCGCAAACAGCGTTACTCTCTAAATGGGAGACAGGAGATCACGGAGATATCCTGTATCGGCTTAGCGGCTTAGCCATATTAGAAGGTAATACTCAGCAAGCATGGCAGTATCTCCAAGAGGCTATTCCGCTCAATGATGAAGCCATTGAGTTAGTCAATTGCGATCCAGCTTGGTTGGACGGGCGACATGACTCAAGAACTCAGGCATTACTGACTAGTCAAGCTTTTGAAGCGACAAACCTCAAGGAATTAAGTGTTCACTAAGCGTTAAGAAGGAATTTGATTCAGATGAGCCAGAACATTCACTCTCGTGCCCAAAAGGCAGAAACACTTCGCTTAACAGGGGCATATGAAGAAGCTATCAAAGTTTTTGAAGAGCTCCAAAAGGAGAACCGAAACAGTGCTTGGAATGCTTGGGTTAACGCCCACCTAGGAGTAACTTATTACCAGATAATGGATTATGAGAAGGCAAGACAATATTTAGAAAAGGCCATTGCACAAAATGATGGATATCTTTGGGCTCACGCACAATTAGGGGAAACCTATCGTATGTTGGCGATCGTGGACAGGCGGAACAAGGATGAGATTGAGAATGCCATAAAACATTTCCTCAAAGCGATTGGTTCTGATTTAGAAAATAGTGACTATGCATGGGCATTAGCTCACTTAGGAGCAACTTACCGCCTGGAAATGACTCGTGAACCCAACATATATGACGATAAAATAGAGATAGATCAAAACAGCAAAGAAAATGCATTAAAGTGCCTTAGCAGAGCAATTGAACTTATCCCCACCTATGCCTGGGCTTGGGGTATGCGAGCATCAGTTTACAGATTAGCTCAAGAATATGAGGATTCATACTGGGATCTGGAAGTTGAGACAGTAATAGCTCCAGATATTGAAGTCTTGCAAACCTCTCGTTCACCGGTTCCTTTATTGGTAAGTAAAAGGTTAAATCTTCACGAGCATGCATTACTGTCTCTTTATTTGACAAAAGAAGGATACCAAGAAGGGAGAGTTGTAAAGGAGAAACAAAAAGAAGAGAGAATAAAACACTGTAGGAGAGGAATTGCTTATGCCCAAAAAGCTTTGATCGTTCAACCAGGTGACCTTATTGCCAAGCTAATTCTTCTGGTAGCTAAAGTGAAGCTAGAGAAAGAAGAAGCTGAGCAAAAGAAAGATCTGAATGATACTACACCAGAAGAACTAGACAAAGAAATATCTCGATTGTTGAATGACTTAAAGTTAGTATTTCCTGAACAGTGTAAGACGGTATTACACTATTTAATTAAGGCTGGACAGATTTGTTTTGAGAAATGTTTGTATGATGAGGAGAGTTTGAAAGAGTTTAGTGACAAAATAAGTGAGGAACACCCAATCAAACAACTTGTTTTGAATGATTTGCTCCAAGACCCTACTTTACGTGAGGACTTTCAGTCAAATCCTGATGAAAAAGCAAAACTGTGGATATGGCAAAACTTTGCACTAACGGAGTCATGTAGCCATGTACTTTTCCTACTTGCTGACTTAAGCTACCTGACAAAACTTCCTAAGCTAGGGGACTCAGAATATTATCGATGGCTTGCCAATTTAATCAATCGTTACTTCAATTTTGAAAGGACTTTGCAAACTCCAGCATTGCCGAATGATAGACGGTGTGAACTCCTAAGGAATTTTAAGTCGAGTTGGGAGAAAAGCATCAACTCATAGAGCAGTTGAGGGGGCAGTTTGACAAGCAAACTGATTAGTACTGAGGAGCCTGATCTACAGCTTCCTAAGTGAATCAATGACTAATAAATCAAGTATCAGGAGGATATAGTATGGGTAAGCTGTTTCATTTGTTAACAGATTTAGCACTTGACCCCAAAAAACAAAGTATCTTCATCAATAACCCCAGATTCTTAATGGATGAAGTGGGTTTATCTCAAGCAGAGCAAACTGCAATCATGAGCAAAGAAGATGCTAAAGTTGCAGCGTTTTTTGCACACGAAATAGTTCAACCCGCTGTTACTACTAGCGATCCTGGACCTGATCCCTTGCCAGATCCAGATCCCTTTCCTTTGCCAGATCCAGACCCTTCTCCTTCTGATCCACTAAAAGAACCCTAAGTGGGATTTGCTTGTAGAGAGTGCTATTACAGCAGTTTTCACGTATTTGAACCACACTGTAAGGGCACAGCAATGCTGTGCCCCTACGGCAAATGTGGTCTATTTACCTGAAAATAGCTGTAAGCTCAATTTTCTGAGTTTTGAGAAGTCTGCATTCAGTTCAACGTAGCTTGTAAAGAACTTGGCGGACTGACGTATATGCTTAGCTGACTTTTCACGGTTGGGTAAAAACCTAGAAAAATCTGCCAGCCTCCGTAAGATGCCCGATGAAAGATTGTCATTTTTGTATACCAGTACTTTCGGGGCGATTTTTCCGTCAATACGAGGCTTAGAACCCGTTAACTTGTAATGAGGAAGCTCCCAAAGGGAGCCGCTTCGCTAAGGCAAATTTTTCAGTCTTTCGATGAAACGGTATGTGGATTCATGTCATTTTAAGGGTTTCCCCAAGCCTGATTTTTCCGTTTGTCATTTTCAAGAATCTCAAATTATTGAAAATAATGCTGTGGAAAAAGCCACGCTGTTTCATAGTTTGAGAACTTCCTGTGAAAAGTCAGATATGCTTAGTAGGTGAGATGAAAGTGAAATCCCTCATGACTCCCCAAGATTGAGAAAGTAAAATAATATTTTATTAAACTCAAACCGCAGTTGTTGCGGTTTTTTTCTAATAATAGCTCCTTGAAAGGAGGTAAAGATGCACAAAGTTTCAGGTTACCAAGTTACTGAAAAACTGTATGAAAGCAGCAACTCCCTAGTCTATCGCGGATATCGGCTAGAAGATAACCAACCTGTTATCCTTAAAATGCTCAAACAAGCCTATCCTCCACCTGAAAAAATTGCTTGGTTCAAACGAGAGTATGAAATAACCCGAAGCATTAACCTAGCAGGTGTAATAGATGTTTACAGTTTGGAAAACCCAGAAAATAACTGGGTCATCGTGTTGGAAGATTTTAGCGGCGAATCCCTCAATAGAATAATCTCCAAGAAGCAATTCACAATTGCTGAGTTTCTCCACCTGGCAATTGAGATTATTGACATTCTCGCTCAGGTTCACCAGCAGCATATTATTCATAAAGATATTAACCCATCAAATATCATTTTAAGTCAGAAGACAGGTAAGCTTAAGCTCATTGATTTTGGGATTTCAACAACACTGTCCCGGGAAAACGCAACCTTTCGCAACCCAAATGTGTTAGAAGGGACGCTAGCTTATATCTCGCCAGAACAAACGGGTCGAATGAATCGAGCAATCGATTACCGCACTGATTTTTACTCGCTGGGGGTGACCTTTTATGAATTACTGACAGGAAAGTTACCTTTCCCTACAGATGATGTTTTGGAATTAGTGCATTGTCATATCGCCAAACAACCTACACCACCGCACGAACTCAAGCCAGAAATTCCACCAATTATTTCGGCGATCGTATTGAGATTGATGGCGAAAAATGCTGAGGAGCGCTATCTATCAGCGTATGGGATAAAGGCAGATTTAGAAGAATGTCTCAGACAGTGGCAGAGCAAAGGGCGAATTGATCCTTTCCTAATTAATCAGCACAATGTTTCTGACCAATTTCAAATCCCGCAAAAACTGTATGGACGAGAACAGGAAATTTCCACCTTATTAGCTGCTTTCGATCAAGTCAGCCAAGGAGCCAGTGAAATGATGCTGGTGTCGGGCTATTCTGGTATTGGAAAGTCAGTGTTAATACAAGAGGTATATAAGCCACTAACGCGCCAACGCGGCTATTTTATTTCTGGTAAGTTTGACCAGTTTCAACGAGATATTCCCTACGCCTCCTTAATTCAGGCATTTCGGTCATTAGTACAACAGTTACTTACAGAAAGTGAGGCGGAGATTAACAATTGGCGAGAAAAGTTGCAAGTGGAATTAGGGGAAAATGGACGGGTTATCATTGAAGTCATTCCTGAGGTAAAACTGATTATTGGTTCACAACCACCCATACCAGAACTTCCTCCGGTAGAATTGCGGAATCGCTTTAATCTTGTTTTTCAAAAGTTTATTAAGATATTCACTCAACCCGAACATCCGCTAGTCATTTTCTTAGACGACTTACAGTGGGCAGATACAGCTTCGCTGGAATTCATTCAACTGCTAATGAAAGCAGGAGAAAATAAATATCTTTTTCTCATTGGGGCATATCGAGATAATGAAGTAAACGAGGTGCATCCACTGATTCAAACTTTAGAAAAAATTGAAAAAGCAAGAGTAATAATTAATAGAATATTACTTCCACCATTAGCCTTAAGCGATGTTACACAACTTATAAGTGATACGTTTTTTGTAGAATCAACAACTGCAAAACCGCTTGCCCAATTGATACAGGAAAAAACTGGTGGGAATCCGTTTTTCATCAATGAGTTTCTAAAATCTTTGTATTCTGAAGGATGGTTATATTTTAACTATGGTTCTCAAAGATGGCAGTGGGACTTAGAACAAATCAAAGCGCAACCACTGACAGATAATGTTGTGGACTTGATGACTAAAAACGTAAAAAAAAGACCCACAGAAACTCAGGCAGTATTAAAATTAGCAGCTTGCATAGGTAACCAGTTTGACTTGAAAACACTGGCGATCATATATGAAAAATCTATCCGGGAAACTGCAGCAGATTTACGGTCAGCGCTCCGCTCGGGCTTAATCATACCTCTTAGCTATGTCTACCAATTAGTGGAACTTGATGTAGAAGGTTTGTCAAATCGGTTAGTTGCAGAATACAAATTCGCCCACGATCGCATCCAACAAGCAGTTTACTCGCTCATTCCCAAGACAAAGACACAGGCAGTACATCTACGCATTGGAAAGTTGTTACTGCAAAATAGATCATCTGAAGAACCTGAACAAAAGCTGTTTGAGATTGTTAATCAGTTGAACAAAGGTCGGGAGCTCATTGAGGGACAAACAGAGCGAGATGAGTTAGCTCAATTAAATCTACGGATGGGGAAAAAAGCCAAATCCTCAGCAGCTCGTCAACAGGCTTTCAATTATCTCCAAATCGGCATAAGTTTGTTGGGAAAAAAGAGTTGGTCGCAGCAGTATAACCTCTCCTTAGATTTGTATGTTGAAGCAGTAAAAGCGGCTTATACAATTGCCAACTACGACGAAATGGAGCGATTGAGTAAAATAGTTTTGCAAAAAGCTCAAACGCTGCTAGACAAAGTTAAAGTCTATGAAGTCAAAATGCAAGCTTATTGTGCCCAAATTAAATTTATAGAAGCAATCAAGACAGGGCTAGAAGTTCTCAAGTTACTTGGGGTAGAATTACCCGAAAGACCAAGCCAATTAGATCTAACGCGAGAAATAGAGCAGATAAAATTTGCTTTAGGGGGGAGACAAGCCAACGAGCTAATCGATTTACCACAAATGACCGATCCACATAAACTAGCAGCTATGCGGGTTATGAACTACTTGTTTGGTCCTGCTTTCATAGCAATGAACCAACTGAGCTTGGTCAATTGGTGCCGTCAGGTGAAGTTATCAATTCAGTACGGGCATTCTGCTGATTCTGCTTTTCCGTATGTAGGTTATGGGCTTATTCTCTGCTTAACAGGAGAGCTTGATACTGGCTATCAGTTTGGTCAACTTGCTTTGAAGTTAATAGAACAATTCAAAGATAAAACATTCAAAGCAAGAACTTATGCAATGTATAACTTATTTCTCAAGCATTGGAATGAACCTCTGCGGGACACATCATCTTTTTGCTTGGAAGCTTATCAAAGTGGGATAGAAACTGGAGATTTTGAATATGCTGCGTCTGCGATAGCTGGATATGCCTATGCTTTATACCTAAGTGGAGTAGAACTAATGGATGCTAAGAAAGAGATGGCAAAAGCGATCACAGCTACTAGTCAAACTCAGCAGGAAGCTTACCTTCATTGGACCCAAATGTATATGCAGGCTATCCTTAACTTGCTGGGACAAGCCGACAATCCATTACGTTTGATTGGTGAAATATACGACGAACAGAAGATGATGCCAGTTCATCTTGCAGCTAAAGATCGAAGTGCAATGATGCACGCTTATTCACATAAACTTCCTCTGTGTTATCTTTTCCAGGAATTTCAGCAAGCCGTTGAAAATGCAGACCAGTTTGAAGAATATGCTGCTAATGCAGGCTCATCATTCATCCTTCCCACTGCCTACTTCTATGACATACTGGCTCGGTTAGCAGTTTATCCTAATGTCTCAGAGGCCCAAAGAGAACAAATCCTGAGAAAGGTTGCTGCAAAACAAGAAAAAATGGAACTATGGGCAAAGCAAGCTCCCATGAATTTTCTGCACAAATTTTATCTGCTAGAAGCCGAACGTGCTCGCGTATTAGGCAGAGATAAGGATGCCAGGGAATATTACGATCGCGCCATTACCCTAGCCCACGAAAACGAATATCTCAACGAAGAAGCCCTCGCCTACGAGCTGGCAGGTAGATTTTACCTAGCCAGAAACCAAAACCATGTTGCTCGCCACTACCTGCAAGATGCCCACTATGCTTATCAACGCTGGGGGGCTGTGGCTAAAGTCAAGGATTTGGAGGCACGATACCCACAGTTTTTAGCCAATACCTCAACAGATACTTTTCCAACTCGCTTAAATCTCTCAACTACCGACACGGGTAAAACGACATCTGATGTCTTAGATTTAAACAGCGTACTGCAAGCTTCGCAAGCTCTAGCTAGCGAAATTGTGCTGGAAAAGTTACTGCAAAAATTGATGCGACTTGTGATTGAGAACGCAGGTGCTCAAAAAGGTTTTATGATTCTACAGCGCTCAGGTCACTGGGTTATTGAAGCTCAAGGAACTGTAGATTCTGATAACGTTACCATACTGCAATCCCTTCCCTTAGACTGCGAAGATTCTGACAGTTCACTTCCCCTCGTCTGTGCCGCCATCATCAACTATGTCGCTCGTACTCAGGAAAATGTGGTCTTAAATAATGCTGTCCATGAAGGACAATTTACCCGCGATCGCTACATTGTCGCCACTCAACCAAAATCCATTCTCTGCACTCCCCTACTCTATAAAGGCAAACTGAGCGGCATTTTATATTTAGAAAATAATCTCACAACAAGCGCATTTACGAGCGATCGCGTCGAAGTCCTAAAAATCCTTTCTGCTCAAGCAGCCATCTCAATTGAAAATTCCCGTCTCTACGAACAGTTGGAGGATTACAGCCGCACTCTCGAACAGAAAGTGAAGACGAGAACCCAGGAATTAGAAGAAAAAAATCAGGATTTGGCAAGTCTGTTGCAAAAGCTCAAAGCCACGCAAGCTCAGATTATCGCACAAGAAAAATTGGCTTCTCTGGGCGCTTTAACAGCGGGTATTGCTCATGAAATCAAAAATCCCTTAAACTTTGTTAACAACTTTGCCGAACTTTCTGTAGAGTTAACCCAAGAACTGCTCGAAGAAATTGAAAATCAACAAGACCGATTAGACTCAGAATCGAGAGAATACATTGAAGAGATTTTAAATGATCTTAAGCAAAACGCTAAAAAAATTAATGAGCATGGCAAACGAGCAGATAATATAGTGCATGGAATGCTGATGCATTCTCGGGGTCAAACTGGCGATCGCCAACAGACTGACATCAATGCAATGCTTGCAGAAGCTATTAGTTTAACTTATCACGGGATGCGTGCTAAGGATCCTGCCTTTAACATCGTTATAGAAACTGACTATGATGACAACCTTGATTTAATCAATGTTGTGCCGCAGAATATCAGTCGTGCTTTCATAAATCTTATTAATAATGCTTGCTACGCTACGTATACAAAGAAAATGCGTTTTCAAGCCGAGGGTAACGCTGAAGAATTCTTACCTAAACTCATATTGAGTACAAAAGATTTAGCTAACTACATAGAAATACAGATCCAAGATAACGGCGAAGGTATTCCGCAGAAATTGCGAGATCAGATTTTTAATCCTTTTTTTACCACCAAGCCACCCGGCGAAGGAACGGGTTTGGGTCTTTCTATTACTCATGATATTATTGTTCAGCAGCATCAAGGAAATATCAGAGTAGAAAGCCAAGTAAACTCTTATACACTGTTTATCATCACTTTACCCAAGAATTTTCCCTATAAAAAAGAAATTTAAAAATGGAAGTAATGGTTGTAGACGATGAACAAGACGTTCAATTTTTGTTTGAGCAAAGATTTAGAAGAGAACTCAGACAAAATCAAATCTCCTTATATTTTACCTTGTCAGCAGAGGAAGCACTGGAACAATTACGAAGTAACCCAAGTAATTCTTTATCTCTGATACTGACAGATATCAATATGCCTGGTATGAACGGGCTAACTCTTCTCAAAATTATTAAAGAAAATTATCCTACTTTAAAAGTGTTTGTCATTACTGCTTATGAGGATGAACAGAATTATTTAACTGCTAAAAGATATGGGGCTGATGGTTTTATCACAAAGCCAATAGAATTTAACAAACTTAAGGAAAAAATATTGAATTCGTAAACAATCCCAATCAGGACAAAACTATGCCAGCTAAAATACTGGTTGTGGATGATGAGCCTGACTTAGAACTGCTGCTTTGTCAGGCATTTAGAAAAAAAATTCGTCAAAAGCAATTTCAATTAATTTTCGCCCAAAATGGATTAGAAGCCCTCGAAAAGCTAGAAGCTGAACCGGATATAGATATAGTTTTAACCGACATCTATATGCCGGAAATGGATGGGCTAACTTTACTTACTAAACTTAATGAGTTATATCCTATCATTAAAGCAATCATTATTTCTGCCTATGGCGATATAGAAAATATCAGAACGGCAATGAATCGGGGTGCTTTTGACTTCCTGACTAAGCCGATTAATTTTCAGGATTTAGAAATTACTACTAACAAAACTCTGCAACATGTGCAGCGGATGAAAGCGGCTCGCGAACAGGAGCGTTTAGCACAGCAGGCTCAAGCAGAATTATTGAGCCGTCTGCAACAAGAGGTCACAGAACGCCAGCGAGCAGAGGAAGCATTGCGCGAAAGTGAGAGAAGACTGGCTCAATTTCTGGAAGCTGTGCCAGTGGGGGTATTTGTCGTTGATACTAACGGTAAACCCCACTATGCCAATCAGACAGCACAGCAAATACTGGGCAAGGGAATTGAACTTGGAGCTACAGCTGCACAATTGACCGAGATTTATCAAGTTTATCAGGCGGGAACGGAACAGTTGTACCCCACGCAAGAGCAACCCATTCTACAAGCATTAAATGGGGAAAGTGTAACCGTTGATGACATGATGATCCACCAAGCTGACAAAATTATCCCTTTAGAGGTGTCAGCAACCCCGATTTATGATGAGAAGGGAGAAATTGTCTATGCCATAGCTGCTTTTGCTGATATCACCCAACGCAAACAAGCGGAAGCGGAGCGAATTAAGTTTACCCAAGAACTAGCACTCAAAAACGCAGCTTTACAGCAGGCAAAAGACGCATTAGCTGAATCCAACCGTACCTTAGAACAAAAAGTCGAAGAGCGTACTTGCGAACTCTCACAAACCCTCGAAATTCTTAAAGCCACTCAAGCTGAATTGGTGTTTGAAAACGCTCTGCTTAAAAATGCAGAACAATCTTCAACTTTTGATTATCAAGTAGGCGGTAGTTTGCCAATGAATGCTCCTACATATGTGGTGCGTTCTGCAGATCGTTTGCTCTATCAAGCACTAAAGCGTGGAGAATTTTGTTACATTTTGAACACACGCCAAATGGGCAAGTCAAGCCTCATGGTACACATGATGGACTATCTCCAAAAAGAGGGGTTTAGCTGTGCAGCGATTGATATCACTCGCCTTGGCACTGAAAACGTGACTCCTGCACAATGGTACAAGGGATTTGCCGTGGAGTTATGGCAAAATTTTAATTTGTTTGGAAAAGTCAATCTGAAAGCTTGGTGGAATGAGGAAAAAGATTTATCGCCTATCCAATGCTTGAGCAGATTTATAGAGGATATTATACTTGCTCAGGTTAAGAGTGAAAAGGTATTTATTTTTGTAGATGAAATTGATACTGTTTTGGGCTTAAATTTTCCAGTCAATGACTTTTTTGCTCTCATTCGTTCTTGCTATAACCAACGTAGTATTAATCCAGAGTATGAACGTTTAACTTTTGCTTTGTTTGGAGTAGCAACACCTTCAGATTTGATAACTGATCCCCAAAGAACGCCTTTTAACATTGGTCAAGCAATTCAACTCAATGGCTTTCAAATTCATGAAGCTCAACCTTTACTTTATGGATTGACAGAGAAAGTGAGCAATCCACAAGTGCTGCTCAAAGAAGTGTTAGCTTGGACAAGCGGTCAACCTTTTCTGACTCAAAAACTTTGTAAACTCATACGCCGTGCTTCATCCCCGATTCCTACAAATAATGAAGCGCAATGGGTTGAACATTTGGTACGGACTTGTGTGATAGACAATTGGGAATCTCACGATGAGCCAGAGCATTTGAGAACTATCCGTGACCGAATTCTTAACAGTGAACAGCAACCTGTTCGGCTACTACAACTTTATCAACAAATTTTGCAGCAAGGAGAAGTTGTCTCTGTAGACTCTCCAGAGGAAAGGGAATTGCTGTTATCCGGGCTAGTTGTCAAGCAACAGGGTTCTTTAAAAGTGCATAACCGTATTTATGAATTAATATTTAATCCTAGTTGGATCAATCTCCACCTGTAAATTTTGAATTTTGAATTTTGAATTTTGAATTGCTTATAGGCTTGTGTCTACTCAAATTCCTCACTCTCCATTACATCCTCCAAATAATGTAGCCCAACCACCAAAATTACCTCGCCCACGGCTCCACTGGCTACAACCCTTGGCATTGCTTGCACCTGCTGGAATTTGGTTGTTGCTTTTGCTGGTGCTGCCAACACTGATAATCTTTGAGTTAAGTTTGGTACCAAATATTCGCCCTGGAGATGTGGTGAACCCCAGTGGATTTGCGAACTACATCCGGATATTTGACCCCTTATACCTGCAAGTTATCGGGCGATCGCTCTTTTTTGCAGTCAGTTCCACAATCATTTGTTTAATCTTGGGTTTCCCCGTCGCCTATTGGATTGCTCAGAGAGCACCTTGGCGCTGGCGAAATTTGCTACTTATTGGCTTTATCTTGCCTTTATGGACTTCGTCTTTACTTCGCTCTTATGCTTGGATTACAATTCTCCGCCCTACTGGGTTACTCAATAGCATTCTTAGTAGTTTCAGCTTACCGACTTTAGATGTCCTTAACACCAGTCCAGCTGTCTTAATTGGCATGAGCTATAGCTTGTTGCCGTATATGGTTTTGATTTTATACGCTGCTCTAGAAAAACTAGACAAGCGTTTGCTAGAAGCCGCAGCTGATTTAGGCGCAAATCCCGTGCAAACTTTTTGGAAAGTCACTGTACCTCAAACTCTCACAGGAATTGCTGCAGCTTCTTTTTTGGTGTTCATCACGGCATTTGGCGATTTTATCAATCCCGAATTACTTGGTGGTGCTTCCAGTATGACGGCGGCGCGGTTGGTTTACAACCAGTTTCTTGGAGCAACCCAAAATTGGGGATTTGGTTCAGCTTTGAGTATGACAATAATTTTGGTTGTTAGTATGGCTATTGCTCTTTTAATTAAGTTTGGCGAAGCTACACCAAAGCAATAAAAAAAATTGGCGTTGCTAATTAAGAGGTCATTTATAGCAATCCGCGCAGGATTTATGAAAAATCTTAAGTATTGTAGGGTGTGCCGTGCTTACCGTATTTTGCCCACTAGATTTAGGTTTTGCGTTCGCACTGCCCTATTAACCGTGTCGTTCAAAAATCTGCACAGGAGTCCTATATAAAGTAAAAATAAATTAAAACACAACTGAAAATTTAACTCGCTTTTGCTTCATCGCCTAATGCCTCTGCCGCAGCAGCCAACCTAGCTGCTCCAGGTTGAACTATCTGAGCCACTTGGCTAAGAGGCAGATGATTAATTTGCCTAAGAATCAAACTTAAATCTGAAGCTTCTGATACTGGCTTGCCTTCTAAGCAGCAGAGTAACTCCTCGAATGTATAGCCTGCTCGCGCTGCTATTTGAGCCAAATTTTCTGTATCTGGCACCTTAACGCCCTTTTCCCACATTTGAACAGCAGTCGCAGAAACTCCCAACAGCTTACCAAAAGCTCGCTGACTCATCGAACCACGAGCTAGCTTGATGATCTCAATCAGTTTTTGTCTGCTTTTTGAGCCACACCCCCAAATTTTATTTGGGGGATTCTGGCTGGAAGTTGGGATTAGCTTTTTGCTCGATTTTGTTTGCACAAAATAGCTATCTGGCTAACCTTTTCCAGCTTAAAGCAGAACCGCTCTACCGGGCAATCAGGACACGGGGGTTCAGACTCGCTTACTACTCTCGCGGTTTAAATCGACGCTTTCATGTCTCCAAAAAGAACAGCTCCGTCCTTGGGACAAATCCCTACATGAAAACTTTCCTGATTCTTTATCCAGAAATTATCCGCTGAACTACCCCCTGCCTTTAGGCATGGGGTACCAACTTGCTGTGCAAGTTTCGTTTACCCTTACAGGTTCCGACTCCTCACAAGCTATTGGATTATTGCACATCAACTCTGTCCCACCAATGGTAGGAGACTTTGGACTAACCTCGGTTCTCGTTGATTGATTTGACCGTTTCTGCCAACCGTGCAACAAAGATTGTTCCATCCCTAACCAACCATCTCTGGCTAGCTGGATTGACAGAGTTTCTGTTTTTGGGTCAACGTAACGACTCAGATAAGCAGATAAAATATCACGTTGCATTTTCAAACCGCATTCAGAGCAGTTATGCACTCGTTGAGATAATGATTTTTTCTGCTTATTACCACACAAACAAGTTTGAGACAGTGCAGTATACCTCGTCGAAAACATTAGAACTTGACCACCAGCATTTTCAGCTTTGCGTTTTAGTTCGGATTGAAAACTTGATGGGGACTTAAAGCTTATGGACTTACCCCAATTTTTTTGCCATGCTTTAACCGAAACTTTCTCAGCTTTTATATTCTTGCCGAGTTTTAAAGTTTGGTTAACTAGCTTGCCATGTAAGGACTTACGGTAAGCAGCTTGTTTACGTTCTATTTCACGTTTCTTAGCTACAGTCTTTTTATAGCAATTTGACTTATTCCAACGCTTTTTACCTTTTTTAACTGTACCGTTGGAGTTGAAATTATCAGGATTACCAGCACGACGTTGCCTATTTAGCTTACGTTGTAGTTTTCTAACTTCTTTTTGTTTTGAAGTTAATTCCATAGCAAAGGGAGTCCAGATAGTCTCACTATCCCCAACAATAGCTACAGTACTAACGCCTAAATCAATTCCAACCGTGCCATCATTGACGATATTTTTAGGCTTTTGATAGGGTATCCCTTCACAAATTAACTGTGCAAACCAGTAAAGTTTTTGATTAAGAATACGACGTACTAAGCGAACATATTTAATCTTTGAGTTTAAACCGTGCAGAATTACAGGGTCGTTATTAATGATGGCTTTTAGCTTCAACCCAGACCATTCAACACCATTACCAGTAAGCGCGAATACCTTGCTTATTGGTTTTACCTTCTAGAGATGCAAATTGACCTTTTTGCTTAAATCTTACCTTTCTAGCCTTACCAAACGCCATTTTTTCTAAAGCTTTAAAAGCCCTAGTAGCTATTTTTTGAATGGTATTAGCATCAAGGTGAGTTTTAATCCAAACACTAGCTATTGCTGTTTTATTTGCAAAAGCTTGTAAGTCATAATCGCTAAAACGGTAAGACTCTCTGGGTTTTTGAAATACTGTTGACGCATTGTCCCCTAGAAAATGAGCCAGCCTTTGTTTTGTTGATCTGTCGGCGTAGTCGGGTACTCGTTGTAGTAAGGCTGGCTCATTTTCTTTACGTGGAAGACCTCGTGACCGTTCTTTTTTATTAGCTTTGTTAATAGCCTTAGCCTGTCGGTAAAGCTTAGAATTACGAAATAATTCTAGTCTGGTTTTACCTTCAGACAATACAGCATTATAAAGTTGTCGCCCTGCCTCACATCTTGCAGCAAGTACAGACAAATCTCTAGAAGTCGCAATTAATGGTATTTCTGTGACAAAACTGGTAGTAGTTGCTGCCAAAAGTAAATCACCCCCTTGTGGTTGCTTTATTAGTTTTCTACATCCTATCATATAGATACGACATAGAAAAATATGGTTACAGAAAATGTCTGAAAAATTTAAATCAAACAATAATATCGTTTACTCATGCAAATACCATGTTATTTTCTGCCCAAAATACCGCAGAAAGGTATTAGTTAATGCCGTTGCATCTAGGCTAAAAGAATTAATCGCTCAAATAGCTATTGAGATTAAAGTTGAAATCTTAGAGATGGAGATAATGCCAGACCATGTGCATCTATTAATTGAAGTAGACCCCCAATTTGGGGTACATAAAGCTGTGAAAAGATTTAAAGGGGCTACTTCTAGATATTTGAGGTTAGAGTTTCCTGAATTAAAAAGCAGACTTCCATCTTTGTGGACTAATTCTTACTTTGTTTCAACAGTAGGAGGCGCACCACTGGATGTAATTAAAATGTACATTCAAAACCAAAAAGAAACTTGACGGCGATTAAAATCGCCCCCGCCTAGCCCCCATAAATAGAATTTAGGGGCTACCCCGGCGCGGTTATTCTGGTGTACTTTCAACCGTGGATTCTGGAAAAAACATTGCAGTTTAAGCATAACTTTCTAGATATTGCTATCTATGTATCTCATCACTGCTGAAATTATTATAACACGGCAATTAAAATTGCTCGTGTCAGCTTTGGGCCCCGATTTAAAAATGCGGGGCTACCAGCTATCCCGTGATTTTAAGGTGTATTCACTGCTGGGTTGTTACTCACAGGACTTACGCAACTGGCACAGGCGATCGCTACATTTCAGTACATATGTATTGTAGGGGTGACGCAACTGGCACAGGCGATCGCATTTATATAGTATTTCCGTACTATCCAAGAGAGGCTTGCTAAAATTAGTAACAGTGATCGCCTGTGTGAAGCTTTCTTCAAATCATGAGAAAATCAGTTGAGGATGCGTAAAATAAATTCTCTAGTTTCTGAGATTTACTAAGCTTAACTATTGCCAGTATTTGTTAAGTAGTCAAATTAATTATACTGTGACAAATTTGGCAGAACACTTAGAACATATTAGTCATGATAAAATTAACCGCTATCTGAAAAATGAGAGGCTAACACCACGGTTGCTTTGGGATAATGTTAAAAATATCATCCAAGTGAGTCATAGTGCATATCTAGTTTTTGATGACACAGTAATTGATAAAAGGTACGCCACAGAAATAGAGACAAGCAAACGGCAATATAGTGGTAACCAACATGGTGTTATCCAAGGAATTGGGCTAGTAAATTGTATATATGTCAATCATGAGATTGGAAAGTTTTGGGTAGTTGATTATCGCATTTTTGATCCAGACACAGATGGTAAATCAAAGATAGACCATGTGACAGAAATGCTGCAAAACCTTGTGTATCATAAGGATTTACCGTTCCAGTCCGTCTTAATGGACAGTTGGTATGCGACAAATAAATTGATGTTATATATTGATGATTTAGGAAAATATTATTATTGCCCTCTGAAACGTAATCGACTCGTTGATGATACAGTCGGTCAAAAAGATTATCAAAGAATTGAATTGTTATCTTGGGATAAACAGGAGTTAAAATCAGGTAAAATAGTTAAAATAAAAAAGTTCCCTCAAGCTAAAAAAGTGAAGCTCTTCCGGGTGACTGTCTCAACCGACAGAACGGACTTTATCGCTACAAACGATTTATCTCTAGATTCTACGGACGTTGTGCAAAAAGTGTGTAAGGTTCGATGGAAGATTGAGGAGTTTCATAGAGAATTAAAGCAATTGACTGGTATTGAATCATCTTAATGCCGTAAGGGGTCGTATCCAAAGAAATCATATTGCCTGCGCTATTTTAGTCTGGCTTAGGCTCAAATATTTAGCTTATAACACTGGTCAAACAATCTATCAAATTAAGCATGGATTGTTATCAAATTATTTAGTTCAGCAACTGAAACGCCCGGATGTTTCCATGTTTATCGCTTAGTTGTTTGGCGTGTGGCGCGGTTACACCGCGCCATTGCTTGTGACACTTGCGTAAGTCCTGACTCAACTTTAATTACAAGTTTGCTTGTCATTCTATAAGGTATCACTTAATTCCAAACAAATATTCAACTCGCCTTAGCTTCATCGCCTGACGCCTCAACAGCAGCAGCCAATCTATCCATTACGGCTCTACCAATTATCGCCACTTCATTCAATGGCATAGACTTGATGTGCTTCACTATCTGGTTTACATCTGAGGATTGTGGCAATGGCTTCACACCCAGGTAATTGAGCAGTTCCTCCATCGTGTAGCCTGCTCTTGCTGCAATATTAGCCAAATTCTGTGTATCTGGAATAGATTCTCCCTTTTCCCACAACTGTACAGCAGTAGCAGAAACTCCCAACAGCTTCCCAAAAGCTCGCTGACTCATAGAAGCACGAGCCATTTTCACTACTTCAATCAGTTTCTTTCTAGCCTCTAGATCCACTGTTGTACTATTTGTTGGGCTGCACTTAACCAGTTTACTTTCTCAAATATAAATTTTTGTTTAGCTCTTTACAAGTTTACTTGCCAAAACTGTATTATACTTAAACTTGTAATTGATAAGATTACTTGTAATGTGAGCCAGAAAATATAGCCTGACTCTTTCATTTTAGCTTGGAACTGATAGAAAACGTAGCTCTGCAGTCAAGTAACACCAGAGTGTAATCATGGTTCGGAACAAACCCCAGATTCGTCAATATCGTCGCAAAGGTCAAAGCTTAATTGCTGCCAATAAAATTAAACCAGAAAAATGGCACATTTCCAACACTGAGGCAAAAGAAACACTGCAAGCACAAGGCTGTAACGTAAAAGAAATTAAGAAAATCCGCTGTTTAACCCATCAAGTGTGTATTTCTTACTGGGATGAAAAAGGTAACGTGTGCAGTGGGTTTTTTAGCTACAGAATTTTTAGCCGTTGGCAAATAGAAGTAGAAAAGTTAATTGAGCGCTGTCAAACTTTGAAGGAATGGTGTCACTTGAATCATGTCATGCAGTATGAATTTGCTTATTATCCATATCCTAAAAATATTGATAATGCACTCCACAAGACATTAGAAAACCGCCTGTGTGTGTTAGAGGGAACAACACAACAGGCGGTCTTCCAAGATATTGAAAGCCAAGTGGTTAGTCGTTAATGGTAAAAAACTCATAATTAACAACTAACAACAAACTTAAAGATTAATTACTAGCGCCAGAAGCGGCGAGTTCCGCTAACCGTTCTTGCTGGTCTTGAGAAATACAAGCCTGAATCACAGACTCAAGTTCGCCTTCAAGAAATGAGTTGAGCGAATAGTTTTGACCTAAACGATGGTCGGTGACGCGGTTATCTTTGTAGTTGTAAGTGCGAATCTTTTCAGAACGCGACCCTGTACCTACTTGCGATCGCCGCATAGAAGTCACAGCTTCCTGTTGTTCGCGTAACTTCATTTCATACAACTTTGCCCGCAAGATTTGCATTGCCCGTTCTTTGTTTTGCAACTGGCTGCGTTCTTCGGTACAGAAAATGCGGATACCAGTAGGTTTGTGGTACAAGTCAGCCGCTGTTTCTACCTTGTTGACGTTTTGTCCACCAGCACCCCCGGAACGAGCTGTACTCATTTCAATATCCTTCGGGTCGATATGGATTTCTACGTCATCCACTTCTGGCATGATCGCTACAGTTGCTGTTGAAGTGTGAACCCGTCCTCCTGCTTCGGTGACAGGTACGCGCTGTACCCGATGCACACCAGCTTCAAACTTCAGCTTGCTGTAAACGTTATCACCCTGAATTTCCAAAATCGCTTCTTTGAAGCCGCCCATTTCCGCTAGGGACTCGCTCACAAGCTTCACTTTCCAACCCTGGACATCAGCATATCGCGAGTACATACGTACTAAATCACCCGCCCAGATACTTGCTTCATCACCGCCTGTACCTGCACGAATTTCTAGCATGATGTTTTTATCATCATTGGGGTCACGCGGTAGGAGCAATATCTTCAGGCGATTTTCTAGGTATTCTATTTTTTGCTCAAGTTCTTGAACTTCCAGGGCTGCCATTTCTTGCAGTTCTGGATCGCCTTGAGCTTCTTTTAGCACCTGACGCGCCCCGATGAATTCTTCCTGAGCCGTTTTCCAGGTTTCATAAGTATCTACGACTTCTTCCAAAGAAGAGCGTGCCTTTGCGATTGTTTGATACTCATCAGGGTTTTTGGCAGTATCGGGGTCAGCAAGGCGACGAGTCAATTCATTAAAAGTTTGTTCAACGGATTTTAATTTCTCCAGCAGATATGTTTCAGCCATGACGAATGCAGCGCTCCTTAAAAAATAGCAAATTGGCTTGAGCATTAAATACAACAATCGACCCGGCTGATGCAGGGTCGTCGTTAACAGCTAAAGCCAGCCCGCTACTTTTTCCTTCTGCCGCCTTTCGATTGACCACCTTCGCTCATGCCGTATTTACGGAGGAAGCGTTCTACGCGACCTTCGGTGTCAATAATCTTCTGAGTACCTGTGTAGAATGGGTGGTTTCCAGACCAAACATCTACATGCAGTTCTGGCTTAGTGGAGCCGACGGTCATCACAAGTTGACCATTGCAGTAAACTTTTGCCTCTGGATACCACTGGGGATGAATCTCTGGTTTAGCCATTTTTCCTTCCGTGGTTTCTATATATATTTTGACACTCTCCGCGCTAAAGCAACGGAGATTCTTAAAACATCGCTGTCTTAATATCCTGATTTCTCAGGTTCCCAGGCTCACCACGTTTGCCACAAGGGCGTGGTGATATCTCCTCAAGGTTCTTTCGGGCGTAGACTTTCCCCCAGTCAGTCCGGGGGTAGGTTTTTAAATCTTGTACTGATCTAAATATTTTAGCATATCTGACCCAAGCTTGAAGGCTACGGGGCGCAGCTTTCATCCCTGGCGCTACTTGCACGGGGTTTTCAGCCAGCCCTCCTTATAACTTCTGGCTTGGCGTCGAGAAGAGGGACTGGCGACTGGAGATTGGCGATTAGGCAAGAATTTTCCCAATACCTAATCGCCACTGGCTTAACGCTTAGAGTACTGAGGTGCTTTGCGAGCCTTGTGCAAACCGTATTTTTTACGCTCCTTCGCCCGTGGATCACGAGTCAGGTAGCCTTCGGTTTTTAAAGGGGGACGGTTTTCTGGGTCAAGTTGGCACAGGGCGCGGGCGACTCCCAAACGAACAGCATCTGATTGTCCGGTTAAACCGCCGCCTTCAGCTTTTACGATAATGTCGTATTCGTTTTCCAAACCTAGAGTGTCTAGAGGTGCTTTGGCAACAGAGAGGTAGTTAGGGTTGAATTGGAAGTAAAGGTCTCCTGGTTTGCCATTAACAATCAATTGTCCGGTACCAGGAACTAAGCGTACCCGCGCTATTGCGTTTTTACGACGACCTGTGCCCCAGTACATGGCACGACCGCTATCAGTGTCTGTTGCTTGCATTAGTTTTGTACTCCTGGAATTGTCTGAATCTTTAACTCTTTTGGTTGCTGTGCTGTATGGGGATGAGTGGGTCCGGCGTAGACTTTTAGCTTAGTAAACAACTGCCTTCCCAAGCTATTTTTCGGTAACATGCCTTTGATAGCATGTTCCACAATCCGTTCTGGCAAACGTTGTTGCAGCTTGTCAAAGGTTTCAGTCTTCATACCGCCGGGACGACCGGAGTGACGACGGTAAACCTTTTGAGTGCGCTTTTTACCTGTGACTTCGACTTTTTCAGCATTTACAACGATCACGAAGTCACCTGTGTCCAAGTGAGGGGTGTATTCGGGTTTATTTTTCCCTCTAAGAATGATGGCGATTTCGCTTGCTAGGCGACCTAGACGTTGGTCAGTAGCGTCTACTATGTACCAATTGCGCTCAAGAGTATCTTGAGGAGGAAGGTATGTTTTGTCGTTTGTCATTTGTCCTTTGTCCTTTGTCATTTGTCATTTGTCTTTTGTCTTTTGTCTTTTGTCTTTTGTTATTTGTTGTTAGTTGTTCTACTAACGACCAAGCACTCACAAATAACTAATAACCAAAGACTAATTTGGGTTGGGCGTCAAACCAAATCTTTGGGGGAAAGGGGAAATCAGGATAGCCGACTCGCAACAAGCATAAGCCGTGAGGGGGTGCGGCATATTTCACTTCTTGGCGGCGTTGATGTTTCCAAAGGTCCGTGAAGTCAGCGACTGTCCGCTGTCCGGAACCAACCTGTACGAGCATCCCCACCAACAACCGCACCATACCATACAAAAATCCATTTGCTTGAATTTCAATATGAAGAAATGGTCCGGTGCGATAGCACTCTGCTGCTTGTATTTCTACCCAGGAATCCTTGCGACTTGAGTTTGCTCGGTGAAAAGCAGCCAGATCATGGTGTCCAATCAGAGGTTTGAGTGCTGAGAGGATGAGAGATTCATCGAGGGGTGCATGATAATAATGCCAACTAAAGGGTCTGGCAAACAAGTTCGGTAGGTCTTCAGTATAAAGCGTATAACGATACCGTCTATAAGTAGCACTAAAGCGAGCATGCCAATTTTTACTCACTTGTGCGGAAGCTCGAATCAGTATATCTTTGGGCAAATAGCTGTTAAGAATGGTTGCCCATTTGTGAGCTGGTATCATACTCGTGGCATTAAAATGTGCCACTTGAGCAGCAGCGTGAACTCCAGCATCAGTTCGTCCCGCACCGTGCAGTGTCGTTGGATGACCGAGTAGATGAGAAATAACTTTTTCTATCTCTTCTTGGACAGTGCGATGTTGCGCTTGCCGTTGCCAGCCATGAAAATGAGTGCCCAGGTATTGAATTACCAGGGCGACTCTATAAGTTGGTGTCAGCTGGGGGCAATCTAACATACAGTTAATGGTCATTGGTCATTAGTCATTAATCATTAGTCGCGAATCAGGGACTACTAGACACATGAGAAACGACACATGACCAAATCCTAAAATCCAAAATAGAATTAGACGAGCTCGAGGATTGCCATCTCAGAATTATCACCCCGACGAGGTACGGTATGCAGAATCCGGGTATAACCTCCTTGGCGATTACCATACCGAGTGGGAACTTGCTCAAACAGAGCATGAACCAGTTCTTTGTCGTATATGTAGCCCAGGGCTTGACGGCGTGCTGCTAGAGAACCGTCTTTGGCTAGAGTAATCATTTTGTCTACTTCGGAGCGTACCACCTTAGCTCGGGCTAAAGTGGTAGTGATTCGTCCATGACGGATGACTTCAGTGGTAAGCGATCGCAACAGGGCGCGGCGCTGGTCAGCTGGTTTGCTGAGTTTTTTAATCCCACAACGGTGACGCATAATTATGCACTACAAATTAAAATTATCTAAGGTTTTGTCTTAGGTGTGTTTGGAAGCTCTTTCAGTCGGCAGGGTAATTCCCAAGCGTCGCTGTAAAGCTTCAACGACCTCTTCAGCTGACTTCTGACCGAAGTTTTTAATTTCTAACAGATCCTCTTGGGTGTAATCCAACAAGTCAGCAACAGAGTTAACTTGTGCCCGTTTGAGACAGTTATAGGCTCGCACAGAAAGTTGCAACTCTTCAATTGGAATTTGGGCAGTTGGATCCTCTGAGACTTCTGCGCCTATATCCGGTGTATCAAGCGAGATATCTTTCAACGGATTGAATAGATCCACCAGGATAGTAGCGGCAGAAGAGAGTGCTTCTTGGGGGCTTAGACTGCCATTTGTCCAAACTTCCAACAGCAGACGGTCTTTTGGTATCCCAGTATCTCCACGGGTTTCCTCAACGCTGTAGTTCACTTTCCGCACTGGCATAAATACCGAGTCGATTTGCAGAAAGTCCAAAGATGTGGCTTCTTCACGACTCCGTTCTACAGTGCGATATCCTTTGCCTCTTTCAATCCGAAACTCCATTTCCAGCTTGCCACCTTCAGCTATGGTGGCTACATACTGAGTCGGATCGATGACTTCGACTTCACTTGGCAAATCAAAATGTGCCGCAGTAACTGTTGTTGGACCTGTAACGAGTAAGCGACCAATCTGGGGTTGAGCAGAATAGCTTTTGAGGATGACTTCCTTCATTTTCATTAGGATTTCCAGCACGTCTTCCCGTACGCCCGAAACTGTGGCAAACTCGTGTGAAACGCCCGCAATCCGAACTGCTGTGACTGCTGTACCCTCTAGGTTAGACAGTAAAACCCGTCTCAGGGCATTGCCAACTGTCGTTCCTTGACCACGCTCTAGAGGTTCCAAGACAAATTTACTGTAGTGGCTCCTATTTTCCTCAGAATTTGACTCTACACATTCAATTTGAAACTGCGCCACGGAGTAGCCTCCCTTGTTATAAGGTCTTGCTAGCAGGGAAAATCCTTGCCTCGTCGGACACTTGGTTGCGGCGAAAACCGTCTTTCCCAGTGTCCTCGCTTTTTTGACTTAATGCCCTGTTGAGCTACTTTGGTCTATCAAACTGTATTTTCCGATGGCGGTGAAGTTTGAATCCCCAAAGAGTCAGCGGGCGCTAATAGTGTTTTGGGTTGTTTAAAGTTTTGAGTTTCTTGCAGAGGTTGGTTGATGTTAGTGAAGGAAACTCCCCGGAAATGGGGGTATCCTCCATAATTTTCTGCAACGAAGGCGATCTTCAAACTCTTTGCCCTCACCACCCAATCATGTTGTATCTATACTCGGCGGCGTTTGGGCGGACGGCAACCATTATGAGGAATCGGGGTAATATCCCGAATCAGCGTGATTTCCAGTCCTGCTCCTTGGAGTGCTCGGATAGCCGTTTCTCGACCTGCTCCTGGACCTGAAACCATAACTTCAATTTGGCGCATCCCTTGGTCGATCGCTCGACGTGCTGCACTTTCCGCTGCGGTCTGTGCTGCAAAAGGAGTTCCCTTCTTTGCTCCCTTAAAACCGCTAGAGCCAGCACTTGCCCAGGAGATGACATCCCCATTTTGATCGGTAATGGTGACAATGCTATTGTTGAAAGTAGACTGGATGTAACCCAGCCCATTTGGGACGTTGCGTTTTTGCTTTTTGCTTCCGGATTTTTTGTTGCTTTGCTGTCGCGCCATATTACACTCAGTTAAATTAAGATTAAGTATTGCTGAAGATAGGCAAAGAAAAAATTATTTGGATGGTGCTTTCTTCTTACCTGCCACTGTCTGCCGTCTTCCTCGACGAGTTCTGGCATTAGTACGAGTTCTTTGTCCTCTGACTGGTAATCCCATCCGGTGACGGCGACCCCTATAGGTGCCAATGTCGATTAAGCGCTTGATGTTCATTGCCTCCCAGCGCCTTAGATCACCTTCTACTTGGTAGTTGCTTTCTATTTCTCCGCGCAGGGCTGCTACATCAGCATCGCTCAGGTCTTTAACACGGGTATCAGGGTTAACAGACGTAGCCTCTAAAATCTCTTTCGACAGAGATAACCCTATTCCATAAATGTAAGTGAGACCGATTTCAACGCGTTTGTCACGTGGAAGGTCTACTCCGGCAATACGTGCCACAACAATCTCCCTATTTCTAAAAGCTAGTGGTGTAAATGTTTGTCAGTTAGCAGTCAACAGTTATCAGATGACGCACTGGCTATGACTGTTAACTATAAATGCTGTGTTATCCTTGACGCTGCTTATGCTTGGGATTCACACAAATCACCATGACGCGACCACGACGTCTAATCACGGTACACTTTTCACAGATTTTCTTGACAGAGGCTCTGACTTTCATCGCTTTTCTTTTGACTCCAAATGGTGAATTATAACATTTTAGGGTAAATTAATCACTAAAAATCATCGGAAAAACAAAAAAAAATGTTTTATGGTATTATTTCTTACATATATTTACTTTTGTCACATTTGATCTCTCATTTGACTTTTGGTTATATCGTTGTGTTTGAAGCTAATTTTGAGGCGATGGCACAGAGCGCAGCCCCAAAGGGGCATCGCAAGAAATTCTAGTGTCGAAGGCAACTGCGTTTTTGCTATTGCTCAGGCAATCACTGTTGGAAAAAGTTCCTTACGTCTGATACTTTGATGCCTTGGTAAATTAGGACATGAGAGTCATTGTTCACATCGACGCCCAAAATTTCATAAAGGATACCGTCACGAGGTCATACCTGAGTAACAGTAACTTCTATTTGAATCGCATCTTGGTTAATCAATAATTGATTTGCCTCCTGTAAAGAGTTTGAGAATTGCCTATTTTTTACGTAATCGATAGGTAATTCTACCTTTTGTCAAGTCGTAAGGTGTCAGTTCTACTTTGACGCGATCGCCAGGTAAAATTTTGATATAGTTACGGCGAATCTTGCCAGAAATGTGAGCCAAGACATTGAAGCCGTTATCTAGATCAACGCGAAACATTGCATTTGGCAGGGACTCTGTGACCGTGCCTTCCATTTCAATCAAATCTTGCTTAGACAAGTTTTTTCCTCAACTCAACAGTCTCCTGGTTTGTTGCAGCTTTTTGTCGCCTGCTAAAAACATATTTCGGAGAATATATCAACAGTTTATTAATATATCTTATCCAATCTTGACATAGATCTGTCGGGACAGGGAACAGGGAACAAGCGACAGGGAAAAACCTGTTACCTCAAACTTGTAACCTATTCCCTCTTTTTAGGCGGCGATGAGCTTGTGTAATTCGCCAGTGACTTCTTCTGGGGACTGATCGCCGTTGACATTAAGGAGAGTCTGGCGACTGCTGTAAAAGTCAATCAACGGTGCCGTTTCAGAGCGGTAGACTTCTAAGCGGCGACGAATCACCTCTTCGGTGTCATCTTTTCTTCCTCGCTGCAGCAACCGCGCTATCAGAATTTCGTCTGGCACTTCCAGATTGACCACCTTTTCGCCATGCTGGTTTAGCTTTTGCAGCAACTCCTCTAAGAAAACTGCTTGATTAACGGTACGGGGAAAGCCATCCAAAATCCAACCTGATTGAGTATCAGGCTGACTCAAACGTTCCTGCACCATTTCCTGCACTAGCTGATCAGGAACCAACTCACCTTTGTCCATATAACCTTGAGCCTTGACACCCAAAGGCGTTTGCTCTTTCAGAGCTTGGCGTAGTATGTCACCCGTAGAAATATGGGCAATATTCCAGTTGTCAGCTAGCGTTTTCGCTTGCGTTCCCTTACCAGCTCCAGGCGGTCCCAAGAAGATTACTCGTGTCACTATTGTTTCACCATTCCTTCATAGCGCTGAGAGATAACATAGGTTTGGATTTGCCTTGATGTATCAATAGCTACCCCCACAAGAATCAATAGAGAGGTGGCACCTAGTCCCCTAAAGGTTCGCACATTCAAAGCACTTTCAACAGCGGTAGGGATAATCGCAATCAAGCCCAAGAAGATAGCACCTAAAAAAGTGAGTCGATTAAGAACGCGCTCAATATACTCGCTAGTTGCCTTTCCTGGACGAATCCCTGGTATACTAGATCCCATCTTCTTCAAGTTCTGCGCCACATCAACTGGGTTGACAATCAACGAAGAATAGAAGTAGCTAAAGAACACAATCGAAACTAGGTAGATAAGGGCATATACCCAAGGCTGAGAACCGCCTGGGACCAGATAAGTGTTAACTATTTTTGAATATTCTGGATTGCGGATGAAGTTTTCTGCCAAAAGGGGCAAACTTAGAATTGCAGTTGCAAAAATAATCGGCATAACGCCCCCTTGATTGAGTCGTAGGGGTAGGTAGTTACGCTGCTCTGCAAAAATTCTGCGACCAACTTGACGGCGAGCAGAAATAATCGGAATGCGGCGGATTCCTTCTTGGACAAACACAATTCCAACAATCGTGGCAATGAAAAGCAGCAGTAGTACGATAACGCGACCTACTGTTTCTCGGCTTCCGCTTTGTACAAAATCGATAGTGTCGCCCAAGGCTTTTGGCAGTGTTGCCACAATATTGACAAAAATCAATAAAGATGCTCCATTACCAACACCCTGCTCTGTAATGAGTTCTGATGCCCACATGACAAACATCGAACCAGCTACAAGAGCGAGCGCTGTCTCGATGACAAAAATCGGTCCGTAGTTGACGGCAAAGGGTTTGAGCCAGAACGCTGCTAAGAAGACACTTTGAATAACCCCCCAACCCAAAGACACATAGCGTGTAATTTGGGAAATTTTGCGCCGTCCTGCTTCACCTTCATTTTTCTGTAAATTTTCTAAAGCTGGGATGGCAGCGGTAAGTAATTGGATGATAATCGAAGCGTTAATGTAAGGCAAAATACCCAAGGCAAAGACTCCCAAAGCAGAGAGTCCTCCTCCAGAAAAGATATCCAAAAAGCTTAATATCTGGTTATTACCTTCGATTGCTCTGGCAAACTCCTCTCGATTAATATTTGGTATGGGCAAATGTATGCCAAGACGAATCAAAAAGAGAATACCGAGGGTGACAAGCAGCCGACCTCGCAGCCCTGCTGCTTGCGCCATCTGCATAAAAGTTTCTTGAGCCGTTGGGGCTTTGTCTCGACTGATCATAAAGGGCTACCTTGCTAGTTAAGTCAGGCGCTTGGCTGGGGTAGGCTTGTCGTAGGTGCGCGCTTTTTGGCTTATTTTGAAACGACTTCGCAACTCCCACCAGCTGCCTCAATTTTGCTACGAGCTGTACCTGTAAAAGCAGCCGCTTGCACCTTGAGCGGAACGCTCAATTCCCCATCCCCCAAAATCTTCAAAGGTCCTCGACTCCCAGTGAGAATACCAGCTTCTTTTAAGGAGCTCAGTGTGACTTCTGTATTTGCAGGCAGGGAGGCTAGCTTTTCTACATTAATCGTAGTGTACTTCTTAGGATTAATGAGGGGAAAGCCTTTCAACTTAGGAATACGGCGGTACAATGGCTGTTGACCCCCTTCAAATCCAGGTCGGGTACCGCCACCAGAACGCGCGTTTTGACCACGCATACCTTTACCAGCACTAGCACCCTGACCGGCAGAAACCCCCCTACCTAAACGACGAGGGCGTTTCTTAGAGCCTTTTTGAGGACGAACATCAGTGAGTCTCATAGTCGAAACCTTATGTAAAATTAGTCACCTATGATTTGTCCTTTGTCATTTGTGAACCAGCGCTGCAAGAAGGTTTCCTTCTGTAGGCGACTGGCAAACCCGAAGGTCATTTGCCAAGGACTAAGGACAAATATCGATTTTTAAATGTAAAGATTTTCAACAGGAATGCCTCGGTCTTCGGCAACTTCTGCAAAGGTTCGCAAGGTACCTAGGGCATTAATTGCCGCTCTGGCATTATTGAGAGGATTATTTGATCCAAGTTGCTTAGCGAGGATATTACGGATTCCTGCCAATTCGAGTACTGTACGCACAGCACCACCAGCAATTACCCCAGTACCAGGAGCTGCTGGTCGCATCATCACCTTAGCGCCGCCGCCAATACCATCAATAGGATGGGGTATGGAGTTGGATTTGGTCATGGGGATATCTATGAGATGCTTTTTGCCGTCGGCTACGCCTTTTTTTACAGCACCAATCACATCTGAGGCTTTGCCTACTCCCACGCCAACTTGACCGCGTTCATTACCCACAACGACTATCGCTCGGAAGCTAAGTTTTTTACCTCCTTTGACGACTTTACTGACGCGTCGGATTTGGATGACTCGCTCTTGCCAGTTGGTTTCTTCTTTTTTTGTACGGTTAGTTTTACGACGACCAGTTGCCATTTTAATTACCTCGTGATGGTCAGAAGTCATGAGTCATTAGTCATTAGTCAATGACCGTTTTTTGAATTCAAAATTCGCTCATTCAAAGTTCAAAATTTAAGAAAAAATTTTGAATTGACAGTTGGGATACAAGCCCATGGCTAAAGCCAGGGGGTATTATTTTTGAATTTTGAATTTTGAATTTTGAATTGTTTTGACACGCTTACCAATGACTTCTTTAAAAATCTAGACCAGCTTCGCGAGCTGCTTCTGCTAGTGCTTTCACACGACCGTGGTAAAGGTTGCCACCTCGGTCAAAGACAACTTTGGTGATCCCTTTTTCTAGAGAGCGAGCTGCAATTAATTTGCCGACTTCAACCGAAGCATTGCAATTGGAACCGGAAGCTAATTTAGATTTCAACTCTGGTTCTACAGTTGAGGCTGCCACCAAGGTATGATGCTGGGTATCATCAATGACTTGAGCATAAATATGTTGGTGGGAGCGAAATATCGCTAAGCGTGGACGTTCTGTAGAACCACTGACTTTGCCACGAATGCGTCTATGGCGACGCTCTTTTGATTCTCTACCTGTAAGCTTCATTTTTACTTCTTACTCTTACCAGTTTTACCAGCTTTACGTCTTACCGCTTCACCAGCGTAACGAATACCTTTGCCTTTGTAAGGTTCTGGTGGGCGAACAGCACGAATTTTCGCTGCTGTGTTGCCTACCACTTCTTTGTCATAGCCACTGACAATAACATTGGTATTATTTTCAACAGCAAACTGAATTCCGTCAGGTGGAGCGATTTGCACTTGATGGCTGTAACCCATGTTCATAACCAGGTTCCGACCTTGAACTTGTGCCCTGTAGCCAACCCCTTGAATTTCCAAACGACGTTGAAAGCCTGTGGAAACTCCTTCAACCATATTGGCAACCAAGGTGCGGCACAAACCGTGCATTTGGCGCGATGTGCGAGAATCGTCGCGACGGTTGACCTGTAATGTTTCTCCTTCTTGGGAGACTGTGACATGAGTAGGCAAATCGCGAGAGAGTTCCCCTTTAGGACCTTTGACAAGCACTTTTGTGCCGTCAATGGTCACTTGCACTTTGGCTGGAACTGTAATTGGGCGTTTACCAATTCGAGACATAACTTTTTGTCCTTTGTTATTTGTCGTTTGTTATTTGTCGTTTGTTATTTGTCTTTTACGAATGACAAATGACTTATGACAAATGACTCATGACTACCAAACGTAGCAAAGTACTTCACCACCCAAGTTTTGACGTCGTGCTTCACGGTCAGTCATAATGCCACTTGATGTCGAAATAATGGCAATACCGATACCGCCTAGTACTCTTGGTAGTTCTTTTTTATTCGAGTAAACGCGCAAACCTGGTTTACTCACTCGCTTTAAGGCAGTGATCAGAGGCTGGCGATTCTTGCCCTTGTATTTCAAGGAAATCACCAAATTGGTTTTTACGCCTTCTCCTGCTTCTTCAAACTCAGCAATAAAGCCTTCATCGCGTAGCACTTTTGCAATGCTACGAGTCAATTTTGTGGATGGCACTTGTGTTGTTTGATGCCGCGCCATGTTAGCATTGCGGATGCGCGTGAGCATATCTGCAATTGTGTCGTTAACCGCCATCGTTCCCTCTTTACATGAACTTATTGATCCCGAAAAGGCATTCCCATTTCTTTAAGTAAGGCGCGGCCCTCTTCGTCTGTTTTTGCCGTGGTGATGATGGAAATATCCATACCACGGATTTGGTCAATTTTGTCGTACTCAACTTCTGGAAAAATGAGTTGCTCTCTGACACCTAAGGTATAGTTGCCGCGACCATCAAAGCTTTTGGGACTTACACCGCGAAAGTCCCGAATTCTTGGTAGTGACAGATTGATTAAACGGTCGAGAAAGGAATACATCCTTTCGCTTCTTAAAGTCACCATGATACCAACGGGCATACCCTGGCGAATTTTGAAGCCAGCGATCGCCTTTTTCGCTCGCGTCACTACAGGCTTTTGACCGGTAATCAGCGCAATTTCGCTTAAAGACGCTTCTAGCGCTTTCGCGTTTTGAGATGCTTCCCCTAAACCACGGTTTACCGTGACTTTCACCACTTTCGGTACTTCATGAATGTTCTTGTACTGAAACTGTTGTATCAGTTTGGGGACAATTGTTTCTTGGTATACAGTTTTAAGTCTTATTGCTGCCATAGTTTTTTGTCCTTTTTATCCCTGGGCTTGGTCAGGGAACAATGAAGTTTTGAGTTGTAAGTTCTGAGTTCTATTCCTAACTCCTAACTTCTCCTTGCTTCTATTTATCTATGATTTCGCCAGTTTTCTTAAGCATCCTGACTTTCTTGCCTTCTTCTGTGAAGGTGTAGGAAATGCGACTGGCAACGTTTTGCTTGGTGGAATAGAGCATCACGTTAGAACTGTGGATTGGGTATTCCTGATTGACAATCCGTCCAGATTCTCCTTCTTGCTGGGGTTTAACGTGCTTAGTTTTAATATTTACACCTTTGACAATGACTTTACTGACTTGGGGAAGCGCTTTGATGACTTCACCAACTTTGCCTTTGTCTTTCCCAGCAATGACTTGCACGGTATCACCAGCTTTTACGTGCATTTTGTAAAAAACTTTCGGCTGATTTCTCTTCTGAGTTACCATTACAGCACCTCCGGAGCTAGAGAAACAATTTTGGTAAAGTTTTTGTCACGTAGTTCCCGTGCCACTGGTCCGAAAACCCGTGTTCCTCTGGGGTTACCATCTTTATTAATGATAACTGCGGCATTATCGTCAAAGCGAATACTCATACCGCTGTCTCGATTGATGTTATGACGGGTGCGGACAATCACTGCCTCGACAACATCAGACTTCTTCACAGCCATATTTGGCTGAGCATCTTTGACTACGGCGATAATGCGATCGCCTATAAAGCCGTAACGGCGGTTACCTGCTCCTAATACGCGGATGCACATGAGTTTGCGGGCACCGCTATTATCTGCGACATTAAGGTAAGTTTGGGGCTGAATCACAATTGTTCTCCCTTTGTGTGTTGTTAGCTACCTAACAACTATGATGTTTAGCTAGCTTTGGTAGTCAGGATTTCTGCGACTGTCCAGCGCTTGGTTTTACTCAAGGGTCGCGTTTCCTGAATGCGAACGCGATCGCCGACTTTACACTTGTTTTCTTCATCGTGCGCCTTATAGCGCCGGGTTTTCACGACAATCTTGCCGTATTTGGGATGGGGAGCGCGGTTTTCGATGGCGACTACCACCGTTTTTTGCATTTTGTCGCTCACTACCAAGCCAACTCGTTCTTTAACTGCCATAATCTTTTACTCTGATTCTTTCACGGGTTGACTTGAGGAAGATGCCCGTTTCCGCTCTGCCTCCACAGTCATTAATTGAGCGAGGCGGTGGCGGGCGTGTCTAAACTTGTGCGGTTTGTCTAGCTGTCTGGTTGCTTGTTGCAAGCGCAACTGAAACAATTCCTTTTTGACGGCGGTAATTTGCTGCGCCAGTTGCTCGTCAGTTAATTCTCTGGCTTCGGAAATCTTGGGAAGAGGCATAACTTACACCTGCTGTTCCTCTTGGGAGCGTGTAATGAACTTGGTTTTAATGGGCAACTTGTAAGCTGCTAATCGCATTGCTTCGCGCGCGGTTTCTTCAGCAACGCCTGCAATTTCAAACAAGATTCGTCCGGGTTTGACGACTGCTACCCAGTACTCTGGCGAACCTTTACCAGAACCCATCCGGGTTTCTGCAGGACGCATGGTGACTGGTTTATCGGGGAAAATCCGAATCCAAATTTTCCCACCCCGGCGGATATAACGAGTCATTGCCCGACGAGAAGCTTCGATTTGGCGGGAGGTGATCCAACAGGGTTCTAAAGCTTGGAGAGCAAAATCCCCAAAGTTGAGAGTGCTGCCGCGACTGGCGAGACCATTCATCCGTCCGCGCTGTTGTTTACGGAATTTCGTTCTTCTTGGACTTAGCATGACTAGGTACTAGGGATTAGGAATTAGTGATTGGGGATTAGGGATTAGGGATGAGTGATTAGGGATGGGAAGGTTCTTTCCCAGTCCCCAGTCGCCAGTCCCCAGTCGCCAGTCCCCCGTTATCCTTCATTTGAGCGGTCTTCAAATTGTTGGCGACGGCGTTGTTGTTGGCGGCGAGATGGAGGGCGATCGCGATCGCGATCGCGAGTCGTTGCTGCGGGAGTCGTTTCTTCCTGTCCGGGAATAATTTCTCCCTTGAACACCCACACCTTAATGCCGAGAATTCCGTAAACAGTTTTTGCCGTGCAGTATGAGTAGTCAATATCAGCTCGTAACGTATGTAGAGGAACTCTACCTTCACGAGTCCACTCTGTCCGGGCGATTTCTGCCCCGTTGAGCCGTCCGCTGACTTGAATTTTGATGCCTTGTATGCCGGCGCGTTGAGCACGCTGAATCGCTTGCCGTACGACACGCCTAAAGGAAACGCGGCGTTCGAGTTGTTGAGCAATATATTCAGCAATTAGGAAGGCATCCGCATCAACTCGTTGTACTTCAACTACGTTAATACGAATCTGGCGATTGCTGCCCAGCAGTTGCTGGAGACCGGTACGTAAAGATTCAATGCCTTGCCCACCTCGACCTACAACGACACCTGGTCGAGCTGTACGTACTTCTAGATCGATTTGGTCTGCTTTGCGGTCAATCCGCACTTCAGAAATTCCGGCGTTATTTTGGGCGTATCTACCCAGTTTTCGTTCTATGTACTGACGAAGTTTGTAATCTTCTTGTAGAAGTTCTGGATAGCGACTCGGGTCAGCAAACCAACGAGATTGATGTTCTTGGGTTACGCCTAAGCGAAAACCGACTGGATGTATCTTCTGTCCCACAAATGCTTCCTCTAAAAATTCTTTCTGTAAGTCATTTCTTATTGAGCTGCGCTGTCAGCTGCGACAGCCACAGTGATATGACACGTCGGCTTGCGAATCTGGTAAGCACGACCTTGCGCTCTAGGTTGGAACCGTTTTAGTACCGGACCTTGATCCGCGTAAGCCTGAGTAATTACCAAATTCGTTCTATCTAACCCCGCGTTATGCTCCGCATTAGCAGCAGCACTTCTGAGCACCTTTAACACTGGCTCGCAGGATCGATAAGGCATGAATTCTAGAATAATCAGTGCTTCTCGGTACGAGCGTCCCCGAATTTGGTCGAGTACGCGACGCACTTTATAGGGAGACATCCGTATATAACGGGCGATCGCTTTTACTTCTGTCGTATTATCTACTGCCATATTTTTCTCCATTTGTCCAGAGGTTGACCCTTGCAAAGCGTGCATTCGAGAGCCAACCACTCATTTTGACTTTAAACTCTGGATTTTGGGCTTTTAACTATCTGCCTGATTTTTTGTCACTCTTAGCGTGACCTCTAAAAGTACGCGTTGGTGCAAATTCGCCTAGTTTGTGTCCCACCATTTGGTCAGAGATAAAAATTGGCACGTGCTGGCGTCCGTTATGAACGGCAATGGTATGACCTACCATGACGGGTAAAATTGTCGAAGCCCGCGACCAAGTTTTAATGACTTCTTTTTTGTTGTTTTCGTTGAGCTTTTCAATTTTTGTCATCAGATGATCCGCAACGAACGGACCTTTTTTTAGAGAACGACCCATAATTAGTAAGTTCTTAGCTTCTTCTTTGAATGAACGAACTTTCAGCGCTGAGTCCCAACTGCCAAGCCCCGATTTCTCTTGACTCAGCACTTGGCACTCTTTCTCAGCACCTATTAAGATTCACGACCGCCACGACCGCGTTTAGAAGATTTACGGCGACGGCGGACAATTAACTTGCTACTGGGTTTCTTACGCTTGCGTGTTTTATAGCCTAAAGCAGGTTTACCCCAAGGTGTCACAGGTCCCGATCTACCGATGGGTGCCCGACCTTCACCACCACCATGTGGGTGGTCAACTGGGTTCATGACACTACCTCTGACTTGAGGACGGCGACCCTTCCAGCGAGTTCTACCGGCTTTACCGGCACTCAGGTTTCTGGCATCAAGATTACCGACTTGTCCAATCGTGGCATAGCACTCGCGGCGCACCATCCGGACTTCTCCAGAAGGCAACTTGAGTGTAACGTAGTTACCTTCTTTTGCCACAACTTGAGCAGTCGCACCAGCAGCGCGAACGATTTGACCGCCTTTACCAGGTTTCAATTCTACGTTGTGAACGCTGGTTCCCAAAGGAATGTTAGATAGGGGTAAAGCGTTGCCATCTTCAAAGGGAGCATCTGGACCTGCAACAACTGTTGTCCCGACTTTCAAACCGTTGGGTTGAAGGATGTAACGCTTTTCGCCGTCTTCGTATTGCAAAAGGGCAATCCGGGCGTTGCGGTTGGGGTCGTATTCAATTGCCGTCACTGTGGCACGAATACCACGCTTATCTCGTTTAAAGTCGATGATGCGGTAAAGGCGCTTGTGACCGCCACCCCGGTGGCGAACCGTGATCCGCCCTTGATTATTTCTACCTTTGGCACGATGTATCGATACTGTTAGCGATTTTTCTGGCTCGGTTTTGGTAATTTCCGAGAAGTCAGAAATCGTAACTTGGCGAGTACTGGGGGTGTAAGGGCGATAAGAACGAGTACCCATTTTCTTAAACCTCTGGGAAGAGAACTTGTCTAATCTTGTCTACGTCCCCAGCTGCCACTGTAACAATAGCTCGCTTGTATTGGGGCTTGAAACCAATAAACTTACCAACACGCCGCTTTTTGCGCGGTGGCTTTGAAGTGTTGACTTTTTCGACCTTGACGTCAAATAAATCTTCAATTGCGGCTCTGATTTGTGGTTTTGTTGCTTTTGGAACCACTTCAAAGGTGTATTTATTTTGCTCCATCAAAATCGTCGCTTTTTCAGTGACAATTGGGCGACGCACAAGGTCGGGTAGGTTGCGGGGGTCAAATTTAGTCACCGTAGACCTCCTGAATTTTTTCGAGTGCTGATGCTGTCACAACAATTTTGTCGGCGTGGAGCAAATCGTAAACATTTAACTGGTCAGCTGCAAGTAGCTTTAATTTTTCTACGTTGCGGGCTGATAAATATATGTTTTCTGTACGTTCGGACAAGATTAACAAGGTATTATTTTCTGGATCTGAACCCCAACGGGCGATCGCTCCCACTAACTCTTTGGTCTTGGGACGCTGGATCTGATCTCCAAATTCTTCCACCACAATTAAATCGTCAATCCGACTTGCAAAAGCGGTTCGCAAAGCTAAACGCCGCTCTTTGCGGTTCATCTTGATCTCATAATCTCGCGGTTTCGGTCCAAAAATCACACCACCACCACGCCACAATGGTGAACGAATAGATCCAGCACGCGCACGACCTGTCCCTTTTTGCCGCCAAGGTTTGCGACCGCCACCTCTGACTTCAGAACGGGTTTTGGTACTTGCAGTTCCTTGGCGAGCATTGGTCATTTGTCTTACCAACGCTCGATGTACGACATGAGATGCCGTTTCCTGTTTGGCAACCTTGAGGTCGAACGTTTTTTGTTCGACTTGTTCTCCTTGCCAATTTTTGACTACATACTCAAACATTTCTCTGTCTACCTCTTCATAGCTATCAGCTATCTACTTCTAGCCATCAGCGAAAAGCAAGCTGACTGCTATTTACTACGACCAACTAATGTTGCCGGGACAATATCTACTAAGGCACCTGGCTTACCAGGAATACCTCCCTTGATGAGTATTAAGTTGCGTTCTGGGTCTACTCGTACCACAGTCAGTTTGCGAATTGTGACGCGCGTACCTCCCAAACGTCCTGCCATCCGCTTACCTGGATAGACACGACCGGGAGTTGTACCAGCACCAATCGAACCTGGTTCTCTGTGGTTTTTGGAACCGTGCGACATTGGTCCTCGACCAAAATTGTTGCGTTTTTGGTTACCAGCAAAACCCTTACCAATACTTGTACCAATTACGTCTACAATTTGACCGGCACTAAAAATATCTGCTTTAATCTGTTGACCTAAAGCATAGTCACCGGAGTTATCTATGCGATACTCCTGTAAATGACGCAGCGCTGGGGCAGATGCTTTATTCAAGTGTCCCAGCAGCGGTTTATTCAGCGCTTTTGGCTTGACTTCGCCATAACCTACTTGGATGGCGGAGTAACCGTCGGTCTGTTTTGTTTTAACTTGGGTAACGGTACATGGTCCCGCTTGAATGACAGTAACAGGAATCGCTACTCCTGCTTCGTCAAATATTTGGGTCATGCCCAGTTTGGTGCCGAGAATACCTACAGACACAGTTACTGGTTCTCCTTTTTACTTACTTGTTTTGGAATCGGATTCTTATCGGGTACGCTGTTTCAACGCCCGTCAAGAAGAGTTCCGGCTTTTTGTGAACTGACCTGTGAAGTCGCTCTGCTTAGGTAATGACAGATTCAACTTCTTTGGGTCTTCACCAAAGATTCCGTACTGTTTAATCAATCCGTTTACTTGTTATTCGTCACCAGAACAGCCAAAAGTACCTTCCTTCTAGGAAGAGATAACTTCTAGATTTTTTGCAAGGCGCTATAACTTTGCGCTTTGTGCAGCAATGCTTTTGTCCAAGCAATTGCTCTGGCACGTCTTTGTTGTAGTAGGACTTGTGCAGCTAGCTGCCCAGTATCCATTGACTGAGACTTTTGCAATGCTACAAACCAACATTACTGCTCAGTTTCTACTTCATCCGCTACCTTAAACAATAATTCAAGCTTATTTAAGGTTTTGCGTTGTTGTAAGCTTCAGGAGTGAATGCTGCTTATGCCCTAAGGCAAGCATTAGTTTTTTAACTAACCACTCCTAAGTTGTCGTCGCAGCTTTTCTAGTTTACCAGTCTCTTAGCAATTTCTGCTATTTTATTCCATATGGAATTCAATGATCAGTTTTTGATGCTAACACCAGCTAGAAATGACAGTCAGACGATAACCTGACTTTTATTTTTGTCCACGGTCTAATAGTATAGCTGATCTATTTATATTTGTCTACAAATTTTTCTGGTATTTTTGGACAAAAAAGCAAAATGCAGACGGCTGGTATATACGGAAAGATCTAATCTAGCCCATAAGTTAATTTGTAGAACTGAATCTATTGCTAAACGGTAAATAATAGAGATATCGAAGTGGGATAGGACAAAAATCAAATTATGGCGCTCATTACCACTGGCAACGGTTTAATTCGTGATCTGGAAAAATTCGGCTCTCTTGGTGTGTATGTACCTCTAGAAGGGGGCTTTGAAGGTCGGTACAGACGCCGACTGCGTGCAGCAGGCTATGTCACCCACCATATGAGTGCAAAAGGATTGGGAGATGTGGCTGCCTATCTCACAGGAGTTCATGGTGTTAGACCTCCTCATTTAGGCAAAAAAAGCACTGGTAGTGGTGCGGCAGTAGGTTATGTGTACTACGTACCGCCCATTGTTAGCTATCAGCTCGAACAGCTCCCACCCAAGTCAAAGGGCTTGGTATTGTGGCTGATTGAAGGGCATATTCTTTCCGATCAGGAAGTTGAGTATTTGGTGACCTTACCCAGCTTGGAACCACGAGTGAAAGTGGTGATTGAGAGGGGTGGCGATCGCGCCTTCCGTTGGACGCCTTTACAAAAGACCCTTTTAGCCGGTTAGGACAAGGGGACAGGGAACAGGGAACAGGGAAAAACTATAACCTGTAACCTGTAACCTACCCCTATGGATAGATGAAACTAGAATCTCTGCTGAAGCTAAACCGTACTATCCGCGTTATCGGTTTCGATGATGCTCCTTTTATTCGAGGTGCTGGTGGGACAGTACATATAGCGGGAGTTGTTTGTGCTGGGACTCGATTTGAAGGAATGGTTTGGGGAGAGGTGCAACAGGATGGGCTAAATGCCACAGACTCATTACTAGAAAACACAATTTCGCAGTTAAATGGAGTGAGTCATAGTATTTTTTAAGCCTGATGTATTTATCTCCGATTCAAGTTCAAAAACGATTTGGGTATCATCCGAAAACATTAGCTG
>Ga0209902_100403_pt1 | contig 50221 bp, 46 predicted proteins | sample FECB27metaG_FD_188304 | JGI IMG/M metagenome (GOLD analysis project Ga0209902, IMG submission 188304) | Cyanobacterial communities from the Joint Genome Institute, California, USA - FECB-27 (SPAdes) (version 2) | ecosystem: Environmental > Aquatic > Thermal springs > Hot (42-90C) > Microbial mats...
CCGACGGCTTCCTCGATGAGATCCGGCAGCGCCTGCCGATCTCGCAGGTGGTGGGCGAGCACGTCATCTGGGACAAGCGCAAGAGCCAGCCGCAGCGCGGCGACATGTGGGCCTGCTGCCCGTTCCATGGCGAGAAAAGCCCGAGCTTTCATGCCGATGACCGGCGCGGCATCTACCATTGCTTCGGCTGTGGGGTATCGGGCGATCACTTCCGCTTCCTGACCGAAAAAGCCGGGATGAGCTTTCCCGAGGCGGTGGAAAAACTCGCCGGGATGGCCGGGGTACCGATGCCGGCGCGCGACGAGCGCGACGAGGCGCGGCAGGAAAGCCGGCGCTCGCTCTACGACGTGATGGAAGTCGCCACCCAGTATTTCGAGGCGGCGCTCAGCCACAATATCGGAGCACGGGCCCGTGGCTATCTGAACGAGCGCGGAGTGAGCGCGGCGGCGCAGACGAAGTTCCGGCTCGGCTATTCCCCTGATAGCGCCAACGGCTTGAAGGAGCATCTCGCCGCCAACGGCGTTTCGGCGCAGGAGATGGTGGATGCGGGGTTGGTGGTGGTGCGCGAGGAATCGCCGCTGCCTTACGACCGGTTCCGCAACCGGGTGATGTTTCCGATCATGGATCTGCGCGGCAAGGTCATCGCCTTCGGCGGGCGAGCCATGTCGGCAGATGTGCCGGCCAAGTATCTCAACTCGCCCGAGACCGAGCTCTTCAAGAAGCGGATGACGCTCTATAACGGGCAGACCGCCCGCGAGGCGGCGCGCTCCGGCAAATCGGTGATCGTGGTCGAGGGTTATCTCGATGTGATCGCGGCGGTGACCGCAGGCTTCGAGGGCACGGTGGCGCCGCTCGGCACAGCGCTGACCGAAGAGCACCTGCAGATGCTGTGGCGGATGAGCGACGAGCCGGTGCTGTGCTTCGACGGCGATGGCGCCGGGCAGCGGGCGGCGGCCCGCGCCACCGATATCGTGCTGCCGCACCTGCAGCCGGGGCGGACGGTGCGGATCGCGACGCTCCCCGAGGGGCAGGACCCCGATGACCTGATCAAGGCGCAGGGGCGCGGCGCTTTCGCCGATGTGATCGACCGGGCCCGTTCGCTGTCGGACGTGATCTGGAGCATCGAGACCGGTGGCATCGTGCCGGAGACGCCCGAGGCGCGGGCGGCGCTCGAGGCGCGGCTCAGGGCCCGGGCCAACGCCATCGGCGAGGCCTCGGTGAAGCGACACTACATGCAGGCGTTCGACGAAAAGCTTCAGGCGTTTTTCGCACCGGTGCGCAACCAGCGCTGGGAGCGGCGTGATGGCGGCGGGCAGCGTGGCGGCGGCTTCGACCGGCGCAATCCGCGCGGCGGCAATGCCAGCCCGGTCGGCAGCCGGGGCAGCCCGCGGGTGGTGGTGTCCGACACGCTGAGGAACTCGCGGCTGTTGAAGCCGGGCAGGGGAGTGGATGCTACCCCGCGGGAGGCGGCGATCCTCGTGACGCTGGTGAACCATCCGGCGCTGGCCGACAGCCGGCTCGAATCACTTGCGTCGCTGGAGCTCAGTTCGCCGGTCTCGCGGAACCTGTTGGGCACCATGCTCGACCTTGTGACCAGGGATCACGATATAAGCGCCGAGGCGCTGAATGCCGCACTCGGGACCCGCGGCTTCGGCGAATCGCTCGACAAAATGCGGGATTTGCTGGCCCGCCAAGGGGTTTGGCAGAGCGGGGCAGAAATCGCCGATCCGGACGCCGAGATCGGATTACGTCATGCCCTGGCCTTGCATTACAAATCCGTTGAGCTAAATAAGGCCCTGAAGGCAGCCGAATTGGCGCTGGGCGACGACCCGAGCGAGGAAACATTCGAACGGCTGCGGGACATCCAGAACCAGATCACCACCGTCGATGGCACAGAGGCATTGATCGAAGGGTTTGGTTCGTTATCGGGGCGCGCGACACGAAGCTTTTAGTTAAGGCTGCGGGTACGCGCGATTTCGCTTATGGGCGAATCAGCACCGGTGACGAACAAGTGACGGCATATCGGAAACCGTCGCGCCAGCCCGTCCCTTTACGATGTCTCAAGCCGTGACCACTTAACGACTATCGGCGCCCTCCCGATCGGGCACCCGGAGCAGCAAGCTAGATGGCCACCAAGGCAGCGACCCAGACCAAGACCAAAGACGCAGAGAAGCCGGAAGTTGCCGGCGCAGCCGGTGGGGCAGAAGCCCCAGATAGCCCGCTGCTCGACCTATCCGATGCCGCAGTAAAGAAGCTGATCAAAACCGCCAAGAAGCGCGGTTACGTCACCTATGAAGAACTGAATGCCGTTCTGCCCTCGGAGGAGGTCAACTCCGAGCAGATCGAGGACATCATGGCGATGTTCTCCGATATGGGCATCAACGTCGTCGACGAAGATGAGGTCGAAGAGGCCGAGCCCGATACCCCGGAAGAGGAATCGACCGAGCTCGCCGAACGGACCGGCACTGCCGTCGCCTCCAAGTCCAACACCCGCGAAGGCAGCGACCGCACCGATGATCCGGTGCGCATGTATCTGCGCGAGATGGGCTCGGTGGAACTGCTCAGCCGCGAAGGCGAAATCGCCATCGCCAAGCGCATCGAGGCCGGCCGCGAGACGATGATCGAGGGCCTGTGCGAGAGCCCGCTGACCTTCCAGGCCATCATTATCTGGCGCGACCAGTTGGCCAACGCCGAAATTCTGCTGCGCGACATTATCGACCTCGAAGCGACTTATGCCGGCCCCGACGCCAAGCAGGCGGCCCCGGTGATGCCGTCCGAGATCGAGCGGCCCTCCGCGGTCAAGGAAGAGATCAAGCCGGCTGCCAAGGCGAAGCCGGCACCGCGCTCGGGCGATGACGAGGACGACTACGTTCCCGACGAGCCGCAGGCGCCGCAGGATCCGGTCGAGGAAGAAGACGACGACTTCGAGAACTCGCTGTCGCTTTCAGCGATGGAAGCCGAGCTGAAGCCGCAGGTGGTCGAGACCTTCGACCGCATCGCCGAAGCCTATGGCAAGATGCGCAAAATGCAGGACCGGCACGCCGAGGACCGCATGGCGGGCAACGCCCCGGCGACCGCCGCCGATCTGAAGAAGCTCGAGGGCCTGCGCTCCGAAGTGATCACCGACGTGAAGTCGCTGTCGCTGAACCAGAGCCGTATCGAGAGCCTGGTCGAGCAGCTCTACGACATCAACAAGCGCCTGGTGCGCCTCGAGGGGCGCCTGTTGCGCCTCGCCGAGAGCTATGGCGTCAAGCGCGAGAGCTTCCTCGAGGCCTATTATGGCAGCGAGCTCGAGCAGAACTGGATCGAAGGCGTCGCAACCCTCTCGGGCAAGGGCTGGGCGGAATTCGCCAAGCGCGAAGCGGACACAGCGAACGAGCTGCGCGGCGACATCCAGACGCTGGCGACGGAAACCGGCCTCGATATCGCCGAGTACCGCCGGATCGTGCACAAGGTGCAGAAGGGCGAGCGCGAAGCGGCGATCGCCAAGAAGGAAATGGTGGAAGCCAACCTTCGCCTGGTGATCTCGATCGCCAAGAAATACACCAACCGCGGCCTGCAGTTCCTCGATCTCATCCAGGAAGGCAATATCGGCCTGATGAAGGCGGTCGATAAGTTCGAGTACCGCCGCGGCTACAAGTTCTCGACCTACGCCACGTGGTGGATCCGCCAGGCGATCACCCGTTCGATCGCCGACCAGGCCCGCACCATCCGTATCCCGGTGCACATGATTGAGACGATCAACAAGATCGTCCGTACCTCGCGCCAGATGCTGCACGAGATCGGTCGCGAGCCGACCCCGGAAGAGCTGAGCGAAAAGCTGCAGATGCCGCTCGACAAGGTCCGTAAGGTCCTGAAGATCGCCAAGGAGCCGATCAGCCTCGAAACGCCGATCGGCGACGAAGAGGATTCGAACCTCGGCGATTTCATCCCGGATGTGAACGCCATCCAGCCGATCGACGCGGCGATCCAGAGCAACCTGCGCGAAACCACGACGCGCGTGCTGGCGTCGCTGACGCCGCGCGAGGAACGCGTGCTGCGCATGCGCTTCGGCATCGGCATGAACACCGACCATACGCTCGAGGAAGTCGGCCAGCAGTTCAGCGTGACGCGCGAGCGCATCCGCCAGATCGAGGCCAAGGCGCTGCGCAAGCTGAAGCACCCGAGCCGCAGCCGGAAGCTCCGCAGCTTCCTCGACAACTAAGAGGGCGAACCCATGTCGTTCTGGAAGAACCTCTTCGGTGGTGGTGGCAGCAGGTCGGCGGGCAAGTCGATCGAGCCGGCGGTGGTGGCGGAGGAGGCCTATAAGGGCTTTACCGTGAAGTCGCTGATCATGCCGGTGGGGAGCGAGTACCAGCTCGCCGGGCTGATCGAAAAAGAGATCGACGGCGAGCTCAAGAGCTACAAGTTCGTGCGCGCCGACCGGTTCTCGTCCAAGGAGGACGTGGTCAGCTTCGCACTCGCCAAGGGCCGGCAGATCATCGACGAACAGGGCGACGGGATCTACCGCCCGTAACGGCTGCCTTACCAGACAACAATGGCGCCCTGGGGATGCGGTCGCACCTCCGGGGCGCTCATACGTTACCCCCACGAGATTGCTGCGAGCGCTGAATTGCGCCGCCAACAGGAGTTCCCAGAGATGGCAAAAAAGCCAACCGCCCGCACCGAGTTCGTGCTGTTCGACATCGTCTACGAGGACGGCAGCCAGCGCTCCAACCGCAAGGTCGATGCGAGCCTGCTCGGCGGCCTCGATGGCGATGAGGCGGCCCGCACCGCCATCATGGAGCAGGACCAGGCCATTGCCGAGAGATCCGGATTGCCGCCGCTGCAGATCAAGAGCATCAGGCGCAGCGGCAAGTAGGGACTAGGGCGCTCTCAGCAAAAAGCCTGTCCCCGCGAAGGCGGGGATTGCCGACTTTTCAGGTTAGAAAGCGCTACAAAATCAATTACTTAGATCTTTCCGCCGGTTCACTTGAACGGCGAGAGCATCTAGACGTCGCCCTCGTAAGGCACTTCCCGCCGCTTCTGCCGGCGCGCTTCGGCATCGGGCAGAATGTGAGCGATCAGCCGGAGGGTGTAAGCCACCCTGCCGAGACCGTCGCGCCAGCGATGGCGGAGTGGCCGGGGCACACCGGCGTGGTGGCCGTCACGATCCCGCTTGAGGTCGCTCCGCTCCGCGTCGGCGGGCTTGTTGCCCCGATAGTGCTCGAGTTGCACCACTGGGGCCGGATCGACCTGGAAGAGCCGGCGGTGCGGAATGATCGGGCCGCCGCGAGAGAACATGTAGCGATCCACTGACATGCGCGGCAGCCTGGGATCGGCGAGGGCGCGCCGAGCCATGCTTGCCGAGATGATGTAGGCGGCGGCTCCCATGTGCGAGGCCAGCAGCTGGCGGACGCCGAAGCGGCCGGCGACGGTGCGCACCGCACGGCCAAGCCGTACGCGTTCGTACATCGTCTCCAGCTTCACCAGATCGGGCCGCAAATCACTGCTGAAGGCGGGCTCCACAAACGCCTTGAGGCCGTCGCCCATCACGGCATCGTCCTCGAGGATCAGGGCGAACTCATTCCCCGCGTCGAGCATATGGCGCCAGGCCTTCTCGTGGCTCATGACGCAGGCCACTTCGACCCGTGTCATCGCCCATGGATTGTGCGGATCGGCATGCAGAGCCATGCGGGCCTCGCCGACCCCGGCAATGGTCACGGCATCGATCCGCTCGGCCACGATGCCGAGCCGCGCGAACTGCTCCTCCATGAATTGCCGGCGATCGGCGCGGGCGCCCAGGTTGATGTAGTAGACCGGGATCTGCGTGGCGGGGAACTCGGTCATCTGGCCTCGGAGGCGCCGGCGAAGGGAATGATGATGCGCGGCCCGCGCAGTGCGGGGAGGTCGCGCCCGGCCAGCCGCGCGAGGCGCGCGATATGGTCGAGATGCAAGCCGAGCACGGCCGTCAGGTCGCGCGCCGGCCGACCCGCCGAGGGGGCCCGCGTCACCGCGATGTTGCTCTCGCCGACACGGTCGGCGGCGTCGAGCTTGTCGATCTGGATGCAGGGGCTCGGAATGGCCTGCAGCACGCGGCTGCGCAGCAGGTGATAGCCGCCACGCCCGAACAGGAAGCGGTCGATCCCCATCTGATTGCGTAACGGACTGGCCAGCGAGTGCCGGGCAGCCTCGCGGGTGAGGATGTAGGCAGCGCCGCCCATCTGCGATGAGCAGAGCTCGCGCAATTCGGTCGTGCCGACACGCTGCGACGCGCTGCCCAGCTTTACCGGACTGTGGAACGTCTCGAGCTTCAGCAGGTCAGCTCGCAGCCGTGCCGGCAGCTCCGGATCGAGGAAATCGCGCACCGGTGCGGCGAGTTGCACATCGTCCTCGAGAACCAGGGCGGCCGGCGCGCCGCTCTCGAGCAGGCGCTCCCAGCTGCGTTGGTGGCTGAGGCCACAGGCGAGGTCGCCTTCGGCCAACCGCCACAGGCTATGGGTCGTCGTGTGCCACGCGACGAGGGCGCGCGGCACTTCATCCATGCGCATTGCCTCGATGCGCTCGGCGGCAATGCCGAGATGCTCGAACTGCCGCTCCATGAATGCCCGGCGATCCGGACGGGAGCTGAGGTTGATGTAGTAGACGGGGATGGTCAGCATCGCGTCTCGGCATGCACGAAGCGGGCAGGGGTTGTCCAGTGTGCCGCCGCCACGCCTAGAGCAGTCTCTGCAGGTCGTCGGCCAGCGGCAGCCGGTATTGCCGGGCGCCCCAAAGCTCGCCGCTGGCGGCGAAGGTGGCGATGAGCCTCAGGTGGTGGGCCCAGTGGCGCGATGCTCGACGCCAGCGTGGCTCGCGACTGATCGTCTCAGGTGACGCGAACAGGGCGCGGTGCTCGTCGAGGTCGCTGCGACCGGGACCACGGCGGCCGTCGCTCGTCTGGTCGAGCTGGATGGCGAGCGCCGGCACCGATTGAAAGATGCTGGCTTGATAGAACAGGCTGCCGGGGCGCCCGAACAACAGCATGTCGGGCGACAGCATGTCCGCCCGCGGATCCACCACCAACCGTTTGGCGAAGGCCTTCGTCATCACATAGGCAGCCGCACCCATGCTGGATGACATCAGGCGTCCGCGACCGATCCCGACGGCCGTGCTGGGCACCAGGCGGCCGACCATTGCCGAGGTCTGCCGCGTTTCCATCTGAATGGCATCGACGCCGGCCAGCAGGTTCGGATCGTCGAGCACCGCGGGAAGCTGTTCCGACAGCAACACGTCATCCTCGAGGATCAGCGCTGCCGCGATGTCCTGCTCGATCATCAATTGCCAGATCTTCTGGTGGCTGCGGCTGCAGGCAAGCTCACCCGGGTTGAGCGGTGAGCCGGGGATACCAGCGCAGTCGGCGGCCGTGACCGCCTCGATCCGGGTTCCAGCCAGCCCCAGGGCGTCGAGCTGCCGCTCCACGTGATCGCGGCGATCCGGGCGTGACGCGAGATTGATGTAAAAGATCGGCAGCGGCATTGCGGTGGCATGACGAACGGCGGAGCCGTTCCCCGGCGTCCCCCTGTCTACATCAGCTTGCGCAGGTTTTCGGCGATCGGGAACTGGAGCTTGCGCGCCCCCCACAGTTCGCCGCTGGACCCAAAGGTCACGAGCACCCGCGTGTAGTGCCGCAACTGAATCTTGAGCCTGCGCCAGCGGACCGCGAGGCTCTTGCGTCGCAGAGCGCCGGTCAGCCGATTATCGTCAAGATCGCTCTTGCCGGCGCCACGCCGGCCGTCGACCGTCTGGTCAAGCTGGATGGCGAGTGCCGGGAGAGTCTGGAAGATGCGTGCGTCATAGCAAAGCTCGCCGGCCCAGCCGAACAGCAGGTGATCGAGCGCCAGCCGATCGACGTCGGGGCGGGCCAGCAGGCGGCGCGCCAGCTCGGCGGTCATGATGTAGGCGGCCGAACCAAGGCTGGACGACATCAAGCGGTTCCGGCTGACACCGGGCACGGCGGTCGCGACGGCAGGACCGAGCAGAGCCTTCGTGTTGCCGCGGGACTCGAACTGAATGGCTTCGACCCCGCCAGCCAGGAGGGTCCGGTCGGCCAGCAGCGCCGGGACCTCGTCGGCCAACAGCACGTCATCCTCGAGGATCAGTGCCGCCGCGATATCCTGCTCAACCATCAGGCGCCAGATCTTCTGATGGCTGCGGCTACAGCCAAGCTCACCTGAACTCAGCGGCGAGCCTGGCGGCTGCTGGAAGTCGGACGGTGTCACCGCGTCGACGCGAGTGCCGGTCAGGCCCAGTGCTGCAAGCTGCCGCTCGACATGATCCCGTCTATCCGGGCGGGCGGCCATATTGATGTAGAAAATCGGCAGCAACCGTTGGCCCCACTGTTGAATTCGGAGACCGTAATACCACTGACGCGTCGGGCGTCAACGGTTACTCTGGCCGTCCAGTGCTTTGTTTACTGCCGGCTTCACCACGGTGCCAAAGAGTTCGATAGCCTTCATGACCTTGGCGTGGGGAAGGGTACCGACGCTCAGCTGCAGGCCGAAGCGATCGTGCTTGAACCACTCGTGCTGCATCAGGATCTTGTCGATCACCTGCTGCGGCGAGCCCATGAAGTAGGCGCCCGAGGGGCCGGCGCCGGCTTCGAACTGGGCGCGGGTGGTGGGCGGCCAGCCGCGTTCGCGGCCGATGCGGCTCATCGCCTCGTGATGGGCAGGGAAGGCAGTATCGAGCGCGTCCTGCGAGTTCTCGGCGATGAAGCCATGCGAGGAGATGCCGATCGGCAGCTTCGCCAGGTCGTGCCCGACCTTCTCGGCGGTGCGGCGGTAGAGCTCGGTGAACTGGGTGAACGCTTCGGGATTGCCGCCGATGATGGCGAGCATCAGCGGCAGCCCGTAATAGGCCGCCCGGGCAACCGAGTTCGGCGTGCCACCTACGGCGACCCAGAGCGGCAGGGGATCCTGGACCGGCTTGGGATAGATGGCGATGCCGGGGATCGGCTTGGTGTGCTCAGACCCCTCCCAGAGCACCTTGCCGCCTTCGCGGATCTTCAGCAGTTCGGCGAGCTTTTCCTCGAACAGCGTATCGTAGTCGTCGAGCTCGTAGCCGAACAGCGGGAAGCTTTCGATGAACGAGCCACGGCCGGCCATGATCTCGGCGCGGCCATTGGAGAGCAGGTCGAGCGTCGCGAACTGCTGCCAGACGCGGATCGGATCGTCCGAGCTCAGCACGGTAACGGCGGTGGAGAGCCGGATGCGCTTGGTGACGGCGGCGGCGGCGGCAAGGATGGTCACCGGCGCCGAGGCGACGAAATCTGGACGGTGGTGCTCGCCCAGCCCGTAGAAATCGAGCCCGACCTCGTCGGCGAGCTTGATCTCTTCGAGCAGGTCCTTCAGCCGCTCGGCCGGCGACTGCAGGTGGCCGCCATTCAGCGGATCAGGAGTGTTCTCGGCGAAAGAGTAGAGACCGATTTCCATGGCGCAATCCTCGTGTGGTGCGCCCTGGAGCGCTTCACCGTTTCATTGAAACGTCGAAGCGCTCGAGATCCTGGATTTTGTGGCGCCTCTGATCGCGCTCTACATGGCTGGGCGTTTTGAGCCGCGCAAGAACGCACAGCCTTGTAACTCAGACGCTGCTGGTTGGCACGTAGGACGCAGCCGAAGACGAAACCGGAGCCGGCGGAGTGTGCCCGGCCTGGCGGTGGATTTCGGCGACGAGGCCGGCGGGCAGCTTCAGCTTGAAGGCCAACGCTTCAAGATAAGCCCGTTCGGCGGGGGTATCGGGCTGCATGGCGACAAGCGAGGCGGCATAGATTTCGGAAGCGTGCTCGGGTGTGTCGGCGCGGGCGACGACGGCGTCGATATCGAGCGGGCTCGCCAATTCGTCAAAGACGAACGCCTTCTCCTCGGAGGAGAGCGGCATGGTCTCGAGGCGCTTGAAGATGCGCTCCTTCTCCTCGGCGTCGATCTGGCCGTCGGCCTTGGCGGCGGCGATCATGGCGCGCACCAGGGTCTTGCCCAGCTCCTCGCCCTGATAGGCGGCCTGCGGCGGCGGCACGAAAGCATCCTGCGTCGGGGCAGGGGCGCCATCCGAGGCGGCGCCGGCCTGCTGCTGGTTCTTCTGGTAGGCCTGCCAGGCGGAGTAGGCGAGCCCGCCGACCGCCGCGACCGCGCCCACTTTGGCCACGTTGCCGACCATCTTGCCCAGTCCGCCGCCCGAGAGCAGCATGCCGGCGGCAAGCCCGGCGGTGCCCGTCATCGCAGTCCGCTGGGCATTGGGGTCGGTCTGCAGGGCTTTGATGATACCGTCGATGTTGAACATGGCCTTCTCCCAGCTTTTTGGTTCCGAACGGGAGTTAGGTAGCGCGGCGGGGCTGCGCAAGGATGACAAGTTCGCTCAGGGCCAATGGTTGCCTTTCTCGGCTCGGTGGGTAGGTTGAGGCAGCGTTCAGTTGGGGAGGGCCAAGAGCCGATGGCGAGCGGTCTCGACGATATCGATCACAAGCTGCTGGCTCTGTTGCAGGTAGACGATCGGGTGCCGGTGGCGGAACTTGGCAAGACGCTTGGCGTCGCGCCCTCCACCCTCAACGATCGAATCCGCCGGTTGATCAAGCTGGGCGTGATCAGCGGCTTCCATGCACATGTCGATCCCGAGAAGGTCGGCCTGGACCTCCTCGCTTACGTGTTCGTCGGCTGGAGCGATCCGGCGACCGAGAAGCTGTTCCTCGCTGCGATCGCCAGGTCGCCGGAGGTGCTGGAGGCACATCACGTCACGGGATCGTGGAACTACCTGATGAAGGTGCGGCTCAGGACAACGCGGGATCTCGAGGGGTTCTTTGCCCAGGTGGTGAAGGAAGTGCCGGGGGTGCAGCGGACGGAGACGCTGATCGTCCTGTCGTCGCCCAAGGAAACGACGCTGATCGTGCCGCCCGAGCTCAAAGCGTGAGATGGAAAAGCTCGACCTGAAGAAGCAGCACAAGGCGCTTTACAACCCGCCCAAGGGTGAGTTCGAGATCGTCGACGTGCCGCCGCTGCACTATGTGCAGATCGATGGTGCAGGCGATCCCAACAGCGCGGAGGCCTACAAGACGGGCGTCGCCTGGCTCTTTTCGGTGAGCTACGCGATGAAGTTCGCGGCGAAGGCGGAGCTCGGCCGCGACTACGTGGTCGGGCCGCTGGAGGCGCTGTGGTGGGCCGACGACATGTCGACGTTTCTCACCCGCCAGAAGAGCGACTGGCAGTGGACGATCATGATCCTGCAGCCGGATTTCGTCACGACCAGGCAGTTTGAGAAGGCCGTCGAGAAGACGGGCAAGAAGCTTGGCGCGGCGCCGGCGAGTCTCAGGCTCGAGACCTATCACGAGGGCCTGTCGGTGCAGACGCTGCATATCGGCAGCTATGACGACGAGGCGCCGACGCTGGCGCGGCTGCATCAGGAATTTGTGCCGGGGAACGGGCTCAAGGAGACCGGCCACCATCACGAGATCTATCTCAGCGATCCGCGCAAGGTCGCGCCGGACAAACTGAAGACCATCCTCAGGCAGCCGGTGCGGCGGCTCTGATCCGGCCGGTTCAGCCGCGGTTCAGGCGCAAACCCGCACAGGGCCGGCGTCCGAACCGAGGAGGAACCCCATGCTGGTCCGCAGTGCTCTTTTCATCGTCTTCGCCAGCCTCGCGGCTCCGGCGCTGGCCAATGGGGTGATCAGCGAATTTCCTGCCGGCGGGGTGGTGTTCAAACAGGCCGCCAACATCGCCATTGCGCGCGAGGACCTCTACCTGAGCGTGCGCGAAGTGCGGGTGCGCTACGAGTACCGCTCGGACGCTTCGGCCGCCGAAACCCACACCATCGGCTTTCCGATGCCGGCGGTGCCGCTCGATGGTGGGCCGAGCTATCTGGGCGGGGGCAGCATCGAGCAACTGGCGGATCCACGGAACTACATGGACTTCGCCGTGAAGGTGGACGGCAAGCCGATCACGGCCAAGCTGCATGAGTACGCCCAGCTCGAAGGCAGGGACATCACGGCAGAGATCGAGGCCGCCGGCCTTGAGCCATTGCTGCTGGCCGAACAGTTCGATGCGACCCGGTTCGATCGCCAGACGCTCGAAGCCTTCGTGGCGAAGGGTTGGTTCGCCAGTGCGCCAGAGAGCGCCGAAGAACTGTGGTGGCCGAACTGGAGCTACCAGGCGGTCTACGAGTGGGAGCAGGCGTTCGTTCCGGGCGAGACGGTGGTCGAGATCAGTTACGCGCCGCTCAATGGGTACCCCAGCGATTACGGCCAGGTCTATGAGGGCGGCGGCGAGTACGACGACCCGGAAACGGTCGCGGCGACCAGGGCGGAGTATTGCATCGACGATGCAGTGCTCAGCGCGCTGCAGCGCCATAAGGCGAAGGGCGGTTATGAGGTAGTGACGCAGGGGTACGTGCTGACCACGGGCAACTTCTGGAAGGGGCCGATCGAGGAGTTCAACCTGGTGGTCGACAAGGCAGACCCGGCGGAAGGGATGAAGAACCTCGACCTGGTCGCCTTCTGCCCGCTCGAAGCCAAAAAGATCAGCGACACGCAGTTCGCTTGGCAGGCCTCGAACTTCGAGCCCGACCGTGACATGCGGGTGCTCTACTACAGCTTCTACGATATCGAGCAATGAAGGAACCCCGGCAGCGGAACTGCCGGGGTTGAGGGAGCTTTGGGGGAGGATCCGAAGCTCAAGCTCTGCTTATTGACCGAGCTTACTGCGCGGCCGGGGCCTCAGTCGCCGGGGCCGGAGCCTCGGTGGCGGGCGCTGCCGGAGCTTCAGTCGCCGGAGCGGCTTCAGCAGGGGCCGGAGCCGGCTCAGCGGCCGGAGCCATCGGCGTGGTCTCGGTGCCGGTGGCCGGAGCCTCGGTCATCGGAGCCGGGGCCGGAGTGGCCGGAGCTTCAACCGCGGGGGTGTTGTTCACGGTCGTCGAGGTCGACGGGCCGGAATTGGCCGAGAAGACCAGGTAGCCAATGGCGAGCAACGCCAAGGCGACGATGATGCCAACGAACCAGCCAGTCGCGCTCGACTCGCGGGTGTAGACAGTGCGGTTGGCGTCATCGCTCGAGTAGACGGTATCGCGTTCGGGGACAGCCATGATCAAGCTCCTTTGTTTGAGTACCGTATGGGCCAAAAACGCAGCAGCCGGCGGAATCGTTCCCGCAAACGTGAGCGAATGCGAGATTGATTCAGCGCGATGTCGCAACCCGCTGACGAATCTGGCGATTTTGCCGCGCCAGAGATGAAGAAAAGCTGTCGCGGACCGCTCAGCTTTCAGCCGATTTTGCCGCTTTTTCGTCGCCGCGGTTTGCCTTGCCGATCGATTTGGTCTGAGCGGAGACGCGATCGATGAAGGCAAGGAACAGCGCCGAAACGACAAAGGCCAGGTGGATCAGGGTGAACCACATCAGCTTGTCGGCGGTATAGCTCGACACGTTCAGGAACACCTGCAGCAGGTGGATCGAGGAGATGGCGACAATGGTCGAGGCGACCTTGATCTTGAGCGAGCCGGCGTCGATCTCACCCAGCCAATGCACCGCATCGCCGTCGTCGAAGCGCGAGACGTAGTTCTCGTAGCCCGAGATGATCACCATGACCACGAGGCTGGCGACCAGCGCCGCATCGATCAGGGCCAGCATCTTCAGGATCGCATCGGCTTCGTCGATAGTGAAGACGTGGCTGACAAAATCCCACAGCTTCACCCCGAAGGTCGCGGCGTAGACCGCCAGCGCCACCGCCAGCCCGAGATAGAACAGCACCAGCAGCCAGCGCGAGGCGAGGATAACCGCTTCGATGACGAGTTCGAGACGCTTGGGCATGGTGGCTCCGGCAAGGTTTAGCGAACGAGGGATAGCGGATTTTTGGGGTGAGGCAAGGGGCAGGGGTGACGCAGTGGGGGATGGCGCTTAGCGCGCAAAACCTAACGGGCCGGGGATTGCTCCCCGGCCCGTTCGTCAGTTCAGGCGATTGCCCTTAGTTGCGGTCGGCAACCGTGATCAGCGAGGTGATGCGCTTGATCGAGACGCGGCGGTTGAGCTTTTCGGCCTTCTCCGTCTTCACCTTCAGGTAGCGCTCGCCATAGCCCTGGGTGACCAGGTTCTCGGGCGGCACGTCGTAGAAGTCGGTCAGGATGCGGGCGACGGTCGAGGCGCGCTGGTCCGACAGGATCAGGTTGGCCTGGTCGCCGCCCACGGCGTCGGTGTGGCCTTCGATCAGGAAGGTCTCGCCCGGGTTGTCCTCGAGGATCGCCAGCATGCCGTTGGCGACCTTGCTGAGCGCCCCGACCTGGCTGCGGGCGATGGTCGCCGCACCCGAGTCGAAGGTCAGACCGCCGACTTCGACACGACGCACCGAGTCACGGATACGGGCCGAACGCTTCACTTCCTCGATGGTGTAGATCTTGCGGACCTGCTCCACCGGCGGTTCGCGGAAGAACAGCTCAACCTCTTCCTCGTCGGCGTCGTCGGCATCGAGGATATAGTCGCGGATCGGGATGGTCAGGCGCAGCGGGGGCAGGTCGTCGCCCGGGTCGCGCCAGTTGCCGAAATAGTCGTCATCCTGTTCGAAATCGTCCTCGTCCTGGTAGGCGAGGATGTACTCGCGGCCGTCCGGCATGATGCGCGAACGCTTCAGCACGTTGCCCCACTTGTCGCGGATGGTGACGATCTGCACGCCGTTCGGGCGTTCGATGGTCTCCTTCACGCGGCCTCCCGGCAGGCGCTGGTAGTAGACCTCGTCCTCATCGCTGTCGCGAATGCGGTCGAAATCCTGGGCCGGGTTCGAGATGATCAGGTTGACGCCGATCTGGAAGATGAAGCCCGAGTTAGTGAAGTTGTTGCCGGGCTTGCCGCCGCCCTGACCGCCGCCGTTATTGTTGATAACGGTGTTGTTGTTCGTCACGTTGGTCGTGTTGTTCGTGATGTTGGTCACATTCGTCACGTTGGTGACGTTGTTGATGATGGTGACGTTCTGCGGCACCTCCATCACCGGCAGGGCGTCGACGGCGATCTTCTCGCCTTCCATCTTGGCCAGCGACTGCACCTCGACCGGTGCGATGTCGGCCTGAGCAGCCTTGTCGTCGGTCGGCGGCGGAGCGGTCGGTTCTTCGGCAACCGCCGGCTGTTCGGCCGGCGCCTGGCCATCGACCACCTGGGTGGCGAAGTCCTTGGCGCTGTCGAGCACCGGAGCCGCTTCTTCGGGGGCAACGGTTTCGGGCAGCACTTCGACGGCCTGCGGGGTCACGGCTTCCTGGGCGCCCGGCAGTTCGGAGATAGGCGGAGTGGTTTCCGCCGCCGGCTGCACTTCGGGAACCGGGGGCAGGGTGATGCCGTACTGCGCCAGGCACTGGGCAACATCGGCAACCCCTAGCGCGGCGCAGATGTCGGCGAACTGCTTGTTGGCAGCATCGATGGTCGACTGGCCGGAGGCGTCGCCGGCTTCGAGCTGGCCGAGGCCGACGCTGTAGAGCTCGACGGCAGTGCCCAACTGGTCCTGCGCGGCGGCAACCGGGTCGGTGGCGTTGGCGTCTGCAGGCTGGTCGGTCGGGCCGGCTTCCGCAGGCTGTTCAGCCGCCGGCTGTTCGGCGGGCTGCTCGGCTGCCGGCTGTTCGGCGGGCTGCTCAGCCGCCGGCTGTTCGGCGGGTTGCTCGGCTGCCGGCTGTTCAGCCGCGGGCTGCTCGGCCGGCTGTTCGGCCGGCTGCTCCGCGGGCTGCTCAGCCGCGGGTTCGGGCAGCGGGGGCAGGTCCTGGCCGATGCAGGACTTGATGTCCTGGTAGCCGTTGGCGGTGCAGAGCTCCTGGATGCGCGCCGCGGCAGCATCGGCGAGGGGCTTGGCGCCGGCATAGTCGCCGGCAGCGGCCTGGTTGAGCGCCGCCTGATACTGGTCGAGCGCCGCCTGCAGGTCGGCAACGAACTGGGCCTGTGCATCCTCGGCAGCCTTGGCGTCCTCAGCGGCCTTAGCCTCTTCGGCAGCCTTGGCGTCGGCATCGGCTTGAGCCGCTGCTGCAGCTGCCGCTTCGGCGGCCTGGGCATCCTGAGCAGCCTTGGCATCAGCTTCGGCCTGAGCCGCAGCAGCTGCTTCGGCAGCCTTGGCATCCTCAGCTGCCTTTGCGTCAGCATCGGCCTGAGCCGCGGCCGCAGCGGCAGCTTCAGCGGCCTTGGCATCCTCAGCGGCCTTGGCATCAGCCTCAGCCTGAGCTGCGGCGGCGGCTGCTGCTTCAGCAGCCTTGGCCTCCTCGGCTGCCTGTGCGTCAGCTTCAGCTTGCGCCGCAGCGGCGGCGGCCTCTTCAGCGGCCTTGGCCTCTTCGGCGGCGCGCGCTTGTTCAGCTGCCTGTGCGTCGGCCTCGGCCTGTGCGGCGGCTGCGGCTGCTTCCTCGGCAGCCCTTGCTTCCTCAGCAGCCCTGGCCTCTTCCGCGGCGCGAGCTTCCTCGGCCGCCTGGGCCTCGGCATCCGCCTGCGGGTCGGCCGCCGGTTGGCCGCCGCCAGTGATGGCCGCGATGCATTCCTGGACACTCGAGTAGCCGTTCACGATGCAGGTGTCGGTCAGCGCCTGCTGGGCGTTATTGATCGCGTCTGCGTCGCCGGAAGCCTGCGCCTGCTGCAGGGCCTCATATTCGGCCTGCTGCGCGAACGCGGCGCCCGGCACCAATGCGAGAACGGCGAGACTGGTGCCGGTTAGGAGCCAGTTTCGAAAGCGCATGGGTTTTATCCTTGTTTTGGAGTCAGTTGTTCGAAAAGTGACGCAGACCTGCTGAACCGAACCTGAACGGTTGGGAAACCTGCGGCGAGATGAATTAGCCCATCATGTGCCGAACGCCCCTGATGCGCGTGCGGTTCCGTACCGCGACAGGACCGGTCAATCGTGGCACCAGTTGGGCCGTCGCACCCTTGCGAGCAATGGACGGATTCGGTTGCGGCAGCCTAGGCTTGGCGCGCCTATTCGTGCGATCCGATAGGCATTGGTCTGTTGGAGTCGATCTTGGGCGAGCTTCTGAGCTACTGGCCGTTTGTCCTCGGGCTCCTGGCGACCGGGGTGATTTCCGGCATCGCGGCGGGGCTGCTGGGCATCGGGGGCGGCGCCATCATCGTGCCGGCGCTGGCCTCGGCCCTGGCGCTGCTCGGCTATGACAGCGACGTGGTGCAGCACATTGCGGTGGGCACCTCGCTCGCCATCATCATTCCAACCGGCATTGCCAGCGCCCGGGCGCATGACAAGCGCGGTGCGGTGGACCATCGCATCCTGAAACTCTGGGCGCCGGTGGTGGTGGTCGCCACCTTTGTCGGCGGGCTGATGGCCGGCCTCTATACCGGCGATGTGCTGCGCATCGTGTTCGGCGTCGTCGCGTTGTTCATCGCTGCAAATATCGTCCTGCCGTTCCAGGAGCGGCTGATGGGGCACTTGCGGGATTCGGCTCTGACGCATCGGATCTCGGCGGCGGTGGTCGGCTATATCTCGGCGCTGATGGGCGTAGGGGGCGGCTCGCTGAGCGTGCCGACCATCCACGCCTTCGGCGCCTCGATGCACAAGGCCGTGGGCACCGGGGCGGCGATCGGGGTGTTCATCGCGCTGTCGGGCACGCTCGGCTTCATCATCTCGGGCTGGAGCGTCGAAGGCCGCCCGCCGCTCAGCCTTGGCTATATAAACATCGTGGCGCTGGTGCTGATCGGCGTCACCGCGGCGCTCTGCGCGCCCCTGGGCGCAGCACTGGCGCACAAGCTGCAGCAGCGCACCCTGAAGATCGCCTTCGCAGTGTTCCTGACCCTGGTCGGGCTGAACATGATCTGGAAGGCGATCGCGGGGTAGGGGCTACTTCGCCGGGGCGAGGGCCCACTTGGCAGACACGGAGGCCTCGTAGGTCAGTTTCCCGGGCGCGATCGCCATGGGAGCTGTACTCGGGTCGAGCACAGCCAGATCCGCGTACCCCTCTAAGGCGGTATGAGCCATGGTGTCGGGGTTGTAGCCCGTTCCCTCTTTGACATTGAGCAGGTCACCGAGAGTACCGCCCAGCGATTGGGCGTAGACTTCGGCTCGGCTGCGAGCTTTATCGGCCGCGATTTTCCGGACCTGCTCGACATACTCGGCCTCGCGCGAGCTGGCGAACGTTACGGAGTCGACTTCAATACCGAGCGCGCTGGCGCTGCTCAGGACTTCACCGATCCTATCGGTCGTTGCCAGTGTGGCCACGGCGTCGTAGGTGGCGCGGAAGCCGTCGAACTTGTCGCGGTCGGGGTCGGCGAAACTGGAAACAGGTTCGCCCTTCTTGTCCTTGGCGATCAAATAGACCTTGGCAAACTGAAAGCTCTTGGTCTCGACCGAGCTGTCGGCGATGCCCAGTTGGGTCAGCGCGGCGCGAAGCTGGGCGATCTTGTCGGAGATAAGCTTGGTCGCCTCTTCGGGGGATTTCCGCTTTTCCGAGAGACTGATCGCGATTTTCGTCAGGTCCGCGGCGGTTTCGATACGTCCGCTGGCCTCAATGTAGATGTATGGGCGTCTGTCGATCTCCTGCCGGACAATGGTGGGGTCCTGTGCGAACGCACACGTCGGCAGCAGCGCCAGTGCAAGCACCAACGCGGAACGATACAGTTTCACGGTAAAATCCCCATTGCCCCAGTCAATGCGATGATCTGCGGTACACTTGGCGGCGCAATTGTGGCCAAGTTGAACGGGGTGCCACAAAAGTTTTGCCCCGGCACCGGGCCGGGGCAATTGGCAGCTTCTACGAAGCTGGTCAGTCGGCAAAGTCCCAGGTGACCTGGACGTTGATCGAGTAGCTGAGTTCGCCACCTTCGATCGGCACGGCGCCGGCCGCGACGGAATCGGCCGAGGCTTTCATCATGTAGGGCTGCGGCGTGCCCATGCCCTGCACTTCGCTGATATTGCGGATGCTGCCGAGCTCTTCACCGGCGACCCCGGCATAAAGCGCGGCCTTGGCTTTGGCATCGGCGAAGGCGGCCTTGCGGGCCTCGTCGTAGAGCTTGGACGGGTCGGCGACCGAGAAGCTGACGCCGTTGATGGTGTTGGCGCCGACAGTTACGGCCTTGTCGAGCACCGAGCCGAGCGTCGCCAGCTCACGCACCCGGACGTTGACGTTGTTATAGACCTGGTAGCCGGTGATCTTGGGCGGCAGCTGGTAGCCATTGGCGTCACGCGCGTCGGAATAGACGTAGTTCGGGCTGACGGAGAAGCCCGAGGTCTGGATGTCGCGCGCTTCGATGCCGGCGGCCTTCAGCGTCTCGATCAGCTCGCCCATCGCCTTGGTATTGGCATCGAGCGCTTCACGGGCGGTGGCGCCCTGGCTGGTGACACCGGAATTGACGAAGGCGGTATCGGGCGCCGCAGTGACTTCGCCGAGGCCGCTGATTGAAAGGGTGCCGTTCACGGGTGTCTCCTGCGCGAATACGGGGGTGGCAGTCAGCGCGGTGGCGAGGAACAGGGGAATGAGGGCGGCAGTAATGGGACGCATGCGTCTCTCCTATGTGGCCTTCGGTTGGGAAATATGTCCCAGCCGATCGGGGTGTTAGTGCGGCGAACCTGAACGGGATTTGAACGCCGCTTCCAGGAGATAAGACGCCGGAGGTTGCGTGAACCTTGGGTCGCGAACCGACGAAAGTTTGAGTTACGTGCCTCGACCGCTGCTGGACAGGCTTTGGGGCGGCGGGTTAGGTAGCCCGTCCGAAAAACCGGGGGGAGTGCCGTGGCCAATCCGATCGTTCCAAGCGAAGGCGTCCTTCTCGGTCGGGCGAGGGTGCCCGGATACGAGCATCCGCGGGTGATCACGGTGCGCGGCGAGGATATCGTCGATATCACCTCGAAGGCCGCGCCGACCTCGCGCGATATCGCCGAGCAGGCCGACCCCGCAGCCTACGTGGCCGCGGCCAAGGGCCCGGTGATCGGCAACCTCCATCAACTCCTCGCCAACTCCTGGTCGGGCAAGACCGACATTGCGGCGCCCTCGCTGCTATCGCCGATCGACCTGCAGGCGGTGAAGGCGGCGGGCGTCACGTTCGTGGTGTCGCTGCTGGAACGCGTCATCGAGGAGCAGGCGCGCGGCGACAAGGCCAAGGCCGACGAACTGCGCAAGGATATCCTGGGGCTGGTCGGCACCGATCTCAGCCAGCTCGAGCCGGGTTCGCCCGCCGCGATGGAAGTGAAAAAGACACTGATCGCGCGCGGCGTGTGGAGCCAGTATCTCGAAGTCGGCATCGGGCCGGACGCCGAGATCTTCACCAAGTGCCAGCCGATGGCTTCGGTCGGGTTCGGCGCCGATGTCGGCATCCTGCCGATCTCGGAGTGGAACAACCCGGAGCCGGAAGTGGCGATGGTGGTGAACTCCAAGGGCACCATTGTCGGCGCAACGCTCGGCAACGACGTGAACCTGCGTGATGTCGAGGGCCGTTCGGCACTGCTGCTCGGCAAGGCCAAGGACAATAACGCTTCGGCTTCGCTTGGGCCGTTCATCCGGCTGTTCGACGGCAAGTTCACTATCGAGACGGTGAAGGCCGCCGATATCGCGCTCAGCGTCACCGGCGAGGACAGGTTCGAACTGACCGGCGTTTCCAACATGAGCCAGATCTCGCGCTCGCCCGAAGCGATCGTCGCGGCCACCGTTGGCCGGCATCACCAGTATCCGGATGGGCTGGTGGTCTATCTCGGCACGATGTTCGCGCCGGTGAAGGATCGTGGCGGCGCCGGCAAGGGCTTCACCCACAAGCTGGGCGACGTGGTGTCGATCTCGACGCCGTCGCTCGGCACCCTATCTAACACTGTGCGCCTCGCCACCGAGGCCGCCCCCTGGACCTACGGCGCCAGCCACCTGCTGCGCGACCTGGCAAAGGCTGGGTTGTTGTAAATACTCGATGTCATCCCTCGCGAAAGCAGGGACCCAACTCGCCGTCAACGCCGGCGGAGAAATGGATCCCGGCTTTCGCCCGGATGACACCGGGGTTGGTTGAAACGAGGTGCTCTATGGCACCTGTGAAGAGGAACTCCCCATGACCGAACTGCACAAGAATCTCATCAACGGCGAATGGGTCGGCGGGGACGGGGTGAACAATATCAACCCCTCCAACACCAACGAGGTCGTCGGCGTCTATGCGCGCGCCAGCCAGCAGGACACGCTCGACGCCATCGCGGCGGCCAAGGCGGCGTTCCCGGCCTGGTCGCGCTCGGGCATCCTGCAGCGCTGGGAAATCCTGTCGAAGACCGCCCATGAGATCTTCGCCCGCAAGGCCGAACTCGGTGAGCTGTTGAGCCGCGAAGAAGGCAAGACTCTTGCCGAGGGCATCGGCGAAGTCACCCGCGCCGGGCAGATCTTCGAGTTCTTCGCTGGCGAGGCGTTGCGCCTTTCGGGTGAGAGCGTGCCGTCGGTGCGTCCGGGCGTCGGCGTCGAGATGACGCGCGAGGCCATGGGTGTCGTCGGCATCATTACGCCGTGGAATTTCCCGATCGCCATCCCGGCCTGGAAGATCGCGCCGGCGCTCTGCTACGGCAACACCGTGGTGTTCAAGCCGGCCGACCTGGTGCCGGGCTGCTCGTGGGCCATCGTCGATATCCTGCATCGCAACGGGCTGCCCAAGGGCGTGCTCAACCTGGTGATGGGCAAGGGCTCGGTGGTCGGCCAGGCGATGCTCGACAGCAAGGATATCGTGGCGCAGACCTTCACCGGCTCGGTGAATACCGGCCGCCGCGTCGCCGAGGCGAGCGTCAAGGTGATGCGCAAGTTCCAGCTCGAAATGGGCGGCAAGAACCCGACCATCGTGCTCGACGACGCCGACCTGAAGGTGGCGGTCGAGACCACGGCGCAGAGCGCCTTTTACTCGACCGGCCAGCGCTGCACCGCCTCGTCGCGCCTGATCGTCACCGATGGCATCCATGATGCGTTCGTCGCAGCGCTCACCGAGCGGATCCGCAACCTCCGGGTGGGCGACGCGATTGCCAAGGACACCGAGATCGGCCCGGTGGTCGACCCGGGCCAGCTCAAGCAGGACACCGACTATATCGAGATCGGCAAGGGCGAGGGCGCCAAGCTGGTGGTTGGCGGCGAGCTGGTGCAGCGCGACAACCCGGGCTACTTCCTGCAGCCGGCTTTGTTCACCGAAGTGCACAACCAGATGCGCATTGCCCGCGAAGAGATTTTCGGGCCGGTGGCCGCAGTGATCCGGGTGAAGGATTACGACGAGGCGCTGGCCGTCGCTAACGACACCGAGTTCGGCCTCTCGGCCGGCATCGTCACCACCTCGCTGAAATACGCCACGCACTTCAAGCGCAACGCCGAGGCCGGCATGGTGATGGTCAACGTGCCGACCGCCGGCGTCGATTTCCACGTGCCGTTCGGTGGCCGCAAGGGCTCGAGCTATGGCCCCAAGGAACAGGGCAAATACGCCGCGGAGTTCTTCACCCAGGTGAAGACGGCCTATACCGCCGCCGGCTAAGGCCCCGGGCAGCACCAATGATCGGGGCTCGTGCGCCGGCAGGCGTGCGGGCCCTTTGCTTGTTGACCGCGTACAGCGTTGAAGCGGTTCAACAAATCGCGCGCTGTTGCGCGTTTGCTATGGCGCGCGCGGTGTGGTTGTGGCACCAGCCGCGGGCGGGGGCTGTTACGTTTTGGGATAAACTATGCGTTCTGTCTTGTTGGCCAGCGCCGTTGTGCTGGCCGGTGCTGTTGGGGCCCAGGCTGCCGATCTGATCGTCGAAGACGCTCCGGTTGCCGCTGATACCAGCTTCGTCAACTCCAGCATCTATGTGCAGCTGCTCGGCGGCTTCGTGCAGAATCTGCCGGTCAACTATTTCGAGGACGGCCAGGACGACGGCGACGCCGCTACCGATTTCGGCTATGGGGTTGCCGGCACCGTCGGTGTCGTGGTGATGGACGGCTTGTCGCTGGAAGCCGACATTCTCTACACCAAGCGCGACTACGCCGACGCCAACGACTTGACCTATTCGACCCTCAGCCTGATGGCCAATGCCAAGTACACCGTGCAGCTCAACGATACATTCAGTGTCTACGGCGCGGTGGGCCTCGGTCATGTCTGGGGTGAGGAAGCCTGGACCGGTGCGTCGAGCGAATATGCGAGCTTCGGCTACCAGCTCATCGCGGGCGTCGGCGCCCAGCTGACGGACAACATCTCGGCCGTGGCCGAGTACCGCTTCCAGGACACCTTCGACAAGAGCAATTACCAGGGCTCGGGCGACTACGGCCTGAGCATTCCGGTGAGCACAGTGCTCGCAGGTCTGAAGCTCAGCTTCTGAGGTTCGTTCGACGCGAAACTGGCCCGCGCATAAAGACGATGCGCGGGCCTTTCGTTTTCCTGCCTGCACGTCAGGTCGTGGGACCGGCCCCGTTCGCACAGCCCTTAAGGCTGCGTGGCCGTCAGGGTGATCGGGCCGGGGGCGCTGGCATCGTCATAGCTGTCGGCGACTTCAAGCCAGTAGCGGCCGGCGGCTTTGAGCTCGACTTGCATCTGCATGTCGGCGCCGGGGGCCGGAGCCGAGGTCCAGTTGCCGACGACGTCGAAATTGGCGTCGAGCAGGCGCAGGGCGACGTCGATGTTCTGCGGGTTCTGTGTGGCGTGAACCGTCAGCGGGCCGGCGGCCGCATCCAGCACATAGAAGTCGTGGTCGGCGCGCGGCAGGATGCTGGCCTGCACCGGGGCGCCGAGCGCCAGAGGCTTGGCGTCGCGTGGCCGGTCGTTGGGTTCGAGCCCGTCCTCGGCGGCGGTCAGCGTGGCGGTAAGGGTCATCGGCAGGACGGAGCGGGCATCGTCATAGGCGTCGGCGACGACGAGCCAGTATTTTCCGGCCGACGGCAGATCCGTTTCGAAGGTGAAGGGCGCACCGGCGGCGGGTGAAGCGGCCCAGTCGCGGACGATGGTCAGGTTGCTGTCGAGCAGGCGCATCGCCAGATCGATGCCAGGAACGCCCGTGGCGGCGATGGTGATGCGGCCGCGGTGCGGCGCATCGAGCACGAAGTGGTCGCGATCGGTACGCGGCAGGATGGTGATCGGCACCGGCGTGCCCCAGGGCAGCTGTTTTGCGTCGACGTCGCTGTTGTTGGGCTCGTTGGCGTCGGGCGAGGCGATAAAGCTGGCAGCGAGCTTGAGCGGCGCCGGCGTGCGGGCGTCGTCATAGGCGTCGGCGAGCTCAATGACGTAGCGGCCTGGGCCGGGCAGGTCGACGACGAAGGTGTTGTCGATGCCGACGGGTGTCGCCTGCCAATCGCGGAGGACGGCGTTGTCCGGGCCGTGGAGGCGGATCGCCGCGTCGATGGCTGCGGGCACAGCGCTGGCCGTTACGGTCAGCTCGCCATGGTCCTCGACTTCAACGGCAAGGAAGTTGTGCTCGCCGCGCGGGAAGATTGCGACATCGAGCGGGGTGTTGAGCGCGAGGACCGCCGGCTTGGTCAGGCTGTCATTGGGCTCGGTGGCGTCGATGGCCGGCGTGAAGGTGAGCGCGACGCCGTATGGCGTGGGGGCAAAGGCGTCGTTGTAGGCGTCGGCCAGCTCGAGAATGTAGCGGCCGGGTTCGGGCAGGTCAGCCTCGGCCGGCGCGGTGCCGGGCAGTAGCGCCGACGTCCAGTCGCGGATGGTGCGGCGGTCGATATCGTCGACACGCGCGACCAGGTCGACGGGCGGCGAGACGCTGCTGCCAGCGATGGTGAGCAACCCAGCACTGGCGACGTCGACGGCGCAGAAGTCGTGGTCGCCTAGCGGGTCGATGCTGTCCGCAACGCCCTTGGTCAGCTCGAACGGCGCGGCCGAGCCGAAGGTGTTGTTGGGTTCGCCGCAGGACAGCGCCTCTACCGACGTGCCGATTCCGAGCTTGACCTGGACGAGCTGGGCCTCAGTGGCGACGACTTCGAACGGGGTGCGGCCGGTCACCGAACCGACTGCGGCTTCGGCGAGATACTGGCCGGGCGGCAAGGGCAGGGCCGGGCGGGTTACCCCGGCGGTCAGTGGCACCGTGTCCTCGCTGGCCAGCGAAGTGATGGTCCAGACGACGCCCGAGGTGATCGGCTTACCGGTCTGATCGACGGCTTCGAGGGTGGTCAGGTCAGTCGCCATTGGGGCGGCGGCGCGGTTCGCGACGGTTTGCAGCGCCTGCTGCAGCTGCGGGGCGTTGTCGGCGGTGAGATAGAGGCCGCCGGTGTTTTCGGCGAGGCAGGCGAGTTGCTTCTCGTTGGCGGCCACCGAGAAGCCGATCACGTGCACCGAGAAGTTGACACCCATGCCGGCGAGCGCGCTGCTGAGAGCACAGGGGTCGCCACCGCAGGTCTCGATGCCGTCCGAAAACAGGATGACGCTGGCCGGCCGGTCGGTCCTGGCCAGGTCGTCGGCGGCGCGCCGCACCGCCTCGGTCAGCGGGGTCTTGCCGCGGGGGGTGAGGTTGTCGACGAGGGTGGCAAAGCTGTTGGCGTCGAGCGGACCAACAGGGCGCAGGGTCTCGATGTCGGAGCAATCCGAGGTGCGGTTGTGGCCATAGGCCACAAGGCCGAGATCGGCGTTCGGGCTCCACGACTGCAGCAGTGAGCGGACGGCCTCGCGGGCGATCTCGATCTTGGATCGCCCCTCGATCTGGCCCCACATGCTGTTGGATTCGTCCAGCACCAGCGTCACGGCGGCGCGGGCGGCGTTGTCGGTGGGCGTGCCGGTGCCGAGGCCGGTGGCCTTGCCGAGCGCCTCGGTGAGCTGTTGCTGGTTCTCGGCCGCATAGTACTGGCCGCCGCCGGCCTTGGCGGCTTCTTCGAGCTGGGCCCTGGTGGTGTCATCCACGGCAAAGCCGATGATCTGCAAGTCGACGTCGATCTTGCCCGGCGCCGCACGCGAGCCGGTTCCCGTGGCTGGAGCCGCGGCCGGGCCCGGCTCGGGTGCGGCGGGCTGGCCGCTGACGGGCGGCGGGATCTGGCCCGGCGGCTGCTGCTGGGCCTGGGCGGCCGGGTGGAGCAGGGCCAGGAGGAAGGCGAGGGTGGCGGCGATACGCATGGCGCTCATCAGTTCCCCCTGAGTGCGGGTCTTGGTTCGACTATTCCTTGGCGGCGCCGAGCAGATCGCCACTGCAGCTTTCAGCGCCGTCGGTCAGCACGACGAGCCGGTGGCTCGCGCCTTTGCCGTTCATCCGCAGGTGTTCCTTGGCAAAGCTGATGCCGGCCGCGAGCGGCGTGCCGCCGCTGGGCGCAATGGGCTCGAGCGCGGCGAGGAGCGGTGTGGAGGTGGTGGTGAAATCCTGGACCACGCGGATGTCGCCGCACTCGAAGAATACGATGAGCGCGACCTCGACCTTGCCGGACATCTGGCCGATCACCTGGCGGGCGGAAGCCTTGGCGGCGTCCATGCGACCCTGCTCCTCCATGCTGCCCGAGGCATCGAGCAGGATGGCGATCGATTCATCGACCGGGCCGCCGTTGCCGCCGAGCATTTCGATGATTTTCTGATCGAGGCCAGCGATCTCGCCTTCGGCCGCCTTTACCTTGGCGAGGAGCGCAGCCCTGGCCTTTTCGGCCAGTTGCTTCTGGTACATGTCCTCGATAGAGGCGGCGAGGAACTGGTCGAGCTTGGCTTCCCATTCGGGGGTCAGCTTGTCCCTGGTGCCGGGGACGACAAGGGCATCCCTGGTGTATTGCTTGAAGAACTCTTCGGTCGCCATGACCCGCATCGGGCCAAAGGAAATGTTGACGATCGCATCCTCGGGCGGGAACCCGCTATCGCGGCGCTTGGCATAGCCCTCCAGCACCAGGCTGGTGACACCGGGCTCGTAGACGAAGCTCTTGAGCAGCTCCATGCCGGTCTTGACCCAGCTGAACGCGTTGAAGCCACTCATGAAGGCGGCGACCGCCGGCTCCCCGCTCGCCATCTTCTTGAGGGCGAGCTCGCCCAGCTTTTCGAGCGCCTTCTTGAGGGCTTCCCCGTCATTTGCGGTCTGCAGGTCATTGCCGATCCGCACCAGCAACAGCGCGTTGCCATATTGCTCGAAGAAGTCGTTCAGCTCGGATTTGTTCAGCAGCTCCAACGGCTTTGTGCCAAACGATGCCAGCTTGTCGTTGGTCTCGAAATAGCTGCGCAACGCATCCCGCTGTTCGTCGGTCAGCGGCGCTGCTCCGGCCGAACCGGCAAGCAGGAAGAACACAATAAAAAGTGCTGATGCGAGCCTCGCAACTGCGGACTGTGCACATTTGTGCATCGCGGCCTCCCGTTCTTGTTCATGAATCAGCAGCAAAAAGCTGTGTCGATGACAGATGAGGTGCGGCAAATACAGTCAGGAGAAGGGGCGTCTTCCAAAAACTATGATCGTCGTCTTCTCAGCGCAAAAGCTGACAAGACGTCCGTCTCTTCCCTTGCAGATATATTATCGATCGCCGGGGTCGGTTGCAAGACGGACAGGCCGTCGGCCCCCGCCATGCCGTGATAGTGGATAGGCCCGCGCGGGAGGCGCGGGCCCATCGATCAGGCCGGACGGAGTCCGTAGATCGAGATCACGTTGCCCTTGCTGGTGGTGGAGGATTTCTTCAGCTCCAGCCGGGTCACCGGGTCGGTCGCCTCGAACATCCGCTTGCCCTTGCCGGCGACCACCGGGTGGGTGATCAGCGTCAGTTCCTCGAGTAGGCCGGCAAACAACAGCTGCCGGGCCAGCGAGATGCCGCCCATCACCGCGATGTCGCCGCCGTCTTTGGCCTTCAACTGCCGGGCGAACTCGACCACGTCGCCCTCGATCAGCGTCGAGTTCTGCCACTTGAGCTGATCCTGCTTCAGCGTGCGCGAGGCGACGAACTTCGGCATGTTATTGATGAAGCCGGCAAAATCCTGATCGGCTTCGGCGGTCGGCCAGTAGCCGGCCCATTCCTCGAAGCCGATCCGGCCCATCAGTACGGTGTCGATCTTGGGCATGGTCTCGCCGAGCAGCGCGCCCAGCTCGTCGTCGAAGGCATCGAACTGCCAGAGGTTGGGGGACTCGATGACGCCGTCGACCGAGTGAAAAAAGCCTGCAGTGATCTTACGCATCTGGAGTTCCTCGCTTTGTCGGCAGTCGGAAATGATGCCGCTTCGTCAACACAACGAGTGGCAAAGGGCCCAATCGACACGCGAGCGAGAAAATTTTGAGGGAGACCGAGATGGCGCGCGATCGGAGACGACGAGGCCCTTTCAGCGCGCCTTCGCCTCCGCGCGGTTCTTCAAAGATTCGTTGAGGTTCTCATGGTGGCGCTGTGCCGGGCCGCCCATCACGAGCTCGAACACGGGGGCAAGCCAACCGCGAAGATCTTCGATGTGGGTGAAGCGCACCCGGTCGGCAGCGAGTGGCTCGATCGCGAACTCGCGGTAGCCGGTGAACAGCAGGTCGGTGCCAAGGTGGCCCCGCCAGCTGAGGCGCCGGTTGGGAACGACCTCGAGGACGTTGGCCTTGACGTTGAGTGGCGGACGCCCCGGCAGCGCCAGCGTCATCGACAGCACGCTGCCCGCGCGCAGCTCACCCGAGATGGCCGGCAGCGCAGGGTTCCACTCGGGGTAGCGATCGAGGTCGGCAAGCACGGCCCACACCTCTGCGTCGGAGGCATTGACATCGAAATCGGTGCGATGAAGAGCCATCGGCATCTCCCAAGTGCGCTTCGCAAGTTGTGCACCAGCGTTGGCCGGGTGCAAAGGGACTGCGAACGCGTATCGGGCAACGCGGCGCCGGGGGCAATGACGGAGAATGGTGGGCGGAGGCAAGGTCTTGCGACCTATGGCTTTGCTTCGCCGCCACCTCTTGCTAAGGAGGCGACGCTCCGTTGCGGGGCAGGGGCCCATAGCTCAATGGTTAGAGCCGACCGCTCATAACGGTCTGGTTCCAGGTTCGAGTCCTGGTGGGCCCACCATTCTCTTCGAGTTCACGTCGGCGACGCGCGATCGGCCGCGACCGCGCGAGCACCGTAGCCTGTGATACCGCGCGGCTTGTAGATGGACAGCACCGTCGCCGTCAGCAGCACGAGTATGCCGCCTGTGCCGTGCAGCACCATGGAGAACCTTGCGCCTGCATGCTCGGCCAGCGTTCCCTGAAGCGCGGCCTCTGCCAGCATGTCGATGCTTTGGGTCTGGAGCATGAGAACCGCCAAGGCGAGAAGCGTCAGCGCCAGTTTGACGATCACCCAGTAGTGGCGCACGAGCCCCCATGGCGTGCCGAGCGACTGGAGGATCCCAACCAGCAGCGACGACGCGGCAAGCGGGACAATCACTTACCAGGTGATGACCTGCATCGCCGGATAGACGGCCAAAGCTGGCGGTCCGGTGTCCGCAAGCCCCGCGATCGCAAGCGCCAGGAACCCGGCGACCGCCCCGATAAACCCGACCGAAGAGGTCACATGCAGCACGAGCACCAGTTTGCGCCACGGCGCCGGCATGGTCATGGATGCATCCCGCCCAGATGCTGCCATGGCCCATGCCCGCTGAACGCAGCAAGTGCCGCGATGGCGAGCACGGCGACCCCAAGCCCGATGAACACCTTCACCCAGCCGGGCATCGCCCGGGATTTGATCCTGCTGCGCGCCATGAAATGCGTCCTTGCCAAGATGCTGTCGACATTTATCGAGACACTGTGTCTCGATGTCAAGACAAGCTGCATCGACAAAACTGCGGCGCGATGCCACTATCCGTGAATGCCGAAACTGTGGAACGACACGATCGAAGCGCACCGGAGTGCCGTTGCCTCCGCCGTTATGGATAAGACGGCGGAGCTGGCCGTGCGCGAAGGCTTGCACACCCTGACCATGGCGCGCATCGCCCAGGAGGCAGGCATTGGCAGGGCGACGCTCTATAAGTACTTCTCGGACGTAGAGGGCATTCTGAGCGCCTGGCACAAGCGTCAGATCACCACCCATCTTGAGGCCCTTGAGCGCATTCGCGAGCAGGGAGCGACGCCGCTGCAAGGGCTCGAAGCTGTGCTCATCGCCTACGCAGAGAGCACCCGCCACGGCCATGATCACGCCTTCGGGGCGCTGCTGCACGCCATGCCCCACGTGCGGGAGGCGCATGGTCACCTTGAAGAGCTCATCGCCGCAATGATCGCCGAAGCGGTCCGCGACGGAAGCCTCAACGGCGGCGCATCGTCAGGCGAGATGGCGCGCTACGCGCTGGCGGCCATCGCCGGCGGCGCCCCGAACAAGCCAGCCTTGGTACGCCTCGTCGGCATGATCCTGCGTGGTCTTGGCGCGCAAGTCCCGGCATCAGCTACAACGTCGTGAAGCCGGGCGAGGATATCATGATCCGGATGGTTGATGTTCGCTGTCGGCGTGCTGGCTCTCACTGAGCCCGCACCACCTCGAACAGATTGCCCTCGATCGTCGTGATGTAGAGCTCGCCTTCACTATCGACGCCGAACGAGGTGATGGCGCCGAGCGCGCCGAGCTGTTCATTCCAGTAGGTGATGTCGCCGTGCCGGCCGTTGGCGTAGGCGAAGGAGTGGACGCGGCTGTCGCAGAAATCGGCGAAGAAGTATTGGCCGGCGAGCTCGGGGATGGCCTTGCCGCGATAGACATAGCCGCCGGTGATCGAGCAGCCGCCGGTGTCGTGCGAGTAGCTGTAGGTGGGCGGCACGAGGCCTGCCTGGTCGCAGGTCTCGGCGCCGAAACAGGCCGGGCCTTCCATCACCTTCCAGCCGAGATTGGCGCCGGCATCCTCGGCGCCGATGACGGTAATCTCCTCATAGGCGTTCTGGCCGACATCGGCGATGTAGAAGTCGGTGCCGTCGAAGGCCGGGCGCCAGGGGTTGCGGACCCCGAGCGCGAAGATCTCGGGACGACCGCCGCCATTGGCGAAGGGATTACCGGCTGGGATGGCGTAGGGCGTGCCGCCGTCGACATCGAGCCTGAGGATCTTGCCAAGCAGTTCGTCGGGGTTCTGTGCCCGGTTTTCGGGGTCGCCGCCCGAACCGCCATCGCCCATGCCGATATAGAGGTAGCCGTTGGGGCCGAAGCCGAGCCAGCCACCGTTGTGGTTGGCATAGGGCTGGTCGATGTGCAGCAGTTCGGCCGCGGAGTTGGGGTCGGCGACGGCGGGATCGGCGGAGACCTTGTAGCCGACGATGCGGGTGTCGCCGTCCTTGTCGGTGTAGTTGACGAAGAAGCGGCCATTGCTGGCGTAATCGGGGTGGAAAGCCAGACCGAGCAGGCCCCGTTCGCCGCCGCTGCTGACGCTGCTGCTGAGATCGAGGAATGGGGCTTCGGCGAGCTGGCCATCGACGAGGATGCGGATGCGCCCGGTTTGCTCGAGGACGAACAGCCGCGGATCGGCCGGCGGCGCGACCGCGTAGACCGGCTGGTCGAGCCGGTCGGTGAGCAGTCGGGTGGTCAACGCCACCGGTTGGGCCAGGGCAGGTGCGGCGCTGAAGGCGACGAGGGCGGCGAGCAACAGGCGCATGTGATTCCTCCGCAATGACAGGTGCTTATCACCCACGCTGCGGCGGGTGATGTCCAGTCAATCGGAGGTCAAAGCGGCGCGAGTAGGGAGGTCAGGCGCTGGTGGTGCTGACGCTGTCCTTGAGGGCGGCCAGTTCGCTCTCGGCGCGCAAGGCGCGGTCGCGCCAATCCTCGATGGTGAGGCCGTCGATGCGGGCCGGTTCGGCAGCAGGCGCGGCTTCGACCTCGGGAAGCGGGGCGCCGCTGAGCTTGGCGTGCAGCGCCTCGATATAGGCGGCATCGTCCGCGTGCAGCGTACCGCCAGCGAACTCGGCCTGCCAGCGGTTCAGATCGGCGGTGGTTTCCTCGTTCATGCTGCCGGTTGCCAGCAATTCCTTGATCAGCGCATCGACCGCCACGGGCATCTCCTGTTCAGTTCGGGCGCAACCTATCCAAAGCCGCCGCAAAGGGGAACCCGGTGCGACCACGGACCGCTGCTGATATCAACTCGTGCGGAAGGCTTTGCTGAGAAAGGCGGAACCGGCGATGCCGAAGCGCCAGGGCAGGTCCGCGGCCTTGGTGATGCCGATGCGCGGCCCGATCACCACTGGGCGCGGAGATTCGGCCGGGCGGAACTTGAACGGCGGGGCGTCGATCATCAGGCCATCATGGGCTCTGGTTACGGCAAGGGCCTGGCCGAGCTTACCGGGGCCGGAGCAGAGATCACGCGGGTTGGCGAGGCCACGGCGCTCGGCCATTTTCTCGATCCCGGCGGTGGGTTCTATGGCGCGGATGAGGATGGCGGAGGCGTCGGCGCAGACGAAGTTGAAGCACCAGTGGATGCCGTAGGAGCGGTAGACATAGACATGGCCGGGGCCGAGGAACATCGAGGCGTTGCGCTCGGTGCGGCCGCGGTACGAGTGCGAAGCGGGATCGGTCGGGTGATAGGCTTCGGTCTCGACGATGAGGCCGCCGACGCCATCGACGAGGAACTCGGCGCCCAGCACTTCGCGGGCGACGAGGGTGACTTCGCGGTTGAAGAAGGCGATCGAGTCGAAGGCAGGCATGCGCTGAAACTGGGCAATACCCCCAGCCAATGCAACCCTTTAGACCTTCTTGGTGGTGCCGTTCTGCAGGCGGGCCGCGGCGATGCGCAGCGTCAGGTTGATCGATTCGCCGACACTCGAGGTGCCGCTGGAGATCAGGGCGGAGTTGTTGTTGGCGGACGTCGCAAGATCCGACTGGGCCTGGGCCCGGCGCTTCAGCCGGGCGCTTTCGGCCTCGTCGTAGAGCGAGGCGCGCGGCAGCCAGTTCATGGTGCGCTTCTGAATCTGCATGGCGGCGAGACTGCGGGTGCGAGATGAATGAAAGGTTAAGGATGCCTCGGCGCTTGCGGGAGCGGCCAAGGCCATGACAAAGCTCACGGGATAGGAGTGCGGCATGGCGGATTCACTGAAGTTTGGCACCAGCGGCCTGCGCGGCCTCGCGGTCGATCTCACCGGTGGCGCGGCGCGGCGCTATACGGCGGCGTTCCTCAAGCATATCGGCACGGTCGCCGGTGGGCGGGTCTATCTGGGGCGGGATCTGCGCGCCTCGAGCCCGGCGATCGTTGCCGATTGCGCCGTGGCGATCCGCGCCGCGGGGCTGGTGCCGGTCGATTGCGGCGTGCTGCCGACCCCGGCATTGGCGCTCCATGCCATGGCGCTGGGCGGGCCGGCGATCATGGTGACCGGCAGCCACATTCCGGCCGACCGCAACGGGCTCAAGTTCTACGTCGCGGCGGGCGAGATCACCAAGGCGGACGAGACGGGCATCGCCGCGGCGCTGAGTGATGCCGTTCCGGCAGGCGAGGGGGCGGCTGAGGATGGCAGCATAGCCGCCGGCGACCGCTATCGGCAGCGCTATCGCGGTCTGCTCGATCCGGCAGCGCTGAAGGGCTGGCGCATCGGGGTGTTCGAGCACTCCTCAGTGGCGCGCGACCTCCTGGTGTCGTTCCTCACCCGGGCCGGTGCCGACGTGGTGCGGCTCGGCCGTTCCGACAGTTTCGTTGCCGTCGATACCGAGGCGTTCTCGGATCCACTGTTCGAACCGCGCCTCGGCTGGATCCGGCAGCACCGGCTCGATGCCATCGTTTCGACCGATGGCGACGGCGATCGGCCGCTCTTGATCGACGGCGAGGGCAGTTTCGTGCGCGGCGACGTGCTGGGCATGCTGGCGGCGCGTTTCCTCGGGGCCGACCGGGTGGTGACGCCGGTCACCTCCAACTCGGCGATCGAAGGCGTCGGCTGGTTCGGCCGGGTCGATCGCACCAGGGTCGGCTCGCCCTATGTCATCACCGGCATGGAAGATGCTGCCGCCGGCTCGCCCGGCGCCGTGGTGGGGTTCGAGGCCAATGGCGGGTTACTGCTGGGGAGCGAGGTGACGATCAACGGCCGTGTCCTGAGCCCGCTGCCGACCCGCGACGCGGTGCTGCCGATGCTGGCGGTACTCGGGACGGCGGCCAAGCTCGGTGAGAGCGTCGCCGGGCTGGTGCGGACCCTGCCGGTGCGCGCTGCGCTCAGCGACCGGCTGGCGCATGTGGCGAGCGAACGGAGCGCCGCACTGCTGAAGGGGCTGGTCGAGCAGCCGGGCTATGCCAAGGAGTTCTTCGCGCCGGTGGGCGAGGTGCAATCGGTCTCGACTATTGACGGTCCGCGCTTCTCGCTGGTTTCAGGCGACACGGTGCATTACCGCGCCTCCGGCAATGCGCCGGAGCTGCGCTGCTATGTCGAGGGCGTGACGCCGGAGCGGGCGAAAGAGCTGCTGGATTGGGGGCTGGCCGCCGCGAGCGCGGTGGTGCGGTAATACTCAATTGATTAAGTAAGTTTCAGGATCGCGCAGCGCGAGTACTCCCCGCGCCGCAGCTCGTTGCCATATTGAGTCCATTGAGTGCTGATGGGGCGAGTAATGGCGAATGGCATGCAGAGGCGACTTGCGGTGCTGATCGATGCGGACAACGCATCTACAAAGAGCAACGACAGGTTGTTCGAGGAAATCGCCAAGCTTGGGACAGCGACCGTGCGCCGCGCCTATGGCGATTTCAGCAAGGGGCAGGCGAAGAGTTGGGAGCCGGCACTCATCACGCATGCGATCGTTCCGCAGCAGCAGTTCGCAAACGTACCAGGCAAGAACGCAACTGACTTTGCTCTGGTGATTGATGCGATGGACTTGCTGCACGCCGGCGGACTTGACGCATTCTGCATCGTGTCCTCCGACAGCGATTTCACGAGGTTGGCAACGCGCATACGCGAGCACGGGCTGGAGGTCTTTGGCTTCGGTCGCGCCGACACCGCTGAGAGTTTTCGACGAGCTTGCCGGGAGTTCGTTGAGATTGGCACGCTCGTACCGAAGTCGGCACCCAAGTCGGTAAGAGCGATACCCGCCAAGCCGGCGAAAACACCCCCCGTCGAGCCGACGAAATCCGCGCCGTCCAGCGCCCTCAAACCAATTGTGGCCCATGCGCCGGTTGCGGAGGCCGAACGCCTGATTCTGCGTGCGCTTGGAGAGACAGGTGCCGGTGGCAAGTGGGTCGCAATTGCGACGGTCATTAGCGAGGTTCGCAAGCTTGATCCGGCTTTCAAGCCGCAGAACTATGGAAGCGGCTTGTTCAGCGAGCTTGTCGACAGGACCAGTTGCCTCGAGGGCAACCAAGAGGACGGTCGGTGCACGCAGATCAGAATGAAACCAAAGAAGGTGTCAAAGCCGTCTACCGAGGCGCAGCCGGTGGTCGCCGGGCCTACGGCCAGCTAGACTGCCTTACTCCCGCACCACCACGAACGCCGCGGCGCTGGCCATGATTACCCCAGCCGTGCGGTTGAGGATGCGGAGCGCCTTGCTCGATTTGAAGAAGTCCCGCGCCGCGGCGGCGAGGCCGGCATACGCGCAGCCGATGGCGAGCAGCACCACGACCACAATGCCGGTGAGTTCGGCGAAACCCAGTGCACTGATCGGCTTGTCGAGTGGGATGACGGTGGGGAGCAGGGCCAGGTAGAAGACGATGGTTTTGGGGTTGCCCATGGTGAGGGCGAAGCCGGAGAGGAAGGTCTTCCAGCGGTTCGCCTCGGTCTTGGCGCCGATCTGCTCGGAGCCGGGCTTGGCGCTCCAGAACTGCCAAGCGACATAGAGCAGGTAGAGCGCGCCGGCCCATTTCACCACGAAGAACACCGGGCCGAACCAGGTGGCGATGGCGGCGAGGCCGAACAGCGCGAACACCAGGTAGACCAGGTCGCCGGCGAGAATCCCCAGCACGATCGGGAAAGCCGAACGGAAGCCGCCGCCCAGCGCTCGTGCCACCACCGCCGCAACGCCGGGGCCCGGCACGATCACCGCGATGGCATAGGCGATGGTGAAGGCGGCGAGGGTGACGATATCCATGGCGGGCTCCGAAGCAGGCCGCCGTTCTAGCCCCGGCGGGGAGGGGCGGCAAGCTCAGCCGATGGGCGGCGGGCCCAGTTGCGGCGGGGCCAGTGGCAGTAGCTCCAGAGCAGCACCAGCGTCACCAGCGGCGCAATGGCCGCAGCGAGCGGCTGCAGTGGATCGGGGAACCAGGCTGCAGCGAGCGTCCAGGGCAGTCCGAGGACGACGAGGAAGACGCCGGCCAGCGGGGCGGGGGCGAAATCGAACCAGCCCGTGGCGCTGATGCCGGTAAAGGCGAGCGCTGCCAGATAGAGCAGGCCGAAGGCGCGAACGATCATGCGGCAAAGCCAGCGGGCAGCCTCCTGCCGGTAGAGCCGGCCCACCTGGCCCATGGAGTGGGGGGGCGCGCCAACGGCCACGACCTCGGGAGCCGTGGGCGGTTCGTGCCGGCGGCGGCGTGCGGGGTAGATGCTATGTGCTCGGCTGTCCCTCATCACAGCGACGAGGGTAAGAACCGGCAGGTTTCGGATTTGCTTAACTGGGGCCGGACGGGCCGGGCTGCTGCACGACATGGTTTCTCATGTCACAACGATTGACAGACTACCTACTGATAGGTAGACAAAATCATGGAACAGCAGACAGCAGAACAGATCCTGGCGACGGCGCGCCAACTGGTTATCGCCGGCGGCTATAATGGCTTCAGCTATGCCGATATCGCCGCGGTGGTCGGCATCCGCAAGCCGAGCATCCACCATCATTTCCCCAGTAAGGCCGATCTGGTGCAAGCGCTGGTTGCCGGCTACCGGGATGATCTCGCGGCCGGCCTCGCCCATTTCGAGAGCCTGTCGCCCGACGCCGCCGTGCAGCTGCAGAGCTACATCGCCACCTGGGAAGCCTGCATCACCGATGGCAGCATGCCATTCTGCCTCGGGGCGCAGCTCGCTGCCGAGTTGCCGGCGCTGCCACCGGAAGTGGCGGTGGAGGTCAAGGCACATTTCCGCTTGCTCGCCGCCTGGCTGACCGAGGTTCTCGCGCGCGGCGCGCAGCAGGGCAGGTTCAGGTTGACGGACAGTGCCGAACTCGAGGCGGAAACGATCATGGCGACCGTGCATGGCGCCATGCTGTCGGCGCGTGCCTATGGCACCCCGGCGACGTTCGGGTTGATCGTCGGCCCGCTGCTCCAACGCCTCATCATCTGAGATCACTGCCTGCCGACAGGCAAAAGTACACACCTCCGTAACCTACCTACTAGAAGGTCAGTCTTATGAACACGATCAACTCCGCACCGGCCAGTTGGCTGAGGACCTATGCCTTTATTCGTTTCGGTGTTTCCGCCGCCTGGGTGGCGGCAGCGTTGCTGCTGGCCCCATTCAACCCGGCCATCGCGGCGGTGCTGCTGGTGATCTATCCAGCCTGGGATGCAGCGGCGAACTTCGTCGATGCGCAGCGCAACGGTGGGCTCAGCCACAACCCGTTGCACCTGCTCAATGTCATCGTCAGCGTGATCACGACGATCGCCGTCATCGTGGCGCTCGGGCAGGGGATGGCGGCAGTGATCGTCGTGTTCGGCGTCTGGGCCATCCTCTCGGGGTTGCTGCAGCTGGTGACAGCGGTGCGGCGCTGGGCCTCGGGAGGGCAGTGGGCAATGGTGCTGAGCGGGGCCCAGTCGGCGCTGGCCGGCGGCTTCTTCGTTTTTTCTGCCGGCACGATGCCGAACCCCGGCATCACGCTGATCGCCGGGTACGCGGCGTTCGGCGCCGTGTATTTCCTGGTGACCGCGGTTTGGCTGAGCTTCAAGCGAGCGCGGCCGGCTGGCGCGCTGCGCGGTTCCTAAGTGACACCAGGATCGTTTGAGATTCTCCGAGTTAGGCACCCACCTTCCCCACCCACGATGTCACCCCGGCGAAGGCCGGGGTCACATCGTGAGTGGGGTGGGTGCGGTGACCAACAGGCCGCCGTCCCCGGCAGGCAACCCAAAGCCAGCGATTGGCGTCCACCGTCCTCAGGGCAGGCGGCTCAAGCGCTCCGTAAGCAGATCGTAGAAACCTTCTGCATTGCCCGAGCGCAGATAGGTGACGTTCTTCACCCGGCCGGTGACGCCCCAGTAGTCGGCGACGGTCATGCCGACGGTCAATTCGCTCGAGGTTTCGATCACCACGTTGATGTGGCGGCCCTCAAACAGTTCGGGTTTCAGCATATAGGCGATGACGCAAGGGTCGTGCAGCGGGGCGCCGGTCGAGCCGTATTTGTTGAGATCGAAACGCTCGGAAAAGCTCAGCATCTGGTAGACGGCTTCGCCGGCCTTGTTGCCGAGCCCACGGATCTTTGCGAGCCGCTCCGGCGTCGAGAGGATCATGTGAGTGACGTCGAGCGGCAGCATGGCGATGGGGACGCCCGAGCGCAGCACGACATCGGCGGCATCGGGGTCGACATAGATGTTGAACTCGGCCACCGGGGTGATGTTGCCACCCTCGAAATAGCCGCCACCCATCATGACGATTTCCTGGATGCGGCCGATGATGCGCGGCTCCTTGATCATGGCCATCGCGACATTGGTCAGCGGCCCCAAGGTGGCGAGCGTCACCGTGCCGGCCTCGTGCGCCAGGAGGGTTTCGATGATGAAATCGACACCGTGCTGATCTTCGATCTGCAGCTTGGGCACCGGCAGGTCGGGGCCATCGAGGCCGGTCTCGCCGTGCACGTGCTCGGCCGTTACGAGGGTGCGGCGCATCGGGCGCTCGCAGCCGGCATAGACAGCGATATCCTTGCGACCGGCGAGCTCGACCACCTTCAGGGCGTTGCGGGCGTTCTGCGCGAGGCCGACATTGCCGGCCACCGCGACGATGCCGAGGATATCGAAATCGGCCGGCGAGGCGAGCGCCATGAGGATGGCGACGGCGTCGTCCTGGCCCGGGTCGGTGTCGATAATGATCTTGCGTGCCATGGGTTTAGCGCGAGCCCCTGAGAAATTGATTCCGGCGGCATGATAGAGAGGGTTAGCGGCGGCGTCGACGCACGGAACCAGCTCTGAGGTCCCCGAGTTAGTGGTGTCGGAGGAACCTCACTTGGTCAAAAAAGTCCGTCGCGGCCCGTCCCCTCGGTTGCTAAGGGAAATCTCCAACACTCACTTTGAGCGCATCCTCTCAAACGCATCGCAACTGGCCATCGTGGCTATGGGCGCCTTTGTCATGCTCGTGGCGCTGAAGCTCGGGGAGGTAGTGTTGGCGCCGGTATTCCTGGCGATCACGGTGGGGCTGATGTTTGGTCCCGTGGCGGACATGTTGGACAAGCGAGGTGTCCCGGACGGTGTGTCCGCGGGCGTGGTGGTGCTGCTATTCCTTGGCCTGATCGCGGTGAGCGGGGTGCTCTTCGCGGGGCCGGTGAGCGACCTGATCGAACGCATGCCGGTCATCTGGGAGGCGTTCCGCACGGAACTCGCCAACTGGAAAGAGCCGCTCAGCGCAGTGGGTTCGCTGCAGGAGCAAGTGAAGCAGGTGTTCGGCGCCGACAGCTCCACGGTCACGGTAACCGTCGAGGACAGCAGCGCGGTGCAGAACGTGGCGCTGTCGGCGCCAGCGCTCTTGGCGGAGATGCTGATCTTCCTTGCGAGTCTCTATTTCTTTATGGCCACGCGCGACCAGATCCGGGTTTTCGTGCTGTCGCTGTGCGCAACGCGCCGTATGCGCTGGCGGATGGCGCACGTGTTTCGCGATGTAGAGGAAAAGGTCTCGCGGTTCCTGCTGACGGTCAGCGCCATCAATATCAGTATGGGTATCGCCGTGGCGGTGCTGATGGCGGCCATCGGCATGCCGACGCCGATCTTGTGGGGAGCGCTTGCGGCACTGCTGAACTTCATTCCATTCGTGGGACAGGCGGTGATGGCAGTGATCCTGTTCGCCGTCGGCCTCGGCACGCTGAACGGGCTAGAAGGGGCGTTACTGCCGGTGGGGCTCTATCTGGCGCTCAACTTCGTCGAGGGCAATTTCGTGACGCCCCACCTCCTTGGCCGGACGATGATGATCAACCCATTCCTGATCCTGTTCGCCATCACGTACTGGCTGTGGTCATGGGGGCCGATCGGCGGATTCATCGCGGTCCCGTCGCTGCTGGTGTTGGCCTCGATAGCGACGCACATCCTGCCGATACGGCAGCCGGTGCCGATGCATGTGCAGCGGAAGCTGGAGGCCGAGAAGGCGGCTGAGGTGAAACTGGCGGCCGCAGCGGCTGAGAAAGCGCTGCAGGAACCTGCAAAGGTCGGCAGCCGCCGAACCCGCGCCGCTAAGCCGGCGTCCGCCGCTTAGGCATCCCACCTGCCCACAAAGCCAGCCTTGACGCTGTTTGGCCGAGGCCTCAGGGTCGGATTTTCCGATTTGCATTGAGGTGAGCGATGGCCGGCGAAGTGGTGGCGCATGCAGCAGAGGTGGCTTCGCATGGCGGGGTCGACCTGGTGCAGGTGGTGGCGCTGCTTGGAGCCGGGGTCATCGCGGTGCCGCTGTTCCGCCGCCTGGGGCTCGGCTCGGTGCTGGGTTACCTTGCGGCAGGCCTCGCGGTCGGGCCGTTCGGCCTCGGGCTGGTGGGCGACCCGCAGGCCGTGCTGCACGCGGCCGAACTGGGTGTGGTGCTGTTCCTGTTCATCGTCGGGCTGGAGATGGAGCCGGCCAAGCTCTGGGGCCTGCGCAAGGAGATTTTCGGGCTCGGTGTGCTGCAGGTCGGCCTCTGCGGCCTGCTGTTGACACTGGCAGGGATCTTTCTGCTCGGCCTCGCGCCACCGGTGGCGTTTGTCGCTGGCATGGGGTTCGTCCTCACCTCGACGGCCATCGTCATGCAGATCCTCTCGGAGCGGGGCGAACTGCAGACACCGGCAGGGCAGAAGATCGTCTCGGTGCTGCTGCTCGAAGATCTCGCCATCGTGCCGCTGCTGGCGGTGGTGGCGTTCCTGTCGCCGGGCATCGATACCGATGCGAGCGCCATGCAGCGCTGGATCAGCGTCGGTGTCGCGGTAGCTTCGATCGTCGCAGTGATCTTTGCCGGCCGCTGGGTGCTGAACCCGGTGTTCAAGATCCTCGCCGAATCCAAGGCGCGCGAGGTGATGACCGCCGCGGCGCTGCTGGTGGTGCTCGGCGCGGCGCTGATCATGGAAGCGGGCGGCCTCTCGATGGCGATGGGGGCCTTCATGGCCGGTGTGCTGCTCTCGACCTCGACTTTCCGGCATCAGCTCGAGGCCGACGTCGAGCCGTTCCGCGGGCTTCTGCTGGGGCTGTTCTTCCTTGCAGTGGGGATGTCGCTCGATCTCACGGTGGTGGCGGCCAACTGGCAGTTCATCGCGCTCTCGGTGCTCATCTACATGGTGCTGAAGGGTGGCGCGATCTATGGGCTGGCGCGGGTGCTGGGCAGCGGCAACGCACCGGCGCTGGAGCGCGCCGTGCTGATGGCGCAGGGCGGCGAATTCGCCTTCGTGCTGTTCACCACCGCGACCGCGGGGGGCCTGCTGACCGGCGAGCTCAATGCCATCTTCACTGCCACCGTCATCATCTCGATGGTGCTGACGCCGTTCTCGACCATGCTGCTTAAGCTGGTGCCCAAGCCGGTGCAATCGCTGGCCGGGGTCGAGAAGCCCGATGGGCTGACCGGCAACGTACTGCTGATCGGTTTCGGCCGCTTCGGGCAGATCGCCAGCCAGCCGCTGATCGCCAAGGGGCAGCACTCGATCTCGATCATCGACAACGATGTCGAGATGATCGAGGTGGCGCAGACCTTCGGCTTCAAGATCTACTACGGCGACGGCACCCGGCTCGACATCCTGCATGCCGCCGGCGCCGGTACGGCCGACCTCGTGCTGATCTGCGTCGACAAGAAGGAATCGGCGACCCGGATCACCGAACTGGTGAAGTCGGAATTCCCGCTGGCCAAGATCATGGCGCGCGCCTTCGATCGCGGTCACGCACTCGAACTGGTGAAAGCCGGAGCGGATTACCAGCTGCGCGAGGTGTTCGAGAGCGCGCTCGAGTTCGGCGCCGAGACGCTGCGGCAACTCGATGTCGACATGGTCGAGGTGGGCGAGATCATCGAAGGGGTGCGCGAGCGCGACCGGCAGCGCTTCGCGGCGCAGATGGTCGGCGGCCTGATGGCGGGCAGGGACTTGCTCAGGTCGAACGCCGAGGACCAGGCCCGCGAAAGCGGCACCGTCGCCGGCCCGTCGACGCCCATCATTGCGCCCGAGGAAGAGGCGAAGGCTTAGCCAGGGGACAGCCGATGAGCGAGGCAACGGCAGCCGAAGTCGTCCGCACTGGCGGCTGTCTATGCGGCGCGGTCAGGTATGAGGTCCGGGGCGAACCGTACGTGTCCGGCCTCTGCCACTGCATGACCTGCCGGAAGCTGACGGGCTCGACCTTCTCCGCCACCGCCAACTGGCATCGTGCGCAATTTCGGATGACCGGGGAACTGGCGACTCACCAGCGCCGTCAGTTCTGCCCAACCTGCGGTTCCCGGCTGTTCTTCCTGTCCGACGAGGGAGTCGAGATCTTCCTTGGCACCCTGGATCAAGGCCCTAACGACATCGCGCCGACGCTTGAGGTCTGGACGATCCGCCGCGAGCACTGGCTTCCGCCCGTCGCTGGGGCTGCGCAACATGAAGGCAATCCGCCCAAGGCGTCGTGACGCGGGCGTGCGGGCAATAATCGTCTACCGATTAGGCAGCGTGCCTTAGAAGCGTTCTCAACAGGCCTTCCCAGGCGTGCGATTCAGTGCAAAGGTGGTGCTCTAGAGGGGAATACATCGCCATGATGCTGGATTGCGACAATGCCGCAAAAGCCCCTCGTATTGGATGCCCCGGTCCCGGAACGGCGCGCGCTCACCACTGAAGCGCTGCAATCGGAGATCCTTGAAAAACTCACCTATTCGGTCGGTAAGGACCCGATCGTCGCACGGCCGCATGACTGGCTGAAGGCGACGATCCTCACGGTTCGCGACCGGATCATCGACCAGTGGATGGAGTCGAGCCGCGAGACCTGGCGGACCTCGAACAAGCGCGTTTACTACCTCAGCCTCGAGTTCCTCATCGGCCGCCTGATGCGCGACGCGATGACCAATATCGGGGTGATGGAGCCGGTGCGCGCCGCGCTGAAGAACTTCAACGTCGATCTCGGCGACCTGATCAACCTCGAGCCGGATGCGGCGCTGGGCAACGGCGGCCTCGGCCGCCTCGCCGCCTGCTTCATGGAGTCGATGGCGACGGTCAATATCCCGGCCTATGGCTACGGCATCCGCTATGTGCACGGGCTGTTCCGGCAGGAAATGAGCGAGGGCTGGCAGGTCGAACTGCCCGAGGATTGGCTGGCGCACGGCAACCCCTGGGAGTTCGAGCGGCGCGAGTCGAGCTACGAGATCGGCTTCGGCGGGCATGTCGAGCCGGTGCAGGAACCGGATGGCTCGACCCGGCTCGAGTGGCGGCCGGCCGAGCACCTGCTCGCCGTGGCCTTCGATACGCCGATCGTCGGCTGGCGCGGCAAGCGGGTGAATACGCTCAGGCTCTGGTCGGCGCAGCCGATCGATCCGATCCTGCTCGATAAGTTCAATGCCGGCGACCACATCGGCGCGCTCGAGGAGAGCTCCCGGGCCGCTGCGGTGACGCGGGTGCTCTATCCGGCCGATTCGACCCCTTCGGGGCAGGAACTGCGGCTCAGGCAGGAGTTCTTCTTCTCTTCGGCCTCGCTGCAGGACATCGTTCGTCGTCACATGCAGGCCTATGGCGATCTCGGCTCGCTCTCCGACAAGGTGGCGATCCAGCTCAACGACACCCACCCGGCGATCTCGATTGCCGAGCTGATGCGCATCCTGATCGACATCCACGGCATGGCCTGGGCGCCGGCGTGGAAGCTGACCAAGGCGACGTTCGGCTATACCAACCACACGCTGCTGCCTGAAGCGCTGGAGACCTGGCCAGTGGGCCTGCTCGAGCGGATGCTGCCGCGCCAGATGCAGATCATCTACGCCATCAATGCCGAGGTGCTCGGCGAAGCGCGGAAGATGGGCGGCTTTACCGACAACCAGATCGCCAACCTGTCGCTGATCGACGAGCATGGCAGCCGGCGGGTTCGCATGGGACAGCTGGCTTTTGTCGGCTCGCACTCGATCAACGGCGTGTCGGCGTTGCACTCTGAGCTGTTGAAGAAGACGCTGTTCGCCGATCTCGATCGGCTCTACCCCGAGCGGATCAACAACAAGACCAACGGGGTGACGCCGCGGCGCTGGCTGCTGCAATGCAACCCCGGGCTGACGCGGTTGATCAGCGATCGGATCGGGCCGGAATTCCAGGACGATTTCTCGCTGCTCGCTAAGCTCGACAAGCACGCCGATGATCCGAGTTTCCAGGATCAGTTCAAGGCGGTGAAGCGCGCCAACAAGGTGGCGCTGGCGCAGGTGATCAAGGATCGGCTGGGGATCGTCGTGTCGCCTGACGCGATGTTCGACGTGCAGGTGAAGCGCATCCACGAATATAAGCGCCAGCTGCTCAACGTCATCGAGGCGGTGGCGCAGTACTCGATGATGCGCTCACACCCCGAAAAGGACTGGGTCCCGCGGGTAAAAGTGTTCGCCGGCAAGGCGGCGCCGGGCTACTGGAACGCCAAGCTGATCATCAAGCTGATCAACGACGTCGCCAAGGTGATCAACAACGATCCGGCAGTGCGCGGCCTGCTCAAAGTGGTGTTCCTGCCTAACTACAACGTCTCGCTGGCCGAGCAGATCATCCCGGCGGCGGACCTGTCGGAACAGATCTCGACGGCCGGCATGGAAGCCTCGGGCACCGGCAACATGAAGTTCATGGCCAATGGCGCGCTCACCATCGGCACGCTGGACGGCGCCAATGTCGAGATGCTGGAGCAGGTCGGGCCGGAGAATATGGTGATCTTCGGGCTCACCGCCGACAAGGTCGCCGAGAAGCGGAGCCGCAGCGAAGTGCCGCGCAGCGCCATCGATGCCTCGCCGGCGCTGCGCGAGGCGCTGGAGGCGATTTCGTCGGGGGTGTTTTCGCCCGATGACCCGAACCGCTACCGCGACCTGATCGGCGGTCTCTATGACCACGACTGGTTCATGGTGGCGCGCGATTTCGACGCCTACGCGGCGGCGCAGCGGGACATCGATGAGCTCTGGAACAAGCCTCGCAAATGGTATTCGATGGCTATCCGGAACACTGCTCATGTCAGCTGGTTTTCTTCGGACCGTACGATTTCGCAGTACGCCAAGGAAATCTGGGGTGTCCCGGTTGTCGGGGGGTAGTGGGGTTTGACCAAGTCCAAGTGGCAGGCAGCTGACAGCGACGTCCGTTCGATCGTCGCCGGCCGTCATTCCGATCCGTTCGGCATCCTCGGCCTGCATGAGGTCGATGGCGCCTGGGTGGCTCGGACCTTCATTCCGCATGCCGAGTCCGTTTCGGCCCGCACCATGGATAACCGCATTCTCGGGGAGCTCGAGCCGCGCGGCGACGGCTTCTTCGAGGGCCTCGTCAAGCTCAACAAGCTGCAGCCGGTGAACTACCACGCCCGCAACGACGGTGGGGAGTGGAACGTCCTCGACCCCTACAGCTTCGGGCCAGTGCTCGGGCCGATGGACGATTACTATATCGGCGAGGGCTCGCACCTCAGGCTGTTCGACAAACTCGGCGCCCATGCGATGGAGTTCGAGGGCGTCAACGGCACGCATTTTGCGGTGTGGGCGCCCAACGCCAAACGTGTCAGCGTGGTCGGGCCGTTCAACGAGTGGGATGGCCGGCGGCACCCGATGCGGGTGCGGATCAATACCGGCGTCTGGGAAGTGTTCGTGCCCAATGTCGGACCGGGCGAGGTCTACAAGTTCGAGATCGTCGGTCCGGACGGCAAGCTCAGGCCGCTGAAGGCCGATCCGTTCGCACGGCAATCGGAGCTGAGGCCCAAGACCGCCTCGATGATCGCCGATCCCAAGCCGTTCGAATGGACCGACGCCAAGTATATGAAAGAGCGCGCCAGGATCGACTGGCGGCGCAAGCCCGTGTCGATCTACGAGGTGCACCTGGGCTCCTGGCGGCGGCGCGCCGATGGCTCATTCATGAGCTATGAGCAGTTGGCCGAGCAGTTGATCCCCTACGCCGCCGATAGCGGTTTCACCCATATCGAACTGATGCCTATCACCGAGCACCCGTTCGATCCGAGCTGGGGCTACCAGCCGACCGGGCTCTATGCGCCGACGGCGCGGTTCGGCGACCCCAGGGGCTTTGCGCATTTCGTCGACAAGGCGCATGCCGCGGGGCTGGGGGTGATCCTCGACTGGGTGCCGGCGCATTTCCCCACCGACGAGCATGGGCTGGCCCGCTTCGACGGCACCGCGCTCTACGAGCACGCCGATCCGCGGCAGGGCTACCATCCGGACTGGAACACCGCGATCTACAATTTCGGGCGCAAGGAAGTGGTGAGCTTCCTCGTCAACAACGCGCTCTACTGGCTCGAGGCCTTCCACCTCGACGGGCTGCGGGTCGATGCGGTCGCCTCGATGCTTTACCTCGATTACTCGCGCCAGGCCGGGCAGTGGATCCCCAACCAGTTCGGCGGCAACCACAACCTCGAGGCAGTCGAGTTCCTGAAGCGCGTCAACCAGGAGGCCTACCGGCTGCATCCTGGGGTGATGATGATCGCCGAGGAATCGACCTCGTGGAGCGGCGTGAGCGCGCCGGTCGACAAGGGCGGGCTGGGCTTCGGCTTCAAGTGGAACATGGGGTTCATGAACGACACCCTGCGCTACATGAGCCGTAATCCGGTGCACCGGAAGTACCACCACAACGATATGACCTTCGCGGCGCTCTATGGTTACGCGGAGAACTTCATCCTGCCGCTGAGCCATGACGAAGTGGTGCATGGCAAGGGCTCGCTGCTCAGTAAGATGGGCGGCGATGACTGGGGCCAGTTCGCGGGCCTGCGCGCCTATTACGGCTTCATGTGGGGCTGGCCCGGCAAGAAGCTCCTGTTCATGGGCCAGGAATACGCGCAGCGCGAGGAATGGAACGAGGCCAAGGGGCTCGACTGGTGGTTGCTCGAAGCACCCGCGCACGAGGGCATCCGTCGGCTGGTCACCGACCTCAACGCGCTCTATCGCGAGTTGCCCTCGCTCTATGCCCGCGACAACGAGCCGGAAGGCTTTGAGTGGCTGATCGGCAATGACCAGAGCAACTCGGTGTTCGCCTGGACCCGCAAGGCGCCGGGCGAGCATCCGGTGGTGGTGATCTCGAATATGACGCCGACGCCGCGCGAGGGCTACCGCGTGCCGATGCCGCTGGCCGGACGGTGGGTGGAACGACTGAACACCGATGCCGGTTTTTACGGCGGAACCAATAAGGGGAACCAGGGCCGGGTGCTGGCCAAGGCGAGCGAAGTGGAAGGGCTCGGACCGTACGCCGACCTCTACCTGCCGCCAATGTCGACGCTTTACCTGAAGTATGACCCCGCCTAGGCGGGACTGACTGAATACGATCCCGCATAAACGGGACGTAAGAGTGCTTTGTGTGTGTCGCGTGATCGGAACAGCTGATCACGCCCCGAGGGGAGGGAAGCATGGCAGACTACCGGACACCATCGCCGCTGGCGCGTGAGGCGATGGCGTATGTGCTGGCGGGGGGACGAGGAACCCGCCTGTTCGAATTGACCGACCGGCGCGCCAAGCCGGCGGTGTATTTCGGCGGCAAGTCCCGCATCATCGATTTCGCGCTCAGTAACGCGCTGAACTCCGGCATCCGACGCATTTCGGTGGCGACGCAGTATCAGGCGCACTCGCTGATCCGGCACCTGCAGCGCGGCTGGAACTTCCTCAGGACCGAGCGAAACGAGAGTTTCGACGTGCTGCCGGCGTCGCAGCGCGTGTCGGAGACGCAGTGGTATGAGGGCACTGCCGATGCTGTGTACCAGAACATGGACATCATCGAGGATTACGGCCCGCGCTACATCGTGCTCCTGGCCGGCGACCACATCTACAAGATGGACTACGAGATCATGCTCCGGCAGCATGTGGACACCGGGGCCGATGTGACGATCGGCTGCCTCGAGGTGCCGCGCATGGAAGCCACCGGCTTCGGCGTGATGGCGGTGGACGGGCGCGACCGGATCGTCGATTTCGTCGAAAAACCAAAGGACCCGCCGGGGATCCCCGACAAGCCGGACTATGCGCTGGCCTCGATGGGCATCTATGTGTTCGAGACGCGCTTCCTGATGGAGCAGCTGCGCCGCGACGCCGCCACCGAAGGCTCGTCACGCGACTTCGGCAAGGACATCATCCCCTATATCGTCAAGAACGGCTCGGCCTGGGCGCATCGCTTCCCGCGCTCCTGCGTCCGTTCGGCCAACGAGGATGTCGCCTATTGGCGCGATGTGGGCACGGTCGATGCTTACTGGAAGGCCAATATCGACCTCTGCGATGTAACCCCGCAGCTCGATCTCTACGACCGCGACTGGCCGATCTGGACCTTTGCCGAGATCACCCCGCCGGCCAAGTTCGTGCACGATTTCGACGGCCGTCGCGGCTCGGCGGTGAACTCGCTGGTCTCCGGCGACTGCATCATCTCGGGTGGTGCGCTCGACCGCACGCTGCTCTCGACCGGCAGCCGGGTGCATTCGTACTCGGAACTGCACGAGGCGGTGGTGCTGCCTTACTGCACCATCGGACGCGGCGCGCGGCTGAAGAAGGTGGTGGTGGATCGCGGCGTGCACGTGCCCGAAGGGTTGGTGGTGGGCGAGGATCCGGCGTTCGACGCGCAGTGGTTCCGGCGCACTGCCGAGGGGGTGACGCTGGTCACCCAGCCGATGATCGACAAGTACCTGGCGAGCAAGTAACTGGCGGAGCAGATGATCGAAGTCCTCTCCGTCGCCTCGGAGGCCTACCCGTTGATCAAGACAGGGGGCCTGGCGGATGTCGTTGGTGCGCTGCCGGCGGCATTGGCGCCGCACGGCGTATCCATGCGCGTGCTGCTACCGGGCTATCCCAAGGTGATGACCGGGTTGGCGGACGGCCGACAGGTGCTGTGGTTCGACGATTTGTTCGGCGGCACGGCGCGGCTGGTGGCGGGGCGGGCCAACGGGCTCGATGTGATCGCCATCGACGCACCGCATCTCTACGATCGGCCGGGCAACCCCTATGTGGGGGCTGACGGCAAGGACTGGCCCGACAACTGGCAGCGCTTTGCGGCGCTGAGCTTTGTTGCCTACGAGCTGTCGCGCGGCGCCATCGAAGGCTACAAGCCGGATATCCTCCACTGCCACGACTGGCAGTCGGGGCTGGCCCCGGCCTATGTGGCGTTCAATGCGCCGACCCGGGTGAAGACGGTGATGACCGTCCACAACATCGCCTTCCAGGGGGTGTTCGGCTGGGACGTGTTCAACGGGCTGAGGCTCGACTTCCAGGCGGCCAATAGTGGGGCGATCGAGTATTTCGGCAATATCGGCTACCTCAAGGCCGGGCTGCAGGTGGCCGACGCCGTGACCACGGTGAGCCCGACCTATGCGCATGAGATGCGGACGGCGGCCTATGGCATGGGCCTCGAAGGCCTGCTGCAAAGCCGCGCGGACACCGTCACGGGTATCCTCAACGGCATCGATGCGAGCGAGTGGAACCCAGGCACCGACGCGGCGCTGGCGCAGGTTTACAACCCCAGCAACATTTTCGAGCGGGTCGCCAACAAGCGGGCGCTCGAGCAGCGGTTCGGGCTCGAGTCGGGCGATGGGCCGATCTTCTCAGTGGTCAGCCGGCTCACATGGCAGAAGGGCCTCGACATGCTGCCGGGCGAGATCGACAGCCTCGTCGCGCATGGCGGGCGGCTGATCGTCCTCGGCTCGGGCGATGCGGCAATCGAGAATGGCCTTGCCGGCGCGGCGCTGCGGCACCCCGGCAAGGTAGGCGTAGTGATCGGCTATGACGAAACGCTCAGCCACCTGATCCAGGGCGGCGCCGACGCGATCCTCATTCCATCGCGGTTCGAACCCTGCGGGCTGACCCAGCTCTATGGCCTGCGCTATGGCTGCATCCCGGTGGTGAGCCGGGTGGGCGGGCTCGCCGACACGGTGATCGATGCCAACGAGGCAGCGGTTGAGGCCGGGGTGGCGACCGGGGTAGTATTCTCGCCGGCCACCGAGGAGGCGCTTGGCGAAGCCATCCGCCGGACCATCGCGCTCTATCAGCGGCCGAAGGTGTGGCACAAGATGCAGCGCCGGGGGATGAAGTCGGACGTCTCCTGGGAACTCAGCGCCGAAAAATATGCCGACCTCTACGCGTCACTCCTGGGGCACAAACTCGATGACGATTCTGACGATTGAGACGAAGCCGTTCGCGGACCAGAAACCCGGCACTTCCGGGCTCCGCAAGCGCGTGACCGTCTTCAGCCAGCCCAACTATGTCGAGAACTTCGTGCAGTCGATCTTCGACTGCCTCGAAGGGATCAAGGGCAAGACGCTGGTGCTGGGCGGCGACGGCCGCT
>Ga0209902_100404_pt1 | contig 49950 bp, 44 predicted proteins | sample FECB27metaG_FD_188304 | JGI IMG/M metagenome (GOLD analysis project Ga0209902, IMG submission 188304) | Cyanobacterial communities from the Joint Genome Institute, California, USA - FECB-27 (SPAdes) (version 2) | ecosystem: Environmental > Aquatic > Thermal springs > Hot (42-90C) > Microbial mats...
ACCCGCACCTCGCCCGCCTGCTTCTCCCGCCGCGTGCGGAGCGGCCGCTTCGCCCACGTGTCGAGGAACACCCGCTCCTCCTCATCCCGAGCCACGAAGCGCTGCAGCACGGCGGCCATCAGGGCTTCCGACGCCCGCGTGCCGCCGTCGTCCACCTTCAGCGCCACGCCGAGGCCGCGCTCGGGCAGGATGGCGCAGAAGACGCCTTCCGCCCCCGTCTTCACATAGGCGCGCTCACCGAACCGCCCCATCACCTCGGTGCAGAACCGCCCGGTGCCGGCCACCATGAACGGCTCGGCCGCCGCCGCCTGCCGGAGCCGCCGCGCCGCCGCGGCCCGCGCCGGGGCGAGCCCCGTGCCGGTGCCCATGCGGGCGAACCCGCGCGCCACCCGGGCGAGCGGGATGGCGTAGGTCGGGATCGAGCAGCCGTCGATGCCGCGCACCGAGGCGTCGAGCGGCGTCTCGGTCATCGAAGACAACGCCGCGGTGATCTCGCGCTGCACCGGGTGGTCGGACTCGACATAGCCGGCCGGGTCGACGCCCAGCGTGCAGGCGAGGCAGAGGAAGCCGGCGTGCTTGCCGGAGCAGTTGTTGTGCAGCGCCGTCGGGCGGGCGTTGGCGCGGATGAGCGTCGCCATGTCGTCCATCCGGTCCGGCCACTGCGTGCCGCACTCCAGCGCGTCGGGCGAAAGCCCCGCCTTCGTCAGCATGGCGCGGGCGGTGTCGACGTGGGCCGGCTCGCCATTGTGCGAGGCGCCGGCGATGGAGAGCTCGGCGATGGTCAGGCCGAGGGCGTCGGCGGCGCCCGATTCGACCAGCGGCAGCGCCTGCATCAGCTTCACCGCCGAGCGCGCGAACACCGGCCGCTCGACGTCGCCCATCGCCACCACCGCCGCCCCGTCGGCATCGACGACCGCGAGAATGCCGCGGTGGCGGCTCTCCACCACCGGCCCGCGCGTCACCTCGACGACGGCTTCCCTCATCGACATGCTGTTCCCCGTGTTCCCGATGTTTGTCCGTGCGGACGTTATAGACGATGCGACGGCGGAGGGCGCTGAGCCCGCATGGGTTCCCGGCACAAGGCCGAGAATGACTCCTGAGAGGGGGTGAGCAGAGCGGTGGCGGGTCGAGGGAGGGACACTCCGCGTGTGCCGAAGCGCCCATGCCCGCCCCCTTACCGCAGCGGCCCCGTCGACAGCACCGCGGCCGTCAGCCCGCCGTCGACCGGCAGGATCGTGCCGGTGACGAAGCCGGCCTCTTCCGACAGCAGGAACGCGATCACCGCCGCCGCCTCCTCCGGCAGGCCATAGCGGCGCTGCGGCACGGCGGCGAGCCAGCGGGTGCGGGTGGCGGCGTCGTGGCGGCGCTGGATCTGTGGCGTCTCGACGGCGGCGAGCGCGACGGCGTTCACCCGGATCGCCATCGGCGCGAGTTCGACCGCGAGCGTGCGGGTCAGCGCCGCGAGCCCGCCGCCGGCGGCCGACAGCACGGCGCCGCCCGGCAGCCCGCGCAGCGCCGCCGCCGGCACGACGTTGACGATCGCCCCGCCCTCCGCCATCCGCCCCGCCGCCGCCTGCGCCACCACGAAGGCGGAAACGAGCCCGTCCTCCAGCGCCTTGCGCAGCATCGACACGTCTGTCGCTTCGAAGGCGAGCTCCGGCCCGGCGGCGACCGCGTTGACGAGCCCGGCCGGTGCGCCCCATTCGGCCACCACCCGGTCGATCGCCCGCTCCACCACGACGTCGTCGGTGAGGTCGGCCGGCTCGCCGATCAGCCGCTCGCCGGCATCCGCCGCCATCGCGTCGACCGCCGCATCGACGGCGTCCTCGTCGGCATCGAGCACCGCGACCCGCCAGCCGTCGTCGAGCAGGCGCCGCACCGTGGCGAGCCCGATCCCCGTCGCCCCGCCGGCGACGATCGCCACGCGGCCATTGCGGCCATGGTCCATGGGTCGTGTCCTCCGTCGGGGCGACGGTCGGTGAATCGGCCGGGAAGGGCAAGGGTGGATCGGCAGTAGGCAGTGGGCAGTAGGCAGTGGGGGAGGGGCCCGCCTACTCCACGAACACCGTCACGCTGTCGGCCGCCCCCGTCGGGTCGATCACCGTGAGGCGCACGAAGCCGCGCTGGGGGACGCTGAGCGAGCCGGCGCGGCGATGGGCGGGGATCGGCACCGGCTTGCCGTCGACGAGCAGGCTGACCGCAGCCCCCGCCCCCTCGATCCGCCAGGCGAGCGGCTGGCGGGTGCCGCCGGCATCCAGGGAGACGCGGGCGCCGTCGGGCGGGTAGGCGAAGCGCAACTGCGAGGCGCCGGCATTGGCCTCGCCCGCCGCGCCGTCGCCGCCGAGGCGGGCGAGCGTCGGCGGCAGCGTGCCGGTGGTGGCGATCAATGCCCCGCCGGGAGCGCGCGGCAGCGGCGCCCGGCGCGGCGAAAGGCGGGCGAAGGCGTCGAAGAGGAGGGGCGCGGCGGCCGTGCGGGCGACGAGGCCCGGCACCGCCGCGCCGTCCGGCCGGCCGACCCAGACGCCGACGACGGTTGCGCCGTCGAAGCCGATCGCCCAGGCGTCGCGGTAGCCGTAGGAGGTGCCGGTCTTGAAGGCGATGCGGTGGCGGGCGGCATTGGCCGGCGGCGGCGTGCCGGCGAGGATGTCGGCGACATACCAGGCGGCGACCGGGTCGATCAGCCGCCGCGACGGTACGGGCGGCGCATCGGCCACCTCGAACGGCACCGGCGCGAAGCCGCCGTTGACGAAGGCGGCATAGAGCGCGGTGAGGTCGACCAGGCGGATGCCGACGCCGCCGAGGCCGATCGCCAGCGTCGGCGCCTCCGGCCGCGGCAGGGCGAGCTCGACGCCGACATCGGCCAGCCGCACCGCGAGCCGCGTCGGGCCGACAGCGTCGAGCAGCTTCACCGCCGGCACGTTGAGCGACTGCCGCAGCGCCTCGCGCGCCGTCACGGTGCCGAGGAAGCTCTGGTCGAAGTTCTTCGGGGCATAGGCGCCAAACGACGTCGGCCGGTCCTCGATCAGCGTCTCCGGGTGGGCGATGCCCGCCTCGAAGGCGAGCGCGTAGATGAACGGCTTCAGGGTCGAGCCGGGCGAGCGTACCGCGAGGCTCATGTCGACGTGGCCGTTGCGGGCGTCGTCGAGGAGCTCCGGCGAGCCGACTCGGGCGGCGATCGCGCCGGTCTTCGCGTCCATCACGACGATCGCCGCCGACAGCTTGCTGCCGAGCGCCGCCGTGCGCTCGCGGGCGAGTGCCTCCAGCGAGGCCTGCAGGTCGCGGTCGATGGTGAGGCGGACGATGCGCTCGTCGGGCCGCGCTTCCACCGCCGAGCGGGCGGCGTGGGCGGCGAGCCGCGGGAAGGCGAGGCGGGCGGTCGGCACGTCCTCGCGCTTGCCGGCGGCGGCCTCGTCGGGGGTCAGCACGGCGAGGCCCACCATGCGGTCGAGCACGCGGTCGCGCGCCTTGCGGGCGGCCTCAGGGTGGCGGTCCGGCCGCCGCCACTCTGGCGACTGCGGCAGCGCCACGAGAAGAGCCGCCTGGCCGATCGTCAGCCGGTCCGGCTCGCGGCCGAAATAGGCGAGCGAGGCCGCGCGCACGCCCTCGAGGTTGCCGCCATAGGGGGCGAGCGCGAGGTAGAGCGAGAGGATCTCGTCCTTCGACAGCCGCCGCTCGAGCTGCAGCGCGCGGGCGCTCTCCATCAGCTTGCGGGAAAGCGTGCGCTCCGGCCGGCCCTCGACCAGGCGGGCGGTCTGCATCGTCAGGGTCGAGGCGCCGGAGACGATGCGGCCGTAGGCCACCGCCTGCAGGGCGGCGCGGCCGGTGGCGAGCGGGTCGACGCCGGGGTGATCGCGGAAGCGCCGGTCCTCGTAGGCGACGAGCATCCTGAGGAAACGCGGGTCGACCGAGGCGACGTCGGCCGGCAGCCGCCAGCGACCGTCGGCGGTGGTGTAGGCGGTGAGCAGCCGGCCATCGTGGTCGACGACGATGGTGGAGGCCGGCGCGGCGGGCGTCGTGCGCGGCGGGTAGGCGCGGTCGAGGGCGAGCAGCGCCACCACGCCGCCGCCGGCGACGAGCGCCAGCGACACCACCGCCGCCCCGGTCCAGGCGAGGACGCGGCCGAAGCGTGGGCGGCGGCGGCGACCATGATCAGGGATCACGGTCGCCGCTGTCTCGGCCGCTGCGGCCGGCTCCGCGCCGCCGTCGTGATCACGGATCACGGTCGTCTCCGTCTTCCGCCGCCGCTCACGGCGACGGCGTGACCGTCAGCGTGCCGGGCGCCGTGCGGGCGAAGATGCCGGGGCGATACATGTCCTCGGCGCTGGCGCCCGGGTGGGCGAAGGAGCCGGGCGACACCGCCCGCACCATGTAGGCCACCGTCAGGCCTACCGTGGCGTCGGTGCCGGGCTCGTAGGCCGCGACGAAGCGGTCGTCGCGGAACTCGGTGTGGGCCGGCTGGTTGTCCTGCGACAGCCACGGGAACGCCACGAGGTCGCCGCTCGTCATCAGCGCCGGGTTCTCGATCTCGAAGCCGGCCGGCAGCATGTCGACGACGAGCAGGCGGGCCTGCGAGGGCTCGAGCGCCGTCAGCGTCAGCACGACGACGAAGCGCTCGTTCTGGCCGACCTGGCCGACGTCCACCTCCTCGCCGTCGAGGCCGAAATACTGGCGCTGCAGCGTCAGGCCGTTCTCGCCTGCCGGCTGCGGCGTCAGCGGGATGCCCTCGGTAGTGATCGCCACCAGCGTCGTGGCGGTGCCGCGGTTCGCCACCTCGAGCGGCGCCTGCTCCAGCGTCGCGCCGGTCATCGCCCGGTAGAGCGCGCCGGCGTGCGGCTGCCCGTCGACCTCCAGCGCGATGCCGGAGGAGCGCGCATCGGTGAGCGCGTTCGCCGCCACCACCATCCACGCCGCCTCCTGGGTGGAGGGGCCGGTGTCGCTGGAGATGTCGTTCTCGATGATGTTGAGAACGGCGGGGATCGCCTGCCGGTCGAGGCCGGATTCGGCGATCAGCGCCGCGGTGGCGGCGGCGTCGCGCAGGCCGGTGCCGAAGTCGGTGCGCGACAACGCGATGCCGTCCTCGCCGCCGAGCGAGCGGGTGGCGACGGCGAACGTCGCCGCCGCCCGATCCTGGTCGCCGTAGAAGGCGAGGCCGGCGGCGATCTGCGCCTGGGCGAGGCCGGAGCCGAAATCGCCGATGCGGTCGTCGGCGAAGTAGCGCAGATCCGCGATCGAGGCGCGGCCGTTGCGGGCCAGCACATAGAGCGCATAGGCGACGTCGAGGCCCTCGCCGGCCTGGAAGTTCGAGGCGTAGGAGAGGTCGTTCTGCATGCGGTCGAGGGCCTGGGTGAGCACCTGGTCCGGCACCGGATAGCCCTGCGCCTTCGCCCGCGTCAGGAAGTCGGTGACGTAGGCCGTGAGCCAGAGGTCGCCGCCCTCCGGGCCCCAGAGGCCGAACGAGCCGCTGGAGGACTGGAACTGCAGGAGCCGGTCGATCGCCCCCTGCACGCGCTCCTTCACCTCGGCGTCGGAGCCGAGGCCGACCGAGGCCGCCACGGTCTCGAGATAGAGCAGCGGCAGCGCCTTCGACGTCGTCTGCTCGGCGCACCCGTAGGGGTAGCGCGACAGCATGCCGACGAGGCCGGGCACGTCGATGCCGGCGGTGTCGGCGACCGTCACGGACACCTTGGCGGTGCGGGTGTCGAAGCCGTCGAGCACCTCCGGGCCGATCGAGATGTCGGCGCCCGCCGTCAGCGGGTCGCGGCTGCGGACGCTCATCGGCGCCGCCGCCGGGCGCACGCCGATCCGCAGCGTCTGGGCGAAAGTCTCACCGTCCGGCGCCGTCAGCGCGATCTCGAGCGTGTCGGAGCCGACGTCGCTGCCGGTGAGCGGCACCTCCAGGGCGGCGTTGCCGCCGGCCGGCAGCGGCACGGTGTCGTCGGCGTCACCGACGCCGACGATGCCCTCGCTCGACACCGCGAGCTTGTAGTCGCCGGCCGCACCCGAGACGTTGGCGAAGTCGAGGTGGAGCCGGCTCTTGTCGCCGGGCGCGAGGAAGCGCGGCGCCGTCGCGGTGACGACGACCGGGTCGCGGACGATGACGTCGGCCGAGGCGTTGCCGACCTTGCCGGCCGCCCACGCCACCGCCATCACCTTGACGGTGCCGTTGAAGGCGGGGATCTCGAACGTCGCCTCCGCCTTGCCGTCCGGCCCGACCTTCAGGATCCCGGAGAATTTCGCGACGATCTCCTGCGCCGGCGGGGCCGCCTCGCTCAGGCCGCCGCCACCGTCGCCGCCGCTGCGCAACTGGCCGCGCGTCGCCGACAGGCTGTCGATCAGGGAGCCGTAGAGGTCGCGGATTTCCGCCGAGAGCCGGCGCTGGCCGAGATAGTGCTCGGCCGCATCCGGCGGCTCGTAGCCGGTGAGGTTGAGGATGCCGACGTCGACCGCCGCCACCGTGACGAACGCCTCGTCGCCGGGCGAAAGGCCGGCGAGCGTCACCGGTACGGTGAGCGGACCACGTGGCCGAACCTCCGTCGGCGCGTCGAGGGAGACCGAGAGCGTGCGCTCCGCGCGCCCGACGCCGAGCCACGACAGGCCCAGCGCCCGGGTCGGCATGCGGCCGGCGGCGACGTCCATCGGCCGGTAGAGGGTGGCCGTCACATAGGCGCCGGGCGACCAGCCGTCGCTGACCGACAGCGGCACCGTGATGCCTTCGGCGGGCACCTCGACCGACTTCATGTCGACGAGGCCGTCGCCGACGACGGCGATCAGCGCGATGCCGGGGAACTGCGGCGTGATGCGCAGGTTGGCGGTGTCGCCGGGGGCGTAGCCGGGCTTGTCGAGGGAGAGCTCCAGCAGGTCCGGCGTCTCGGCCGTGGCGCCGACGGTCGACCAGCCGGCGGCGAAGTCGACGCTGGTGGCGGCCTGCGGTTCGGCCTCGGCGATCACCTCGAGGCGGTAGCTGCCCCAGTCGACCGGGGCGGAAACGCGGGCGGCATCGCCGGGCGCGAGGTCGAGGGCGCCGCCGCCGACGCGGCTGGTGGACGCGATCGTCTCGAACGACCAGCGGCCGTCACGGTTGTACCACTGGTAGCGGCGCTCGACCTTCAGGAGCTCCCACTTCACGCCGTTGAGCGATGTGCGGGCGCCGGCGGGATCGATCGCGACGATCTCGAAGGCGGCGGTCTCGCCCTGGCCGACGCGGTCGTCGGCAAACAGCGGCTTGACGCCGATGCGGGTGCCCGTCGGCGTCACCGGCAGCGTCAGCGAGCGCTCGACGGCGCGGCCGCCGGCCTCGCGGACGCGCAGGATGATCTCTGCGGCGAGCGGCTTCGTCGTCGGCTCGAGCTCGGGCAGGCGCACGGTCACCGTCGCCTTGCCGTCGGCGCCGGTGCGCACCGGCTCGAGCAGCGGCCGGCGCAGCGGCGTCGCCGGGTCGTCGAACAGGCCGAACCGAAAGCCGGCGTAGCCGGCCACCTCGGTCGCGGGGCTGACGACGATGTCGCCCTCGATGGCGAGGTCGGCGGCGGGCGCGCCGTAGAGGAACTGCGCGTCGACGTCGACGGTCGCCGGCTGGTTCGCGCCGATAGTGGCGGCGTCGGTGGCGAGCGTCAGTTCGATGCGCTCGGGCACGAAGTCCTCGACGAGGAACGTGGTGCCGCCGATCGGCGCCGCCTTCGGGTCGGCATAGGCGTCGAGGCGCCAGGTGCCGGTCATCGCCGCCGGCACGAGATCGACCGGCAGCGTGCGGCCGCCGAGGCCGCCGTCGGCGGTGGTGGCGCGGGCGTACTCGACGCCGTCGGGGCGCGACACCACCAGCGTCAGCGGCAGCGAGGCGACGGCGTCGGCGCGGGCGTTGCGCAAGAGCGCGGTGGCGAAGACGGTCTCGCCGGCGCGGTAGACGCCGCGCTCGGTGTAGACGAAGGCGTCGAGCGGGCCCGGCGCGGTGCGGCCGTCGACGCCGCGGTCGGCGAGGTCGAAGCTCGCGGCGGTGAGGTCGAGGAAGGCATAGTCGCCGTCGCCCATGGCGGCGGTGATGATGGTCGGCGTCATGCCGCCCGAGCCGGCGGCGAGGCCGGCGGCGAAGACGACATGGCCGGCCGCGTCGGTCGTGGCGGTGCCGAGGATCTCGTCGTTGCGGGCGACGAGGCGCACCTCGGCGCCCTCCACCGGCTTGGCGGTGGCGAGCGAGCGGACGAAGGCGTGCACGCCGTCGGTGCCGGAGAAGCTCGCGAGGCCGAGGTCGGAAACGATGAACCACTGGGTCGCCCGGGTGTTGCCGGACCAGCTCGGCTCCTCCTCGGGGCGGGCGGCGAGCACGTAGACGCCGGGCTCCAGCGTCTTCACGGCCTCGTCGACGGGGAAGGCGGTGGTGACCTCTTGGTTCAGCACCCGCTCCACCGGCATCGTGCCGGACCAGACGAGGGCGCCGTTGGAGCTCGCGAGCTGGTCGACCTCATAGGGCTGCAACTGGCGGCGGAAGCTGCCGTCGGCCACCGAGCGGGCGAGCGCCCGGTCGCCGACGCGCAACAGATCGAGCTGGACGTCGGCGGTGTTGACGCTGACCACCGGCACGCCGGTGGCGCCGGTGCGCGGCAGCACGTAGGCGGCCGACGGGAAGCGGACGGTCGGCTTGCGGTCGCGGACATAGACCGTGTAGCTCGCCGGGTTCTCCAGACGCTCCTCGACCGTCGACGGCACGCCGGCGCGCACGGTCACCTCGTAGCGCTCACCGTGGGTGAGGCCGTCGACGCAGAGCTCGTTGCCGTTCGCCGTGACCACCGGCGAGCGCTGGCCGAGCACCGTCACGTACTTCGAGAAATCGGTGCGGTCCTTGGCGAGCGGCTCGGAGAACTGGACGCACAGGCGCGGCGCGGCGGCGTCGGAATCGACCGAATAGTCGAGGATGCGGAAGCCGTGATCGGCGCGCGCCTGCTCGTAGCGGCCGCGGACGGCCGGGCTGTCGACGATCGCCAGGCTCGCCTTCAGGCTCTCGATGGCGGGGCGCCAGATCTCGCGGCGCTCCAGCGCCTGGCCGAGCCAGTCGAGGGACTGCGCCTGCTCGTCCGTCGTCGACGACAGGGTGAGCGCCAGATAGGAGGCGGAGAGGGCCGCCTGCTCGATGGCGTAGTTGGTGCTCCAGTCGTCGTCGCCGCGCGCCACGAGGTGGCTGGCGGTGGTGAGCCACTCAGGCGCCCCGCCGGCGGCCAGCGCCGTCGTCTCGGCATAGGAGAGCGGGTCGAGGGCGCGGTTGAGGCGGGCGGCGGCGGCGACGCGGGCGCGGAAGCGCGAGGCCTCGGTGATGATGTCGGAGGGCAGGAAGGAGAGGTCCGGCAGCGGCAGCGGCACGGCCGCCGGGCGGGCCGCGGCGGCGACCTGGATGCGGCCGGAGGCGGCGCCGGCGAACGTCTTCGGGGCGCCGACGTCCGACTTCAGGAAGCACCAGCCGGCCTTCAGGTTGTAGGTGTAGGCGCGGCAGACGCCGTCGGCGATGCAGGCGTTGGCGCAGTCGTCGAGGCTGACGCCGCGGATGATGTCGTAGTCGAAGCCGGGCAGGTCGGTGGCGTCGAGCCGCTCGATCGAGCGCTTCGCCGGCGCCTGCTGGGCGACGGCCGGCGGGCCGGCCACCACCACGGCGGCCAGGCCGGCGAGGCCCAGCATCGCGGCGCGCAGCAACGGCGCTGCCCGCAGGACGGGCGCCGCGCGAAAAGCGGCCACGGAGCGGAAACGATCGGCGAACGGCATGTCGGACTCCCCACGCAATGGTGGTGAGGATAGCACCGATCGCCCTCCGACCGGGAGGGAGGAGCGGCGGAAATCGCTTCACGATCCGATGTTTGCGCGTCACCGAAAGGACACGGTGCGGTCACCGTGCGGCCGCGGGCCGCCAGCCGTAGAGCCAGTCGAAGCCGGCGAGCAGCAGCCCCGGCGGGGCGAGCGACAGGGCGGTGTCGCGGGCGGCGGCAGCGACGCCGGCGAGGTGGTAGATGTCGCCGTTGCGGGCCGCAGCGGCACAGACGCGCCGCACCCGCTCGCGTCGCGTCCGCTCGAAGGCGGCGAGCGCCGCCTCCGTCCCGTCGGCCCCGGCGGAGGCCAGATGGTCGGCGAGCACGACGGCGTCCTCGATCGCCATCGCCGCGCCCTGCGCCAGGAACGGCACCATGGCGTGGGCGGCGTCGCCGACCAGCACCGTCCGTCCGCGCCGCCAGAGGCCGGCGGGGTCGACGGTCGACAGCGGCCAGCGCCGCCAGTCCTCGCCGGCGGCAAGCAGGGTCCGCATCGCCGGCGGGAATGCGGCGAAGCGCGCCAGCACCACCTCGGCCGCGGCGGCGTGGTCCCACTCGCCGCCGTTGCCGTTGCCGTTCGCACCGTTCCCGTTGGTCGGGTTCCCGCCGTTCGGCCGCTCGTCGGGCGTCGCCTCGGCGACGGCGACGAGGTTGAGGCGGCCGCCGCCGTGCATCGGGTAGTGGACCAGGTGGGCGCGCGGCGACAGCCAGATCCAGGCGTCGTCCGACAGCCGCACGCCGCCGATCGCCGCGGCCGCCGACAGCGGCGCCGTGGCGCGGAAGGCGACCTTGCCGGTCGTTACCGCCACGGCCCCGCCGATTGCCGCCCGCACGGCCGAGCCGACCCCGTCGGCGCCGACGACGGCCCGGGCGACGATCTCGCCGGTGGAGGTCGCCACGCGCACGCCGCCGGTTTCCTCGCGGAGAGCGGTGACGGGGCAGGAGAGGGTGAGGCGGATGCCGGGTTCGGCGGCGGCGGCCGCCAGCAGCACCGCCTGCAGGTCGGCGCGGGCGACCAGCCAGTAGGGGGCGCCGTGGCGCTTTGCGGCGCCGTCGCCGAGCGGCACCCGGGCGATCGGCCGGCCGCGGGCGACCGAGGCGATGCGCACCGCCTCCGGTGCCACCGCGACGGCGGATACCGCCGCGCGAAGGCCGAGGCGGTCGAGGGCGTGGACGGCGTTTGGGGAGAGCTGCAGGCCGGCACCGATCTCGGCGAGCCGGGCGGCGCGCTCGAAGACCTCGACCTCCACGCCGCGGCGCGCCAGGGCGATGGCGGTCGCGAGCCCGGCGATGCCGGCACCGGCGACGACGACCGGCGCCGCCGTGCTCACGGGCGCGTCCGCAGCGGCGCTGGTCTCACGCGGCGAGGGGCTCCCACAGGCAGCCGGCCGGCTCCGACCGGCGGGCGCCGAGGGAAGGGTCGTAGCGATAGAGCGTCGAGCAGTACGGACAGACCTTCTCGTCCTCGTCGCCCATGTCGAGGAACTCGTGCGGGTGGTCGAACGGCGGCGTCGCGCCGATGCACAGGAAGCGCTTCGAGCCGACGCGGATCACCTCGGCGCCGATGTCGTTCTGGAAGTGGGGAACGACGTTGTCTGACATGGGGCGGGGTCCCGGATTGCTGACGATCGCGGCGACCATAGCCGGGCGCGCGGGGTGAGGCCAGCCGCCGCCGGGGCGCCATCCGGTCGCTGGCTTCGCAGCGCGCCTGTCCGGCGACGGCGCGGCGATGGTGGGCTCAGCGGGCCGCGCGCTACGGCGATCCGACAGTTTCACCGGCGCTGCGAGACCGGCTCGTGGCGCGCGCCGCCGCGGCTACTGGACGGTTGCCGGATCGTCATTGCATTCTGCGATGATCGCCCTGCGGTTGCAGGGGCGCCCCGGGCTCGCCGTTGCAGGCGGGGTCCGATGTGGGGGGCGGGGCATGGCGGACTTCACGGCGGGCTACTGCTACATCGTCAACATGGCGGGCTCGGCGTTCGCCATCCGTAGCCTGTACTCCACCAACATCGTCTGTTCGGATGGTGAGGCCGACGAGGTCTTCACGTCGAACGACGGGATCGTGGTCGACGGTGACCGCTTCTCGTCCGACGGTCCGGTGACCTTCCTCGGCGTCGCCGACAATGGCTGGCTCGGGTTGTTCGGCGACACCTACTATTTCTTCACGCCGGACACCTACAGGCCGGCCGATCCGGTGTCGTGGGCCGCGGGGGATTTCGCCTTCTGCTTCCTCGCCGGCACGGCCATCGCGACACCGGAAGGGGCGGTGCCGATCGAGACGCTGTCGGTGGGCGACCTGGTGTCGACCGTAGACGGCGCGGCGAAACCGGTGCGCTTCTTGGGTCGCCAGACCATCGCGACGCGGTTCGCCAGCGTCCTGCGCACCCGTCCCGTCTGCATCGCCGCCGGGGCGCTCGCCGACGGCCTGCCGGTCCGCGACCTCTTCGTCTCGCCGGACCATGCGCTGATGCTCGACGGCGTGCTGGTACAGGCCGGGGCGCTCGTCAACGCCACGACGATCACGCGGTTGAGCGACGTCCCAGACCGCTTCACCTACTTCCACGTCGAGCTCGAGGACCATTCGCTGATCCTCGCCGAAGGCGTGCCGGCCGAGACCTTCGTCGACAACGTCACCCGGCGCCGTTTCGACAACTTCGCGGAATATGAGGCGCTCTACGGCGAAGCAGCCGCCTCCATCGCCGAGATGAACGTGCCGCGGGTGAAGTCGGCCCGGCAGCTGCCGCAGGCGCTGCGCGAGCGGCTGGCGGCGCGGGCGGCGAGCGTCGCAGCTGTCGACACGGCGGCCTGAAGCCCGCCGGCCGGTCGGAGGGGACGTCGACGGCCCGCCGTCGGGCGACGGCGGCGTCCGCGGCTTGATCGCGGGAAGGTGGCGGCTATGGTGCCGGCGCCTTCCCCGTTCTGCCAAGGGTGACGATGCCTCAGTTCGATTCCGCCGGCGTGCCGATCGCCTTCCTCGACGAGGGCGAGGGCGAGCCGATCCTGCTCATCCACGGCTTCGCCTCCAACCGGGAGGTCAACTGGGTCGGGCCCGGCTGGGTGGAGACGCTGACGCAGGCCGGGCGGCGCGTCATCGCGCTCGACAACCGCGGCCACGGCGAGAGCGGCAAGCCGCACGATCCCGCGGCCTATTTCGCCCCCGTCATGGCGGAGGACGCGCGCCGGCTGCTCGACCACCTCGGCATCGAGCGGGCCGACGTGATGGGCTACTCGATGGGGGCGCGGATCACCGCGTTCCTGGCGCTCGCCCACCCGGCGCGGGTGCGCAGCGTGGTCTTCGGCGGCCTCGGGCTCGGGCTCGTCGACGGGACGGGGCCGTGGGAGCCGATCGTCGCGGCACTCGAGGCGCCCTCGCTGGAGGGGATCCAGCACCAGACCGGTCGGATGTTCCGCCGCTTCGCCGAGCAGACCGGCGGCGACCTGCCGGCGCTCGCCGCCTGCATGCGCTCGTCGCGCCAGACGCTGTCGCCGGAAGAGGTCGGCCGCATCGACGTGCCGGCACTGGTGGCGGTGGGCAGCCGCGACGCCATCGCCGGGTCGGCCGAAGAGCTCGCGGCGCTGCTGCCGCAGGGCCGGGCGCTGGTCATCCCCAACCGCGACCACATGCTCGCGGTCGGCGACAAGGTCTACAAGGCCGGTGTGCTGGAGTTTCTCGCCGCGCGGCCGTGAGGCGGCACCGACCCGGCGCGCCGCCGGCGGGCCACTGGCGACGTCGGCGAGGCGACCGGCGGCGAGCCCTCGTGTTCGAAGGCGAGGTGGCAGCCGAGAGCCGTGGCGGCGACGATCCGGCAGCGCAGCGATCCGAGGCTCGGCAGCTCGAGCTGGCCGTAGGTGCCCGGCACGGCGCCCTCCACGGCAGCGACGAGCGCACCGCCGAGGGAGAGGTCGATCGTCCTCGCGTGATGCGAGGTGCAGCCGATGACCAAGCGTCCGAAGATCTCGACCGGCCAGCGATGATGGCGCCGGCGCTCCCGTACGGCGGCCAAGGAGCCGGGCCAAGCCGTCATGTCGCGACGGCCTGCGTGACGGGCCGGGCGTGTGCCCCGCTATCGTCCATCGCTCTGCCGTGTTCGATGCAATCCATCCCGCTTCCCCGTCGACGAATGCAGGTTCCCGCTGGAACCGTCACCGTCCTCCGCTATCGGCGGGGCCTTGCTCGGGGATTGCATTTGAACGGTGCGTACATGCTCGCCATCGGCGACGCGGTCTACAGGGCGAGCGCTCTCGCGTTCCTGAAGGCGCGGCCGTAGCTCGGCCTGACGAGGGGCACGGGCACGCGCCCGAGCGACCGTACGATCGGCCGTTCCCGCCGCGCCGGGACGGCCTGCAGGCGCGCTGCCATCGCCCAGGCGATCGCCGGCGTCAGGTTGAGGCTGAGAAGGACGACGATCGGCAGGTAGATTGCGGCGTCGGCGGCGAGCGCCGGGACGGACAGCACCGTCGCCGTGCCGATGCCGAACAGCACCGCGTTGATCATCAGCCCCAGCAGGGCGGCGATGTAGGCGCGCGCCGGCATCGGCGTTTCCCTCCTCGGTGTCGTCACCGAAGGGGAAAGCGGGGAGAAATGTTCCGTGCGTGTGCGGCGCGGCGGCCCGTCGGCCCGCCGCGCCGCGCCGCCTCAGGTCAGGTTGGCGCTGTAGAAGTCGAGCGTGCGCTGCCAGGCGGTGGCCGCGTCGGCGGCGTCGTAGCGCGAGCCGGTCGGGTTCGCGAAGGCGTGGTCGGCGTCGTACCAGTAGACCGTCAGGCTGTCGGCCTTGCCGGCCGCCGCCATGTTCTTCTCGAATCCCTCGACCATCTCCTTGTTGATCGACTGGTCGAGGGTGCCGAAGTGGCCGAGGACCGGGCCGCTGAGGTTTTCCAGCTGCGAGACCGTGCGGGTGACGTTGCCGTAGTAGATGACGGTGGCGTTCACCGGCGCGGCGATCGAGGCGTTCAGCGACCAGGCGCCGCCGAAGCACCAGCCGACGGTGCCGACCTTGTCGGTGGCGTCCGGCAGGTCACGCGCATAGTAGACCCAGGAGGCGACGGCGTCGGTGGCGTCCTCGGTGTTGAGGGCGGCCATCTGCGCCTTCGCCTCGTCGGCCGTCGTCGCCGGCTCGTCCTTGCCGAACAGGTCGATGGCGATGGCGATGTAGCCCTTGTCGGCGAGGTCGGCGGCGACCGCCTTGATCTGGTCGTTGAGGCCCCACCACTCGTGGATGAGCACGATCGCCGGCGCCGGCAATTGCGCCGGCTTGGCGATGACGCCCTTCGCCGTCTTGCCCATCACGGTCTTGATCGACACCGGCGTCACCTTGGCGGCGGCGGCCTGGGCGAGGACCGGATCGGCCAGCACGGCGGCGATCGGCAGCGTGCCGAGGCCGGCGAGGAAGGCGCGGCGGTCGGTCGCCGAGATGAAGATCGGCGGCATGTCCGCGTGGCTGCCACATCCGTCGAGCGTGCACATCGGTCGGTCTCCTCGGCTCACATCCGTCCGCCGCCCGGACCCCCCGGCGACGCGTGACGCCAACCTAGCGTACCCGGCCTTCGCGACAAGCCGTCTTCGTCGCGGCACACGCCGCGGCGCGTTTGACCGCATCGGGACTGCCGCCTAAAACCGGCGCGCATTGGACAGGGCGAGCGGATCAGCGGCGGACGGGCATGTCTCACAACACCTTCGGCCATCTCTTCCGCGTCACCACCTGGGGCGAGAGCCACGGCCCGGCGATCGGCTGCGTCGTCGACGGCTGCCCGCCCGGCATCAGTGTCTCGGAGCCCGAGATACAGCTCGACCTCGACCGCCGCCGGCCGGGCCAGTCGCGCTACACGACGCAGCGCCGCGAGCCGGATGCGGTGCGCATCCTGTCCGGCGTCGTGCCGGCCCGCGACGGCGAGGGGTTCGTCACCACCGGCACGCCGATTTCCCTGCAGATCGAGAACGTCGACCAGCGCTCGAAGGACTATTCGGACATCGCCGACCGCTACCGGCCGGGCCACGCCGACTTCACCTACGACGAGAAGTACGGTTTGCGCGATCCGCGCGGCGGCGGCCGCTCGTCGGCGCGGGAAACGGCGATGCGCGTCGCCGCCGGCGCCATCGCCCGCAAGGTGCTGGGCGGCGTCGTCGTGCGGGCGGCTTTGGTGCAGATCGGCGACATCACTATCGACCGCGCCCGCTGGGACTGGGACACCGTCGGCGACAACCCGTTCTTCTGCCCCGATCCCGGCACGGTGGAGCGCTGGACGGCGCTGCTCGACGGCGTGCGCAAGCGCGGCTCGTCGATCGGCGCGGTGGTCGAGGTGGTGGCGGAGAACGTGCCGGCCGGCCTCGGCGCACCGCTCTACGGCAAGCTCGACGCCGATCTCGCCAGCGCGATGATGTCGATCAACGCGGTGAAGGGGGTGGAGATCGGCGCGGGGTTCTCCGCCGCGGCACTCTCGGGCGAGGAGAACGCCGATGAGATCCGCATGGGCAACGACGGCCGGCCGCTGTTCCTGACCAACAATGCCGGCGGCATCCTCGGCGGCATTTCCACCGGCCAGCCGGTGGTGGCGCGCTTCGCGGTGAAGCCGACCTCGTCGATCCTGATCCCGAAGCGGTCGATCGATTCGACCGGCCAGGAGATCGACGTCGTCACCAAGGGGCGGCACGACCCCTGCGTCGGCATCCGCGCCGTGCCGGTGGGCGAGGCGATGATGGCGATCGTGCTCGCCGACCACCTGCTGCGCGACCGGGCCCAGGTGGGCGAGCGGCCGGCCTGGCGGAAGGGCTGAGGCGAGGCGTCGGCGTCAGCTGCCGACGACGGCCTTCAGCTTCTCCACCGCCTTTTCCTGCGGGTCGCGGTAGTCGACGGTGCCGGAGAAGGCGCCGGTCTTGTCGAACAACAGCACGGCGGCCGAGTGGTCCATGGTGTAGTCGCCGTCCTCGAGCTCGACCTTGCGGGCATAGACCCGGTAGGCCTTGGTCACCGCGGCGATCTGCTCCGGCGTGCCGGTGAGCCCGATCAGGCGCGGGTCGAAGGCGGACAGGTAGTTCTTCATCAGCTCCGGCGTATCGCGCTCGGGATCGACGCTGACGAAGATGATGGCGAGATCGTCGCCGGCCGGGCCGAGCGCCTTCAGCCAGGCGTCGGCCTCGGCGAGCGTCGTCGGGCAGACGTCGGGACAGTGGGTGAAGCCGAAGAACATGGCGCGCGGCCGGCCGGCGAAGTCGGCCTCCGTCACCGTCTGGCCGTCGGTGCCGATGAGGGTGAACGGGCCGCCGACGGAGCCGACGGTGGAGCCGGCGCTGCCGCCGGGGATCTCGCGCTCGAACACGCCGGTGGCCAGCACGACCACCACCACCGAGGCGATCGCGGCGATCGACCAGGCGGCCACGCGGGCCCAGAACAGCGTACGCATCGTTCACTCCTCGTCGGTTCGGCTGGGAAACTGCCCGCGCGCGGCCGGCGGTGCAACCGCTGCCGTCGCCGCAGCCCGCTTCAGCCGGCCGCCGGGCGACCCGTGCCCGGCGCCGACGCCACGGAGGCGTGGCCGGCGAAGGCCGGCCGCTCGTCGGTGCCCGGCGGGATCACCGTGCCCATCGGCGCGGTGGAGGCGGCCGAGAAATCGGTCTTGTCGGCGCTGGCCGGGGCGCTGCGCACGCGGATGCGCACGACGATGAAGACGAACAGCATCGCCTGCACGGCGGCGGTCATCAGGAAGAGGGCGTGCGGGCCGCCGCGGGCGATGGCGATGGCGGCGATCAGCGGTCCGCAGACCGAGCCGAGACCGTTGAGGAGCAGCACGCCGGCCGCCGTCTCGACATACTCGCCCGTGGCGGTCTTGTCGTAGGCGTGGGCGGCGGCCAGCGAGTAGCCCGGCAGCGTCACCACGCCGAAGACGAAGCCCATGATCAGGAGCACGTCGGTGCTGACCGTCAAAAGTCCGAGCGCCAGCCCGGACACGACCGAGCCGACGAGGAGGATCGCCAGCACGATGCGCCGGTCGATGCGGTCCGACAGCCGCCCGACCGGCCACTGCCCGAGCGCGCCGCCGGCCACCGTGGCGCTGACGAACAGCGCCGCCTGCTCGACGGAAAGGCCGATGCCGGTGGCGAAGACGGCGCCGAGCGCCCAGAAGGCGCCGTTCGAGACGCCGATCATGAAGGCGGCGACGAAGGCGACGGGGGCGGTGGCGAACAGTCGGCGCGGGCGGAAGCGGACGAGCGAAATCGGCGCCGGCTGCGCCGCGCTCGTCAGCGCCACCGGCAGCGTGGCGAGCGAGATCAGGATGGCGGCCAGCACGAACGGCGCCATCGCCGTCACCGGATAGATGGACACCAGCATCTGGCCGACGGTGAAGGCGCCGAAGTTGACGACGATGTAGGCCGACATGACGGTGCCGCGGGTGGTGTTGCTGGCGCGGTCGTTCAGCCAGCTCTCGATGACGAGATAGAGGGTGGCGAGGCTGAAGCCGGACAACGCCCGCAAGCCGTTCCAGACGAGCGGGTCGCGCATCAGCGAATGGCAGAGCACCATCACCGCGGCGGTGGAGACCATCGCCGCGAAGGTACGGATGTGGCCGGCCCGCAGGATCACGTACGGGCCGAGCAGGCAACCGGCGACGAAGCCGACATAGTAGCTCGAGCCGAGCAGGCCGAGCATGACGGTGTCGAAGCCCGACGCCTCGCCCGACAGCGGCAGAAGCGTGAACTGCAAGCCGTGGCCGGTCAGCAGGAAGCCGATGCCGAGGAGCAGCGAAAAGACGGGGCGGAGGGTCTTGAACATGCAGGGGCGGTGGCGGGCGGCGAGTACGGTTTGTCCGTCCGGCACCGCCTCGCCGCGCGGGCCGCCCCGTGCATCGATCCGTCCCGGATAAGGCGAAATCTCCGGTGCGCCCGCCGATCGGGAGGCGTCGCCCGGTCGGCCAGTTCATGCACCAAAGCAAAAGACTTGAGCAGCAACGGCCCCCACATCCAAGAGATGTGAGCGCGAGCCGCTCTAGGAGACCGTCATGGCGAAAGCGTGTCGGACGCTGGAGCCGCGCTAGGAGCGCTTCGGAGCGCCGGCCAGCCGCTGCGCCGCCGTCACCTCGAGCCCGAGGGCGCGGTGCACGGTGGCGACGATGCCGGCGGCGTCGAGGCCGGCGAGCGCGTACATCGCCTCGGGCTTGTCGTGCGGCAGGTAGACGTCCGGCAGCACAAGCGTGCGCACCTTGAGGCCACCGTCGAGCAGGCCCTCCTCGGCGAGGGCGGCGAGCACATGGCTGCCGAAGCCACCGATCGAGCCCTCCTCGATGGTCACCAGCACGGCGTGGTGGCGCGCCAGACGGCGCAACAGGTCGCGGTCGAGCGGCTTCAGGAAGCGGGCGTCGGCCACCGTCGTCGACAGGCCGGTGGCGCGCAGGTCCTCGGCGGCGCGCAGGCACTCCTGCAGCCGGCCGCCGAGCGACAAGAGCGCCACGGACGTGCCCTCCTCGACGATGCGGCCGATGCCGATCTCGAGCGGCGGGGCGGGGGCGGGGATGTCGAGCCCGACGCCCTCGCCGCGCGGATAGCGGAAGGCGATCGGCCCATCCTCGTACGCCGCGGCGGTGGCGACCATGCGGGCGAGTTCGACCTCGTCGCCGGCCGCCATCACCACCATGCCCGGCAGACAGCCGAGAAAGGCGAGGTCGAAGGCGCCGGCGTGCGTTGGTCCGTCGGAGCCGACGAGGCCGGCGCGGTCGATGGGGAAGCGCACCGGCAGCCCCTGGATGGCGACGTCGTGGACGACCTGGTCGAAGGCGCGCTGCAGGAAGGTCGAGTAGATCGCGCAGAACGGCTTCAGGCCGTCGGCCGCCATCCCGGCCGCGAAGGTGACGGCGTGCTGCTCGGCGATGCCGACGTCGAAGGTGCGCTGGGGGAACTCGGCGCCGAACAGGTCGAGGCCGGTGCCGGACGGCATCGCCGCGGTGACGGCGACGATGCGGGCGTCGCGGCGGGCCTCGTCGATCAGGCTGTTGGCGAAGACGCGCGTGTAGCTCGGGGCGTTCGCCTTCGCCTTCGCCTGCTCGCCAGTGACGACGTCGAAGCGGTTGACGCCGTGGTACTTGTCGGTCGAGGCCTCGGCGGGGGCGTAGCCCTTGCCCTTCTTCGTCACGACGTGGACAAGGACCGGCCCGGGCGCGGTGTCGCGGACGTTCTTCAGGATCGGCAGCAACTGGTCGAGGGCGTGGCCGTCGATCGGGCCGACATAGTAGAAGCCGAGCTCCTCGAACAGGGTGCCGCCGCCCAGCGCCAGACTGCGCGCGAGCTCCTCGGCACGGGCGGCGCCCCGCTCGACGAACTTCGGCAGGTGGCGGGTGAGCCCCTTCACCGCCTCGCGCAGCGTCACATAGGTGCGGCCGGAGACGAGGCGGGCGAGGTAGCCGCTCATCGCACCGACCGGCGGGGCGATCGACATGTCGTTGTCGTTGAGCACGACGACCATGCGGGCGTGCTGGGCGCCGGCATTGTTCATCGCCTCGTAGGCCATGCCGGCCGACATCGCGCCGTCACCGATGACGCAGACGACGTTGTGGCGCTCGCCCTTGAGGTCGCGCGCCACCGCCATGCCGAGGCCGGCGGAGATCGATGTGGAAGAGTGGGCGGCGCCGAACGGGTCGTATTCGCTCTCGGCGCGACGGGTGAAGCCGGACAGCCCGCCGCCCTGGCGCAGGGTGCGGATGCGGTCGCGGCGGCCGGTGAGGATCTTGTGGGGATAGGTCTGGTGGCCGACGTCCCAGATCAGCCGGTCGTTCGGCGTGTCGAAGACATAGTGCAGTGCCACCGTCAGCTCGACGACGCCGAGGCCGGCTCCGAGATGCCCGCCGGTGACGGAGACGGCGTCGATCGTCTCCAGGCGGAGCTCGTCGGCGAGCTGCGGCAGGCTCGATTCCGGCAGCCGGCGCAGCTCCGCCGGGGTGGCGACGAGATCGAGCAGGGGCGTCTTCGAGGCGGAGGTCACCGCGGGTCTCCCTCGCGACGGGGGGTTGGCCGCGCGAAAGAGCAGACCACTAGCGGCACACGGACCGGGTTGCAACGCACCACGGCGGTCACCGTTCCGGCAGGGGGATGAACTCGTGCTCCCCGGGCACGGTGGCAAAGCGCCCGGCCGTCCAGTCGGCCTTCGCCTGGGCGATGCGCTCCTGCGAGGACGACACGAAGTTCCACCAGACGTGCCGCGGCCCATCGAGGGTGGCGCCACCGAGGAGCACCAGGCGGGCGTCCGCCAGCGCGGTGACGGTGATCGCGTCGCCCGGCCGCAGCACCAGCAGCCGGCCCGGCTCGAATCGGTCGCCGGCGATCTCGACGGTGCCCTCGACGAGATAGAGCGCCCGCTCCTCGGTGGCGGCATCGACCGGCAAGCGCGCGCCCGCCGCCAGGCGGCAGTCGACGAACAGCGTGTTCCAGTGGGTGACCACCGGCGAGGTGACGCCGAAGGCGCTGCCGACGACGACCCGCGCCGACAGCCCGCCGTCGGTGACGACAGGCAGCGTCGCGGCGCCATGGCTGGCAAAAGAGGGCTCGTCCTCCTCGTGGTCGCGGGGGAGCGCGACCCACAGCTGCAGGCCGTGCAGGCGGCCGTCGCCGCGGCGCTGGTCCTCGCCCGAGCGCTCGGAGTGGGCGATGCCGCGCCCAGCGCTCATCCAGTTGACCGCGCCGGGCTCGATCGTCTTCAGCGAGCCGAGGCTGTCGCGGTGCACGATGGCGCCGTCGAACAGGTAGGTGAGGGTGGCGAGGCCGATGTGGGGGTGGGGCGCGACGTCGAGACCCTCGCCGAGGCCGAAGCCGGCCGGCCCCATCTCGTCGAGGAAGACGAACGGTCCCACCGTCCGCCGGCCGGCCACCGGCAGGGCGCGACGGACCATGAAGCCGCCGAGGTCGCGCGTGCGCGGCACGATGACGGCGTCGACGGCCGGGGCGACGGCGGGTTCGCGGGCGTCGGGGTCTTCCGAAGGGTGCCGGCTCATCGTCGACGGTCTCCTGTCCGGCCGGGCGACGATCGCCACGCACCGAGGACGGCGGGCGAGGGGAGTGCGGTCGGCAACTGCGAGCTTCGCCGGCAAATGGGGCGCCGTCACGCCGCGTCCAGCGGCTCCGTTCCCGTGGCCACGCCGCCCGGGCCGAGCTGGATCTTCTCGACCCGCATCTCCGCCCGCTTGAGCAGCGCATCGCAGTGCTTCTGCAGCAGTTTGCCGCGCTCGTACTTGGCGATCGACGCCTCCAGCGCGACCTGTCCGCGCTCGAGTTCGTCGACGATCGTCTCGAGTTCGCCCATCGCCGCCTCGAAGCTCAAGGCGGCGACATCGGGGGGTAGGTCAGGCTTGGGTGCTGGCACGATTGAGGAGGCTCTCGGTCTGGAGACAGGGATGTTCAGGTCAGTTTGGCGATGGCAAGGGCCACGCCGGCGACGGCGATCATCGTGCCGACGAGCCACATCAGCTGCGTCCGCATGAGGTGATGCATGTCCGCGCGCAACGCGGCGATCTCGGTCCGCGTCTCCGCGCGCAACTCGGCGATCGCCGTCCGCATTTCCGCGCGAAGCTCGGCGATCTCCTGCCGGACGGACGCGAACTCGCTCCGGGTCGCGCCCTTCTGGTCGGCAAACTCGGTGCGCATTTCCGCGCGAAGCTCGGCGATCTCCTGCCGGACGGCGGAGAACTCGGTGCGCATCTCCGCGCGGAGCTCAGCGATCTCCTGCCGGACCGATGCGAACTCGCTCCGGGTCGCGCCCTTCTGGTCGGCGAACTCCGTCTGTGTTTCCGCCCGGAGCTCGGCGTTGCCGGACCTGAGCGATGCGAATTCGCTGCGTGCCTCCGCCCGGGCCTCCGCGAGCTCGGTGCGCACGTCCGCCCGCAGCGTCTCGAAATCGGCGCGCAGCTCGGCCGCCCGCGCATCCATCTGGTCGCGCGTCACCAGCATCGACGTCCGGTCGTCGAGCGCGCCGACGATCGCCTCGGCGATGCCGGTGGCATCGCGTTCGGAGAGCCCGGTGCGGTTGCGCAGGACGTCCATGATCTGGAACGCGTTCATGCCGCCACCCTACAGGAGCGGCGGCCCCTTCGCATCTGGCCTCACGCTTCCATCAGCGTGGCGACGTGCACGGCGACGGAGCGCGACAGGCCCTCGAGGTCGTAGCCGCCCTCCAGCAGCGACACCAGGCGACCGCCGCAGCGGCGGCCGGCGATCTCGAGCAGGCGACGAGTGACCCAGCCGAAGTCGGATTCGATCAGGCGGATCTCGGCGAGCGGATCGCGCACGTGGGCGTCGAAGCCGGCGGAGATGACGACGAGGTCCGGCCCGAAGGCGTCGAGCGCCGGCAGCAGCACCTCGTCCATCGCGGCGCGGAAGACCTCGCCGTCGTCGCCGGCCCTGAGCGGCGCGTTGACGATGTTGCCGACGCCGGTCTCCGAGCGCTCGCCGGTGCCGGGATAGAGCGGCATCTGGTGGGTGGAGCCGTAGAAGACGCTGGCGTCGGACCAGAAGATGTCCTGGGTGCCGTTGCCGTGGTGGACGTCGAAATCGATGATGGCGACACGCTCGGCGCCGTGGGCGCGCTGGGCGTGGCGGGCGGCGATGGCGGCGTTGTTGAACAGGCAGAAGCCCATGGCGCGGTCGTGCTCGGCGTGGTGGCCGGGCGGGCGCGACGCCAGGAACGCGTTGGCGACGCGGCCGGTCATCACCTCGTCCACCGCCCGCATGGCGCCGCCGACGCCCCTCAGCGCCGCCTCCAGGCTGCCGGGCGACATCGTCGTGTCGGCGTCGAGCCGCACCAGGCCCTCGGTCGGCGCCGCCCGGGCGAGGCCGTCGACATAGCCGGACAGGTGCGCGAGCCGCGTGTCGTCGAGCACGGCCAGCGGCGCCTGGTCGCGCTCGAGCGTCTGGAAGCGCTCGGCCTCCATGACGCGCTCGATCGCCCTGAGCCGGTCCGGCCGCTCGGGATGACCGAGCGGCGTCAGGTGCTCGAGGAAGGCGGGGTGGGAGAGATAGAGGGTCGACACGGTTCCTCCCGTCGTCTGTTTTCCGCCGAGGGTCACGCCCTCGCGTAGACGTCTTCCAGGCGGACGATGTCGTCCTCCTCGAGGTAGCTGCCGGTCTGCACCTCGATCAGCTCCAGCGGGATCTTGCCGGGGTTGGCGAGGCGGTGGACGGCGCCGAGCGGCACATAGACCGACTGGTTCTCCGACAGCACCAGCACCCGCTCGTCGATCGTCACCTCCGCCGTGCCGCGCACCACCACCCAGTGCTCCGCCCGGTGCATGTGCTTCTGCAGCGACAGCCGCGCCCCCGGCTCGACGACGATCCGCTTCACCTGGAAGCGGTCGCCGCGGTCGATCGATTCATACGAGCCCCAGGGGCGATAGCAGCGCGCGTGCGAGCTCACCTGATGGTGGTTGCGGGCGCGCAGGCGCTCGACCAGCGTCTTCACCTCGCCGGAACGCTCGCGCCGGGTGACGAGCACCGCGTCCGGCGAGGCGACGACGACGACGTCATCGAGCCCGATCACGCCCACGACCGGCCCATCGGAGCGGATCAGGCTGCCGGCGGTGTCGACCGCCTCGACCGGGCCGTCGAGCACGTTGCCCGCTTCGTCGGTGCCGCCGAGATCATAGATCGCCTCCCAACTGCCGACGTCGGACCAGCCGAAGGAGGCGGGCACGACGGCGATCCGCTCGGTCTTCTCCATCACCGCATAGTCGATGGAGATCACCGGGGCGGCGCGGAAGCTCTTTTCGTCGAGGCGCACGAAGCCCAGCGCCGGATCGGTCTTCGCGCCGGCCGCCGCCGCCCGCGCCGCCTCCGCCACGGCGGGGGCGAAGCGGTCGAGTTCGGCCAGCAGCACGTCGGCACGGAACAGGAAGTTGCCGCTGTTCCACAGGCAGCCTTCGGCGAGGTAGCGGGCGGCCGTGGCGGCGTCCGGCTTCTCGGCAAAGGCAGCGACGCGGCGGGCGCCGGTCTCGCCGATCGCCGTGCCCGGGCGGATGTAGCCGTAGCCGGTGGCCGGGTAGGTGGGGGCCATGCCGAAGGTGACGATGTCGCCCGCCGCGGCGACGGCTGCGGCGGCATCGACGGCGGCCAGGAACGCCGCGTCGTCGAGGATGACGTGGTCGGCGGCGAGCGCCAGCACCAGCGCGCCGGGGTCACCGGCGGCGACGAACGCGGCGGCGGCGGCCAGCGCCGGCGCCGAGTTGCGCCGCTCCGGCTCGAGCAGCACGGTGACCGCGGCGCCGACGTCGCTCGCCTGGTTCTCGGCGAAGAAACGCAGCTCCGCGTTGGTCATCACCACCGGCCGCCCGAAGCGCGCCGGGTCGGCGACGCGCTTCAGCGTCTGCTGATAGGTCGACAGCGGCCCGACGAGCCGCTGGAACTGCTTCGGCAGGCTGTCCCGCGACACCGGCCACAACCGCGTGCCGGCCCCGCCGGCGAGAACGACGGGGGTGATCGGGTTCGTCATCGGGTCTCCTCAGGGTGCGACTAGTGGGCTTCGGCAGAGGGCTCGGTGTGCTCACCATAGACGATGTGCGCCCTCAGAACGGCCACGCAGGCTTCGAGCTCGGCGGTCAGGACGTGCATGTTTGGCAGGTCGATGATCAGCTTCTTCAAACCCTTGAGACCGTCCTCGCCAAAAAGTGCAACCTCGTAGCAATATTCGTTCGTATCCGGATCAATGCCGTACATCACCCGCATCCGAGACAGGCGTACGAGCGCCTTCGGTTCCAACAGCGCCATCTGAAACTCTTCCTTTCGCAATCGGCCCATGCGGGCCAGTCTCCGTTGGGCCGCGCGAACCATGGTTGCCGCACGTCGGCACTCGCCGCCGCGCATTGCCGCGACCGCCCCTGAAGCGATTGCCGCAACGCGTCCCGGGCGCGACTTTATCGCCGCAAACGTTCCTGTGCGAGGCCTGGCAGCGGCTTCGACTGGCGACGTGGTCGCATGCGCTTCGGGAGCGGCTGGATTGTGGGATAGGCTGAAAGAGTCGGACGGCACGATGATCGTGTCGGCCGCATTCTGTCGGCGTCGATGCCGCCGTCGGCAAGCCCAACGGAGCGGCGGGCCGGGCGCGCGCCGAGCACGAGGTGCCGGGCATGATCCTCATCGGCCAGTATGATTCGCCTTTCGTCCGCCGCGTCGGCATCGCCCTGACGCTCTACGGCATGCCGTTCGAGCACCGGCCGTGGTCGGTGTTCGGCGACGCCGACAAGATCCGGCCGTTCAATCCGCTGGTGCGGGTGCCGACGCTGGTCCTCGACGATGGCGAGGTGGTGATCGAGACCCACGCCATCCTCGACTGGCTCGACAGCCAGGTGGCGGCGGGTGTCGCCCTGCTGCCGGCGGAGCAGCCCGCCCGACGGCGGGCGCTGAAGACGATCACGCTCGCCACCGGCATCGCCGACAAGGCGGTCAGCCTGTTCTACGAGAAGCGCCTGCACGAGCGGGCCTCGGACGTGTGGGTGGAACGCTGTCGCGGCCAGATCCTCGGTGCGATGGCGCTGCTGGAGCAGGAGCGCGCCGCCCGCCCCGGCGACCACTGGTTCGGCGACCGCATCGGCCACGCCGACATCGCCGTGGCGGCGACCTTGCGCTTTCTCGGCGAGGCCCATCCGGGTCTCGCTCCGCTCGCCGGCTACCCTGCGCTCGCCGCCGACGCCGCCCGCCTGGAGGCGATGCCGGCGTTCCAAAAGATCAGCCAGCCGTTCATCCCGCCGGCGTGAGGGCTGGGGCGAAAGGCATCAGGGCGCGAACGGGTTGACGATGACGAGGCCCTCGACGCGCGGGCGGTGATTGAGATCCTCGGTGAAGAGCGTCCGGCAGCCGGCGCGCAGGGCCGCCGCGACGATGAGGCCGTCGTAGACCGAGATCTGGTGCCGGTAGGCGAGCGCGACGCCGTCCTCGTGCAGCGCCACGTCGACCGGTACCACCGCGCAGACCGCCCGGAACGTCTCGACGAACTCGCGGACCTCCTCCAGCTCCAGCCCGAGCTTGCGCCGGCAGACGGAGGCGAACTCGTTGAGAACCTGGACGCTGACGGTGCCGCCCTCGGCCAGCAGCGCCTCGGCCAGCCCGGCCTTGGTCGCGTCTTCGGACAGGAGGTAGAGCAGGACGTTGGTGTCGAAGAAGACCTCAGCGCTCATTCGCTTCGAGCCGGTCGAACCGGAATCCGTGAGGCAGTCGGCCGCGGTATTTCCTGAGCCTCGCGAGGAGGTCGGCGCGCGAGGGCGCCCGGCTCACTTCGAGGGCACGCTCGCCGGCGACCTGGATCTCGATGTTGTCGCCGGGCTTGAGTTCGAGGGCCTCGACGACGGCACTCGGCAGCCGGACGGCGAGGCTGTTTCCCCACTTCGCGACCTGCATGGCACGACCTCGATGCTATACGGTATGCCGACGTATATCGTGCGCGGTAGATGCTGACGTCAACCGTCGCTCCGCCTCCCCAAACGAAACGGGCCCGGAGGACCGGGCCCGCTCGTCGGCGAAAGGCGGAGGGGAGGGCGGCTCTCCGCCCCCGACGCTCACATCCCCTTGACGATCTCCTCGGTGACCTTCTTGGCGTCGCCGAACAGCATCATCGTGTTGTCGCGGAAGAACAGCTCGTTCTCGACGCCGGCGTAGCCCGAGCCCATGCCGCGCTTGATGAACAGCACCGTCTTCGCCTTCTCGACGTCGAGGATCGGCATGCCGTAGATCGGCGAGGTCTTGTCGGTCTTGGCGGCCGGGTTGGTGACGTCGTTGGCGCCGATGACGTAGGCGACGTCGGCCTGGGCGAACTCGGAGTTGATGTCCTCGAGCTCGAAGACCTCGTCATAGGGCACGTTCGCCTCGGCGAGCAGCACGTTCATGTGGCCCGGCATGCGGCCCGCCACCGGATGGATGGCGTACTTCACCTCGACGCCCTCCTTCTTCAGATGGTCGGCGAGCTCGCGGAGCGCGTGCTGGGCCTGGGCGACCGCCATGCCGTAGCCCGGCACGATGATTACCTTCGAGGCGTTCTTCATGATGAAGGCGGCGTCTTCGGCCGAGCCCTTCTTCACCGGGCGGGCTTCCACCGCACCGGCCGCAGGGCCCGCCGTCTCGCCGCCGAAGCCGCCGAGGATGACGGAGATGAACGAGCGGTTCATCCCCTTGCACATGATGTAGGAGAGGATCGCGCCCGACGAGCCGACGAGCGCGCCGGTGATGATCAGCGCCGAGTTGCCGAGCGTGAAGCCGATGCCGGCCGCCGCCCACCCCGAGTAGGAGTTGAGCATCGAGACGACGACGGGCATGTCGGCGCCGCCGATCGGCACGATGATCAGGCCGCCGAGCACCAGCGAGACGATGACGATGAGCCAGAAGATCGTGTGGCTCTCGGTCATCACCAGGGCGACGACGAGCACGACGAGCAGGATCGCGAGGCCAGCGTTCACCACGTGGCGGCCCGGCAGCATGATCGGACGGCCCGACATGTTGCCGTTGAGCTTCAGGAAGGCGATCACCGAGCCAGTGAAGGTGATGGCGCCGATGGCGACGCCGATCGACATCTCGATCAGCGCCTGGGCGTGCACGGCGCCGCGGGCGCCGATGCCGAAGGCCTCCGGCGCATAGAGCGCGCCGGCGGCGACGAACACCGCGGCGAGGCCGACCAGCGAGTGGAAGGCGGCGACGAGCTGCGGCATCGCCGTCATGGCGATGCGCCGGGCGATCACCGCGCCGACCACGCCGCCGACGACGAGGCCGAGCACGATCAGCGCCAGCGCTCCCGGCGACGGCCGGGCGACGGCGAGCGTCGTCAGGATGGCGATGGCCATGCCGGCCATGCCGAGATAGTTGCCCCGGCGCGACGTCGCGGGGCTGGAGAGCCCGCGCAGCGCCAGGACGAACAGGACGGCGGAGACGAGATAGAGGACGGCGGCGAGATTGGCGTTCATCGCCTCAGCCCTTCTTCTTGTACATGGCGAGCATGCGGCTCGTGACCAGGAAGCCGCCGAAGATGTTCACGGCCGCCATGACGAGGGCGAGGAAGCCGAAACCGCGCGCCCAGGCCGCACCCTCGCCGGCGGCGAGATCGACGCCGACGGCGAGCAGCGCGCCGACGACGATCACCGAGGAGATCGCGTTGGTCACCGCCATCAGCGGCGTGTGCAGCGCTGGCGTCACCGACCAGACGACGAAGTAGCCGACGAAGATCGCCAGCACGAAGATCGACAGGCGGAAGACGAAGGGGTCGATGACGCCGCCGGTCGCGGCGTGGGCGGCGGCGGCGAGCATGTCGCCGCCCCCGTGCACTGCCGCGTCGACATAGTTCTGCGCCGCGTCGGCGGCGTGCTTGGCGGTCTCGGCGGCGGCGCGGGCCGCATCGGCGGCTTCCTGCGCGCGCGTCAGCGCCTCGGCGGGAGTATCGGTCATCGTGGCCCCCTCAGCTCTGGAAGGACGGGTGGACGATGGCGCCGTCGCGCGTCAGCACGGTCGCCTTGACGAGCTCGTCCTCGTAGTTGACGGCGAGCGCCTTCTTCTCCTTGTCGATCAGCGTCTCGACGAAGGCGTAGAGGTTCTTGGCGTAGAGCTGCGAGGCGGAGGCGGCGATGCGGCCGGCGACGTTGAGGTGGCCGACCACCTTGACGTGGCCGATGTCGACCACCTCGCCGGGCACCGCGCCCTCGACGTTGCCGCCGCGCTCGACCGCGAGATCGACGAGCACGGAGCCCGGCTTCATCGAGGCGATCATCGCCGCGGTGATGAGGCGGGGCGCCGGGCGGCCGGGGATCAGCGCCGTGGTGATGACGATGTCCTGCTTCTTGATGTGCTCGGCGACCAGCGCCGCCTGCTTCGCCTGGTACTCCGGCGACATCGGCTTGGCGTAGCCGGCGGCGGTCTCGGCCTGCTTGAACTCATCGTCCTCGACGGCGACGAACTTGCCGCCCAGGCTCTCCACCTGCTCCTTCGAGGCCGGACGCACGTCGGTCGCCGACACCACGGCGCCGAGGCGGCGGGCGGTGGCGATCGCCTGCAGGCCGGCGACGCCGGCACCCATGACGAAGACGCGGGCGGCCGGCACGGTGCCGGCGGCGGTCATCATCATCGGCAGGGCGCGGTCATAGACATAGGCGGCGTCGAGCACCGCCTGGTAGCCGGCGAGGTTCGCCTGGGAGGACAGCACGTCCATCACCTGGGCGCGGGTGATGCGCGGCATCAGCTCCATCGCCACGGCGGTGAGCCCGGCGTCGGCCATCTGCTGCAGCGCGTCCCGGTTGCCGTAGGGGTCCATGATGCCGACGACGAGGGCGCCGCGCTTGATGTGGGCGGCGAGTTCCGGCGTCGGCCGGCGCACCGTCAGCACCACGTCGGCATCGGCCAGCGCGGCACCGGCATCCGGTGCGATCGTCGCCCCGGCGGCGACATATTCCTCGTCGAGGATGCGTGATGCGACGCCGGCGCCGGCTTCCACCGCCACCGTTGCGCCGAGACCGACGAGGCGCTTGACCGTATCGGGGGTCGCGGCGACGCGTGCTTCCCCGCCTGCCGTCTCGCGCGGCACTGCCACTTTCATGCCCTGCTCCCTGGGTGCTGCCGCGGGTCCTCGTCAGGAGGCTCCGGCGCGGCAAAGTTTGGCCCCCTCCGGCGGGCACCGGAGAGCGGGCGGACGTCCGGGGCGGAGCCCCGGCCGCGTGCGAGGATCAGGTGAGGAAGAAGCCCATGAGCGCGAGCAGGATCACCAGCGCCACGGTGGTCCACTTCGCGAGCGTGAGGAACCCGCTGTAGGTCCGCTCGTGCTCGGCGTAGTCCATCTTCGTCATGTTGTCGTGCGTCATCAGCTCGTGCGTATCGGCCATGGTGCCTCCCGGCGGCAATAGGCTGCGTCCCATTTACGCGGCACGCGGCGATCGGATCGATCGACGGTTCCCCCGCCGGCTCGCCATCCGCCCGCCCGCGCGGTCCGCGCGTCCTCTTTAGTCACCGCCTGTCCGTGTCGCAAGCGTACTACCGTCATACTCGCCGGCGGTAAAGCCGTTTCCGCAGCGCAGATGCTGCTCGTGTGGCGGACCGGTCGGCCCGGCCGGCCGGCACGCCCCCGGGGCGGGCGGTCCGGCAGTGGTGGAGCGTGGCGAGCGGAGCGAACGGTACTGGCAGGGGACGTGCTGGCAGGCGACGCGCTGACAGGCGACGTGCCAGCGGGGGGGCGTGACGAGAGGAGCGAACGGTGCCGGCGGGGGATGTGCCGATAGGTAACGTGCCGCAGGGGGAAGAGGACGGGCCGCGCGGGCAGATCGGCCGCGCTCGGAGACGTGCCGAAAGAGGGTCGAGACCGGGTGAAAAGAGGGAGCTCCGCCGACGGGCCCGACGACCCTACGCAAGCCGCGACGACCGCCGGATTTGCGCACCATTTCGGCCGGTCGCGACGAAGCGCCGTCGCCGTGAGATCGACAGGCGATTGAGAGCGGCGGTCGATCCCGCTAGAACAGCGCCGCCGAACGCCGCTGAGCGGGCCGTCGCGGCGATGGGGCGTAGCCAAGCGGTAAGGCAGCGGACTTTGATTCCGCCATTCCCAGGTTCGAATCCTGGCGCCCCAGCCACGCAGTCTTGCCGGACACGCCCGTGAACTGGCCGCCTCCAGAAAGCGGCGCCTTTTCAATAGGTTGTGCAGGTGTCGGCGCGCGCCTCGGCTTCTCCGTCGCGCCGGACCCTGTCTTTGGGGCCGAGAGCGCTGGCCGGTTCTCTGGTGGCGCAATTCCGGGAATGACGCGGTTGGCGGCCGCGTTCGTCGCCGCGTCAGCCGATGAGGAGGGCGCGCTGCTCTGTCCAGTCGAGCGGGAGCGGCCGGCGCGGCTTGAGGCGCTCCGGGGTGAGCGTCGCGGGCTGCCGGCCGGTGATGATCATCTCGACGATGTCGGGGGCGAGGAAGGCGAGGGCGATGATGCGGCTGACGTCGGCGAGGGAGCGCTTCTCGGCAGCGGCGACGGCGGCGATCGTGAGCGCCGACCGTCACGGAGGTCCTCGAACCAGCGGTGCGCATCGCTAACGAGAGCGACGAGTTGCTGGTCCGGTCCGCGGCGGTCACTCTCGACGCTGCCGACCACGATGCGCACCTGCTTGCCACAGCGCAGGGTGTGCATGGGCACCGTGATGGTGAGGGTGGATGCCCTGGGCGCCAACTGCAGCGGCTCGCCCGGTACCGACGTAGCAGTCTCGGCAAGGAGGGCGGCGAGAACTGCGGCATCGAGTTCAATCGTGAATCGCTGTCGTCCAACGACGATGCGGGTGACCGGTTGGGCTGCTGACCGAAGGCGCTTCGAAGCGGCGTCGAAAGATCCAGAGTAGGCCTCGGCTGCTGCGATCAACCGCTGAGCCTGTCGACCATCGAGCCCGGCGCCCACGCCATCGATCGCCCAGGCAGGGTCAGTCAGATGCGCCCGCAACGTCGACGTAACGAGCGCCTCGAGATCGGGTGCGGGGATGCGCAGACCCTCGGCATCGCGCGCTCCCCGCACCAGCGGCGCGGAGACGTAGTAGCGATAGCGGCGCCCGCGCCGGACTGCGGTGACCGGCGAGAGCCGATGACCACTGTCGTCGAACACCACTCCGCCAAGCGGCGAGCCTGATGACGCGTCGACTGCAGCCATGGCAGACTGGGCGTTGGCGCCGGAACCACGACCTCGACCGCTTCCAGCAGTCAGCATCGCCTGCACCGCGGCCCACGTCTCTGCATCGATGATCGCCTCGTGATTCCCGCGGTGGACTTCGCCGCGATGGGCGATCTCGCCGCGGTAGAGGTGATTGCGCAGGATCTGATAGATCGCGCCCCGGCTGAGCGGCACATCACCAACCTCGCGCCCGTCGGAGAAGCACCGCCGCTTCGACCGGATGCCGGCACCGTCGAGAGCTTCCTTGAGAGCGGCGATGGAGCCGATATCCAGGTAGCGTTGAAAGATCAGGCGCACCGTCTCGGCCTCGGCGACATTGACGACAAGCTTGCGGTCGATGCCGTCGTAGCCGAGCGGCGGCAGCCCGCCGACCCACATCCCTCGCCGCTTCGACAGGGCGATCTTGTCGCGGATGCGCTCGCCGGCCACCTCCCGCTCGAACTGGGCGAAGGACAGGAGCACGTTGAGGGTCAGCCGGCCCATCGAGGTGGAGGTGTTGAACTGCTGCGTGACCGAGACGAAGCTCGTGCCATGGGCATCGAACAACTCGGTCAGCTTGGCGAAGTCGGCGAGCGAGCGGGTGAGGCGGTCGACCTTGTAGACGACGACGATGTCGACGAGGCCGGCTTTGACGTCGTCGAGAAGCCGCCGCAGGGCAGGGCGATCCATCGAGCCGCCCGAGAGGCCGCCATCGTCATAGAGCTGCGGCAGCCCCACCCAGCCCTCGTGCTTCTGACTGGCGATGTAGGCCTCGCAGGCGTCGCGCTGGGCGTGCAGGGAGTGGAAGCTCTGCTCCAGCCCTTCGTCACTGGACTTGCGGGTATAGACGGCGCAGCGACGGTGGATGGGGGAAGCTGACGCACCGCCGTCCCGCCGCGCCGTCTCTCGTCGGCCCCTAGCCATCGCCGCGCATCCCGAAGAAGGCAGGACCCGACCAGCGGGTGCCTGTGATCTCCCGCGCGATGGCGCTGAGGGATCAATAGGCGGTGCCGCGGTAGTCGAAGCGACCCGCGACCGTTGCCGTCACCTCGTGGGTACGGCCATGCCACTCTCGCAGGAAGCGCGTGCCCGGCTTGATGGTGTGCTGGACGGATGCGCGTTGCCCAACACCTCTGCTCTGTCCGCCACGGCTGGTCTTCGCCGCGTTGGCGAGGCGCACCTTCATCGACCTCGACAGTCCGCCGTGCTGGCGCTCCTGCAGGCGGTAGGCGACGGCCAGACGCAGCAGCGCAGCGCTCATATGGACCGGTGCCGCTGTTCCATAGAGCCGACGCCAGTGACGACGGAGTGCGTCGAGGTCGAGACCGGCGGCGTCGTCGATCCCGATCTCGCTGCCGAGCCCCGACACCGGCGTGCAAACGCCGGCGTCGGATGTGTCCCGCGTGCTCATGCGGCGATCCGGTAGTGCCGGCCACTCTCGCCCGTCTCGACGACAAGCGGGAGCCCGAGCTTCTTGCGCACCGTGGCGGAGAGGAAGCCGCGCACGGAGTGGGCCTGCCAACCGGTCGCTTGCATCAGGTCGGCCAGCGTGGCGCCGCTCGGCCCCCGCAGTAGCGCGAGGACCGTCGCCGCTTTAGTGCCGGCGCGGGCGGCAGTGACAGGCTGGGGTTCTTCCACTTCGATACCGAGTGCCTGGAATCCCGCGCGCGAGATCACCAGGGTCAGCCGACCGGCAGCATCATCGACCCGCCACGTCGCCTTCTCGTCCGTCGTGCCGCGTTCTTCTACGAGACCGCTGTTGAGCAAGCTTGCCACCACGCGCTGCACGGCCGCGCCCTTAGCTTTCGAGGTCGTAGGCGGCGGCAAGAGGTTGTGATCGTGCCGGCTGGCGGCGGCAGTCAAAAGCACAAGTTGGCTGTCTGTCGGGGTCTTGGTGTTGGCCATCGGAAGGCTCCCTTGCAGGGCGCCGGTCCGATACCGGCGCCGCTACCAGGGCAAGCCCGGGCTCGGACCGGGCTGCGCGGCAGGAGGGCTGCGGGAGCTGCTTCCCTCGGCCTGTCCACATGCATGCTTCCCGTCCCGACGAAGTCCAGTCGAACCTGCAGCGGGCGGCGATCCTGGTCGGGGCGGCTTTCACTTGGACGCGCGACCTCGCAGAGCCGGTCCGTCTATTCCCCGGCCTCCCACGCCTCTCGGAAGAATTCCTGAATCTCCGCCAAGCTGTAATCAATGAATTTGCCCTTCTCGTCGATCATCCGGCTGCTCACGTCTCGGCCGAACTCCAGCATCCGTTTGCCCCGCCGCATCGGTGGAAACACCTTGCCGCGGGGAAAGGATTTGCCCAAAGCCCGCCATCCGCGGTGAACCTCCTTCAGCATCACACGCTTAGACAGTCGGTCGTGCTTCATTATCGTGAACAGGATCTGGTTATCTTTAAGCCGAAATCGCGCTGGCACGGCATTATTGGTTGCGAATGCAAACAGCAGAGCGGTTCTGGGTTGGTCGAATAGATCTGCGTTCTTGGGAATTTTTGAAAGTCGATGATCGAGGGCGTTCTGCAACAGGAGCTGATCCCGAAACCGGCACTTTTCGTGGACCTTCTCGACATCAGCTTCATCGATTGGGCCGGTGAAGCGCACCCCGGTCACCGGATCGATGACGATGTCGGCTGGATGAGGAAGAGGCTCGGGCCGTGACTCCTTCTTCTCCATCGCCTTTGCAATGGATGCCCGCATGACTTCAACATACTGCTGCCAGAGTGCGTTGTTTTCCTCCCGTTCGACGCGCTGGTTTTCCTCCGCCCGCTCGTAGTGACGGAGGTACTCCCTTTGCGCCAAGGGATTGCCTCTGAGGGCGGTGGCCTCGAGCGCGCGCAGGACCGCTTCAGCCGCGGGGATTTGCCGGACGCTGTCACCCTCCCGGATCGTGATGAGACGTTCCGCCTGGCTGAGAAGAAGTGCTTCGAGGGAGCGGCTGTCGTCGACGCTGGGCGTCCTCGTCCGGGGGCGCCCACGTGGGTTGCCGGATTGGCCCTTCGTGAAGCGGCTGTGCTCGGGAGGACTGCCGTATCCGACCTTGCCGCCACCGCCGCTCATCGCGCACCTCCCGTAACGGACTTGCGCACAGTGCGAGACCGAGATGCCGATGGAGCACGCCTTCGAACGGTCCCGTCGTCCCCCGCCGCAGTGGGTGTCGCATCCCGCGTGGCGGACTTGCCCGGGTAGGCTTCCCAACGGCGGACAATGGTGTCGCAGTAAGCCGGGTCGTACTCGATGAGTCGGGCCGCTCTTCCGCAGGTCTCTGCGGCAATCAGCGTCGTGCCGGATCCCGCGAACACGTCGAGCACGATTTCACCGCGCCGGGTGCAGTCGCGAAGTGCGTCGGCGACCATGGCCACCGGCTTCACCGTCGGATGCATTGCGAGCTCCTCCGGGCGTTTGGCACCGATACTGGTGATGCCGGCGTAATCCCAGACGTTCGTACGATAGCGACCGGTCTCGCCAAGGCCGAAGCTGTTGGTGTGGGGCGCCGGGCCGACCTGGAAGACGAACACCAGCTCGTGCTTCGAGCGATAGAAGCTGCCCATGCCGGCGTTGGACTTGTTCCAGACGCACAGGTTCTTCATCTCGCTGAACGCCCGCTCGCCGGCGTCCAGCATCTCCCGAAGGTGACGCCAGTCCATGCAGACGAAAGCGATTGCACCATCGCGGGCGACCGAGGCCGCGTTGGACAGCGTCTCCGTCAGGAAGGCGGTGAACTCCTCGCGGCTCATCTCGCCTGAAGCGAAGGCGAACTCGCGGTGCCGCACCGCCCCCAGGCCGCGCACGTGGCCGTCGATCGGCACGTTGTAGGGTGGATCGGTGAAGATCAGGTCGGCCATACGGCCGTCCAATAACTGGGCGACGTCTGCGGCTGACCGGCGTCGCCGCACAGCAGGTGATGTCGCCCGAGCGTCCAGAGGTCGCCTCTGCCTGTCCGCGGATTGGCCGGCGGCTCAAACTGCCGATCCTCTGGACCATCCGGGGCAGTCGGCGACGCATCGCGCGCGCGGTCGAGCGTCAAGTCGACCTCTGCCAGCGAGAAACCCGTCAACGTGACGTCGAACTCGACATCGACGAGCGCCTGCAACTCGATCGCCAGGATCTCAATGTCCCACCCCGCGTTCAGCGCGAGCTTGTTGTCGGCCAGCACGTAGGCTCGCCGCTCGGCGGGGGTCAGGTGCGACAGCTTCAGCGTGGGCACCCGTTCCATGCCGAGCTCCGTCGCCGCCCTCACGCGGCCGTGGCCGGCGATGATCTCGCCGTCGTCGCTGATCAGCACCGGATTGGTGAAGCCGAATCGCTGGATGCTGTCGGCGATCTGGCGGATCTGGCGTTTCGAGTGGGTCCGGGCGTTGCCGCGGTAGGGGCGCAGCGTGGACGCGGGCAACATCACGATTTGCGGCTCTAAAGTCTGCATCGGCCGAACAGCTCCTTGCATTCCTGCTACCGCAGGAACCTCGATGCAGAGGATGATGATCTGGATTGAGCTGCGGCGGAAACGAAGAGCGGGGCTCTCCCCGCTAAACTTGCGACGGGATCGCGGAACTGAGTGGCCGGGGCGGAATTCGATTCTTCGAAGTCCGTTCGAAGCCCCTTCGAAGGGGTCTTTGAAGGATCTGACTTCTCCGTGTCGTCGCTCGCTACGCCGGAGGGCAGTGATGAAAACGGCGTGAACCGCTGCCAATTGCGCTGCGACGAGGATTGAGGCAAAGGCGGAGCCGCGAATCATCGTAAGCGATATGTCGGGAACTGACCCAAAGCGGCCTTCCCGACACGCCCTGGCGAAGGGCAGCTTTGCGCCCCCAATTCGGTCGTTGCCGCGGTAAGGGGCCCTGCCTAGAAGCGGACACCTGCACCGAGCCACCATGTCCAGCGCGCGTGAGATTTGCCGAAGGCGCAGCCGCTTCACTGGGTCCGTTTACTAAGATCTATCCCGATAACGCGCAGCTCGTCGACGCCGGGGTAATTGGGTGACAGTTCGAGCCAATAGTCATGCAGTGCGCGAACGACGCCTTCGAAGTCCACCATCGTGCCGCCAGGCAGTTGCCACCGCTGGCGTTTTTTGCCGCGATTGACGAGCAGGTAGATGCCCCGTGACGATCGGCGATCCCGCAGGTAGTCGCCGGACAGCTGATTTTCGAAGCGCTCGAACAGCTTTGGACCGGTCCATTTGTCCGCGATCTTCAGCTCAACTGGCACGGGCGAGGCGATGCCCACACCGTGGAAACGAAGGTCGGTACGCTTCTCGTCTGCGAGCTCTTCCTCTTGAGGTATCTGATATCGGCCGGCCGACATTCGCTCCAGCTCGTGAGCGGAATAGTTGCGCATCACTTCTTCCTGGTCGATGTCCAGAAGAACTCCAGCGACGCTGGTTTCGCCATTCTCCATATCGTCCTTGACGTCGAGCAAGTGGTTTACGGCGAGATCGAACAGCTCCCGGTGGTTGCGAGGGTGCGCTCTTGCTCGTCGTGGAATTCCCGCACCTGCTCGGGCGTCCACGCATCCATGTCGGCGTCTTGCGTGGCGCGTTGCAACGCACGGTGCGCGATCCATCGGCCGGTATCGGGATCGCTCTCCCCGGCGGCGATGTTCTTGATCGCGATGTAGGCCTCCTTCCCGCTGGTCGAGTTCAGGAGGTTGAAAATGGCATCTCTTGAATTTTGAGCGCGGTCGCGCAGCGTCGGCGAGTAGGCTTCGCCATTTGCGCGGTCGATGTCCTCGGAGCGGTGGATGTGCTTGTGTAATAGACTGTAAAGCTGTTCCAAGAGTTGCGGCTCCTTGAACGCCGTTCGTCCCATGGAGAAGTCGCTACGCAGGTCGCCGAATAGATGCGTCGCATAGCTCATGGCGACATCCACAGACTCCCGGTTTTGGGATAGCCCGTCCAGAAAGGTCGAGAACGCCGGAATCGCTTTGGCGGGCTCAATACCCGTCCAAACGGCGTACCATTGGACGGCGTGCTTAGTGTCCGGGTCGGTCGCGCGTGCCTTCGCCATAGCGAGCACGTCCTCATCGGGCACGCCGGACGCGAGCACGATTTGCAGGACTTTGGAGAGCGTCTCACCATTCGTCGGCTCACGGCGGCGGAGCCGGTCGAAGATTGCCGGCCCTAGCTCCGCCCAGGCCCATTTGCCCGACCTTGCGAGATCGGAAATTATGTAGTGCATGCCCCCTTCTGGCTCGGAGGCGATCTCAAATTCCACCTCGCGCATAATGAGTTCGGCAAGCGGCCCTTTGTGCTGCGCAAACAGATCGGGGAACCAGTCTGGAAAGCCGTTGAGCTCGTGTGACGCAAACAGCCAGGCTCGCTGTGCATCTTGTTCAGAGACACCCTTTGCCCAATCAGGGGTTTCACGGGCTTCAATCGCCAGACCTGTCAGTCCGAGGATGGTCGAGGCCGTAGTCGTATTAGCCTCTGCTCCCTCCGAGCCAAGTTTCGGGGAGGCCCTGTGGGCGTGAAGAATGGCACCGTCGCGATAGGCTCTTGCGATGTCCTCACCAAATCCGGGAATGAGCGAGCGCCAATCACCAGAGGTCCATTTTCCCTTCTGTTCGGCCTTGTTCCGGGTCTGGTGGTGCAAGTACCACTGCGTCCTCGAAATGTCGTTCGGGTCCGGAAGCCCCGGATCGCGTAGAGTATCCAGATGCTTGCCGATATACTCCCGCGACTTTCGCAGGTCGTCCTTCTCTCGGCGCGCGCGTGCCTTGGACTGCTTCTTCCACTTCTCGTTCTGTCGGGAGACCTCGTCATCCCGTTTAGGAGGATGCAAAAACAGATCGAGGCGCGCGGCCAGTTCCGGCTGATCCAAAACCGCGGCCTTCAGCTGCTTCAGCTTGGCCGCACCGCGCCCTCCCTGAACGTAGGCGTCGAGTGCACCCGACAAAGCCACCAGCTTGTCGTCCATAAGATCGCGAGCAGCAATCTCGCCGATGAAATAGTCGAAGTCGTCAGCGGAAAATCGCCAGAAAGCTTCAAAGGAATTTGCCTGCCAGATGTAGGTTACGGGACCGAAGTTCGTGCCTTCGCGATCCTTTCGCACCCTTGCCACCTCGGCCCAGAACAGTGTGCGGTTCAGCTGCCGCCATTCCGGCACAAGTTTGGAGAAGTCTGCCTTTAGATCCCGGATTTCGCTGTCAAACCTCTTCGAAACCGGCAGCATCCCCAGAACGCTTAAAGCGACTTCAGACATCGCGGCGGGGTCTCGTTCCCTGACGAGCCGCTCCACCGCTGCAGCGGCAGGGTGCAACAGCCATCCGAACCGCGTCGAAATCTTGCAGAACCGCGCGTCGACAAAAGGCGGAACAGACAAAAGCCGGTGCAGCCCGTTTAGAAGCGTTGGCAGGTTCTCGATCCGCATCTCTTCGGCGACCTTGGTAACGCCGTCCTGAAGATGATCGATCGTGTATTTTTCGACCGCGCCCGTCCTTTCGAGTTCTTGGAGGAGCCAGTCTACCTCTTCTTCGCTTCCCTCCAGCGTTTCGCATAGCTCGTTGAGCCACTCTCTGTTCGGAGGGGCGGGTTCACGTGCGATCGCGTCCCGCACGTCACGCATATCGTCCTTTGAGCCGACAGTGTTCACCGCCCGAATGGCGGCCATCCGTTGATACTGTCCTGCAGTTGCAAGAAGCGCCTGCGATTTGGCCTCGGGCAGCGCGTCCTTGATCTCGCCCAGCCAGATCATCCGAAGCAGAAAACTCGCCGCCTCCTGATCCTCTGAATGCTGCTGCAACAGCCGGCGAATATCGTCGCTCAGATCAGCATGGGCAAAACGCTGGACTGCGGCGTAGTCGGTGGGTGCTCTGGGGAAGTGTCCCGGCACCAAATCCGCGACCACTTCGTTCAGAATCTGCTGGCGCGTCGGAAGTGGCAGAGACGGAGGATCACCACCTTCGAAAAGCACTTCGGGCGCAAGCAGGCGCACCCGCTCACGAATGCGATCGTCGTACAGTGCGACCCATGGGAGTATTGGCCTCATGAGGGGCACGATCACGTCGACGCCGTAGCTCGTCTTGAAGAACATGTCTTCGATGGCACGGCGCGATGCCGGATGTTGGAGCAGCTCTCGAAGCCATTCGGCCGTCAGATACTCCCGGACCGTCCGGTGATGAAATCTCACCGCCCCATAAATGGCGGCGTCGAAGATCGGACGCTCAAGCAGCGTTTTTCGCTCCGCAGGAGACCAGTCCGGGAGAACCTTATCGACCGCGATGCCATCCAGTCCGTCTTGTCCATCTGGAACCTGGATGGAAGCGTTGCGTCCAAGGGTGGCAGCAGCTGCAAGTAGCTTCGCTCCCAGCAGGGCTTTTGCTTCCGTTAGAGGGGCAGCGTCGGCACGTTCCTGATCGCGCTCCTTTAGCCGACGCTCTACGCCATCTTCCATGATCGTGCGGCGTGTGCCGATCGCACCGCGCTTCAACCACGACGCAACAAGATCTTCGAGGTCCTGCGGCAACGCTGCGAACGACCAGGCGTCTGCCCTTTCAATCGCGTCGCCGAAAGCCTTTGTGTCGTTTACCCCGCGTGCTGCGGCGAACGTCTCCACCTGCTCGCGTGACAGGCCTTCCAGCGTGACAATTCTGAATGGCTCCGAAGAGCTCGGCTTGTCGCTCCTAGCGCTCGATACGGACGTATCGGTACTAAGTTCATCGCCATTGCCGTCGTCTTCCATCAGCCCGTCAATTAGCTCGTCTGCCGATGACACGCCATCTGGGGAAACCTCGTTCGCTACTTTGGTGACCGGGGTGAACGGCAGGTAGGCCTTGGCACGATCAAGGTCGGTTTTTGGGCGCCATGCCGACGTCCGTCCGCTGAGGAATACGTGCGTCCGATCAAGAGCGAGCTTCAGCTTTTCTCCGAGCAGCCGGAGCGCCAATTCGAAATCCTTCGGGTGGCGCAGGCGTGCTTCGTCAACGGAATCTAGGAACAGCCAACCTTCCGCGCCTGATGCCAGCCACTCGTCGAAATCGTCTTTGGAGCCGACGTCAAACGCGGTCGAGAAATGATCCGGAATATTCTCGAGCCTCAAGAAGAACGCGCTTTTACTCTCCGACCGGAGCTGCTCCGCCACCGTGCGAAACTCTTCCGTTTTCCCCGAGCCCGCTTCCGACAGTATGACCACACGATAATCCTGCAGCAGTTCCGAGCTCGTGGACTCGCGTACGCCGTTCACGCTCCACCCGGGCCGTCGGAGGTGCGCGACGTCAATAACCGCCCGACGACTTTCACCTATGACGTACTGTGCCGGGAGACGCGGCGCGACCTGCCGGGCGGCGATTGGCGGACGACGGCGTACAGCAACATCGGCACGCCGACGACGCAGACCATCCGCGTGGACCAGCCGTCACCGGCGGCGACGATCTCTTCGTACAGCGACTTCGACGGGCTCGGCCGCGTCTACCGCACGCGGCAGACGGGGCCGACGGCGATCTACCAGCTGACGAGCTACGCCAATCGCGGCACGGTAGCGACGCGCTCCGACCCCTACTACTCCAGTGGCTCGCCGCAGACGACGACCTTCACCACCGACGCCCTCGACCGCGTCGTGAGGACGGTCCTGCCGAGCGATGCCGGCACCGTCGTGGAGCGAACGGTCACCTACGGGGTGGAGGCCTCGGGCGGCGCGCTGTTCGCAACCGGCACGAAGGACGAGCTGAACCGCACCACGACGGTGAAGACCGATGCCTATGGGCGGACGGTGGCGACGGTGGAGGAACTCGGCTCCGGCACGGTGACGACGGCCCTCACCTGGGACCGGGTCGGCAACCTCGTCCAGATCAAGGACCCGGCGAACAACACCTTCACCTACACCTTCGACGCCCTCGGCCGGCGGACCCAGGTCGACGACCCCGACCTCGGCATCTGGACGTTCGTCTACGACAAGGCCGGCCGCGTCACCCAGCAGACGGACGCGCGCGGCATCGTCACGAGCTTCACCTACGACAAGCTCGGCCGTATGCTGACGAAGGTGGTGACGGCGCCGGCGCCGCTCGGCACCAAGACGACGACGTGGACCTACGACGAGACCCGCTCCGGCTTCTTCAACATCGGCCGCCTCACCACGCTGGTGAACGAGGCGGGCACGATCGAGACGGACTGGACGGAGGACGGGCTCCTCAAGGAGCGCCGCCACACCGTCACCGGGCTCGCAGGCTCGCAACGCTTCATCTTCGGCTACTACCCGTCGGGCGAGATGAAGTTCCGCAAGTGGCCGGACAACTCCACCACCGGTTCCGACACGGACGGCGACCGCTGGACCTACGACACGGCGGGCCGGCTCTACGCCATCCCCGGCCTGATCACGCTGGTCGAGTACAACGCCCGCGGCCAGACGACCCGCATCGACTATGCCGGCGGCGTCCGCACGAAGATGGCCTATGACGGCAAGCGCGGCTGGCTCGACGCCGTGCGCACCTACTCGCCGAATGCCGGCGAGGTCGCCGACCTCCTCGAGGTCACCTACACCCGCGATGCCGCAGGCCGCATCACGCGCATGCTCAACACAGGCTTCGGAACAGGCCTCGCCAACGACTGGCGCTACGACCACGACAAGCTCGACCGGCTGACCCGGGCGAAGGACGAAACGACCGGCGGAGCGACGCTCGACTTCGCCTACGACGACGCCGGCAACATGACGTCGAACGGTGCGATCGGCTCCGGCAGCGCCGGGACGATCACCTACGGCCCGGTGGTGAACGGCCGGACGCTGCCGCATGCTGTGAAGAAGGTCGGCACCGCGAGCTCCGGCACCTTCGGCTACGACGCCAACGGCAACGCCACCAGCGGGCTCGGCCGCACCCTCACCTTCGACGGCGAGAACCGGCCACTGACGGTGACGAAGGGAACCGCCGTCACCGACTATCTCTACGGCCCGGACGGCGAGCGGGTGCGCAAGACCGTCACCGTCGGCACGGGCACGCCGAAGAAGACGACCTATGTCGGGTCGGACTACGAGGTGGCCGACGACGGCACCGTCACGATGATCCCGCATCCCGATGCGCGGATCGTCAAGAACACGTCGGGCACGGTCTCGACGTGCTTCGTCCACCGCGACCATCTTGCCTCGGTGCGGCTGGAGACGCGCAAGGACACCGGTGCGGTGGCGCTGCGCCAGCGCTACGCCCCCTATGGCGACCGCCAGGTCACCGCCCCCTCCGGCTGCGGCGACGGCGAGGAGCGCGGCTTCATCGGCGAGCGCCACGACCCCGAGGCCGGCCTCCTCTACCTCCACGCCCGCTTCTACGACCCCGTGCTCGGACGGTTCCTCTCGCCCGACTGGTGGGACCCGATCGACACGGCCGTGGCCGCGAACGGCGGGGCGGCGGGGGTGATGGCGAGCGCAGTCGGCACGAACCGGTACTCGTACTCGCGGAACGACCCTATAAATCGTTCGGATCCCTCCGGTCATGCTGACGGAGGGGAGGTGCAGATCGATCGGGAAACAGGGAAGGAGATTCACCCGGGCGAGACGGCCACGCCCGAGTCGATTGCCAAGGGGCAGGCCGATCTCTTCGATGCGGCCACGTCCGCCCCGGCAGTTCGAGAGAAATTGATTGATCTTCCTGATGAACCAACCTCGGCCGAAATCGACGAAGCAGAACGTAAAGTAGACTGGAATCCTGTCGGCTGGGGTCAGTGGAAACAACTTGCTTATGACTTTGTTACATTGAATTGGGAAGAAAGTGTTGCCATGAGGGAGGAAAATTCTAAGGCTAGGGCAAAGCATATAGGACAAGCATTCCCGCAGGGGTACGGGGATACTATCGACGCAAAGCGTCATATGGAATTCTCAGCTGCCGTCACGCAACGGCTTGGGCCGGAGCAGGCGAAAATGTACGCAGACCAACACGAAAGAACTGTTACAAGCCCGAGACACGACAGATTACAGGATCTTATAAATAACCATAACGGGAGAATACTTGGGTCGACATTTCCAACCTGGGATCCAGGCCTGGTGACGGATCTCGCGGTGGGAGCAGGGCTTGCGCAAGAGAGGTTCGTCGTACCAAAGGGAGTACGGTTGCCATGATGAATCGCATTTTAGGAATTTCGGTTTTGATCGCAGTTGTAATTGCTGTGATCGCGGCGTTCTATGCAATCAATTTTTCTTTAATTCGTGTCGCTGCTGAAGATTTTCCCGGCGGGGAGATTGCAATCTTTGCTGATTCGAAGGAAAAAATAGGGTCGTATATATACGCTGAGGGATCATTGGATGCATGGATGCTAGTTAAAACCGTTGGCTCTCCGCAGATCAGTATAGAATACCCGTGTCAGTCTGACGGGAGGCGCGAAATGATTCGCTCCGGATACATTCCAGCGGACACCCCGCAGGCGATGGAAATAGCGATAATTGGATGTAGAGATATCAAAGTAAGGTATTTCTTCCCATAGCCGCCTTGGTTCACGGAAATCAGCCGATCGGCGTAGAAATCACAAACGGCGCGGGACTGTTCAGTTTGGCGAGAGCGCAGGTCGCCTCTCGTCGCCGACAGTGCGTTCACAAAAGGCCGAATCTCCAGAAGTGGATGACCGGCCAGCATCCGCACCTTGAGTTCAATGTAACTCACAGCGCCCCTCGCCCCCGCTTAAACCTAAGTCCGCGGAGACGCGGAAGACAAGAGCCTGCAACCGATTCTTCGCGAGCCGCGTCGAGCGTCATTCCGCAATCGGGTCCATTCTAATGGTCACTACATCTTTTGCGCTTTGCACCGTCACCCGCTTCGCCTCGATGCGGGTGACGGTCCACCCCTCGACCTCGTCCTGCACCTGGAGCCGCACCGGCGGGGCGTTACCCATCTACATGACAGCGATGGCGCCGGTGCCGCCAATGATGACTCCGAGCAGGCCCGGGAGGTCGTGCAAGAGGGCCGGTCACGGGTGATGCGCCTGCATGACGGCGGCCGCACCGTCACAGTGCCGTCGCTCGGCGCGCACGCCGAGCTTCCGGCCGACATCGTCGCGCGACTGGAGGGCGTCCGCGGCTGGGGCGGCAAAAGGGCCGGCGGTGCCGTTGTGGCAAACGACGAGCCCGCCATCGTCTTCCTCTACGGCTCCAGCAGCGGCGGCCGTGAGACCCTGTCCGACAGAACCCTCTCCGCTCCCGAAGCACCGGCCGCGTCCGAAACCCCAGCCGCCACGGGTGCGCCGACCGCCACAGCGCCTGCCGCCTCCGTTCGCGTCTCCCCAGCAGCATCGATCACGGCTGATGGATAATGTTCTGGCCGCAAGTGCTAGCGGAATGTCGGTCCCCATTTTGCAGCGCAGGGAGCCATGCGCCGCCCCCGTGCATCCTCGGTTGGGCGCGAGCGCGGACCAGCATCTCCAGTGGACGAAGCCTACCAACCAATGAGCTTCGGTTGCGGACACGCTAAGATGGTGCTCGGTTCACTCGGCGCTCCAACCCATGTCCACCCGGTCCGGTTTCACGCTGCTCGAGGTTTTGGTCGCGCTCACGATCGTCGTGACGGCGTGGGCGGGCATCGCGGCGGCGCTGCCGCGGCTCATCGGGCCGTCGCCGGCCGAGCGGGCGGCGCTCGCGGTCGAGGACGTGCTGCGGCAGGCCCGGGAGGCCGCGCACGAGGGCCGGTCGCCGGTGACGGTCCGGCTGCAGGACGGCGGCCGCACCGTCGCAGCGCCGTCGCTCGGCGCGCGCGCCGACCTCCCGGCCGACATCGTCGCGCGACTCGAGGGCGTCCGCGGCTGGGGGAGCACAGGGGCCGGCGGTCCGATTGTGGCAAACGACGAGGCCGCCATCGTCTTCCTCCCCGACGGCTCGAGCAGCGGCGGCCGCGTCACCCTGTCCGACCTAACCCTCGCCGCTCCTGAAGCACCAGCCGCGTCAGACACCCCGGCTCCCACGAGCGCCCCGACCAGCACCACCCCCGTCGCCTCCGTCCACGTCTCCTGGCTCACCAGCCGCATCGAGCGCCATTGATGGCTGCGCCGCCCGGTCTGTTCGCCTCATTCGAGGACTGGATCCATCCTGACTGTGGCGACCTCGTCCCGCCGCTGAACCACAACCCGCTTGGCATCGATGCGCGTGACCGTCCACCCCTCGACCTCGTCTTGCACCCTTAGCCGCTTGGGCTGCGCATCCCCCACCTGCATGACGGCGATCGCGCCGGTGCCGCCGATGATGACGCCGAGCAGGCGCGGTGGCGGCTCCGGCGGAGGTGGCGCTGCTAGTTCCTCAAGTGGTGGCGGCACGACGGCAACCCGGAAGAGGGGCGGGGCGGAACTTTGCCCATCCGCCTCCGTCCGCCAAGACGCTTCGGCGGCAGCACCGGCGGTGCCAAAATCCGGCACGCCACCCGGGCGAGCGCCTGATGAGACCTGTTCGGGCGTATCCGCCTTTCCGCCCTTCGCAGCCTGCGCGTCGGGATAGCCGGCCAGTATCTCCCCCGCCGCACCATCACTCAGGCGCCCCGTGGCTACGGCCCAGACGGCGGTGCCGAGAGCGACGTTGGTTACGAGCAGCAGGACGGAGAGTGCGCGGCTCATTGCGCGACCACCTCTCCGCTGGCGTCCGGCCGGGACGCCGAGGCGGTCGACCGCGGCGCTGCGGCGGTCGTGGCGTTCGCGGCGCGCGCCGGAGCAATCTCCGCCGGCGCGCGCAGGTCGAGCGTCGCCTCTAGGGCATCGTCCCCACGCCGCTCCACCTCCAGGGCCTCGACGAACACGGCCGGGCGAGCCGTTTCCAGTGCCAGCAGCAGCGGCTCGAGGCGCTCCGCGGGCAAGCGGAGGGACATGCGACGCCGCAGCACGAGAAGGCTGCCGTCAGAGAGGGGGGAGAGCGGGCGTTCGTCGGTGAGTTCTACGCCGCCGGTGCCGGCAAGCACGGCGGCAAGATGATCGGTCAGGACGCGTTCTGCGGCCCCCGGGTCGACGGCGCGCAGCTCGGGCGCCGCAGTGGCATCCGACGCCTCCAGAGCGGCCCGGCGTGCTTCGAGCCGCGCGAGATCGGGCCGGCGAGCGGCGGCCTCGGTCAGGCGCGCCGCCAGGGCGTTGGCCTCGTCAGCGGCACCGAGTAGGCCGAGCGGCAGCGGCGCCAGCGCGAAGAGCAGGCCCGCGACAACCACCGCGGCGAGGCCCCAGGCGATCAGGCGATGGCGGCCCGGCGTCATGGCGCCGTCTCCGAGCGGGCGAGGCGCCACTCGACGCGCACGCGGCCCTCACCGTCCTCGCCCGCGGGCTCGCTGCCGACGAGCCGCATCGGCACGTTGGAAGCGGCGGCGGCCTCGATTTTCTGCCGCGCTTGGTCGAGGCTCTCCGACGGCCCGACGAGTAGCATCCTTCCGCCACGTTCGCCCCAAGCGAGGGAGATTGCCTCGACGTCCTCAGGCAAGGTCGCCGCAAGGCTGGCAGCGATCTCAACGAGGGGCGGCGCGGCGGCGCGCTGTGCTGCGAGGCGGGCGTCGCGGCCCTCCAGGGCGGCGATTTCCGCCCGCAAGGCCTCGGCGGCCTGCACGATGCGCACTTCTTCGGCCAGCGCGGCGGCGAGTGCTGCCTGCCGCGTCGCCAAGCGGTCGGACAGCACCGCGCAGAGCACACCGGCGAGCCCGACGGCGAGAAGGGCGAGCGCCACCTCCACCATGAGGCCACGCCGGGCGCGGACGGCCTTGCGGCCGTCGAGGGCGACGTCGAAGCCGTCACCGAGGCGCACGACGTCCGCGGCGAGACCGGCAGCGGCGAGCGCGGCGAGGGCGGAAGCGACAGTAGCCTTCGGCACCAGGCGAAGCTCAACTGTGGCCCTGCCGGCATCGGCGCCGCTGCGGGCGGCAAGCCGGGCCGCATGGTGGACGTCGTCCGCGGCGAACGGCGTCCACTGTGGCAAGCCGAAGCGCACCGCGCTCGCGAGGCTGCGGGATGCGGCGGCGGGTAGCTCCAGCGGCCGCACGAGCAGCGCCGACGGCGGCACGACGAGAACGACGGGCAGCCGGCGCGCCAGATGGCGCAGGTTCGGGGAGGTCCGATCGGCCTCGAGCGTCATGGCCGCCGACGTCCCCGAGGTTGCCATCCCCGTCGCGTCGGCTGGTTGGAGCGGTCGAAAGGCGGTCGGTGGCGCAGCGGCTCGCGTCCGCCGTAGCCACGAGGTGCCGCTGCGCTGCGGCGGTCCGCGGACGACGACACGGCCCTCCTCAACACTCGCGAGAATCTCCGCATCATTCGAGGCACCCGCGCGGCCGAGCGTCAGCCCCCGCCACCACCAGCCGAGCGCCGCCTTCGCCGCCGGCAGCAGCGTCGGTGTGCCGAACCGCCCCGTGGCGCCGGCCGGGAGGGTGCGGGCGCTCTTCATCCGAAGGCCGCGTCGTTGACGGCGAGCATCGCCGACAGCATCGCATAGACGATCAGGCCGGCGAGCAGCCCGAAGCCGACCGTCAGCGACGGCCCGATCGCCGTGGTGATCGCCTCCAGTCGTCGCCGCAAGCGCTTGTCGAGGAGCTCGGCGGCGGCGGAGAGCGTCTCGGCGAGCCGGCCGGTCTGTTCGCCGAGGCGCACCATCAGGAGCGTTTCCGGTGCGAAGCCGGCGGTGCCGGCGAGCGCGGTGGCGAGCGGCGTGCCGTCCAGAACGCGCCGGTGCGCCGCGGCGAGATCGCCCTTCAGCGCCGTGTTGCCGACACCGGCGCTCGCGAGCGGCAGTGCCCGCGACAGCGCCACGCCGCCGGCAAGCGCTGCCGACAGGGCGCGGGCGTAGCGGCCCGTCTCGCGGGCGGCGATCAGGGATCCGGCGAGCGGCAGGCGGAGCGCCAGGCGGTCAAGGCCGGCGCGGCCGCGCGGATGCAGCCGCGCGACAATGAGTCCTGCCACGACGAGGCCGGCGCCCGCCAGCATCCACGTGCCCCGGGCGCGCAGGAAGGCGCTGGCGGCGATCACGGCTTCGGTCGTCACCGGCAGCGTCACGCCCTCCTCGTTGGCGACCAGCGCCTCAAGGTTCGGCACGACGACGACGAGCAGCACGGCGACAGCAGCCCCGGCGGCGACGGTGAGGAAGGCCGGATAGACGAGCGCGCCGGCGAGTTTGCCCTCGAACTCGGCGGCGCGCTCCAGTTCGCCGGCGAGCCGCCGCATCGTCGGGGCGAGCGCTCCTGCCGCCTCGCCGGCGGCGACGATCGCAGAAAAAGCCGGTGGAATCGCCGGCTCGGCGGTGAGCGCGGCATGGAAGGCGGCGCCGCCGCGCACGGCGTCGCTTAGACGCGCGACCAGGGCGGCGGCGGTGCGCCGGCGCGGTGCCGTGGCCGAGAGCGCCAGGGCCTCGTGCAATGGCACGCCCGCCTCGAGCAGCCCCGCCCATTCGTCGGCGAGCCGCACGAGTTCGCGCCGGTTGAGATCCGGCGACAGTCGGATGTCGGTGGTGAGGAGAGCGTTGAGGCGCCCGAGCGAACCCTGCCCGTCGGCCTCCGCGCCGATTTCGACAGCGAGCTTGCCGTCGCGGGCGAGCCGGGCCGCGACGTCGGCCTCGCTCGCCGCCTCCAGCACGCCGCTGTGGCGCGCGTTGCCGGCATCGACGGCGACGAAGCGGAAGCGCGCCATCACGCCTCTCCGCCGCTGCCGGCAGCGCGCAGGACTT